>TARA_R110000765_G_scaffold10984_3_pt1 | contig 122883 bp, 129 predicted proteins | sample TARA_R110000765 | Tara Oceans TARA_R110000765 (sample SAMEA4398168) | marine metagenome | biome: Polar Biome; feature: [MES] marine water layer (ENVO:01000295) within the mesopelagic zone...; material: water (ENVO:00002006), including particulate matter (ENVO:01000060) such... | reverse complement strand
GGAGATCTCACCGGCCCGTCGCATTTCGTGACCCGAGGTCAGATCAAAGCAGTGCCTTGGCCTTGGCCACGACGTTCTCTGCAGTGATCCCGAACTTTTCGAACAACTCTTCCGCAGGGGCGGAGGCACCGAACCGGTCCATGCCGACGAAATCGGCCTTGCCCGCGCGGCCACGTTCGCCCAGCAGCCATTGATCCCAACCCTGGCGCACGGCGGCTTCGATGCCGATGCGCACGGCGCTGCCTGCGGGCAGAACCTTGCGGCGATAGGCTTCGTCCTGCTCGGCAAACAACTCCATACAGGGCATGGACACGACGCGCGTACCGATCCCGTCCGCCTGCAGCGCCTCGCGGGCTTTCAGCGCGACCTCGACTTCGGAGCCGGTGGCAATCAGGATCACCTGACGCTTGCCTTCAGCCTCGGCCAGAACATAAGCGCCCTGCGCGGTCAGGTTCTTGTTCTTATGCTCGGTCCGCACGGTCGGCAGGCCCTGACGGGTCAGCGACAGAACCGACGGCGTGGTTTTCGAGGTCAGCGCGACCTCCCAGGCCTCGGCGGTCTCGATGGTGTCGGCGGGACGGAACACATAGGTGTTGGGCGTCGCGCGGCTGATTGCCAGATGCTCGACCGGCTGGTGGGTCGGGCCGTCTTCGCCCAGACCGATGCTGTCATGCGTCATGACAAATACCGTAGGCACCTGCATCAACGCTGCCAGACGCATGGCGGGGCGGGCGTAGTCGGTGAAACACATGAACGTGCCGCCATAGGGGCGCATCCCGCCGTGCAGCGCCATGCCGTTCATGGCCGAAGACATGCCGTGCTCGCGGATGCCCCAGTAGACATAGCGCCCCTTGCGGTTGTCCACGTCAAAGACACCCAGATCACCGGTCTTGGTGTTGTTCGAACCGGTCAGGTCAGCCGAACCGCCCACGGTTTCCGGCATGATCGGGTTGATGACTTCCAGAACCTTTTCGCTGCTGGCGCGGGTGGCCAGCTTGGGCGCGCTTTCCGACATCTGCTTTTTGAAGGCCTTGATGGTGGCGCTCAGCTTGCGGGGGGCGTCCAGCGCATAGGCGCGCTCGAACTGGGTGCGCTTGGCGTTGCTGATCGCTTCCATGCGGGTTTGCCACTCGGCATGTTCCGCAGCACCACGTTTGCCGATGGCCTCCCACGCGGCTTTGACATCCGCGGGGATTTCGAACGGGCCGGTGGTCCAGCCATAGGCAGCCTTGGCCGCTGTCAACTGTTCGGGATCGGTCAGCGCGCCGTGACCTTTCGAGGTGTCCTGCGCTGCGTGACCCAGAGCGATGTGCGTCTTGCACGCGATCATCGTGGGCTTGCTGCCCTTCTTGGCCTGCGTCAGGGCGGCGTCGATTTCGTCGGGGTTGTGGCCGTCAATCTCGATCACCTGCCAGCCGGCGGATTTGAAACGCGCCACCTGATCGGTGCGGTCGCTCAGCTCGACGGTGCCGTCGATGGTGATGTTGTTGTTGTCCCACAGCACGATCAGCTTGCCCAGCTTGTGACGGCCCGCAAGTGTGATCGCCTCTTGGCTGACGCCTTCCATCAGGCAGCCGTCGCCCGCGATCACATAGGTATAGTGATCGACAACCTTGCGCCCGTATTGCGCGCGCTGCATTTCCTCGGCCATGGCGAAACCGACCGAATTGGCAATGCCCTGACCCAGCGGGCCGGTGGTGGTTTCGATCGCATCGGCCAGGAAGTTTTCCGGGTGGCCCGCGGTGCGTGCGCCCATCTGGCGGAAGTTCTTGATTTCCTCGATGGGGAACTGCGCGTCGCCCACAAGGTACAGCAGCGAATACAGCAGCATCGAGCCGTGGCCCGCCGACAGGATGAACCGGTCGCGGTCGGGCCAGTTGGGGGCCGAGGCGTCAAACTTCAGATGTTTTTCAAACAAAACGGTGGCAACATCAGCCATGCCCATCGGCATGCCCGAGTGACCGGAGTTGGCAGCGGCGACCGCGTCCAGGGTCAGCGCACGGATGGCGGTGGCTTTGGACCAGTGGTCAGGGTTGGCGTTTGCAAGTGCTTTGAGATCCACGGCAGCAGTCCTTTGGCTGGAAATGGCGAGCTTGCCACGCTCCATATCAGCCCAAGGGCAGGGGTCAAGCGCCCGAGGCCATCCGCGCAGTCCCGCACATCAAGGCCTGCCCGCAAGTCGTTGATCGCAAAGAGGGCGAATTTTGGGTACCGTTTCGCTAGACTTTGCCTATTGGGGGCTGCCCGAGCGATTCGCCGGTGGCCAAAGCGTGAAAAACGATAGAGAAACGGTACAAGCCGAACGCAAACAGGGACGACGGATGAGCGATATAATCGAGTTGCAGCGCCGGATCATGGCCGCGATGGACCGTGTGGCCAGCGGGCTGGGAGAATTGTCAGGCACCGGGGGCGGCGACGCAGCCACCCAGCAGGCGCTGGAAGACGAAAAGATTGTCAACGCACAGCTGACGGAGCGCATCCGCATGCTGAGCCAGCGGCACGAAAACGATATGGCAAAGCTGCGCGAGACAACACAGAGCACGCAGGCACAGCTGGCGAAGCTCGACGCGGATCTGCAAAAGCTGCGCAAGGCGAACACGCAACTGTCGCAATCCAATCAGGCCTTGCGTGACGCCAATGCCGCAGGCGTGGCCGAGCCGCACCTGATCAACAAGGCAATGATGGCCGAGCTCGAGGCGCTGCGTGCGGCCCGCGCGGCGGACATCTCGGAAGCCAATACGATCATTGCTGCGATGACGCCCCTGCTGCAGGACGCGCCCGGTGACGAAACAGCCGCAGAGGCCCAAGCCAAGCCAGAAGGAGACGCCTGATGCCCGAAGTGATCATTTCCATCGGGGGCCGCCAGTTCGAAGTGGCCTGTCAGGAGGGCGAGGACGCCTATCTGCATTCCGCCGCCAAGATGCTGGACGACGAGGCCAAGGTGCTGTCCGACCAGGTGGGCCGGATGCCGGAGGCGCGGATGCTGCTGATGGCGGGCCTGATGCTGGCAGACAAGACCGCCAGCGTCGAGGACCGCGTGGCCGAGATCCAGGCCAAGCTGGACGAGCGCGAGGCGGAGCTGGAAGGGCTGCGCAACCAGGTGATCGAGCCCGAGCGGATCGAGGTCCCCGTGGTGCCGCAATCTGTGACGGATACGCTGGCCGAACTGGCCGCACGGGCCGAGTCGCTGGCCGAGGAAGTGCAGGAACGGCTGGACGGGACCTACGAAGGGTAGTTTTCTGTCTTGTCAAAGGCTTGAGGCGTGAAGTTCATCCGACTGATCAGGTGCGCCAAAGCCCGGCTTCAAGGCACGCAGTGCCGCCGGCTTCTCGGTGTTCGCCAAGCGAACACCTGCCGGCAACACATTGCTTTGCAATATGTGTGAGTGGCAGCGCCCGACCGCCCGTCACGCCGAAGGCGTGCCTAAAACAGTCGGCGCACCTTTGGTGCGACGGGCGGGCGCTGCCCTATGTGGCAAGATCGTTCTGGGCTTTTTCAGACCTTCCTCACAGACCGAGAATGCAAGGCCTGCGGGCGTTTAATATGCATTATTGAACTGAACCGAACCGATAGGCATAAACGTTGTTCAGATAGCCCTCGTCGCCGATACGAAAATGCGTTTCGCCAACTTTCTCAAAGCCTTGGGACAGGTAGAATGCGATAGCCGGATCATTTTCGGCATTGGTTGTCAGCCAGACAGATTGAAAATTGCAAGCGCGGCAATGGTCCAGCGCTGCCTTCAGAAGCTGTGTCCCGATCCCTTTGCCATGATGGCGCGGTTGCACATAGAATGTCGCAATCTCCATGTTCGAACACCCTTCAACGGGAGCCGGGCTTGATGAGGCGACACAAATAAATCCGTCGATCCCCTCTGCATTGTCGGAAACAAGGATGAACCGGTCAGGATCGTCGATCAGCGCCGCGATCTTCGCGGCGGTGAACTGTTCAAGGACGTAGTCGGCAAAGAACCCGTTCACACCGCGTTTCAGATAAGTGCCAACCCAAACCTCGATCGAGATCGCCGCGATGCTGGATGCATCTGAGATGTCGGGTGCGCGCAAAGCCATAGGTGGAGAAAGGCCAAGTTCTTTTGGATGTTCAAGGCATAATCTGCGGGACGATATCTGTCGAAACTAAAAAGGGCCGGCACAAGGCCAGCCCTTCAACGTCAGTTTGAAAGCGCCTCAACCGTTGGCTTCGCGGATCTTTTCTGCGGCGTCCTTGTCGTAAGCCACGCCGTTCTGTTCGAACAACGTGTCCAGCTCGCCGGACAGGGTCATCTCGGTGATGATGTCGCAGCCGCCGACGAATTCGCCCTTGACGTAAAGCTGGGGGATCGTCGGCCAGTCCGAGTAGTCCTTGATGCCCTGGCGGATGCCGTCATCGGCCAGCACGTTCACGTCCGTGAACTCGACGCCCATATAGTTCAGCACCCCGGCCACGCGGCTGGAAAAGCCGCATTGCGGCATGGATTTGGTGCCCTTCATGAACAGCACAACGTCGTTGCTGGTCACGGTGTCTTTGATCTGTGTTGTTGCATCGGTCATTTGCGTTTGTTCCTTGGGACAAAGGTTTTTGCATATTCCTGCGGGTCGCGCGGCACCTTGAAACTGTAAGAGTGTCCGCCTCCGGCCCCGCCGGAGTGATAGTTGGCTTCGACCTCGTGATAGCCCGTGCCGGGATCAGAGCCGCGTTCGCTGTCTTTGTGGTGCCGGATCGACTGGGCCGCCCGCAGCACCGCAAACAGCAGCACCGCGCCGCCTAATACGATGATGAGGGTCAGGTCCATGGCGGGCTTACTCCGGCGCCTTGGTGGTCAGGGCCAGCGCGTGCAATTCGCCCTGGCTGCCGTCCATCTTGCCCTTGAGGGCGGCATAGACGGCGCGCTGTTGCTGCACGCGGTTCTGGCCTTTGAAAGACGCATCAATCACCTCGGCGGCATAGAGGTTGCCGTCCCCCGCAAGGTCGGTGATCGTGATCTTGGCGTCAGGAAAGGACGACCGGATCAGGTCTTCGATGTCCTTGGCTTGCATGGCCATATGCGGCTCTCCAGTCTGGTCGTGATGTTCCCTCTAGATTTAGGGGCCATGAGGGGACTGTGCAAGCGACTAAGCTTGCGGGCGGCACGCGTGCTGCTTAGCTTGCGGTCAGACGGGACGTGCGGGCCGCGCGATTGCGGCGCACGTCAGGGAGAACGCGCATGGATATTTTTGAGAATGCACCCGAGCTGGCGCTGGAATGGCACCGCGCAGGGCGCGGGGCCGCGCTGGCCACCGTGGTCGAGACATGGGGCAGCGCGCCGCGTCGCACAGGCGCGATGCTGGTGGTGTCGGGTGACGGCGAAATGATGGGGTCAGTCTCGGGTGGCTGTGTCGAAGGCGCTGTGGTGATGGAGGCGCAGGATGCGCTGGCTGATGGTGTGCCGCGTCTGCTGGAATATGGGGTCAGTGACGGAGATGCCTTTGCCGTGGGGCTGGCCTGTGGTGGGAATATCCGCATTCTGGTTGAGCCCGTGGGGGCGGCGCTGGACGAAAGCATTCTGGAACAGATCGTGCAGGCAAGGGCGGCGCGTAGGCAAGTGGCCTATGTGGTCAACACCGCCGATTGGTCTCGGTCGGTGGTAGGCGAAGGGCACGAGAGCCGCTTTGCCATGGACCGCTCGGGGGTCGAAGAGGACGGCAGTACCTTTGTGCACATCCACAATCCGCCCTTACGGCTGATCGTGGTGGGGGCCGTGCATATCGCGCAGGCGCTGCTGCCTATGGCGCGGATCGCAGGATATGATCCGGTGGTGATTGACCCGCGTGGGGCATTCGGGTCCGAGGCCCGGTTTCCCGGCGAAACCATACTGGACGACTGGCCTGACGAGGCGCTGGACAGTGTCGGGTTGGACGCCCGCACCGCGCTGGTGCTGCTGACCCATGATCCCAAGCTGGACGATCCGGCGTTGCACCGTGCGCTGAACTCCGAGGCGTTCTATATCGGCGCGCTGGGGTCGAAACGCACCCATGCGTCGCGTGTGGTCCGTTTGCAGGAGGCAGGCTTTGACGATGCTGCCATTGCACGGATCAGAGGGCCGGTGGGGCTGGACATCGGGGCCGCCAGCCCGCCCGAGATTGCCGTGTCGATCCTGGCCCAGATGGTGCAGTCGCTGAGGCGCGGCGCATGATCTTTGGCGATGTGCCGCTGGATCAGGCCGAGGGGGCGATCCTGGCCCATTCGATGCCCGCGATCAAAGACGGCCAACCGTACCGGATTGCCAAGGGCACGGTGCTGACCGCCGACCACCTGCGCGCATTGGCGGACGCTGGGCGCGAACACGTGGTGGTGGCACGACTGGGAGACGATGACATCGAGGAAAACGCCGCCGCGCTGGAACTGGCGCAGGCGCTGGTGCCCGAAGCCGAGACGCAGGGCCTGCGGATCTCGGGGGCCGGTGCGGGGCGCGTGAACCTTTATGCCACGATGCCCGGCGTGGCGGTGATGGATGTGGCTGCGATCAATGCGCTGAACGCGGTGCATCCGATGATCACTTTGGCCACCGTGCCGCAATATCACCGTTGTGACGATGGTGGCATGGTGGCGACGATCAAGATCATCGCTTACGGCGTGCCACGCGCGGCGCTGGCGCAGGCCGCAACAGCAGGCCGCGCCGCGCTGCACATTGCGCGGCCCTGCTATGCCACGGCGACTTTGATCGAAAGCCAGGTGGGCGGCGCCCCGCCCTCGACCAAGGGCCGAGAGGCTATGGCCGGACGTCTGGAGCGTCTGGATATGGCCCTGACCGACCGCGTGATCTGTGACCATACGACCGAAGCGCTGGCGAAAGCGATTGCACAGGCGGCCGGAGAGGTGGTGCTGGTGCTGACGGCCTCGGCCACCTCGGATCCCTGCGATGTCGCTCCGCAGGCGTTGCGCGTGGCGGGGGGGCAGGTGGCAGCCTTTGGCATGCCGGTTGATCCGGGAAACCTTTTGTTTTTCGGGTCCATCAACGACAAGCCGGTGATCGGCCTGCCGGGATGCGCGCGGTCGCCTGCGTTGAACGGGGCCGACTGGGTGCTGGAACGGCTGGTGTGCGGGCTGACACTGGATCAGGGTGACATTTCTGCAATGGGCGTGGGTGGTTTGCTCAAGGAAATTCCCACGCGCCCGCGCCCCCGCAGCGCATCAAAGCCCTGAGACCGTTCACGCTGTTTTGTCGCGAGCCTCCCGAAGATAGCAGTTTTCAAACCGCAGGTTGCGTGCTTAACTTCGGACAATGGAGACGAAATCAGGGAGATCATCATGACACAGGTCAAAATGACTGTGAACGGCAAGGCGGCGTCTGGCGATGTCGAAGGCCGGACACTGCTGGCGCAATTTTTGCGTGACTCACAGGGGCTGACCGGCACCCACGTCGGTTGCGATACCAGCCAGTGCGGCGCCTGTGTCGTGCATGTGGATGGCAAGGCGGTGAAAGCCTGCACCATGCTGGCGCTGGAAGCCGACGGGGCCGAGGTCAGCACCATCGAAGGTCAGGCCAATGCGGATGGATCGCTGAATGTGATCCAGCAGGCCTTTCAGGACCACCACGGCCTGCAGTGCGGTTTCTGCACCCCCGGCATGGTGATGAGTGCGGCGGCGCTGTTGAAAGACAACCCCAAGCCCACCGAGACCGAAGTGCGCGACTATCTGGAGGGGAACATCTGTCGCTGCACGGGATACCACAACATCGTCAAAGCGATCCTCGCGGCGTCCGGTCAGGATGTCAGCGCCATCGCCGCGGAATAATCTGAAATCAATTGGGGGCCAGCCCCCAAACCCCCGGGATACTTAAAGCCAAAAGAAACAGGGGGCGCGGGAGAGGGTCGCATTTAGGGAGGACTAAATATGCCAAAAGACGGAGGCATCGGCGCCAGCTCGAAACGGCGTGAGGACATCCGGTTTCTGACGGGTGCGGGAAATTACACCGACGATATCAACCTGCGCGGACAAGCCTATGTGTTTTTCCTGCGCTCGGATATCGCGCACGGAACGATCAACAATATCGACACTTCGGCGGCTGAGGGGATGCCGGGTGTTGTAAAGGTCTTTACCGCCGCGGATTTTGCCGGCGTGGGAGGGATGCCCTGCGGCTGGCAGGTCACCGACAAACACGGTGAAGTCATGCAGGAACCGGGTCACCCGATTCTGGCCACCGGCAAGGTCCGCCACGTGGGCGAACCAATCGCCGCCGTCGTGGCCGAGACATTGGCGCAGGCGCGTGATGCGGCCGAAGCCATTGATGTGGACATCACCGAACTGCCTGCGGTGATCGACATGAAGGATGCGCTGAAGGCCGATGCGCCCAAGGTGCATGACGATCTGAAGAACAACCTTTGCTATGACTGGGGCTTTGTCGAGGAGAACAAGGCCGCCGTCGAAGAGGCATTCCAGAAAGCCGCACACGTGACCACGCTGGAGCTGCGCAACAACCGTCTGGTGGCCAACCCGATGGAGCCGCGCGTGGCGGTGGGTGACTTTGCCCGCGGCACCGGCGATCACACGCTGTACACCACCAGCCAGAACCCTCATGTGATCCGTCTGTTGATGGGCGCCTTTGTTCTGGGCATCCCCGAGCACAAGCTGCGGGTTGTGGCACCGGATGTGGGCGGCGGCTTTGGCACCAAGATCTTCCACTATCAGGAAGAAGCCTTTGTGACCTTTGCGGCCAAGGCCTGTAACCGTCCGGTCAAATGGACCTCCAGCCGGACCGAGGCGTTCATGTCGGACGCGCACGGGCGGGACCACGTGACCACGATCCAGCTTGCGCTGGATGCAGACAACAACTTTACCGCGCTGCGCACGGACACACATGCCAACATGGGCGCGTACCTCAGCACCTTTGCGCCGTCGGTGCCCACATGGCTGCACGGCACGCTGATGGCGGGGAACTACAAGACGCCGCTGATCTATGTGAACGTCAAGGCGGTGTTCACCAACACCGTACCCGTTGACGCCTATCGCGGCGCCGGGCGGCCCGAGGCGACGTTCCAGCTGGAGCGGGTCATCGACAAGGCCGCGATTGAACTGGGGGTGGATGCGATCGAACTGCGCCGCCAGAACTTTATCACCGAGTTCCCCTATGCCACGCCTGTGGCGGTGGAATATGACACCGGCGATTACGTGGCGACGATGGACAAGCTGACCGAGATTGCCGATCTCGCCGGTTTTGAAGCACGCCGCAAGGAGAGCGAAGCGCGCGGCAAGCTGCGGGGCCTTGGCGTGAACTGCTATATCGAGGCCTGCGGCATCGCGCCCAGCAACCTTGTCGGGCAGTTGGGCGCGCGGGCTGGTCTGTACGAAAGTGCCACGGTGCGGGTCAATGCCACCGGCGGGCTGGTCGTTATGACGGGCAGCCACAGCCACGGGCAGGGGCACGAGACCGCGTTCCCGCAGGTGATCGCCGAGATGATCGGCATTGACGAGAGCATGATCGAAATCGTGCACGGTGACACGGCCAACACGCCGATGGGCATGGGCACCTATGGATCGCGGTCCATTGCGGTCGGCGGCTCGGCCATGGTGCGGGCGACCGAAAAGATCATCGCCAAGGCCAAGAAGATCGCGAGCCACCTGCTGGAAGCCTCGGAAAGCGACATCGAACTGAAGGACGGCGCGTTCAGCGTGGCCGGTACCGACAAATCGGTCGCCTGGGGGGATGTGACGCTGGCCGCCTATGTGCCGCATAACTATCCGCTGGAGGACATCGAACCGGGGCTGGAAGAGACGGCGTTTTACGATCCGTCCAACTTCACCTATCCCTCGGGCGCCTATGCCTGCGAGGTCGAAGTGGACCGTGACACGGGTCAGGTGACCATCGAGCGGTTCTCGGCTGCGGATGACTTTGGCAACATCATCAACCCGATGATCGTGTCGGGGCAGGTGCATGGCGGCATTGCCCAAGGGATCGGGCAGGCCTTGCTGGAAAACTGTGCCTATGACGAGAACGGTCAGTTGCTGAGCGCGTCCTATATGGATTACGCGATGCCACGTGCCTATGACATGCCGTTCTTCTCGGTTGACCATTCCTGCCAGACGCCGTGCACGCACAACCCCTTGGGTGTGAAAGGCTGTGGCGAGGCCGGGGCCATCGGCTCGCCGCCTGCGGTGGTCGGTGCCGTGGTCGATGCGCTGCGCTCGGCGGGTAAGGATGTCACGCACGTCGATATGCCGCTGTCACCGTCGCGCGTATGGGCGGCGATGCAATAAGCTGAAGGGTGGTTCGGGGGCCAGCCCCCGGACCCCCGGGATATTTTGGGCCAAAAGAAGGGGCAAAGCCGTTTCTCTGGCCGCATGGAAAGGACGCAGGAATGTATAACTTTGATTTTGTGAAGCCCGCGACGGTGGACGAGGCCGTCAAGGCGCTGGCCGACGACGAGGCGCAGGCGCTGGGCGGTGGCCAGACGTTGATCCCCACGCTGAAACAGCGGCTGGCGAGCCCGTCGAAGCTGGTCAGCCTGACCGGCATTGCCGAGATGAAGGGCGTGTCGAAACAAGGCGACGCGGTCGTGATCGGCGGCGGCACCACGCACCGCACCGTGGCGGAGGAGGCGGCCAGCGCCTATCCGGGGCTGGCGGATCTGGCCAGCCGCATTGGTGATCCCGCAGTGCGCAACCGGGGCACCATTGGCGGATCGCTGGCCAACAATGATCCTTCGGCCTGCTATCCTGCGGCGGCGCTTGGGTCGGGGGCGACGATTGTCACCAACAGCCGCGAGATCGCGGCGGACGACTATTTTCAGGGCATGTTCACAACCGCACTGGAAGAGGGTGAGATCATCACCGAAGTGCGCTTTCCGATCCCGCAAAAGTCGGCCTATGCCAAGATCGCGCAGCCTGCCTCGCGGTTCCCGCTGGTGGCGGTGTTCGTGGCGCAATACGCCGATGGCGTGCGAGTTGCCGTGACGGGCGCGTCGAACAACGGTGTCTTCCGGTGGTCCGAGGCCGAGGCGGCGCTGTCGGGTAACTTTGCGGCCGATGCGCTGGACGGGCTGACCGTGGCCAGCGACGATATGATCGGTGACCTGCATGGCACGGCGGCCTATCGTGCCCATTTGGTGGGCGTCATGGCAAAGCGGGCCGTGGCTGCGGCAAGCTGACAACCAGCGCGTGAACATGAGCGGGCCCTCGCCGATGGCGGGGGCCTTATTTGTTTGAAAAGCCGTGATTATTCCGGCTGATATTGAATAACAAAGACCGATAGCCCCACCTTTCTTGGGAACGCACAACTGCCGTCCCGCGTTGGAGCGGCAGAGCGTTGAATGTTCGAGCGCATAAAGAAAGGTCGAAATGATGAAATCTATTCTTAAACGAACGACAGCTATGGTGTTGTGCACTGCCCTTGTGGTGCCTGTGCCAAGCTATGCACAGGTCGCGGCCCAAGGCGAAACCCAGGGTGACGCGCAGCTGAAGCTGGACGAGAACGGTGTGGCGATCGACACGGACGCTTCGGCGGAGGCGTCGGACGAGGTTCAGGCCACGGACGACGAGGCCACAAAAGCCGAGAAGAAGGCCCGCAAGGCTGAACGCAAAGCTGCCAAAGCTGCTGAGGCCGCCGAGGCTGCAACTGCGGAATCCGAGGCCAAGCTGAAAGCCGAAGCCGACGCGGATGCCGCTGATGCGGATGCGGCTGTTGCCGAAGCGGCAGCTGCCGAAGCCGAGGCGAAGGCCAAGGAAGAACGCGCCGCGCGCAAGGAACAGCAGCGTGCTGAAAAGGCTGCACAGGCTGACGCCGACGCAAAACAGGCGGATGCTGATGCCGCGGCCAAAGCTGAGGCTGAGGCCAAGGCAGATGCAGACGCCAAGGCTGCGATTGAAGCACAAGCGCAAGCGGATGCTGACGCCAAGGCCACTGCCGAGACCCAAGCCGACACCGGCGCAACGCCCGAGCCTGTGACCGAAACGCAAGGCACTGCGGCAACAGATGCAGATCCTGACGAAGTGGCCAAGGCAGAGCGCGCAGCCCGCAAGGCAGAGCAACGCGCCGCGAAAGAAGCCGAGGCCAAAGCTGCAGCCGAAGCTGCCACGGCTGAAACCGAAAACGGTACCGCGACAGACACGACTGCTGACACCGCTGCGGATGCAACGGCTGATACAGCAACAGGCACGAATGCCGACGCTGATCTGGACGCCGAGGCCATAGCCAAGGCCAAGGAAGAGCGCGCGGCCCGCAAGCAGGCCCAGCGTGAGGCCAAAGCTGCCGAAGAAGAGCAGGCGGCGATGACCGAAGAGGAAAAGGCCAAAGAGGCGAGAATCGAAGAACGCCGCGCGGCCCGTCAGGAAGAGCGTCAGGCCGCCCGTAAGGAAGCGGCTGCCAATCAGGAGGACGCCAAGGCCGAGAACGTCGTCGAGGAAGTTGTGACCGACGAAAACTCGCGGTCCAGTGACGAAGACTTCGACACCAAAGCCAACGCCTCTGCTGCCATCGAAGAAGACAGCGGCGGTCTGAGCAAGTTTGAAAAAGCATTGCTGGTTGGTCTTGGTGCCGTGGTTGTTGGCAAAGTGCTGAGCAACGGTGATGAAGTCGTGTCCAACTCGGGCGACCGTGTGGTCGTGCGCCGTGACGGCGACCTGCGCGTTCTGAAAAGCGACAACGAACTGCTGCGTCAGCCGGGTTCGGACGTGCGCACCGAGCAGTTCAACGACGGTTCGACCCGCACCACGGTCACCCGTCAGGATGGCAGCCAGGTGGTCACGATCGCCTCAGCTGACGGTACGGTTGTGGAACGTTTTCTGCGCCGCACCGACGGATCGGAGATCACGCTGATCGATGACACCCGCGATGTCGATCCGGTGTCCGTGTCGTTCCTGGAGACCCGCACCGACCGCACGAGCCGTGTGACCGATGCGACGGATGTGGCAGCGTTGCGCTCGGCCTTGTCCGCGCAGCAGGGCAACACGTCAGGCCGGACCTTCTCGTTGAGCCAGGTGCGTGAAATTCGTGCCGTGCGAGAGCTGGTGCCGACCATTGAGCTGAACAGCGTCACCTTTGACACTGGCTCGGCAGCCATTCGCGCCTCGCAGGCCGAACAGTTGGCTGATGTGGGCGGGGCCATTGTGGATGCCATCGAACAGGACCCAAGTGCGATCTTCCTGATTGAAGGCCACACCGACGCCGTGGGCGATGACGGCTATAACCTGGCGCTGTCGGACCGTCGCGCGGAGAGCGTGGCGCTGGCACTGACCGAGTATTTCGACGTTCCGCCGGAAAACCTGATCACGCAAGGCTATGGTGAAAGCGCGCTGAAGATCCGCACGCAAACCGCCGAGCGGGCCAACCGTCGCGCTGCCGTGCGCAACGTGACATCGCTGCTGCGTTAATCCGCGGTCATTAGACAACAAAAAAGGGCGCTGCTTCGTGCAGCGCCCTTTTGCATTGGGATGATGGGGCAATCAGCCTTTGGAGGCGACCGGCCCGATCAGATGACCACTTTTGTGGCTGGCCTCAGCCCTTGGAGGCGACAGGTCCGATCAACATGACCATCTGGCGGCCTTCCATCTTGGGAAAGTTCTCGATCTTGCCCACTTCCTTGGTGTCTTCGGCGACACGTTCCAGCAACTCGCGGCCCAGGTTCTGGTGCGCCATTTCGCGGCCACGAAAGCGCAGGGTGATCTTCACCTTGTCGCCGTTTTCCAGGAACTTGAACACGTTGCGCATCTTGACCTGATAGTCGTTGGTATCCGTGTTCGGACGGAACTTGACCTCTTTGATCTCGATGATCTTTTGTTTCTTGCGGGCTTCGCTCTCGCGTTTCTGCTGTTCATATTTGAACTTGCCGAAATCCATGATCTTGCACACGGGCGGCACAGCATTTGGCGAAATCTCGACCAGGTCCAGACCTGCCTCTTCGGCCATTGCCATCGCGCGGGCCGGTGTCACGACACCGACGTTCTCGCCCTCGGCGCCGATCAGGCGGATTTCATTGGAACGGATTTTCTCATTGATGCGCGGGCCGGTTTCACGTTGCGGCGGCGCGTTATGTGGTCTGCGAGCGATGATGTAGGTCCTTTGATCATTGCAATATTTTCAAGGTGTCAAACTAGACCCACCCCTGTCTGCATTCAAGGCGCAAAACGGTATAGAGTGCAGGAAACGACGGAATTTCCCCTTGCACCTGTTCCAAACAGTGCGCATCTGAGGGTTAATGAACTGCGCGGCGCGCGGGGCTTGCTGCGAATGGACTATCAGAGGACTTTGAAATGAAAAACCTGTTGTGGATTGTTGTGGCTGCTGTGATTGCCATTGGCGGCTATCTTTTGTGGTCGGGGCGTAGCATCCAGGAGGTCGCAACCGAAGCGGCCGACGCCGTGAATGCACCTGCTGCGCTGGACAGCGCCTCGGAAGCGGCGGGCACCGCTGCCGAAGTGACCGAAGGTGCCGTTGCGGATGCTGTGGAAGCCGCAAGCGAAGCGGGCACTGCGGCTGCCGAAGCTGCGAAAGATGCATCCGAAGCCATTGCCGACACCGCATCCGCTGCGGGTGAAGCCGTTGCCGATGCCGTTGATGCGGTTTCGGAAAGCGCCAAGAAAACCGCTGAGGAAGCCGCCGCTGCGACAAACGACGCGGCAGAGGCCACTGCAGACATGGCCTCGGAAACGGCGACAGCGACTGAAGAAGTTGTGACGGAAACACCGTCCACCACGGCCGAAACATCGACCGAAGCCACAACATCGACCGACGCCGCAACATCGACCGACACCACGACATCGACGGACACCACCGCCGAAGCCTCAACCGATGGTGCCGCTGCTCCTGCTGACACAGCAACGACCGAAACCAACGACACCACCACCGCCGTTGCCGAAGGCACCGAAGGCGCGTCGGCCTCGGTGGACATGAGCACCGAGACAGAGGCCACAGCCGATGTTCCGACTGATCCGGCGTCTATGGCCGAACTGCTGACCGTGGATGGTTTCGACTATGACAAGGTCAGCGCGATGGTTGAACAGTCCGATCTGGGTGCTGTGCAGAAGAAACTGTTGACCAGCGGTCTGGAAAAGGCCCGCGACAACCCCGACGCGTTGAAGCTGATGCTGGCGCAAATCCGCGAGGCGATGGGCCTGTAAGTCCCGTCATTCACGGCTGAAACAAGAAAACCGCGCCCTGTTCGGGGCGTGGTTTTTTCATGTCTTGCAGCGGGTTAGGGGGTCTTAGACGCCGTCGCCCACGAACGCTTTTTCGATCACGTAGTGACCCGGTTCGCTGTTGGCGCCTTCTTTCAGGCCATAGCCTTCCATCAGCGCCTGGATGTCCTTGTTGAACGCCAGCGAACCGCAAACCATTGCGCGATCTGTCTCGGGCGAAATCACCGGCACGCCCAGATCGGCAAAGACGGTTCCGTCTTCCAGCAGCGTGGTGATGCGGCCCATCTTGGGGCTCTGCTCGCGCGTGGTGGTGGGGTAATAGCGGATCTTGGCCAGGTTCTCGGGGCCGATCAGTTCCTGCATCAGCTCGTCGGCTTTCAGGTCTTCGATCAGCTTGGCACCATAGGTCAGTTCGGCCACATCGCGGCAGGTGTGGGTGATGATGACCTCGTCGTAATCCTCATAGGTTTGCGGTTCGCGCAGCAGCGACGCAAACGGTGCAAAGCCGGTGCCGGTCGAGAAAAACCACAACCGTTTGCCGGGCAACAGCGCGTCATGCACCAGCGTGCCGACGGGCTTGGGGCGCAGGATGATCTCGTCACCGACCTTGATGTGTTGCAGTTTCGACGTCAGCGGACCGTCCTGCACCTTGATCGAATAAAACTCCAGCTCGTCGTCCCAAGCGGGCGAGGCGATGGAATAGGCGCGCAACAGCGGCTTTTGCTTGCCGGTCTCGGGGTGCGGATCGCCCATCAGGCCGATCATCACGAATTCACCCGACCGGAACCGCAGCGACGCGGGGCGCGTCACGCGGAAGGAAAACAGACGGTCTGTCCAGTGGGTCACCGATGTGACGGTCTGGGCATCGGGCAGAGTTGGGGCCTTGACAGCGGCAGCTTGGTTCACGGGTGTTTGCTCGGTCATTTGTTCACATTCACGCAGACATCGGGGCTGCGCGCCTTCTTGATAACGGGGAGGGCGAATGGGCGAAAGGTGTCAGATGGCCGCGTTGGTCTGGCCGCGCAGGCGGGCCTGATAGTTGTGGGCCTGCCAGTCAGCGCGGAACAGCCATTGGTCTTCGGGTTGGCGTGCGGCCAGCGTCTGGCTGATCTCCACCTCGTCAAAGCCACAGCGGCGCGCCATTGCGTATTGGTCGGCGATCACATGGCCACGCGCCCGCAGACGGCCCGTATAGCCGCGGAGCCGCAGCAGCCGCGCGATGGTGAACCCGCGTCCGTCGTGCGAGGACGGAAAATCGACGCGCACCATTTTCAGGCTGGACGACAGGGGAATATCGGCGGGGTTGACGTCGCTGGGCACATCCAGCGCGGTCACGTCATTTGTGGCCTCGCCAAATGCGGTATAGCCTTTTTCCCAGGTGTCGGGGCCAAAGCCGGTGTCGGTCACGATAATGCTCATTGTTGTGCTCCTGTGCGAACCATTTTGCCATCGACAAAGTGAATGCCGCATTCGTCCTTTTGTGAATTCCGCCACCGTCCGGCGCGGGGGTCTTCGCCTTCGGCCACGGGCGATGTGCACGGCGCACAGCCAATGGACGGATAACCTTGCGCCACCAGCGGGTGACGGGGCAGGCGGTTTTCGGTCATGTATTCGCGCACGTCTTCCGGCGTCCAGCGGGCCAGCGGATTGACCTTGATGCGCGGACCTGTCGCGGCCTCTTCGACCTCGAAAAACTCAAGCTGGGCACGCTGGCCCGACTGGTAGCGCTTGCGTCCGGTGATCCAGCCGCCATGACCCGCAAGCGCATTTTGCAGCGGGCGCGTCTTGCGCAGCGCACAGCAGGCGTCGGTGTCGAACTGGTGCAGGGTGCCATCTGGGTCTTCGATGTGCAGTTCGTGATCGTCGGCGCGGATGATGCGCAGGTCCTTCAGGCGCAGCCGTTCGGCCACCTCTTGTTGATAGACCAGCGTTTCGGTGAACAGCATTTCGGTGTCGATGAACAGCACCGGAACCGACGCATCGACCATCGCCAAAAGGTGCAGCAACACTACGGATTCCGCACCAAAGGACGAGACAAGGGCCAGACCCTCGATCTCGTTCACCGCCGCGCGCAACACATCCGTCGCACCATGGTGGCGCAACCGGTCGTTCAGCTCTGCCGCCTGAAGGTGCAGGTCAGCAGAGACCGGCCCTTCGGGGAGAGTTTCCTTGGCAAGATGAAGCATGGGTTTCACTTTTGCTTACTCGGCCGCGACGGCTTTGGATTCAGGGTAGAGGGCGGCCTTGAAGGGCGCCATGCCGAGGCGGCGATAGGTTTGCAGGAAGGTCTCGGATTTCTCCGTGCGGTGTTCCAGATATGCGTCGACCAGACGTTCGATGGCGGGCACAATGGCTTCGGCAGAGAAACCGGGGCCAGCACGCTCGCCAATGGCAGCCGTCTGCGTGTGGTCGCCGCCCAGCGTGATCTGGTAGTTTTCCACGCCTGCACGATCGAGGCCCAGAATACCGATGTGTCCCACGTGGTGGTGGCCACAGGCGTTGATGCAGCCCGAGATCTTGATCTTCAGCTCGCCGATGTCGTGTTCCAGCTTGAGGTCGTCAAAGCGGGTGGCGATTTCCTGTGCGATCGGGATCGAGCGGGCTGTGGCCAGCGCGCAATAGTCCATGCCGGGGCAGGCGATGATGTCCGAGATCAGGTTGATGTTGGCCGTGGCCAGCCCGTGCTCTTTCAGCTTGGCGTGGATCGCGGGCAGGTCGGCGCGGTGCACATGCGGCAGGATCACGTTCTGCTCGTGGCTGATCCGCAGCTCGTCATGGCCATACTGGCGGGCCAGATCGGCCATCACGCGCATCTGCTCGGCTGTGGCGTCACCCGGGGTGGCTCCGTGTGCCTTGAGCGAGATCGACACGATGGAATAGCCTTCGGCGCGGTGCGCGGTCAGGTTGGTGTCGGCCCAGGCGCGGAACACCGGATCGTCGTTATAGGCCTGATTGAAAGGACCGACGGATTTCTGCACGAAATCAGGGGCTTCGAACTGGGCCTTGATGCGGGCAAAGTGGTCCTGATCGACGCCGGTGAACAGCGGTTTGACCAGCGCGAAACGCTCTTCCACCAGACGGCGGATTTCGTCCAGGCCGACCTCGTGCACGGTGATCTTGATGCGCGCCTTGTACTTGTTGTCGCGGCGGCCGATCTGGTTCCAGACGCTGACGACGCTTTCCAGATAGGGCAGCAGGTCTTCTTCGGGCAGGAAGTCGTGGATCACCTTGCCGATCATCGGCGTGCGGCCCAGACCGCCGCCCACCAGAACCTCGTAGCCGATCACACCGTCACGCTCGACGATGCGCAGGCCGATGTCATGGGCGCGGATCACGGCGCGGTCGTTTTCGGCGCCGGTCACGGCAACCTTGAACTTGCGCGGCATCGACTGAAATTCCGGGTGGTCGGTGGACCACTGGCGCACCAGCTCGGCCACGGGACGCGGGTCGGCAACCTCGTCGGCGGCGGCACCGGCGAAATGGTCGGCGGTCACGTTGCGGATGGTGTTGCCCGAGGTCTGGATCGCGTGCATCTGCACCTCGCCCAAGGCGTCCAGCATATCCGGCACGTCGCGCAGTTCGGGCCAGTTGTACTGGATGTTCTGGCGCGTGGTGAAGTGGCCATAGCCCTTGTCCCAGGTCTCGGCGAGATAGGCGAGCTGGTCCATCTGGCGGCTGCTGAGCGTGCCATAGGGGATCGCCACGCGCAGCATGTAGGCATGCAGTTGCAGGTACAGCCCGTTCATCAGGCGCAGCGGCTTGAATTCATCCTCGGTCAGGCTGCCGTCGATACGGCGTTCAACCTGCGCGCGAAACTGGCGGTTGCGCTCGGCGACGAATGCGGCGTCGAAATCGGTATAGGTATACATCAGTTCAGCTCCGTTTGTTTGCCGTGGGCATAGTTCGAGGGGCCTTTGGCGCGGAAGGCTTCGCGGAAGTGGGCAGGTGCTGGCGCATCGCCTGAGGTGTCCACATCGGCCAGATAGGCCCCGACCACTTCGCCGGTTTGTTGTGCGGCCTCGATCAGGCGCAGGTCGGCGTGGGCTTCGTCGGTCAGCACTTCGGCATCGGCCAACTGGCGGCTCCAGCCGTCACGGGTTTGATAGATCACGTCGCCCGCAAGCAGGTGGTTCGCGGTCACGACTTTGGGTGTGTAGGGTTTGGGCATCACAGGGCCTCTTGCAGAATTTGAGCAATGGGTTGGGCGGCCGCCGCGCGCGGGGCGAGGCCATAGAACATCAGGGCAGGGCCGGTCATGTCGGCATCGGTCAGGGTTTGCGGCAGATCGGCCAGCGTGGTGCCGATGATCCGCTGTTCGGGGCGCGATGCGTTTTCGATCACGGTCACGGGCGTCGCGCGGTCGGCGCCGTGCATCATCAGGCGCCCTTGAATGAAGCGCGCGGATTTCTTGCCCATATAGATCGCGGCAACCTCGCCGGGACGGGCAAGTGCGGCCCAGTCGTGGTCGGCAAAGCCTTTCATGTCGTGTCCGGTCAGGAAGCGCACCGACGAATTGCGGTTGCGCTTGGTCAGGCTTTGCCCGATGGCGGCGACAGCGGCAGAGGCAGATGTGATGCCCGGCACGATATGCCAGCCGATCTGCGCCTCGGTCACAGCATCAACTTCTTCGTCCAGACGGCCAAAGACGGTGGCATCGCCCGATTTCAAACGCACGACCTGCGCGCCGGTGCGGGCATGTTCGACGATCAGCGCGTTGATGTCCTCTTGGGTCATCGAGGGGCCAAAGCCCTCTTTGCCCGCGTCCACCATCACCGCCTCGCGGCGGGCCAGTTCCAGGATTTCGGGGCTGATCAGCCGGTCGTGGATCACCACGTCTGCCTCGTCCAGCGCGCGGCGGGCTTTCAGCGTCAGCAGTTCCGGATCACCCGGGCCAGCGCCGACAAAGGCGACGTGACCATCGCGGGCGGTGCGGGCCAGATGGCTGTCCAGCAGGTCATCAAGGGCGGGGCGCACGGCGTCCTCGCCCGCAGCAATCGCACGCGGGCCAGAGGTGAAGTAATAGTCGCGCCAGAAATCACGACGCGGGCGGCCAAAGGGCAGGGCGTCGGCGGCCCCGCGAAAGGCCTTGCCGATGCGGGCCAGCGTGCCCAGCGTGGTGGGCAGGCGTTCTTCCAGATCGGCCTTGATCGCGCGGGCCAGCACGGGCGCGGCCCCTTCGGTGCCGATGGCCACGGTGACGGGATCGCGGTCGACGATGGCGGGGGTGATGAATTCGCTGTCGTGCAGGTTGTCGACGATGTTGACCAGCGCGCCGTCGGCCTTGGCGATGGCGGCGGTGCGGGCATCCTCGACCTCGTCCTCGTCGGCGGCGTAGAACAGCGCCGCACCGGCGGTGTCACCGTCGCGCAGGGCGCGGTCGACCAATGTCAGCTTGCCTTGGGTGGCCCATGTCTTGATCTGCGCATCTGCATCCGCTGCAAAGACAGTGATCGCAGCCTGGGATTTCATCAGCAGGCGCAGCTTGGCCAAAGCAGCCTCGCCACCGCCCGAAAGGACGATGCTGCGGCCTGCGGTGGCCAGAAAGATCGGAAAATGGTTCATGGCGCTGCGATCCCGTGCTTCGTTGACTTGACCTCATATATAGGAAATATTCCCCCTATTGCGCCATATACCCGCGCAGATAAGGACATACGTTCCATGCCGCAGTGCAGATAGAACGCTCGTACCAAGATGAGAGGAATGCGCGAATGACTGTTCGCATCGACGACACAGACCGGAAGATTTTGGCGGAACTGCAACGCGATGCCAGCCAGTCGCTGGACGATATCGCCAAGGCGGTAGGCAGTTCCAAGACGCCGGTGTGGAACCGGATTCGCAAGCTGCGCGACGGCGGGGTGATCGGGCAGCACACGGTGTTTCTGGACGCCGACGCGCTGGGGTTCGAGGCGTGTTTCTTCGTGCTGATCCGCACGTCAGAGCATGACGCCGACTGGCAGGCCAAGTTCCTCAAGGCGCTGAAGGACCGCGCCGAGGTGCAAGAGGCACACCGGCTGGCGGGCGACATCGACTATATCCTTAAGGTGCGGGTGAAGAACGCGCGCGCCTATGACGTCTTCTATCAGGCGCTGATTTCCGAGGTGAAGGTGCACAACGTGACGGCATTGCTGTCGATGGAAGAGATCAAATCGACGACAATGCTGCCGCTATAGGTGCACCATCAGCCGCTCAAGCTTGTGAAAATGAAAGCTGTCGGCATAGCGCGGCGCCTGTGTCTCGTGCAGGTCGGGGCAGGCGTCGAACAGCGCGCTTAGCGCCACCTGCATTTCCAGCCGCGCCAGCGGGGCGCCCACGCAAAAGTGCATCCCGCCGCCAAAGGCCAGATGTGGCGTGGTCTTGCGGTCGGGGTCGAACCGTTCGGGGGCCGCATAGACCGCCGGATCGCGTCCCGCCGCACCCAGCATCAACGCCACCTGATCGCCGGGGTATAGGGTCTGGTCGCCCACCTGCACCTGCTCATAGGCATAGCGCGTGAACATATGCAGCGGCGGGTCATAGCGCAGCACTTCCTCGACCACCTGCGGGGTGATCGCGGGCACGGTGTTTTGCAACAGGCAGTGCACGGCGTTGCCCAATGAGTGCACCGTCGCCTCGTGGCCCGCGTTCAGCAGCAGCACGCAGGTGCCGATCAGGCTGTCGGTGCTCAGCTTCTGGCCGTCTTCCTCGGCGGCGATCAGTTGGGTGATCAGATCGTCGCGCGGATCGTTGCGGCGGGCGTCGATATAGCCGCGCAGGAAATCGGAAAACTCGCGGGCGGCGGTGTTGGCCGCATCCTCGATCGTGCGGTCGCGGCCCGCTTGGTACATCGCCACCATCGCACCGGACCAGCGCAGAAGGTCGGGGCCCATGTCCTCGGGCACACCCAGCAGGCGGGCGATGACGCGCACCGGCACCTCGGTGCAATAGGCGGGGATCAGGTCGAAATCGGCATCGCGCGGGAATTTGGCGATCAGATCGGCGCAAATCTCTTCGATGTCGCCTTGCAGCCCCGCGATCCGGCGCGAGGTGAACGCGCGCAGCACCAGCCCGCGCAATTCGGTGTGGCGGGGCGGTTCGTGTTCCAGCATGGAATGCTGCTCGACCGCGTAGAAATCCGTCAGGTGATCCGGCACCGGCATCCGCAAATCGTCCGGTATCTCGCGCCCCAACCGCTTGTCGCGCAGCAATGCGTGCACCGTGGCATGGTCAAAGGCGGCCAGCATCCCGTAATCAGCCCAGTACAGCACCGGACCTGTGGCACGGGCGGTGTCGTAAAAACTGTAGGGGTCTTGCACAAAGGCGGGATCAAGCGGGGATTGGTCAAGCGTTATCATAGCGCCAAATGATAGCGTGGCTCTGGTGTTTGCAAGGCTGACGTTGGTAAACTTCGGCGCATGAATGCTCATATCCGCAAACGCAACCTGATCGTGCTTGGCTTTGTTGCCGTGGTGGCCCTGTCCGCACTGGGGCTGTGGCGGTCGGGCTATGTGCAGGCGCTGGAGCGGTTGCAGCGGCAGGGCTTTTCGGATCTTGCGCTGGCGTCCGACCGGCTGACGGCGCAATTGCAACGGTATCGCGAGCTTGCGGTGTTCATGGCCGAGCATCCGACCGTCACGGCCGTGTTGGGGGGGGGCGGGGCGGAGCCTGCGTCTGCGCTGTTTCTGGACAGGGCTGACAAAACCTCTGCGCTGGATGTGATGCTGGTGGATTTTTCCGGGCGGGTGCGGGCGTCGGCGAATGGGTCTGAGGGCCTGAATCTGAGCGAAACCCCCTATGTGCGCCGCGCGATGCAGGGCGCATTGGGGAGCGGTCACGGGATCGGCACGCCGTTGCCGGGCCGCGCTTATTATTTTGCGGCACCGATCTTTGGCCAATCTTCGGGGCGTGTGATCGGCGCGGTGATCGTCGCGGCGGACGTCAACGTGCTTGAGGCGGACTGGCGCGGTTCGCAGCCGGCGGTGTTCCTGACTGATTCGCAGGGGGTGGTTTTCATCTCCAACCGATCCGAACTTTTGCTTTGGCATCTGGGTTCGCAGAGATTGCTGCGCAGTGCAGAGGCGGAAGCGTCCCTGTTCAGCTATTCCCGCAGGGCGGGCTATGCCTTCTGGGAGCAGACATGGGACCCCTACCTGCCGCGCATCGGGCTGCATATCCAGCGCCCCTTGCCGGTGATCGGCTTTCAGGGCAACGCGCTGATCGACGTGGCCCCGGCACAGCGGATCGCGGTGTTGCAGGCGGCGGCTTTTGCTGCACTGTGCCTGGCCTTTGGGGCGCTGTTGCTGGTTGCAACCGAACGGCGGCGCACGTTGGCTCAGGCCAATGCGCTGTTGGAGGCGCGGGTGGCCGAACGGACCGCGGCCCTTGTCGGCACCAATGCGCAATTGCTGCGCGAAGCCGCCGAGCGTGAAGAGGCGCAGGCCGCACTGGCGCGCGCGCAGGCTGATCTGGTGCAGGCGGGCAAGCTGAGCGCGCTGGGTCAACTGAGTGCCGGTATCAGCCACGAGTTGAACCAGCCGCTGATGGCCATCGGGTCCTTTGCCGAAAACGGCGTGACCTTCATGGACAAGAACCGCCCCGACCGCGCCCGTGAAAACCTGTCGCGGATCAGCGATATGGCCAATCGCATGGCGCGGATCATCAGCAACCTGCGGGCGTTCTCGCGGCAGGAAAGCTCGCCTTCGGTGCGGGTCGATGTCTGTGCGGTGTTGCGCAGCGCGGTCGAGATCACCGGCCCGCGCCTGCGCGAGGCAGATGTGACGGCCACGCTGGATGCGCCCGATGCGCCTGTCTGGGTGCGGGGTGGTGACGTGCGGCTGGGGCAGGTGTTCGTGAACCTGATCACCAATGCCGTCGATGCAATGGAGGGACGCCCCATCCGGGCCTTGCACATCACCGTACAGGATGGCGCGCAGCCATCGGTGACCGTGCGTGACACCGGGCCGGGGATCGAGTTGCCTGACCAGGTGTTCGATCCGTTCTACACCACCAAAAGCCTGGGGCGGGCCGAAGGCATGGGGCTGGGGCTGTCGATTTCCTATGGCATTGTGCAAAGCTTTGGCGGAGAGATACGCGGCGAAAACACGGGCGAGGGCGCGGCCTTTACCGTGCAACTGGTCCCCTGGGACGAAAGCGAGGTGGCATGAGCGTTCGGGTTCTGGTGGTGGATGATGATGCAGCGGTGCGCGACGCCGTGGTGCAGACGCTTGAGCTGGCGGACCTGGAGCCGTTGACGGCCAGTTCCTTTGTGGCGGCCAAGGATCACATCACCCCGGATTTCGACGGGGTGATCCTGTCGGATATGCGCATGCCGGGGCGTGACGGGTTCCATCTGCTGCAATACGCGCTGGCGCAGGACACGGACCTGCCGGTGATCTTGCTGACCGGGCAGGGCGATATTCCGATGGCTGTGGATGCGATGGCCAAGGGCGCATTCGGCTTTCTGGAAAAACCCTGTGCGCCCGCCGATCTGCTGGCGACGGTGGAGCGGGGCCTGAAAACCCGTGCGCTTGTGCTGGAAAACCGGCGCCTGCGCGCGCTGGTGCAAAGTGGTGACGCCGCCGAGCGGATGCTGTTCGGACAATCCGAACTGGCCCAAAGCTTGCGCGCCCGCGCGCGGCAACTGGCAGCGGTCGAGACGCAGGTGTTGGTGCAGGGGGCCCCCGGCACGGGCGTGTCCAAGGTGGCCGAAGTTGTGCATCTGTGTTCGCCTCGGTCCAAGGCGCCTTTTGTCAAACGCGCCAGCGCAGGGATGGAACCCGAGACGCTGCGCGAGGCGGTAAAAGAGGCGCAGGACGGCAGCTTGTTCATCGACGAGATCAGCCAGCTGCCTGCCGCCACACAGATGACATTGGCCGGCGCATTGGAAAGCGGTCTGCGGTGCCGTTTGATTGCGGGCAGCACACAGGATTTGCAGGCGGCGGTGGAGAGCGGCCTGCTGAACGCCGACCTGTATTATGGGGTGGCGATGATGCCCGTGCGCATTCCGTCCCTGTCGGAACGCCCCGAGGACATTCCCGTCCTGTTTCGCCACTATGTCGAACAGGCCGCCGAGCAGGCAGGGCTGGGCGTGCCCGAGATCAGCTCGGAACATCTGGCGGCGCTGATGGCGCAGGACTGGCCGGGCAATGCGCGGTCTTTGATGAGCGCGGCGATGCGCTTTGTGCTGGGGATGCCCGAAGACGTCGCCAAGGCGACCGAACTGGGATTGAGTGAACAGCTTGCAAGAGTCGAGCGCGCGTTGCTGATCGCGGCGCTTGGGCGTCAGAACGGGCACGCCAGTGCGGCAGCCACGGCATTGAAACTGCCACGCAAGACCTTCTACGACAAGTTGGCCCGCTACGGGATTCGCGCCGAGGATTATCGCCGCTGAAGATGTGCGGATTTCCGCACATAGGTGGCTGGACGGCGTGCGGATTTCCGCACGGTCTCGGAACTGTGTCCAGATACGCAACTTTAGATGATGTTTTTAATCGTCTGTAATTGTTGCGATATTTTAGAAACCATCATTCCGCTTCTGACAAACTTGCGACGCGTCCATCACTGCTGTTCACTCTGCTGTGACGCGACGCTTGGGAGAGGGTCGTGCAGATATGCAAAAGCAAACTCTGGGAGGAGTATCATGAAGTTCTTTACAGCTGCAGCCGTGGCCTTGAGCCTGTCCGTTTCCGCCGGTGCCGTTCAGGCCGCCTGTGACGACGGCGAGATCGTGATCAAGTTTAGCCACGTCACCAACACCGACAAACACCCCAAGGGCATCGCTGCCTCGCTGCTGATGGAGCGGGTCAACGAAGAGATGGACGGCAAGGCCTGCATCGAAGTTTATCCGAACTCGACGCTTTACACCGACGAGCAGGTGATCGAGGCGATGCTGCGCGGCGACGTACAACTGGCCGCACCGTCGCTGTCGTTGTTTGAATCGATCACCAAAGCCTATCGTTTGTTCGACCTTCCGTTCATGTTCAAGAACATCGAAGCCGTCGACGCCTTTCAGGCTTCCGAAACCGGTCAGGCGATGCTTGATTCCATGCAGCGCCGCGGCCTGCAGGGTCTGGGGTTCTGGCACAACGGCATGAAGCAGATTTCGGCCAACCGTCCCCTGATCGAACCATCGGACGCCAAAGGTCTGAAATTCCGCGTGCAGCCCTCTGACGTTTTGGTCGCACAGATGAACGCGCTGGAAGCCTCACCGCAGCCGATGGCCTTTTCCGAAGTCTATGGGGCCTTGCAAACAGGGGTTGTTGACGGTCAGGAGAACACCTGGTCCAACATCTATGGGCAGAAGTTCTTTGAGGTGCAGGACGGGATCACCGAAACCAACCACGGCATCATCGACTATCTCGTCGTGGCACCGACCGATTGGCTGGACAGCCTGGACGCGGATGTTCGTGACCAGTTCCTGACCATCCTCAATGAAGTCACTGTTGCCCGCAATACCGAGTCCTCGAAGGTGAACCAGGAAGCCAAGCAGGCAATTCTGGATGCCGGCGGTGTCGTGCGCGAACTGACAGCCGAACAGCGTCAGGATTGGGTCGACGTGATGAAGCCCGTCTGGGCGCAGTTCGAAGAAGAAGTGGGCGCCGACAACATCGCCGCCGCACAGGAAATCAACGCAGCCAACTAAGCTGTCTTGATCACGGACGGATCGGCGCAACCGGTCCGTCCATTTCACATCTGGGAGGTGGACGCCATGATTGGCAAATACAAGCCTAAAGGGCCGGTTGGCCAATTCGTGAACAGTCTGGAAGAGACGGTGATTGCCGCTTTGCTTGGCGCGATGACGATGCTGACCTTCTTCAATGTCATCCTGCGCTATGCATTCAACAGTTCCTTGATCTGGAGCCAGGAAGTTGTGCTCGTGCTTTTCGCGTGGCTGGTGCTTTTTGGTGTGTCTTACGCCTTCAAGGTGACAGCGCATCTTGGGGTTGATGCGCTCACCAGCCTGCTGACGCCCAGTCGGCGCAAGGTTATGGGACTGATTTCCGGTGCGATCTGTATTTTCTACGCGGTGCTGGTTTGCAAGGGCGCCTGGGACCAATGGGCCCCGTTCGCCGATCTGCCACCCACAACAGGCAGCTGGTTGCCCACAGGGTTCGACACCCAAGCGCGCGGCCGGTCGTTCTTTGAAACCGACCAGATCCCGATGCCGGAATGGCTGCGATTCCTGGAAGACTGGATCAACTACGGCGAGCACTATTCCAAGATGCCCCGCATGATCCCCTATCTGATCCTGCCGATTTCTGCGGCACTGATCCTGTTCCGCGTCTGTCAGGCGACCTTGCGCATCTGGAACAACCAATCCGAAAGTCTGATCGTCAGCCATGAAGTCGAAGACGCTATTGAAGAAGTCGCAGCCATGAATCGCGGAGAATAACTGATGGAAGTCCTACTCTTATTCGTAATGATCATTGGTTTGCTGTTTGTGGGCGTACCCATCGGCGTTGCCCTTGGCATCAGCTCGATCATCTTCCAGTTGGTGTTTTCCGACACCTCTCTGGCATCAGTGGCACAATCGCTCTACCTCGCGATGGCCGGGCACTACACGCTTCTGGCGATCCCGTTCTTTGTTCTGGCCTCCAGCTTCATGTCCACCGGCGGTGTCGCCAAGCGGATCATCCGGTTTGCCATCGCATGCGTCGGACACCTTCAGGGTGGACTTGCCATTGCGGGCGTTCTGGCCTGCATGATGTTCGCCGCGCTGTCGGGGTCTTCTCCTGCGACCGTGGTGGCCATCGGGTCCATCGTGATCGCCGCGATGCGTCAGGTCGGCTATACCAAAGAATTCGCCGCCGGCGTGATTTGTAATGCGGGGACATTGGGTATCCTGATCCCGCCCAGTATCGTGATGGTGGTCTATGCCTCTGCGACGGATGTGTCGGTGGGGCGGATGTTCCTGGCCGGCGTCATTCCGGGCATTCTTGCGGGCACGATGTTGATGATCACCATCTATATCTTCGCGCGCATCAAGAACATGCCAAGCGGCGAGTGGAAGGGCTGGGGCGAAATCTGGGAGTCTTTCCGGGATGCGTTTTGGGGCCTGCTGCTGATCGTCATCATCATGGGCGGCATCTATGGCCACCCGTGGGTCCAGTTTGACGGGGGGAGTTTGTTCTACTGGAAGAGCGGGGCCTTTACCCCGACCGAAGCTGCCGCTGTCGCTGCTGTCTATGCCTTCTTTGTCGCGTCGTTCATCTATCGTGATATGGGGCCGCTGGCGGCGACAGAGAGCGGCGGAAAACCGGTGGCCCTGTTCCGCAAGCCCCTTGCTGTCGTGACAGCGTTCTTCCATCGCGACACACGGGCGACCCTGTTCGATGGCGGCAAGCTGACCATTACGCTGATGTTCATCATCGCCAACGCACTGTTGCTCAAGCACGTTCTGACCGACGAGCAGATTCCGCAACAGATTGCCGGAGCGATGCTGGATGCGGGGTTGAACTGGGTTGTTTTCCTGATTGTGGTCAACGTGATCCTGCTGATCGGCGGGCAATTCATGGAGCCTTCGGGGTTGATTGTGATCGTGGCACCGCTGGTGTTCCCGATTGCCATCGAACTGGGCATTGATCCGATCCATCTGGGCATCATCATGGTGGTGAACATGGAGATCGGGATGATCACGCCGCCCGTGGGTCTGAACCTGTTCGTGACCTCCGGTGTGGCAGGGATGCCGATGATGTCGGTTGTACGCGCGGCGCTGCCGTTCCTGGCCGTGCTCTTCGTGTTCCTGATCATGGTGACCTATATTCCGGCGATTTCAACGTGGTTGCCCACGATGATGATGGGGCCGGAGATTATCACCAAATAGTTTGTAATGAGTGTTGGGCCACGTTGTGACCCTGAGAGTAAGCCCCCGCAGGAAACTGCGGGGGTTTTTTCGTTCGACCCTGTCGAGTGTCATGATGGTGGTGGAAACGACCGTATCCGCCCGGCTTTGGCTGTGCCTATGGTGCCGCGGGGCGCCTTTGCAGGTGCACGTAAGTCTCGGAGAACCGCTTTTCCATATGATCGCCCGCGCGGATGACATCCGCTGAGCCTATGGGGGCGACATTCGTGTCATGGGCGGGGTTGAAAAACAGCGGGACGGAAATGCGTTCGGCATCGGTGCCCACCACGCGGTGCGGCGTGGCCTGAACGCGGCCCTTGGTCCACATCTCCATCATCTCGCCAAAGTTGATGATGAATTCGCCCGGCGGTGCCTGTACCGGAATCCAGCCGCCACCGCGCTTGCGCACCTCAAGCCCCGGCGTGCCGTCCGTGGCCAGCAGGGTCAGACAGCCATAGTCGGTGTGGGTGGCGATGCCGAAATCCTGCGCCGTCGCCCAGGCGGGACGCTGCGGGTAATAATTGCCACGCAACAGCGCCATGGGCTTGTCGAACGCGGCAGCAAAATAATCACGCGGCGCGTCAATCGCCTCGGCAATGCCCCGCAATACTGTCATCGCGACAGCGCAAGCATCGCGGTAATAGGCCGTTATCACGGCTTGGAACGCGTCCGGCTGCGCGGGCCAGCGATTTGGCGCATAGACCGACAGCGCTGCCAGTGGATCATCCGCAGGCAGGGCAAAGCCTGCGTCAAAGAATTGTTTGTAATCGGGGTTGGCGTCGGGATCGACCTGTTCGGACCCCGCCGCACCCCATCCACGGTTCGATCCGGTGCGGGCCATGTCGACATCACGCTTTTGCGCCTCGGGCAGGTGAAAAAACGCGCGGTAGGTTTCGATCACCTCGCGCACGCGTGCCTCGGTCAGCGCGGTGTTGTGTACCGTGGCAAACCCTGTGTCCTGCGCCGCCTGCGACAGGGCTGCGATGGTGTCTGCATCGCGGGCCGCGATCTTGGCCGCGTCCAATCTGGGGATCATGTCTTGTACCTTCGCCTCTTTGTGCGGGCCGCCGCCTTGCCCGCCAAACCCTACATTGCCCGCCCGGCACCGCAATGCTAAATCAGGGCAAAGCAATCCACAAACAGGCGGGACAAAGATGCGGCGCAAGATGGCAGCAGGCAACTGGAAGATGAACGGCAGCAGTGCCGCGCTCAGCGTGATCTCGGATCTGGCCGCGGCCCATGCCGACAACACCGACACCGATATCGTGATCTGCCCGCCTGCGCCCTTGTTGTTCCGCGCCAGCGAGATTGCACGCAGCAGTGCGGTGACCATCGGCGCACAGGATTGCCACAGCGAGACCGCAGGGGCCTTCACCGGCGATATCGCGGCACCGATGATCGCGGACGCCGGAGCCACCCATGTGATCGTCGGCCATTCGGAACGCCGCGACGCCTATCGCGAAAGCAACAGCGACGTGCGGGCCAAGGCCAAGGCGGCCTGGGAGGCGGGTCTGGTGGCGATCCTGTGCATCGGAGAAAGCGCCGAGGACCGCGAGGCCGACAACACGCTGGACATCATCGCGGGGCAATTGTCGGGATCTGTGCCAAACGGCAGCACGGGCGACAATCTGGTGGTCGCATACGAGCCTGTCTGGGCCATTGGTACGGGCGCCGTCGCCACCACCGCGCAGATCGACGAGGTGCATGATTTCATCCGCGCCCGTCTGGTGCAGCGGTTTGGCGAAGAGGTCGGCAATGCAATCCGGTTGCTGTACGGCGGCTCGGTCAAACCGGGCAACGCCGCCGAGATTTTTCAATGCGACAACGTGGATGGCGCGCTGGTGGGGGGGGCCAGCCTGAAGGCCCAGGATTTCACTCCGATTATTGAGGCGCTGATCGCAAGCTGAGGCTGTCGGCGCGGGTTGCGGGGGCGATACGACCCCTATAGGCAGGCAATCGCCTGCCGCGCCAGGTCGGTCGCCTCGTCTGGATCATCCAGTGCACTGTCCGGCAGCTCCCAATAGGGCATCGCCGCGGGTTTTTGACCGGGCCGCTGGTAGGTCCAGCGCACCATGCCCAACGCGTCGAACCGCGCCTGCATGTCGCCCGCACCCTTCAGCATCAGGTGGCCATCGGACATCAGCAGGGCAAAGATCTGGCCGTCGATGTAAAACCCCATGCCGCCGAACATGCGCCGCGTGGTCACCGGCCCCACGTCGCGCATGAGGTCCAGCGCCATTTCAACGGCTTCACCGGACACGGCCACGGGGGCTAGCCCTTGATCAGATGTTCGGCCATTTCGGCGGGGTCTGCGAACTTGATCGACTCGCCGCAGCCACAGGCTTCGGTCACGTTGGGGTTGTTGAACTTGAAGCTCGATTCCAGCAGCGAGGTTTCATAGTCGATCTCGGTGCCGAACAGGAACATCTGCGCCATCGGCGCAATCAGCACCCGCGCGCCGTCCTGTTCGACGGCTTCGTCGTTGGGGTCCTGTTCGTCCACATATTCCATGGTGTATTCCATGCCTGCGCAGCCGCCTTTCTTGACGCCGATGCGCAGCCCCTTGTGACCGTCCGCTGCCATAAGCTTGGCAATCTGGGCGGCGGCGCGGGGGGTGATGGTGACGGCCTGCTTGCCGGGGATGGAAAACATAAACAGAACTCCTTTGACCACAATGTAAGGGCGTCGTGCCGCAATCTCAAGCTATCGCAGCATTGCGATCAGGCTTTGTGCGGCAAAGCCCCATGCCAGTGCCCAGCCGAAGGACGCCAAAGTGCCGATGATCACGTATTCGCTGGCCTTTTGATCGCGCGAGGCGGTCTCGAACCGCAGGATGGATTTGGCCGCGATCAGAAAACCGATGCCGGTGGGCTCGCCAATCATCACCATCAGGTAGATCAGCGCGCGTTCCATCAACCCGATGATGCGGCCCGCGTTGTCCAGCCCTTCGATCTGAGCGGCGGCGCGCCACGGTGCCATCAACAGGCCAACGGCAGGACCACCCATCAGGGTGGCGGCAATCACGCCGCCCAGCATGACCGCGACGGGGGTGAGGGTAGGCGCATAGGCGGCCCAAAGGCCGTCCGCATAGGCCCCTGGCATCCACAAAAGCACGGCAAGGATCACCAACGCATGGGCCGCTTGCGTGCCCAGATAGGACCACAGGTGCGCTGGCAACCTTTTCGCGGCCAAGGCCACAGCCGTGTGACCCAAGGCAGCGGCCGCCGCCACATGCGCAGCACCGCCCAGCGCCCCCCAACCCAGCGCAAAGACCACTGCGATGCGCAGGGCCAGCGGCGCGCGGGCAGGCAGCAGGTGAAAGGCCAGCAACCACGCCAGCATCAGAGCCAGGGCTGTCTCGGTCATTGCGCAGAAAAGCAGCCGTTTTTGGCTGCTATTGCTATATGCAGCCGAATTCGACTGCTTTTAGGGAAATCAGCCATGTTCCAGCATCTCGCAAACTTCGATCAGCGCGCGCAGGCCAGCGGCCTCTTGCAGGCTGTGAACGGTCTGGCGGCTGACGTCAAAGCGCGCGGCCAGCGTGTCCTGGGTCGGCGTGGGCAGCGCAAGCGATGCCAGCGCGATCTGCGCCTGCCGTACGGTCCAGCGGCTGCTGATGTGATCGGCAAGGGGCAGGGCGGTTTGCAGTGCCACGGGGGCGGTGTCTGTCGCCAGCCGCGCGGTGCGGGCCATGTCGTCCAGCGCCCGGCCCGAGGCGACAAAGGCGGGGCCGTCGGCGTCTGATAAATCCGCGCCCGTGACGGTTCCGTCACCCGTGGCCAGACCGATGCGGGTGTCGTGATCCTTGCCTGTCATCCGCACGCCCGCCCGAAACACCAGCGCTGCACGCAAGGCAAAGGGCGCGGCACAGACCGCCTGCCAGCTGTCGCCGCGCGCGCGGGTCAGACGGGGGGCCACGTCCTGCCATTCCGCCACAGCCGCCGCAGCGGCGTCCAGCCCGTCAAAGACCTGCGCCAGCCCACCCTCGGGCAGGGCGGATGATTTCACGATGTCTCCGGTCAGAACGGCCAGTTGCGGCATTGGGCTTCCTCTTTGACGTCCAGTTGTGCGGGCAAATCCACGGCCTTGCAACTGTCCCGCAGGCGGGTGGGCTAAAAAAGCAGGCTTAGGGGATGAACGGTGTGGCCGGACCGACCGCGCGAAGGCAAGCGGGGTCAAAGACCACGACATGCGACAAATCGGGGCGCGACCGTGAAGAATAAAGCATGGCCTGGGCACCCGTGGCACGCGCCGCATCGGAAATGGCCCATGTGGGAGAGGGCTTGCCGCCCGCACGAATGTCCTGCCAGACGACCGAGGCCGCGAGATTGCCGCGTTCGTCGACGGCTTGCGGGGCTGTCAGCCACATCGGGACCAACTCGCGTGGAACGGCATCGGTCAGGTACCGCTGGATCGCAACCCGCGCACCCTCGGCGCTGAGCGAGGCATAGGCGGCGATCTGGCCGGAATGGTGGAACCGCCCCTCGGGCGCGCGCGCAGCCGTCGCGGGGGGCAAGCCGCACGGCAGGATACGCCACACGGGCAGGTCGAGAGGGATCAGGCGTGCCATGCGGGCTTTATAGCGCCGGGGTGAACGGGCGCCAGCCTGTCCTTGGACTGATATGGCAAAACCGGGCAACGGCCTTGTGCTGCGTCGCCACGTGATCTCCAACAAAAAAGGCCGCCCTCGAAAGGACGGCCTGATCACCGCACAGGGTTGGGGGGTACTCAGAGACCCATGCAGTTGGCGTAATAGGTCACGGTCGCGGGCCAGTCCGAGAACACACCTTCGACACCGATGTCTTGGGCGATCACGTCCAGCGCCACCAGATAATCGCTGTCGTCCTTGACCACATCACCGACCGACTGGAAGTACCAGCCGCCACCGGAGGCCAGCGGGCCCGAGCGTTCCAGTGTCCATGCGATCAGCTTCAGACCCGCCTCTTTGGCGGCCAGCGCATAGGCCGACGCGGCAATCGCGCCGTTGTCGTCGGTCAGCAGCATGTTCAGCGAGGGTGCCAGATATTGCACGCCTTGCTCTTTCAGCGCAGCGAAATCTTCGTTCCATGTGGCTTTGTCCTGCTCGTCAAAGCCGTCGGACCATTCCACCAGATACACGGCTTGTTTGCCAAATTCGGGTTCGTTGTTCACCCAGTACAGCACGTCGTCCAGGTTGAACGACTGTGCCCAGACGTCCGACGCAGGAATGCCCGCGGCCTTGTATTCGTCGATCATCTTCTGCGCATAGTCTTCCTGGCTGAAACCGTCATGCGGCATCTCGACCGAGGGGCTTTTCAGTTCGGGTGTGAACTTGGCGCCCAGCGATTTGATCAGTTCGATCGATTCCGCGTGGGTCATCAGCTTGGCCTTGTCGGTGTACAGCGTGGTGCGGAACCCCGCGACGCCGCCCTGAAAGGCCTCGGCCGTGGTGGCCGTCGCGTCGAAGCTGTCCATTTTCGGCGTCAGCGTGCGGAACTGTTCCAGCGTCAGCTCGGACGTGCGGCATTCGGCGCTGGCCTTTGTGTCGCCCGAGGCAGGCGTGAACGCGGTGTTGCAGGTGTCGGCCAGATCGCTCACCAGGATGTTGGTGGTGGTGTGCAGGTCGTTCTGGGCGTGGCGGCAGACCAGCTCGTGGTCCTTTGTAAAGGTCACGTCGCATTCCAAGATGCCCGCACCCTGACGCGCACCGGCGATATAGGATTGGTCGGTATGCTCGGGGAACTGCAATGCGGCACCACGGTGACCGATGGAAAAGGCGGTCGGCGCGGGTGTCTGACCCATGCAGCTTGCCAGCTTTTCCTTCAGCGGACCCTCGGGCAGCTTGTCGACCAGATAGGCAGGGCGGGCGCCGTAGGATACGGCTGTCGACTGGCCGTGACCGTCGGCAAAAGCCACGGCAGGCAGCGCGGCAAGGGTGGCCGCGATCAATGTGATACGCATGAAAAGCTCCAGTAGTCAGATTGTTATCTCAAGGCCTTCTGGAGGCTGTGTGTAACAGAACTGTGATCATTTTGCGAAGGTCGCGTAAAATCAACGTTCTATCTGGGCGGGAATCTGCTTGCGCACCAAGGACAAATTCACGGGCATCTCCACGCCACAGGGTGCGAATTGCTCCGGGGAACTTTACCTCGTGCCATCCGTTTCCCCCTGACGCACCCCAGACATCGGAGAAATGGCCATGGCAGATCGCAAAGACACCCCGCATACAACCACAGACGCAGGCATTCGCGTCCAAAGCGACGAACACTCGCTAACCGTAGGTCCAGATGGCCCGATTGTTCTGAACGACCACTACCTGCTTGAGCAGATGGCGAACTTTAACCGCGAGCGGATCCCCGAGCGCCAACCGCACGCCAAAGGCTCGGGTGCTTTCGGCACATTCGAGACGACGCAGGATATGTCCAAATACACCATGGCCGGTATTTTCCAGAAGGGTGCAAGCTGTGACGTGGTCATGCGGTTTTCGACTGTGGCCGGTGAGCGCGGCAGCCCCGACACATGGCGCGACCCGCGTGGCTTTTCGATCAAGATGTACACCGAAGAGGGCAATTTCGACATGGTGGGCAACAACACGCCCGTCTTTTTCATCCGCGATCCGCTGAAGTTCCAGCATTTCATTCGCAGCCAGAAACGCCGTGCGGACAACAACATGCGCGATCATGACATGCAGTGGGATTTCTGGACGCTGTCGCCTGAAAGCGCACATCAGGTGGCCTATCTGATGGGCGACCGTGGCATTCCGAAATCCTGGCGCGAGATGAACGGCTATTCCAGCCACACCTATTCGCTGGTCAACGCCGAGGGCGAAAAGTTCTGGGTCAAGTTCCATTACATGACCGATCAGGGCGACGGGAATGCCTATCTGTCGCAGGACGAGGCCGACAAGCTGGCGGGCGCTGATGGCGACTATCACCGCCGGGACCTGTTCAACGCGATCCGCGACGGCAACCATCCAAGCTGGACGCTGAAATGGCAGATCATGCCCTTCGAGGACGCCAAGACATACCGCATCAACCCCTTTGATCTGACCAAGGTCTGGCCGCATGCCGACTATCCGCTGATCGAAGTGGGCAAGCTGACGCTGAACCGCAACCCGACCGATTTCCACACCCAGATCGAACAGGCCGCGTTCGAGCCGAACAACATGGTACCCGGTGTGGGCCTGTCGCCTGACAAGATGCTGCTGGCACGCGGCTTTGCCTATGCCGACGCGCACCGTGCGCGGCTGGGGGTGAATTACAAACAGATCCCGGTGAACGGTGCCAAGTCCGAGGTGAACAGCTATTCCAAGGACGGGGCAGGGCGCACGCAGAACGTGGCCGATCCGGTCTATGCGCCCAACTCCTACGGCGGTCCGTCGGCCCAGCCCACGGCACACGAGGCAGGGCTGTGGTACACCGACGGCGACATGGTACGTCAGGCTTATACTTTGCGTGAAGACGACGACGACTGGAGCCAGGCGGGCGCGCTGGTGCGTGACGTGATGGACGACGCGGCGCGGGACCGGCTGGTGTCGAACGTGGCGGGTCACCTGTGCGACGGCGTCAGCGAAAAGGTTCTGCTGCGCGCCTTCGAATACTGGCGCAACATCGACGCTGATGTGGGTGACAAGATCGAGGCGAAAGTGCGCGAGAAGCTGGGCGGGAAATCCACGGCCCCCGGCATGGCGTCGGCGGAGAGCATTAAGGGTAAGTAAAATAAATAAAAAAGCGGGGCCTTTGGTCCCGCTTTTGTTCCAATTGCGCGACGCGCTTTGGGGGTTCTACAGGGATGCGTCAGACGCGAAGCCCTTACATGAACCCCAGTTCCAGCCGCGCCTCGTCCGACATCATTTCCATGCCCCAGGGCGGCTCCCACGTCAGTTCGACATCAACGGTTTTCACGCCGGGCAGCGGTTCGACCGCATCGGCGACCCAGCCGGGCATTTCACCGGCCACAGGGCAGCCGGGGGCGGTCAGCGACATGATCACACGCACCGCGCCTTCGTCCGAAATGTCGATGGTGTAGATCAGGCCCAGCTCATAAATATTCACAGGAATTTCAGGATCATAAACCGTACGACACGCATCGACGACCGCGTCGTACAGCGGGTGGTCGGTCGAGGACGGCGCAATCAGCGGCGTCCCCTCTAGCATTTCTTTGGACTGGTCCATGGGGCCTCACTCTGGTTCCTGACTGATTATATAGGGATAACACACCCAAGCGTCCAGAGGGGCAGGCCGTCACAGTCAGGCGATATCAAGAATGAAATCGGCCTCGGTCAGCAGGTGGTTCTTGCGCATGTCGATTTCCAGATCCGAAAATCCGTCGCCGTCCACATCGACCAGGATGTATTTGCTGACCGCGATGATTTCTCCTGCCGTGCCCGAGAAGCTGCCCGCGTCGCTGAAAAACGCGCCCTCAATGCCCGACATGTCAATCATGTCCCCCTGCGGTCTGCGGAAATCACGGATCTGGTCACGCGCCGACGGGTCGCTGTCGCCTGCGGCGAACACGAACACATCCGCACCCTTGCCACCGACGATGATGTCGCGCCCTGCGCCTCCAGAGATTGTATCGTTGCCGCCGCTGCCCAAAATGGTCTCGTCGCCCGAACCGCCCAGGAACACGTCGTCGCCGTTGCCCAATGTGACCCGCACGTCCTTGGACTTGCTCAGGCTCATGTCTACGATGTCATCGCCTTTGCCGCCCGTGATGTTGCCGATATAGCTGCCGGTCAGCACCAGCGTGTCCGCACCACCGCCCAAAGCGATGTCACCGTTTACGGCACCGTTCAGCGTGACACTGTCAAAGCCGCTGCCCATGTCGATCCTGCCTGTGATTGAAAGCGTGGTGTTGTCGGTGATGGTGTTTGCGGTGTTGTCGCCCTGAACAGTTAGGGCAGTCGCATCATTGGTCGCGTTGGTGACAGTGCTGGTTCCAAAGCGGTTGACCCATGCGTCCGCGCCATTCAGCAAGATCTGTCCTTTGAGATAAAACGCACCCGTCAGCAAGCCGCCGTTCACCGTCAGCGTGTGCCCGCCAATCACCGAAGAATAGATCATATCAAGCTGTGAATATTCATCGGTCATGACGTCGGCGTAAACGGACGATGAACTGATACTGATCGAACGGTCCACGGCATCGGATTGCATAAAGCTCAGAAACAGCGGTGTTTCTTCAAGGCCGGCGAACTCATCGTTGTCAAATTCGATGGATGAGAACCGCACCAAACCGTCAAAGTTGATCGTCCCTGTGCTGCCGAAAGACCCGTAGCTGAAAAAGATCCGGTCGTCGTTGCCATTTCCGACCACGCCACCATCGACCACGTGATACAGATCGCCGCGGCTGTCGCCGGTTAGATACTGAGCCCCATTGCTGGTGATGTTGTTGATCACGACATTGTTGAAAACCTGATTGGCCTGAAGCGTTACGCTGGGCGGGGCGTCCAGGATGATGTCGACAGTCTGACCGACGAAATCGTCCATCGACACCAAGGTGTCTGTTTCGTCAAACCAGGCGTCCGAAGTTTCCAGGATTGTACCCTCGAAAGAGGCGTCCAGGCGAAGGGTGGTAATGGGCATGTGCAGTCTCTTTCAATCCAAGGTAGTAAAAATCTGCATATAATTCAATGCAATAGGCAGGACCCTAGGAAATGTGGCATTCCTGTGGCAAGTTTTTTTTGCCTTTTTCTGCTGTATTCCATCCTTGGTTGCATGACGGGACAACCATTCGCGCTGTCGCAGCGGCGGCAGGGCAGCTTGTGATTGAGATCGGGGGGGGGCAGGCACATCAATCGTTTTCCGGACTGATGTGGATCGGCCTGAACCTCAGAACATGTCAAACCCGAAGGTCAGGATGAAATCATCTGCTGTCAGCCCGAGATCGCTGCGCATGTCGATTTCAATATCGGCCACGCGGTCACCGTCGATGTCGACCTGAACCAAACGGCCGACAGCGATCACCTCGCCCGATGCGCCGGTAAAGCTGTTGCCGTCGTGGAAATGGTTCGCGGTAAAGGTCAGGTCGATCTTGTCGCCATCGGCTTTCGAGAAATCGCGGATCATGTCGCGCGCCTCGGGCGTGCTGTCTTCGGCAGCAAAAAGGAACACGTCGGCCCCTGAGCGCCCCACAAGGATGTCACGGCCCGCACCGCCGGAAATGGTGTCGTTGCCGCCATCGCCGACGATCACCTCGTTGCCGGAGGATCCGTAGATCAGATCGTTGCCATTGCCGCCGTGAATGCTGATGCCTGCGTTGGTGGCGTCGAACAGGTTGATAGTGTCCGCCCCACGCCCGCCGAATATCTTCGAGGTGACCGTGCCAGTCAGGGTCAGCGTGTCGCTGCCGTTGCCCAGAATGATGCGACCGTGCACATCGCCGGTCAGGTCGACAAGATCGCTGCCGTCGCCCATGTCGATCCGCCCGGTGACATCAAATGCGCCCTCTAAACGGTTGTCGGCGCGATCACCCAGCACAACAAGCGAGCCCGCGCGCCCATCGGCCGAGGTCAGTTGGGAGGCACTGTAGGCGCTGAACCCGGCACTGCCCACCAGCCGCAGCAAGCCCGACAGTTCCGAATTGTCAAACTGCGCACCGCCACCCACCGTCAGGGTGCCCCCGATATAGCTGTCATCGATGTCCAGGCTGGTGAATTTGTCCGTGGTGGCAGTCCCGTCCAGTTCAACATTGTCCCAGGTCGCCGTGCGATAGAATTTGTCGGACTGTTCGAAAACCACGTCTACGGCACGGTTGACGGTTCCGCCGGGACCGGCTGCGCCAAAGGCATTCAGATCGAATGCATAGTTGTCGAAGAACAGGTTGCGCAACGCCGTTTCGCCGTCAAAGATCACGGTGCCGACAGTGGCAATGGTGCCCCCGTCGAGGGTGAACAGATCCTTGTCCGCACTGCCCACCCGTGCGCCATCGGCAAAGTTCAATTGACTGCCGCTGACCTGGGTCAGCGTAAAATGGTCTTTCGAGGTCATCCCGGCGAGCAATACGTCGTTGAACAGATATTGGGCGCTGAGCGCGGTGTCGAACCCCAGATAGATCTGAACGGTGCTGCCCTGAAAATCCTCCATCGACACAAGGTTATAGCTGGTGTCACGCCAGCCGTCCGTGGTGTCGGTGTAGGTTCCCGAGATCAGATCAAGGATGATCGTTGGAATGGCTGGCATAATCCTGTGTCCCTCAAAACTGGCGTCGGCTGGTTCTGAGGGACAAAAATGGTCAGTTCATGACGCAGTCTGGGCATTGTGGGGTCTTGGGGAGGATGGTCGCCTTAGTCGCGCCTGATAACCCCCGTAATCGCCGCAGCACCCACGGCGGTGACAATCCAGCCGAAACCCGTCAAAAACCAACGCAGCCACCATAGTGCATGACCCCACGGGCCACGGGTGGTGGAGGGGGCCCAAGCGGCCTCTTGTCCGATCGAGATGATGGGGATCACGACATCGAAGGCATAGGCGAGACTGTTGAATGTCTCGTAATCGCGGCCTTTGCCGGTGGCGGCAGCCCAGTCGCGCGCGGGGTTTGCGCTGTCGCCCTCGGCCAGCGCCTGCCAGTCGGGCGTGGACAGGATCACATCGGAATTGGGCGCGAAGTCGCCTTGCTCATAGGCCATGTGGCCGACGCCCCAGCCTGTGACGATCAACAGCAGTAAGGCCCGAACAGAGTTGAACGGACGGTATCCATAGCCAACCGAGAGCCGTGCCGCCCAATCTTTGAGGTAAAGCCATGCAAAGCGTCTCCCTAAGAATCCTTTTGCACTGGTGTCCCGCTCGTGTTTTCGCTGCCGCTTTTCTTTCTCGATCAGAATGACCCGCCGCTGCTCGGTGTGGCCCATCCTTTTCAGGGTCCAGGCAAGCTGTTCATAGGGTTGCGGGCTGAAACCGCCGTCGTAGCCACGTGCCGTCTCAAGCCATTTTAGCCGCATTTCTGTGTCCAGTGGCCCATGGATTGTTTGATAGGTGAGCCCGTCCAGCAAAATCTCGTCCACCAAATTCCAACTGTCGGCATCGTCAACAAGGTTTTGCAAGCGCGCACTTGCAAGGTTGATACTGCCAACACAAGCTTTCAAGTCACGCCAAATCAGGCTATTCGCCACTAGGTCTAGTGCGTTGAGTGCATCGTTTCCAGCGTTCTCAAAGCTGCCTCCAGTACAAACAAGCTGCCCGCCGATCACCGCGCCAGCGAGGTTGACCTCGCCTTTGGACGCAAAACCGTCGCTCAGGAAAATATCCCCCTTCACCTCTGCGCCTTGGGCGTTAAGTGCATGCTTCCCAGCTTTTCCAAAGCAGCCGCCGATGCAAACAAGCGGTCCGCCGATAATCGCGCTTGAGAGACTAACTTCTCCTTCGGAAGCAAACCCGTTGTTGAAGAAAACGCCGCCCTTCACTTCTGTGCCTTGCGCAAAAAGTCCGGGGCAAATACTGCCGTGTAGGTTCAAAATTTGAAACCTTGCGTTCATCGCATTGATTAGTGAATCAAAACGACAATTTATCAGCCCGGTCACCCCCGTGGCTTTGACATGACGCAGATCAAGTTCGCCCGTGATATAGGCTCCGACAAGGTCAACGCCCCAGTCGTGCAGATCGAAGGCGTCACAGCCACCTTTGATCAGATAGCGCAAAAGGTCAGCCCCGATTTGGTTTTGGGGTGTCGGCATGTCCGGGCGCGTGCCGTCGCCAAGCTCGCATTGCCGACCTTCGCGGCAGGCCGTGACCAAGGCTATCTCGGCCTCCGTGCAGGACTTGTTCTTTACGGCAGCTTTCCAATCCGCCCAAGTCTGAATGCTGCGGGGCGAATGGGTTTGGCTGTTCATGAAATCCTCGGCTTGCTCTGCGGTGCAGTATGGCAGCGCGCCGTCAGGATTCAATAAAAGGTTGAACACAGGTCAACGAAAGCAGCACCGCAACTCGCGTGGCGGCAATGGGTCGCCCCCCGACCGGACCGCATCACATGGCGCAATGACGGCCCGTCCGGTGCCTCACCCTTTGCGCTTGCGCACCGGCTGCGGTTTCACCCGCGCCTCGATCATGTCGTAAAGCATACCGACGATGTCCTTGCCCGTGGCCTTTTCGATGCCCTCGAACCCGGGCGACGAATTGACCTCAAGCACCTTCGGCCCCGTTTCAGACCGCAACAGATCAACGCCTGCCTTGCCCAGACCAAAGGCCCGCGCCGCGCGCAGGGCGGTGTCGCGTTCTTCCTTGGTGATGCGCACGGTCTTGGCTGATCCGCCCCGGTGCAGGTTCGAGCGGAAATCGCCCTCGGCGCCGGTGCGTTTCATGGAGGCCACTACCTTGCCGTCGATCACCAGACAGCGGATGTCCTCGCCCGCGGCTTCCTTGACGAATTGCTGCACCAGAAAGTTGGCGCGCAGGCCGCGAAAGGCGTCGATGACGCTTTCGGCGGCCTTCTTGGTCTCGGCCAGGACCACGCCCTTGCCTTGGGTCGATTCCAGCAGTTTCACGATCAGCGGGGCTGCGCCCACCAGACCGATCAGATTGCCCGTGTCCTTGGGCGATGCGGCAAAGGCGGTGGTGGGCATGCCGATGCGCTTGCTGGCCAGCACCTGATGCGCGTGCAGCTTGTCGCGGCTGGCGGTGATGCCGGCGCTGCCGTTGACGCAATAGGTGCCGATGGTTTCGAACTGGCGGATCACGGCGGTGCCATAGGGGGTGATCGATGCACCGATGCGCGGCACGATGGCGTCATAGCGGGGCAGGCGTTTGCCGTCGTAATGCACCTCGGGCGCCATGGTGTTGATCGCCATGTAGCAGCGGGTGGTGTCGATCACCTCGACCGTGTGGCCACGTGCCTCGCCAACCTCGACCAGACGGTTGGTGGAATAGTTGTCTTCGCGGCTGAGCACGGCGATGCGCAGGGCGCGCTGGGGGGCGGCGCGGCGCACGGCTGCGGAATGGTAGACATCATAGCTGAGGTCAGGTTGCAGGCGTTTTTCCGTGGCGGTGATCGAAATGTGGTCTTGCAACGCTTGGCGGCCCAGCAACATGCGGCTGGTCATGCCGGAGCGGTCGGTCAGGGTCACTTCGATGGGCCACGACTGGCCTGCGACCTCCAGCGTGGTTTCGATCACGTAGCGCAGTTCAGATTCGCCGTTGGACGAGGTCACCTCGCGGCGGTCCTTGATCGGCGCGGAGCAGGTCACCTGCACCTGCGTCTGTCCCGCGACCGGGTAGACGTTGAACCGCACCTTGGGCTTGGCGGCGGGGCCAAACACTTCGATGTCATGGGCATGCAGCGCCGAGGTGCGCGCGCCGGTGTCGATCTTGGCTTTCAGGGCGGGCAGGCCCAGTTCGGGCAATCCGATCCATTCTTCCCAGCCAAAGTGTAGACTGTCCATTGGGTACTCCTGTCAAAGGCGGGCGGCGCCAGTGTGGCGCGGCATGTGTGTCAAAGATGTTAAGGGGCTGTCAGGCCTTGAACGTTTTCGCGGTGGCCTTGGCGGCTTCGGTTGCAAGGCGTCCGGGGTCCATGAAGTGTTCGATCATCACCGGTGTCGCGAGCGCATAGGCTTCGTGCAGCGGCAGGTCGCGGTGGGCCTGCAACGCGGCCTTTCCTGTGGAAATAGGTCCGGGGTTGCGGGTGGCAAGGGTGGTGGCAAAGGACCTCGTTTCGGCCTCGAGGGTTCCGGCCGGAAAGATCCGGTTGAACAGCCCGGCAGCCAGCGCCCAGTCCGCCGTCATCGGCGTGCCGGTCAGCGTCAGCTCCATCAGGTGTTTCGGCCCCACATTGCGCGAAACCGCCACCGCAGGCGTGGTGCAAAAGCCGCCGTTGGTCACGCCGGGCAGGCACGCGGTGGCACGCGGGCTGGCAAAGGCCAGATCGCACGAGGCCACCAGTTGCAGCCCCGCCGCCGTGGCGATGCCGTCCACCATGGCGATGGTCGGCTTGGGAAAGGTGGCCAGCGTCGTCATCATCGCGGCGCAGGCCTCGAACAGCTCGGTCAGGTAGGCACGGCCCTGATCCGCATCCGCGCGGTGACGGGCGATTTCCTTCAGGTCGTGACCGGCGCAAAAGATATGGCCGGGGCCGGTGATCACCACGACACGCACGACATCCTCTGTGGCCAGATCGTCCAGCATCTGGTGCAGCCCCGTGATCATGGCCAACGACAGCGCATGGGCCACGCCGCCGCCAAGGGCCAGCGTCGCCACGCCATCGGTCACATCACAGGTGACAAGATCGGGGGTCTGCATCTGGTTCATCGCGGCTCCTTTGGCACAGTATGCCATGGCGCGGCAATGGGGCGCAACGTGATCCGGCGGGGTGGGGCGCGAGACGCATTCGTCACATGGGAACGGGATGCAGTGAGCTGCGACCGCCGTTCAACTATCGGTGGATTTTGGGAAGGACGAAAATCCCAAAGCGGACGCGGGTTGCGAAGCACACTGATGTCCGGAGTGCGGGACGGAGCTGCCGTTTAAAATGGAACGCGAAGCCGCGCATCGTCGGGCCGTGGTGCGGCGATCCGACCGTCGTGCATGCCACTTTATGGCAGCCAAGCACATCCCACCTATCCGTCACTCGCAACAGCAACCAAATCGCCGTGCCGTGGGGCGGCCCGGCGATGCGCGGCGGCCTGCGGCCTTGATTCCGCGCGGGGGAATACGGAAAGGGCTCAAACTCGGCATTCGCCGCACTGCGCACCAACGACCGCTTTCGGGAAAGTCGTCAGTCGCCCTTTCTCTTCCAAAAACGCTCGTTCTGGGAAAATGCGCACGCCACCCCGATTGACGCTGCCAAACACCTATCCGTCGTTGATGTCGTGCATCACGCGCCGCGCGCCAGAGCTTTGGCGGCGAAAGGCCAGTCGCAGTGCGATCCACGCCAGCAGCGACAGGCCCGCAAACAGCGCCATCGCCGGTGCCACGCCAATCGCAGGGGTCACAAGGCCCACGATGGCCGCCATCACCAGCGCCCCCAGCGCAAAGCCCAGAAAGATGAAACCGGGCAGCAGCACCTCGACCACGCCCAGGGCGATGGCAAAGGCCAGCCAGACCCACCAGATGCCGACCAGACCGGCCATCAGCCGCGGCCTTTCAACAGTTTGAACGCATCGCCAAAGGCTTCGAGTGCTGCGGCAGGGACCACGATGGTTTGCTTGCCCGTGCCATTGCCCAATGCGTTCAGCGCCTCGACCTGTTTCAGGGCGACCTGATATTGCGCGGCCTCGATGCCGTGTTCGGCAATCGCCTTGGCCACGACCTCGGTGGCATAGGCCTCGGCGTCGGCCAGAACGCGGCGTGCCTTGGCGGATTGTTCCGAGGCATAAAGCTCGGCATCGGCCCCCAGTTCGACGGCGCGTTTCTTGCCCTCGGCCTCGGTCACCTGCGCGCGGCGGGCGCGTTCGGCGTTCAGCTGCTGCATCATCGCGGCGCGGGTTGCGGCATCCAGGTTCACGTCCAGAATCTCGGCGCGGGTCACTTCGATGCCCCAGTTGTCCACCGCGTCCTCGACGTTGGCCTTGATCGTGGTGATCAGCGACGACCGGTTCGCCTGAACCTCATCCAGGTCCATCTTGCCGATCTCGGCGCGCACAATCCCTGCCACGGTGGTCGAAATGGCACCATCCACGTCACGGATGCGGTAGACGGTCTTTTCCGGCTCGATGATGCGGTAGAACACCGATGTGTCCACCTGCACCAGCACGTTGTCGCGCGTGATCGCGTCCTGACTGGCGGTGGGCAATTGCCGCTCCAGGATGGAAATCTTGTGTGCTACGTGGTCGATAAAGGGCACGATCATGTTGATGCCCGGCCCCAGCACCGCGCGCAAACGGCCAAAGCGTTGCACCACGTGCTGTTCGGACTGCGGCACGATCTTGACCGACTTGAAGACAACAATCACCAGCAACAGGGCGGCAAGGAGATAGACCAGGTTGTTCTGCAACAGATCCAGAAGCATTTGTTCGATGTCCACGTGTGTAATCCTTCAGCCGGAACAATGGTTCTGTTTTGGCCTTTGGCACGGGATAAAGCAAGCGTGTCAGCCGGGGCTGCGGCCCTAGAACCGTTGGGTGAAATCCGAGGTTTCCGGGGCGGGCAGTTCGCGTGGCGCGTCACTGGGCAGCATGGGCTGTCCGGTTTCCCGTTCAATCTCACGCGCCGCGCGGATCAGCGTTTCACGTATCTTGCACTGCATCGCCCAAGCGGTTGTGGGGTTGGGCGTGGGCAGTTCGAACCACACCTGCTGACCAAAGACATTGTGATCGTTCACACGCACCGCGGCCAGGTCGACCGGGCCGGTGTCATCGCCGTCTTCGTGCTCCACGGTGTCCAGGAACACCTTGCGCAGGCGGTCCACGTCAGCGCCATGCGCCAGCGTCAGTTCGATCACACGGGTCATCTTGGTGTCTTCGATGGACCAGTTTTCAAAGGCATCCTTCACGAAATAGCTGACCGGCACGATATAGCGGTTCCCGGTCCAGATCAGCAGTTGGACATAGGTAAAGTTGATCCGCTCGACCGTGCAATACCGCCCCTCAAAGATCACCATGTCGCCAATCCGTGCCGACCGGTTCAGCGCGATCTGCACGGACGCCAGAATATTGCCCAGAACCTCGCGCGCGGCAAAGCCCAGGATGATGGTCAGCGCACCGGCCGAGGCCAGCAGCGACAGGCCGATGGACTGAAACGCATTGGCCGAGGACAGCACAATGCCCGACGCCACCAGCAGTGCTATGACGATGACGCCCTTTCGCGCGGCAGAGATCATCGTGGCCATGCTGCGCATGTGGGCATTGCTCGGGTCGGCGAGCTCGTCGGGGGTGTTGAAGCTGATGCGGTCGAAAATCTCGTCAATGACAAACACAACGGCCAGCGTGGCCGCAGTGACATAGCCGATGATCGTCATCGGGCTGATCAGGCTGTCCAATACGCCCGAAACCACCAGCACCCGCGTCGTCGATACACCCACAACGGTGGTTGTCACCGCGATGGTCGCAGGCCAGCGCAGCGCGCGCACGATGGAATGGCTGAGGGCGGTGTTCATCTTGCGGCCAAACAGGGTGACAGAGCGGTAGGTCAGCCAGCCCAGGGCGGCGGCCACCCACAGCATAAGGGGGACAAAGATGACCTCCCAGACATACATGCCCAGGAACGCATCGCCGCGGACCCATTCCGGCAGCGCCTGTTCCAGCGATGTCGGCCCGTATAATTCGTACAAGGCGGGGATGCGGCTGACGGTTTCGCGCGAGAACACCCAGACCGGCGTGCCGTCCGGCGGCATGACCCGGTTGATCCGCAGCGCCACGTCATGACGTCCCAGTTCCAGCCAATCGATGACGATCGACCGGCGCACCCGGCCGGTGTTGTCGGATTCAGTGGACCCGATCAGCCAACCGTCGGGCCGGTCCGAAAGCGACCTCCACGGCACCACGACCTTGCGATCCATCAGCACGAACAACTGCCGTGCAAGCTGGGCGGCTTTGGCGCTTTGTTCTTCGCGGGGCAGGTTGGTCAGATCAAGCACCTGCGCCGCGTCTTCGAAGCGTCCCGCTTCGGCCAGGTCGAAAAAGCTGTCCATCGCGCTCATCGGGGTGGCCCGGTCCAGCCCCTCGGGACCAGCGGGCAGGCCGGGGTTCAGGGCGTCGACTTCGAAAAATTCGATCTCCGCCTGTGCATGGGCAAAAGAAGCAAGGAAAACCAACGTCAGAAAGGCGCCAAGGCGCAACCACAGGGCCGATGCGAGCGGGTGCAGCAAACGTGTCATGTGGCGGGGTTCCTTTCCCGTTTTTCAGTATCTCAGCGATATAGCGCAATGTCCCCTCAGGGAAACCGCGCAACATTGCGCGCGCCGCCGCAAGCGCCTATAGCGCGCGCATGACACGTTTTTCATTCGAACTGGCCGCCACCGACGGGCGCGCGCGCACCGGCACCATCCACACCCCGCGTGGAGAAATCCGCACGCCCGCCTTCATGCCCGTGGGCACAGCCGCCACGGTCAAGGCGATGATGCCCGAAAGCGTGGCGGCGACGGGGGCCGACATTCTGCTGGGCAACACCTACCACCTGATGCTGCGTCCCACGGCGGAACGCATCGACCGGCTGGGTGGTTTGCACAAGTTCATGAACTGGGACAAGCCGATCCTGACCGATTCAGGCGGCTTTCAGGTGATGAGCCTTGCCGCCCTGCGCAAGCTGACCGAAAAGGGCGTGACCTTCAAAAGCCACATCGACGGCTCGCGTCATGAGATCACGCCGGAACGGTCGATGGAAATTCAAAAGCTGCTGGGCTCGGACATCGTGATGTGTTTCGACGAATGCCCGGCGTTGCCCGCCGACAAGGCGCGGATTGCCGAAAGCATGCGCCTGTCGATGCGGTGGGCACAGCGGTCGCGCGACGCCTTTGGGGACCGTCCGGGCCATGCGCTGTTCGGCATCCAGCAGGGCGGTCTGGAAGAAGACCTGCGCGCCGAAAGCGCCGAGGCGCTGAGGCAGATCGGCTTTGACGGCTATGCCGTCGGCGGTCTGGCCGTGGGCGAGGGGCAAGAGGCCATGTTCGGCTGTCTGGACTTTGCGCCCGAACAGTTGCCACAGGACAAACCGCGTTACCTGATGGGTGTGGGCAAGCCCGACGACATCGTCGGTGCCGTCGCACGCGGCATCGACATGATGGACTGCGTTCTGCCGTCACGGTCGGGGCGCACGGGGCAGGTGTTCACCCGCCACGGCGTGCTGAACATCAAGAACGCCCGCCATCAGGACGACCCGCGCCCGATTGACGACGCCTGCACATGCCCGGCCTGTACGAAATATTCGCGTGCCTACCTGCATCATGTGTTCCGCAGTCAGGAAATGATCAGCTCGATGCTGCTGACATGGCACAACCTGCATTACTTCCAGCAGATCATGGGCGAAATGCGCGCCGCGATTGCGGCGGGCACATTCACCCAGTGGCAGGTGGCATTCCATGCAAACCGCGCGGACGGGGACATCGAACAATTGTGATCTCAGTGTCATTCACTGCTCACAAACCCGCATTTTCGGATGTTTGAGCCTGAAAATGTGCAAATCGGGGTCAAAAACCGCGCACAGTTTGCAAGGTCCCATTGCACAGGTCCACACAGCCCGTCATTGTGAAACCTTGAAACAGGCAGTGGTCAAACACAGTTTACTACTCTGAAACCAGGAGACGACATCAGGTTGCCGCAAACAGGGACCGGTCGTCTTGCTAGATAAGGAAAAGAGCATGCAAGAGCCCCTTAACGCTTCGTACCCGGTCCTGCCGCTGCGCGACATTGTGGTGTTTCCGCATATGATCGTGCCGCTGTTCGTCGGTCGCGACAAATCCGTGCGCGCGCTTGAAGAAGTGATGGCCGATGACAAGCAGATCCTGCTGTCCAGCCAGATCGACCCTTCCGAGGATGATCCCGAAGCCACCGGCATCTACAAGGCTGGCGTGCTGGCCAATGTGCTGCAACTGCTGAAACTGCCCGATGGCACCGTCAAGGTGCTGGTCGAAGGGCAGGCGCGGGTGCGCATCACCGAATACCTTGAAAACGACAACTTCTTTGAGGCACGCGCCGAGTATCTGACCGAGATGCCGGGCGATGTCACCACCACCGAGGCGCTGCTGCGCACCGTGGCGGATGAGTTCGAGCGCTATGCCAAAGTGCGCAAGAACGTGCCCGAAGAGGCGCTGACAGCGGTCAGTGACACCGTCGAGCCTGCCAAGCTGGCAGACCTTGTTGCGGGCCATCTGGGCATTGAAGTGAACCAGAAGCAGGAGCTTTTGGAAACGCTCAGCATTTCCGAGCGGCTGGAGAAGGTCTATGGCCTGATGCAGGGCGAAATGTCCGTCCTTCAGGTCGAGAAAAAGATCAAGACCCGCGTGAAATCCCAGATGGAGCGGACGCAACGCGAATATTATCTGAACGAACAGATGAAGGCGATCCAGCAAGAGCTGGGTGACGGCGAGGACGGCAAGAACGAAGTTGCCGAACTGGAAGCCAAGATCGCCGCCACCAAGCTGAGCAAGGAAGCCCGTGAAAAGGCCGACAGCGAGATCAAAAAGCTCAAGAACATGAGCCCGATGAGCGCCGAAGCCACCGTCGTGCGCAACTATCTCGACTGGATGCTGTCGATCCCGTGGGGCGTGAAATCGCGCGTCAAAAAGGATCTGAGCCGCGCCCAGAAGGTTCTGGATGACGACCACTATGGCCTTGAGAAAGTCAAGGAACGGATCGTCGAATATCTGGCCGTGCAACAGCGCAGCAAAAAGATGAAAGGCCCGATCATGTGCCTCGTCGGCCCTCCGGGCGTCGGCAAGACATCCTTGGGCAAATCCGTGGCGAAGGCGACGGGCCGCGAGTTCATCCGCATCAGCCTTGGCGGGGTGCGGGACGAATCCGAAATCCGTGGCCACCGCCGGACCTATATCGGGTCGATGCCGGGCAAGATCATCCAGGCCCTGAAAAAGGCGAAAACCACGAACCCGCTGATCTTGCTCGATGAAATCGACAAGATGGGGCAGGATTTCCGTGGCGACCCAGCGTCGGCCATGCTTGAGGTACTGGACCCGGAACAAAACGGCACATTCGTCGATCACTATCTCGAGGTCGAATATGACCTGTCGAACGTGATGTTCCTGACCACGTCGAACAGCTACAACATGCCCGGCCCGCTTCTGGACCGGATGGAGATTATCCCGCTGGCCGGCTATACCGAGGACGAAAAGCGCGAGATCGCCAAGCATCACCTGCTGGCCAAGCAGATCAAGAACCACGGTCTGAAAAAGTCCGAGTTCGAGCTGACCGACGAAGGGCTGACCGACATCATCCGCTATTACACACGTGAAGCGGGGGTGCGGAACCTGGAACGCGAAATCGCCAAGGTGGCGCGCAAGGCGTTGACCAAGATCGTCAAGAAAGAGGTCGAGAGCATTTCGGTGACCTCGGACAACATCGACGAATTCCTGGGCGTGCGCAAACACCGCTATGGTCTGGCCGAGCTTGAGGATCAGATCGGTGTTGTCACCGGGCTGGCCTATACCTCGGTCGGCGGCGAGCTGTTGCAGATCGAAGCCTTGCGCCTGCCGGGCAAGGGCCGGATGAAGACCACCGGCAAGCTGGGCGACGTGATGAAGGAAAGCATCGACGCGGCCTCCAGCTATGTGCGGTCCATCAGCCCGAAAATCGGGGTAAAGCCGACGCAGTTCGACAAGATCGACATCCACGTGCACGTGCCTGACGGTGCCACGCCCAAGGATGGCCCTTCGGCTGGTCTGGCGATGGTCACGTCGATCGTGTCGGTTCTGACCCAGATCCCCGTGCGCAAGGACATTGCGATGACGGGCGAGGTCAGCCTGCGCGGCAATGCGATGCCGATTGGTGGGTTGAAGGAAAAACTGCTCGCGGCCCTGCGTGGCGGCATCAAGACGGTGCTGATCCCGCAGGAAAACGAAAAGGACATGGCTGAAATCCCTGACAACGTGAAGCAGGGCATGACGATCATTCCGGTCAGCCACGTGTCCGAAGTGCTGAAACACGCGCTGGTGCGTGAGCCCGAGGCGATCGAGTGGGACGAGGCGGCAGAAGAAGCCGCCGCCGCTGCCGCCGCCGCGTCGAAAGAGACCGGGGCAGGGGCCACCGCCCACTGACCCGCCGCTGAAAGCCAAGACAGACGCCCCGCAGGACACTGCGGGGCGTTTTGCGTTTCGGGGCGTTATTTGGTCACCCTGGCATGCAACCGCTGATTTTCGTGACGAAATTGGCTCAGGGCGCACGCGGGCCGCTTCGGATCACAGTGTTCAGTGGAAATGTGCGCAAAATGCGACTAACCTCGTGCCAACCTTCACACGTGACCAAAGGCATAAGCATGGCAACGTCCAAAACCCCCCGCACCAAAAGCGCCGCAGCCACCGCTGCTGCCGCAACCAAGGCCGCAACAGCCACCACAGCGGCCCGCACCTCGAAGGCACCCAAAGCGGCCGATGTCGCACCAACCGGCGGTGCCGAAGAGGTCGTGACAGGGCCGATGATGCGTAAGAAAGAATTGATCGACGCGGTCGTGGCGGCCTCTGGCGCCAAGAAGAAAGACGCAAAGCCGGTTGTCGAGGCGATGCTGAAAGTCATGGGCAACGCCCTGCGCGATGGCCGCGAGCTGAACCTGCACCCCTTTGGCAGCGTCAAGGTTCGCCGCGCCAAGGACATGGTCAAGGCCCGCGTCCTGACCACCAAGATCCGCCAGCGCAAACCCGAAGCCATCGAAGCCGCCGCCGCCGCCGCGGCAGAGGACAGCGCGTCGGAATAACTTCTGCGCAAACTGCCCAGAATTTTGATGCGGCCTCTTGCAAGGGGGGCCGCATTTTTGTATCTGCCCCTGCAAGGGTGATTAGCTCAGTGGTAGAGCGCTTCGTTCACATCGAAGATGTCAGGAGTTCAAATCTCTTATCACCCACCATTCTTCCACCTATATCCGACAGTGACAAAATGCGCGGGCCAATAGCCTGCACATCGCGCGTATGATGCGTGGATTGTCCGTTCAGGCGTAAGCTCCAAGGATTTGGCTTGGTTCTGAAAAGGTCAGGGCAGGGCGCGCGAACGCACCCCGCCCCTGATCTGTCTTACGATTAAACCGGCACAACCAGCTTCTGATCGTCTTCCGGCGCGTCCAGCAGCAGGTGGTTGTCGTCGAGCACAAGGATGTTCTCGGCCCCGATCACGTCGCTCTTGGTCTTATAGCCGATCACGGCCTCGACCGGCATGTCCAGATTGCGCGCCAGCAGCATGATCTCTTCGGAGCTGAAGTTGGTCAGCCCGCGTGCCACTTCGACGCCGCTTTCGTTGTACATGTGCAGCACGTCGCCTTTGGTGAACTCGCCCTGGATCGAGATCACGTCGCCCCGGCTGATGCCGCAATCGCCCGCGACCACGGAGTCGGCCACAGCGTTGGGGATCACAAGCGTGCCAGAAACCTGCAAGCGGTTGCTCAGCCAGATTTTCAGCGGCGACGCAGTCTCGCCGGTCACCAGACAGCGGGTATAGCGGCGTTCCTCGTCCAGCAGGGACGAGATCGGGCGTTCGATGATGCCTTCGGCGATGATCGTCTCGACACCGGCGTTCTGGGCCATGTTGGCGGCCAGCATCTTGGTCAGCATCCCGCCGCTGCCCAGATCGGAAATTCCGGTTGTGGATTCCAGATGTTCGGTCACGTCCTCGACCTCGGCGATGAACTTGGCATCGGGGTCAGAGGGGTTGCGGTCATACAGGCCGTCAACGCTGGTCAGGATGATCAGCAGATCGGCCTGGATCATCTGCGCCACCTTCGCGGACAGACGGTCGTTGTCGCCTACGCGCAGGTCGCGGGTGGCGACCGAGTCATTCTCGTTGATGATCGGCAGGATGTCGTTTTCGAACAACTTCATCATGGTGTTCTTGATGTTCAGAAAACGGCGGCGATCCTCCATATCTTCGACCGTGACCAGCATCTGTGCCACGTCCAGTTCGTATTCGGACGCGACCTGACGATAGGCGTTCATCAGCAGCGGTTGGCCACAGGCGGCGGCCGCCTGCTTGTCCAGAATGCCCGCATCCTCGGGGCGTTTGCCGACCATGTTCAGGCCCAAGGCGACCGAGCCGGAAGAGGTCAGGATGATGTCGTGACCGGCCTTTTGCAGCTTCGCCAGATCGCTCATCAATCCGTTCATAAAGGCATAGCGCAGGGTCAGATTGTCTTCGTTTGCCAGCAGGCTGGACCCGATTTTAACAACGATCTTTTTCTTCTTGGTCATATTCTGCTCCGGTATCTTATTGGTTTCAAACGCAATTGCCAGGCCGATTTGCCAATCGAGGCGCCGACCTGTAGCACTGGGCGCTCAAATGATTCGCCGTTGTATAACACGTACCCCGTACGTGAATGCAAACGGGCCGCCTTGAAGTGCTGCATTGCAGCATCACATACTGCCCTGCGGCGACGAAAAATAAAATCCGGACGATCTGGCATCTTCGCGACACTGAACCAAGTGTCCGGGGGCAGGACGTTTCGGAACAACCGGAGACGAAAATGAACATACTTTTGATCGGATGTGGCAAGATGGGCGGCGCGATGTTGCGCCAGTGGGTGAAGGATGGCGACAACAGCTTTACGGTTGCCGATCCGGTCAAACCCGACCTGCCCGCAGGCGTGCGTCATGTGTCAAAAGCGACATCTTTGTCCGAGGCCGAATTTGACGTGATCCTGATTGCGATCAAACCGCAGATGATCGCCGACGTGCTGCCGGACTACAGCTTTGCGCTGAAGCCTGATGGCTGTTTCGTGTCGATTGCGGCGGGGTGCAGCGTGGACAGCATTCGCAAGATCGTGGGCGATCGCGCGATTGTGCGCGTCATGCCGAACATGGCGGCGATGGTGGGGCTTGGTGTCTCTGGTCTTTATGCCAATGACGCCTGCACCGAACAGCAAAAGACCGATGTGGCCGCGTGGATCGACCAGACGGGCACCTGCATTCCGGTCGACAGCGAGGACCGCATTGACCGCCTGACCGCTGTCAGCGGCAGCGGGCCGGGCTATGTGTTCGAGATGTTGCGCAGCTATGTGGCCGCCGCGATGGACCTGGGCTTTGACGAGAAAACAGCACGGGCGCTGGTGTTCGACACCATCACCGGCACGGTCGAGACCGCGCGCCAGTCGGATGAAACGCTGGAGGATCTGCGCAAGTCGGTCACCAGCAAGAACGGCACCACGCAGGCGGGGCTAGAGCAGTTGATGCGCGACGGCCAATTGCACAGCCTGCTGCACGACACCGTGAATGCCGCGTACACGCGCGCCGTTGAATTGAAATAAAGGAGTGAGCGATATGAACACCGAGACTCTGGAACGAACGACAGACATCCAATCCGTAGTGGCCGACCTGGGCGCCCGCGCCAAGGCAGCGGCACAGGGGCTGGCGATGGCCTCGGGTGAACAGCGCAACTTGGCACTGACCAAGGCCGCCGAAGCGCTGCGGACCCATATGGACGATCTGTTGCGGGCCAATGCCCGTGACGTGGACGCGATCAAGGACAGCGGCAAGGATGCCGCCTTTGTCGACCGTCTGACCCTGAACGCGGAACGGGTGGGGGGCATGGCCGACGCGCTGGACGCCATCGCGGCACAGGACGACCCGTTGGGGCGCACGCTGGCCTCCTTTGACCGGCCCAACGGGCTGAAGATCGAGCGGGTGAGCGTGCCGATTGGTGTGATCGCCATGATCTATGAATCGCGCCCCAATGTCGGATCGGACGCGGGTGCCTTGTGCATCAAATCGGGCAATGCGGTGATCCTGCGCGGCGGCTCCGAAAGCTTGCAATCGTCGCGGGTGATCGTGGACTGCATGAAACAGGGGCTGCGTGCCGCCGGTCTGCCCGAAGATGCGGTGCAACTGGTCGACACCCGCGACCGCGAGGCGGTGAAGCTGCTGCTGCACAGCACTGAAACCGTCGATCTGGTGATCCCGCGCGGCGGGCGTGGTCTGGTGTCACTGGTGCAGAAAGAGGCGCGCGTGCCGACGCTGCTGCATCTGGACGGCAACAACCACACCTATCTGCACGGCAGTGCCGACATCGAAAAGGCCGTGGGCATCGTCCAGAACGCCAAGATGCGCCGCACCGGTATTTGCGGGGCGACGGAATGTGTGGTGATCGACGCGGCGATTGCGGAAACTGCGCTGCCGCTGCTGGCGCAGGCCTTGCAGGACTGCGAACTGCGCGGCGATGCCGCCGCACGCAAGATCCTGCCGGATATGATCGCCGCCAAGGATGAGGACTGGGACACCGAATATCTTAGCAACATCATGTCGGTGCGCATTGTCGACGGGCTGGACGCGGCCATCAGCTTTGTGCAGGCGCATTCCTCGGGTCACACCGATGCCATCGTCGCCGAGGATACCGCCGCCGCCCGCCAGTTCATGAACGCGGTGGATTCCGCCGTGGTCATGCACAACGCCTCGACCCAGTTTTCCGACGGGGGCGAATTTGGCATGGGTGCCGAGATCGGCATCGCCACCGGCAAGATGCACGCACGCGGCCCGGTGGGCGCCGAGCAGCTAACCAGCTTCAAGTACTTCGTGCACGGCGACGGGCAGAAACGCCCCTGATCCAGCCGCTGGCCTGATCGGTCAGGCCAGCGACCACCTTGCGCCAATCCGCGCGGCACCGTAGCACAACAGTCATGAGCGATTATCCCGATATCCTGATCCTGCGCCACGGCGAAACCGAGTGGAATCGCGCAGGCCGGATGCAGGGCGATCAGGACAGCCCGCTGACGGACACAGGCCGCGCGCAGGCGCGCCGTCAGGGGGCTTTGCTGGCGGCATCGGGCTGTGACGGCTATCAGTGGTTTTCCTCGCCACAGGGACGGGCGTGGCAAACGGCGACGCTGGCCAATCTGAACGGCGCGCAGATCACCCCCGATGCCCGTCTGGCCGAGATCACCACCGGCGACTGGACCGGCCAAAGCTTTGACGACATCCGCGCACAGGCGCCGCACCTGTTCGAGCTGGACGACAGCCTGCACTGGTACGATCACGCACCGGGCGGCGAGGGGCTTGCCTCGGTCGCGGCCCGCACACTGGCGTTTCTGGAGACGCTGACCGGCGCGTCGGTGATCGTCACCCACGGCATCACCAGCCGCATCCTGCGCTGCCACTTGCTGGGCCAGCCATGGGAGACCTTCGACCAGTTGGAAGGCGGGCAGGGGGTGATCTACCGCATCCGAAAAAGACAGCAAGAAAGACTGTCATAAGGGCTTGAACGCCCCGCGCGATTTGCGCTAGAGAGCGGAACGGCGGGTCGTTAGCTCAGTTGGTAGAGCGCTTCGTTTACACCGAAGATGTCGGGAGTTCGAGTCTCTCACGACCCACCAATTAAGCCATTGTAAAAGAGTGATAATTTTCCAACTCGGTGAGCCGCGACGAAGTGTTTATCGGTTCGTTGAACCCTGCTGCTTTAATCTTCAGCCTCATGAACCGCGGTGATTTGGATTTCCGATGGTACGAACCCATCAGCGGTCAGCTCTGAAAGCAGAACGCCGTCAATCACGACCATTTCCGTCCCCCAAATAAAAGAGAGGTTGGCCGGGTGGCGCCCTTGGGAAGTCGAGGATCTTGTTACTTTGCTCAAAATGGAAGAAGACGCAGCTTCTAAGAAGCGTGGCCCCTGCAAAAAGCGTGGCGGAGCATAGTAACTGTTGTTAGGTTGCTTTGAGCACCATTGCCGCGAACGACTAACCGAACAAAGATTGGGAAAATGACTATATTTGCCGTTATCCAGCAGCCGCACCCAAGCCATTCGGCGCTTAGCGTTGCAATTTTTCAGGCATACCCTGATGACACGTATGATCTTGGGAATGGGGCTTGGTTGATATCCGACAGCGTCACTGCCAAGGAAGTTTCGGACAAAATCGGTATTAGCGATGGCACCAACGGGTCAGCAGTAGTGATCGAGGCAGCATCTTACTTTGGAAGAGCGAATCCAGCGATTTGGTCTTGGATAAAGGCAAAATGGGAAGGTGGACCCAATGGCTGACCCTCGCGCTTCACAAGACACCAGCCCTCAAGACTTCCCACAAACCACGCCTCGAGACCTTCATCAGACTTCCGATATACGTTTCGTGATGCTTTCAATTGGTGAGCTAACAACAAAAGTTGATGCTTTGGTTAAAGCCGTGGACAGCCACGGCGATAAGATAGACGATCTTAGGCTGAAAGTCAGCTTCGTGAAAGGCGCGGTTTGGGTGTTAGGCGCGCTTCTTGCGATAGTCATTGTAGCTGCGACTTGGTATTTTTCCGGCAAACTCTCTATCACTGTCTTACCAGTCTAATTTCAAAGTGACCCACTACCCGGGGGTAATGCCCTCTGTCTCGTAAGCACTGGATAGTGTTAATCAGAATCTCTGTCATGGACGGATTTTTGCACGTTCGCCAATATTACGGGTCCCATTTTGGCGCGGTCTCATTTTCATTGAGTAGTTCAAGGCGAGTCCTAAACACCCTTCAATCCGCCCATTCCAAAGTTCAAAACGTCTGCCGCGTCCGCCAAGTGCTCGGGTAGGAAACGCGCGTAAATCTTCTGCGTGATCTGGATGTTGCTGTGTCCCAGATATTGACTGACACGCTCGATGGGTTGGCCGGCGGCGAGCATTTGAACGGCAACTGTGTGGCGGATCTGGTGAATGCGGATGCCGGATAGACCAGCGCGGCGCAGGGCGGCGGCATAGCCGGTCCTGATCGACTTGATGGGCCCTCCGTTATACTCGACCACCCATTCTGTCTGGCGGGCGTCGTAGGCTGTTTTCAGCGCGGTGCGCGCCAGGGCGTTCATCGGTAGGACAGCGCGGCCTTTGCGGGTGACGCCGTCAGTCAGGCGCAGGTCGATAACGCCGCGGTCAAAGTCGATCTTGTCCCATGTGCGATCGAGGATGGCAGAAACCCGTCCGCCCGTCGTCAGCAAGAGGATCACAGCCAGCCGGACGTGCGGCGCTGTGCAGTTATCCACGATGCGGTGGATCTGGTTCTGGTTGAGGGGGCGAACGTCGCTGTCTGGTTTGGAAGGCATATCGATCGGCGGCACACGGTCAATTGCAGCGGCCTTTTTCACGGCCCAGTTCATGCAGCTGCGCAAGTGACCTAGCTCGGTGTGGATGCTGCCGGGCTTTCGGCCTGCTGCGATGCGTTTTGCGATGTAGGCGCGACTGTCGGCGATGGTGATCTGGTCGGGGCGGTAGGTGCCGAAGTGTTCCAAGACTGCCTTGCCCGTCCAGCCCATTGTGGCGGCTGTTGGTTTGTCGCCCAGGTAGTCTACATACATGGTCCACAAGTCAGCAACGGTGTGTCCGTTTCGGGTGATTGTTTCTTTCAGGTATCGGTCGCGACCTTCGGCTTCCGCATCCTTTCGCGTGCGTGCCGCAAGCTGATAGCGTCTCCGCTTGCCGTTCTCGTTCCATGAAACGCAGTAGCCGCCTCGGAGCTTTCCGATTGTGATGTCTGGCATTGTTCGTATTCCTCAACAGCAGCAACGGGGATGCGATAGAGCTTGCCGATCTTGAAGTGGGGCAGGCGTCCGTCTTCGCACATATTGCGCACCGTTGTAGCACTGATTTCCCATCGGTCTGCAAGGGTGTCGGGGCGATAAGGTTTCGGTTGGCTCATTCCTCAACCTTTCTGTTCGCAAGGTGCAGCAGAACATCGGCATGACATGGGGCTTCGAGCGGGCACCAGCACGCCAGATCCTTGCCGCGCAACTGGTGGATGTTTTCGCGAACGAAATCGGAAAAGGACCAGTGCAATGTCTGTGGGTGGGCGTTCCTTGCGAACTGTAGTTTGCCGGGCCCCATCTCAAACATGCAGGTTCTGCCACGCGTCAACTTTCGATAGGCCGCGACCGCCTCGGCGGGATCGGTGTGGAGGAACGGGTTGCCCCAGATCGTCGGTCGCGTGACGTTGACTGTGCCGGCTGGCATCCGCCAACCCTTGGTGCGTTTGCGCTGGATGCGTTTGGGCTGCGTCATTACTCTTGGTCCTCACCGCGCCGCATCAGGTCTGCATGCGCCTGGAACATCTCGGCGCGCAGATCTTCGATCGTGGCGCATTGCACCATCGTTTCGGTTTCCCAGTCGCCTGCAAATGCGAAAATCTCACCGCTGGCATCATCTTCTTCCATGTGGATCAGGTAAATGATGCCGTTCAGGTCCCAGAGTTCTTCAGGACATCCGCATTCTTCGCTGGGCACTGCAGCCATCAACTGGATCGGGCAGTGCTCGCCGGTCTGCTTTGGTGCATCGCTGACGCGCAGGGTCGCCAGTTCCTCGGCCCTGCGGTGTGAGACGTAAATGGTCATCCTGTCACCTCGATCCGCTTGACTGCCTTGAATGGCCAGTCCCGGCCTTCAGCTGCCGCCTGATCGCGCAGCGCCCGCGCCTGGGCCTTTGTTCCGTTCCAGGCGTGTTCGGTCCCATGGGTCACGCCGGTGCCGGACAGGTGCAGGTATTGTTTGGTGCCCGGTATCCTGAAGCGCACCTTGGGCTTTTGGGCGCGATATTCGGTTTTGATCTTGGGCAGGCCACTGGTGATGTTGGTCATAGTAGCGATCCTTGTGGCTTTGGATTTTTTGCACTCGGCAACATCCACTTTGCGGGGTCAGGAAAGCTGCTGACGCGGCGCGACTGCCAATCGAAGTAGCCAAGTGCGCCGCGAACCGGGACCGGGATCGATGGCTTGGGATTTCGCAGAACAAGGCCGCGAGGTCCGAAGAACCACGGTGACGAATGTTCACTGACCACATCGACCACTTCGATAGTGCCGATCACTGCCCCGCGCCATAGATCGGCCGGGTTTGGGCAGGTGATTCCAATGCTTTCCATGAAGGAAGAGGCTTCCTCGTACTCGCCTTTTGTCATGCCTTTCGCGGCGTGGATCGCGATAGTGCCGCGCACGGTAAGACCGTGGTTTACGGCCTGCCAACTGCGGTTCTCGATGTCTTTCCCGGCGAACATGATCGCCCAGGCCCAAGGCTGGCGGATGGACAGGCCGCGTTCGGGTGGAGTAGCTGTCATGATCTGTTCCTTTCTTCTCGGATCAGCTGGCGGATCGTTTCGGCGCCGGACGTCCCGCGCGCCATGACGATTTCGTAGAACGCGCGGTAATCTTCTGCGCTGAGATAGGCGGTGATCTGGTTACCCACCCGGCTTCGGGGCGACTCCATCTTTGGCCTGACCCTTCCGTCCGTCATGTCGGCACCCCGTCCCATGTCCGGCCATCCAGCAGGCGACCGGCGCGGGCCTTGCCTGTCTTTGACATCCACGCTCCACCCTTCGCTTGCCAATTTTCCTCGACCATACCCAGCCCGAAGCGGCGGACCCCGACCCCTAAAACTTCACCAGAGGCGGTGAATATGTGATCAGCCGATCCGGTTTTTTTCGTGTTCGTCTGGTCCGCCCACTCCCCCCATTGCTTGAACAGAAACGGCGTGCCTGCGGCGTCGCACTGGTCGCGCAGGCTGCGGACCCAATCGGGGTGCATCGGGCGCGCGTTGTGTCCGCTCTCGCCCCCGACGATCACCCAATCGAGGGCAGATCCTAAAGGAATGGTTGGGTGGATATGGTCAAAGCGTCCTGCTGCCTTTTTAATCCAGTCGTTCGGGATCGTGGGAAACGGTGACTTTCCGCCGCCTGGCTTACAGCGGCAATCACCGCAATTAGGACAGGCCAACGTCCATGCCCCCCATTTCGCATGTGAACAGGGGTCTGCGTCATGTAGCCAGAAGGCCTTGCCGCAGGCTTTACAAGTGACGTTCGCTGTCGCGGTCCACCTCGTCAGATCGACCGGCCCCAATAGCGGCTCCATCGACAGGCCGACCCACGGAATGCCCAGCCGTGCCTTGAGGTCCAGCAGCTTGGGAATGTCGCGGTAGGCCTCTGCCTGGTTCACCACCGTGATCATCAGGCCGACGTGGGCAGGCCAGCCGCCATCATGCCAAGCAGTAGGTATCCTTTTGATCACGTTACCGATGCGTTTAGTCAGCAACTGGATGCGTGTGTCTAGGGCCTCGTCCATAGCCTCGAACGCTTCATCGAGCCATTCCAGATCCACAGCCTTGTCGAACACGTCCGACAGGCTGGAACAGAACACGCGCGGCCAGTGGCCATGCGCGGTGTGGAATGCGGGTGCCTCGCGATTGATCTTGCGCAGCTTGGCGATGCCACCCTTGACCTTTCGGCGCGGCGCGCCTGGCCCCCAATGCGTGCCGCCGGTGAACCGGACATCGCGCGCCTCGGCATAGCAGTGATCGCATCCGGGCCCGACCTTCTGGCAGCCTTCCCAGAAATTGACCGTGAAGTCGGTCCATTCGATTTTGGTTTGCTGGGTCATTGCGCATCACCCCTCGGCAGCATAGCGATCCGGGCGGGCGCCGGGCCGGTGACCTCGATCGTGTATCCAGCTTTCTTGCCAGTCCCGCGCAGGACCTTCACGGCGACGCCTGGATGCGGCTTGCCTTCGCTGTCGCAACCACCGATGCCTTCCAGGACTTCACGTGCCAGCCGGGCGCGCAGCTCTTCTTCGCTGATCTCAGCTTTGAAGCTGATCGTGTTCGGGGTTATCAGGCCCATTGCTCATTCCCCCGGATCACGGGTGGCAGCCAGCCGTCGATCCGCGCGTTTACGGCGCGGCTGAGGCCCATGGCTTCGCGCACCGACAGGTCGTGCAGCAGGCCGTGCAGATCCTTCACCTTGTCGCCCTTGCCTTGCTTCTCAAAAGCTTGCACGCGCTCGTCGTCGCGCTCGAAGCCTGTCAGCTCCACATAGTTGTCGACCAGGTGCGGCTGACTGCACCGGCTGAAGTAGATCGCGGCGTCGGGCGTCCACGTCTTGCGCGTGTCGATCGACAGATCCTCGGCCAGCAGCGCCCCCAGTGTGGCGGTGCTGTGCTGGGGCCGTTGCACCGTGCGGGCCAGATGCTGCGCCAGCACGGTGTTGCGATGTTTTTTACCTTTGGCCCGGAAGGCCGCGAAGTCAGCGGCCATATCAGAGGGCGAGGGCTTGCCGCTGGCGTTGATGGTCTCGGTCAAGCGCTTGTCGAGGTTCAGCGCGCTGTCGGCGGCGTCATGCTTTTCCGGGATGATGGACTGATCGGTCAGGGTCACGGCCAGCAAGGCGGCGTAGTTCGGCAGCTGCGCCTCGATCTGGTAGGCCAGCAGGTCCAGCAGCAGCTCGGGCTTGTCCACGAGGGCGGTTTGCAGCGCCAGCGTCTGGATGCGGTGCAGATCCTCGATCGCGGCCTGCGCGACGGGCGGCTGGCTGGTCGTGGTCTTTTCGATGCCGTCGGTATTTGTACCGGTGGCTGTCTTGCCCGCCTTGGGGCGGTAGGCGTCGCTGACCTTCACCTCACCCTTGTCGGTCACGTAGACCCAGACGCCAGCGGCTTCGATGTCCTCCGGCTCATAGTCGCCTTCGGCGCGGAAGCGGAAGGTTTGCAGCTTGGCATAGCCGTCCTCATCCAGAGATCCGTCTTCCTCCAGCTCTTCCAGCCGGTCCAATGCGTCCTGGTCTGCCTCGGGCAGCTCGACGGGCACGCGATAGATGCGCTCAAAGTTTTCGTGCTGCCTGTAGCTCAGATACGCTTCGTCATAGACGGGCAGAACAAAGGCCCATTCGGTGCGCGCCGCTTCGGCCTCGACGGCCAGATCCAGCTTGTGGCGGAACAACCTGTCCAGCAGGTCGCCGTCGTGCAGCAGGGTCTCGTCTTCGAAGAGGTTCTCGGTCAGCGCCCCGCCCTCGGCACGGTAGGTGTCGAGACCGACAAAGGCCGCGCGCCGGTCGGTCGCCTCGATCCGGCCATCGCGCAGCGCGTTGGCGAGGTCCCACGGGTGCATCTCGTTGTTCATCACGGCTTTCAGGACTCGCTCCAGCCTTGCAGTATCGTCCAGCGACTGAGTGAGCTTTTTGGCCATGTCGATGCCGATCTTGTTCTCGCGCAGCGCGATCAACGCAGAGGCGGGCAGGGCGGCCAATGCAAGCCGCCCGCGCACATGGCGCACCGGCTTGGCAAAGGCGCGGGCGATGTCCTCGGGCGTACGGCCGAGTTTGGCCATGGCGGCATAAGCGCGGATCTCGTCGGCCGGGTGGTGATCAACGCGGGCGTGGGTTTCGGCACCGGCCCAGGCTTGGGCGGTGGCGGAATCGTCGGTGACCAGGACGGGGATCGGGTCGATCACATCATCGCCGGTGAGCTTGTTCAGCCCGCGCAGGCGACGGCCGCCCGCGACGATCTCGACGCCGGTATCGGTCTGCAAGCCGATCAGGTTGGTGAGCAAGCCGCTGACACGCAGGCTTTCCGTCAGCTGGTCGATCTCGGCATCGGGTGGCTCGGCGCGGGTGTTCAGCGGGCTGATCTTCAGCTCGGCCAGCGGGATCCACCGCACGGCATCAATGGGGGCTTGGATGTTCATGGCAGTCTCCGGTGTTGAAAATTGGGTCAGCTTGTTGCGGCGGCTAGCACCGTCTCAAGGCGGCGGATTTCGTCGTTTAGTTTGCGATTTCGGTGGAACATGTCGTTGAGCCGTTCAGCTCGCTCACCTGCCTTCTCGTGAAGTCTTTCGATGTATCGCTCTGCTTCGTCCCTACGCCCGATGGCTTCTTCAAGTTCGGAGCCGGTCGGATAACAGGTGCAGTGGGCCGGATTGTGGATCGAGCCGTGGCAGCCCGGGATATGCACCCATTCATCGTCGCCAATTTTGACGTGGTGGCAGGGAATATAGGAGGTCTTTTCGCGTCTCACTTGGACGCCTCCCTCTCTGCGGCAGTGATCTTGCGGGCAAACTCCTCTGCGGTGGCCATGACCTCTTTCAGGTTCGGTCGGGCGCAGACGTAGCGGGCGGGTTCGCCGTCGAACCATGGGGCGACGCGCAGCTCGAACAGGGCGGTGCCTGTGCCCTTGGCGTGGGTCTGGGTGATCCATGCTGTTACGACGCCGTGGGTCAGCGAGGCGCTGGTCGGGCCGGTGCGCTTCCAGTTCATGGTTGGCGAGCTGTCGCCCCGGTCGGCCCTGCCGGACGTGTGAGTGGCGGCAGTGTTCATGGCAGGGCCGCGTATCCGGTCGCCAACAGGGCTCCAGCCAAGAAGGCCAGCGCGCACAGCTTGCGGGTAGATAGGGTGGGCAGGTCGGGGTCGTAAGGATCGCCGGTGTAGCGCATCAGGTCCGCGACCAGCTGATAGGCCAGAAAGCCGCCTGTGAAGGATCCGACAGCCAGCGCGCCCACGGCGAGGAATTCGGGCGGCGGGACGTTCATCACGCCACCCGCGCCGGTGGGATCGGCGTGCACCGCTGTGCCGCCTTGATCCAGTTGGTGATCGCCTCGTCCGCGCTGTTGCCGCTGTGATAGAGGCCCATCATGTGCAGCTCGGCATACAGTGGGCCCCAGCCGCCCGAGGTATCGGGCAAGATCATGCAGCCGCCAGTTTCGATACAGGTTCGGGTGACCATTTCAATGCGGGCTGAGGTATCCAGCGGGCGCAGTTCGTCTGCCAGATGGCGGCGCTGTGAGGCGATGGTGGATGCGATGTCGAAAGGGAAGCTCATGCTGCGTCACCGCCGGTGGGGCGATGCACCAAGCGGATTTCACGTAGTGCGCGGACGCGGTCCCTGATGCGGGGCAGGCGTTGGTCCAGATCGCTCTGCAGTTCGGATTGCGGTTCGGCGACTAGGTAATGCGGCGTGTCGATGCGGTCGAGATCGACGGTCTGGCCGCGCGCCTGCTTCAAGGCAAGCCACGCGCCGACGATAGCGGTTGGGTGCGGGAGCCAACCGGATGTGGGCGCCAGTAGAATGTGGCTGTGGTGATCGTTGGGAAAGTTGGTCAGGTTTGCCATTTTGCGTCTCCATACCGGTTTTCGGTAGAGAGAAGATGTACGTGTGATAATTCACACAGTCAAGCTATACGGTGTGAATTATCACATTTTGCGAACATAGCGCGTTACGCTACCGTGGCGCGAACATAGAAAAGGGGGAAGTATTTTGGCTTGTGTAGAAGATTTATCACACGCGCAGGCGGTAGCTCTGCTTTGCGCTCTCAAGTATGCAGAGAGCGCATCGCCAGAACGGCGTTTAGAAGTTGCTCTTGGCTATCTTCGTCAAATTGAGAAAGATAATCTGCGACCTTCGTTGAAATCTTCGGTCTAGCTCCCAAGCCCATCATTTCGCCAGGGTCGCGATTCAGTGCTTTTGCTAACTTAAAGACGGTGGATAGCTTTGGGCTTTGAACTCTGCCTTCTCTCAGGTCAGTTACCGCGCGCCTGTTCAGACCAGCTCGGCGTGACAGCTCGGCTTCGTTCAAGTCATCCTCTTCGAGGGCGGCGACTAGGTTCTTTATGAATATCTCACCTTCATTCATGGTGAGATATTTACCGCAACGCTCAATTTGGAGCGAATGGGAACTTTCTGCTTGATTGGTGTGATTTATCACACTAGCACTAGAGGTCATGAGCAACACAAAGAACCTTAAAGCCGCTATCGAGCGTACATCCGAGGCTACTGGACTGGAGCCAACCACTATCGGACGAATGGTGGGGCAAGGCGGACATTTTTACCGCCGTCTCTGCGACGGAAAACGCGTTTGGCCAGAGACCGCTGAGAGCGTTCTTCAGAAGCTTATTCAAATTGAGACCTCTTGCTCCGAAGCAGCTGGCGAGGGAGCCGATTAATGCGCCTCTCATTTTTCTCCTTCTCCAATAAAATTGTTCCATGCCTGGAACTTGCGCGGGTTTTAGCCGCGCCACAAGAAAACAGGGTTTCCCATGTCTAAGGTCTATGAAGGTCCTGCGGTCCGGTCGCTTTATCGCCAGTTGATCGAAGATTTCGGCGGGTTTGATGCTGCGGCTGCTTTTCTCAATCATTCGAAAGGTACGTTGTCCAAGCAATGCTCGGGCGATGCCGCGATCGGCTGTGACAGCTACGGGATGCTCGAGGATGCCGTGGGGCGCTGGCCAATTACACGCCTGATGGCCGATCGTTTGAAGAACGCCGACGCTGCTGGCCAGATCAGCACGAAGGCCAACCAGACCCTGCGTGAGGCTGCGGATCTGGCGCCTGCCATATTCGACCTCCTGATCCACGGTAATGCGGATCCGCTCCGCAAAGAGGGGCCGGAGCTGCAGGCCGCGCTGACGGATCTTCTCCGGTCGGTGAATGTCGCAGATGGGGGCAAGTGATGTTTCCCCAAGGTTTCAGATCCGTCGATCCTTCCTCCTCCCTGGGTCGATGGTCGGCGTGCATCGGCCACGGCCGGTGTGCGCCCTCAATTGAACAGGGCAATGTGAGATTGGCGGAGCCTCCTCACGCGACGTTGACCGCCGCGTGCACCGCCGCTCCCTCAGGTCAGGCGGGCCAGCGCCAGCATCGCCGCCTCGGGGTGGTATTCGCCCCGCACGACTTCGCCAACGCGGTTTGCGTTGGTGCCCAACCTTTGAACGATATCCGTGAACGTTGCGCCTTCGTGGCGCATGATGTGTATCGTGATAGCATCATCCAGCGACAATCGCTTGCGCTTGATTGTGATATCGTTCAAGGCAACACCGGTGATCCGGTGACGAGATATAGCCATGGTGAGACCTCGCTTGGCTATGTGATCCGAAGGCTTCGTGAGAGCCAAAGGATCGGGTTGTCCGCACTTTGGGGTGCGGTTTCCCTTGCTCGGCGGCGCGATTCGCTGTCGCCCGCCGAGCAGATCACTAACATCCTTGTTTTCACTTCGTTCTCAACCCTTTCTTTGCGTCTGGTGTTGGGTGTTCGTAAAAACGTCAATGTTTTCAAAAGAATTTCGCTTTCCACGCTTCTCTTGGTCAGTGTCGGCCATTTTTCTGTTTTCGGGTTTGGTCCGCACCGCCGTGCGTCTCGCATGGGGATGTGCGCGCGGCGTAGAGCGGGTCAAAGTTGGGGCGGCGGTTTGAGGGTTGCCGCCGTCCCAACATTAACGATTTCGCGCGACGGGATTGGAGCTCTCCTGCAAAGCCGTAACCGGGGGCGCGGTGCTGCGCGAAAGTCCCCGATCTGCCTCGATCACTTGCTGGCTGGGCTTCGGGCTGGTCAGCACTTTTCAGAGGTCGTGACATGAGCCAGAACAGATCCTCCGCTGTCATGCAGCAACGCGCTGAGCCGACCGACAGTCTCGACGACTTCCCGACGCCGCCGTGGGCCACGCGGGCGCTGCTGGCGTTCCTGAAGCAGATGAACCAGCCGCTGGATGTGCAGCACGCGTGGGAGCCTGCCTGCAACCGTGGCCAGATGGCCCGCGTGCTGGGTGAGGAATTTGCCGAGGTCTGGGCCACGGATGTGCACGACTATGGCTATGAGGGCATGGCGGGCCGCGTCGACTTCCTGATGCCGGATCTCGAGCCGCCGGTCGGCATCGACTGGATCATCACGAACCCGCCGTTCCGGTTGGGCCCGCAGTTCATTCTGCGGGCGCTGGAGCTGGCCGAGGTCGGCGTGGCGGTCCTGGTGCGCACCTCCTTCGACGAGGGCACGGCGCGCTACCAAGCCCTCTTCCGCGACAGGCCGGAGACCTGGGCGCTGCCCTTCGTCGAACGCGTGGTGATGTGGCAGGGGGTTCTGCTGGATCCTGACGTGCCGGTCTGGCGCCCCTCGAAGGACGATCCCACACAAGGCAAGATGGAAAAGCCCAGCAGCGCCACGTCCTACCAGTGGCTGGTCTGGCTGAAGCCCGCCGTGGCCGTCGATGAGATCGCCACCTCGTTCAAGCGGCGCATTCCCCCGTGCCGCAAGGCCCTGACCCGTCCCGGGGATTACCCGCCCGTGCCTGCGCATCTGCGCGCGCCTGCCGGTCTGTCACCGGCGCCCTTGCTGAAGGAGCCCTGATGTCTGAAGCCGAATTTCGCCCCATCGTTTTGCCCGATGATTTCAGGCCCACGCCAAAGCCGCCCCCGGAATTGGCGCTGGAATGGATTCCGATCCGCGCGCTGGTGATCGACACCGGATACCAGCGTCCTCTGGCGCGTGAGAACTGGAATAAGATCAACGCCATTTCGGTGGCGTTCGACTGGCGGTTTTTCACGCCGGTTCTGGTATCGCCGCTGGGTGACGGGCGCTATGCGCTGATCGACGGACAGCACCGGTCCCATGCTGCCCTACGGGCGGGCTATGACGCGGTGCCTGCGTTGGTGGTGCCCATGTCGCGGGCGCATCAGGCGTCGTCGTTCATGGCGGTCAACGGTGCCGTGACCAAGGTGTCGATGTTCCACCTCTACCGTGCTGGTTTGATGGCGGGCGATGCCTGGGCCGTCCAGGTCCGCGACGTGGTGGCAGCGGCGGGCTGCCGGGTGATGTTGTCCAACCATTCGGCAGCGGAGAAAAAGCCGGGCGAGATCTACTCGATTTCTATGGTCCGCGGCTTCTGTCGAGCGGGCAAGGGCTGGGCCGTCACGCGGGCGCTTGCGGCCTTGATGGCTTCAACCCACGGAGCGGGGGCGGATGCGTTCAAAGAGGCGTTCATGTCGCCGCTGATCCACGCCCTGGCGCAGTGCCCGATGGGCGAGAGCTTGTTGGTCGCCTTTCTGAATGCCCAGAACTTCAAGGTATTGCAGCGCAAGGTTGACCGGCTGCGCGAAGAGCCGCGCTACAAGAACGTCACCCGGATCACGATGATGCGCGATGTGCTGTTGATCCTGATGCAGGACTGGAACGAGCGCGGGGGAGCGGCGGCATGAGCGCGGCATATCTGAATGAATTGCGTGCGGCGCTGATCAACCTCGATGTGCCCAAAGGACCGTTTGCCCGGAAGGTGAAACGGCCAGCGGTGCGCGCGCCTGTTCCGGTCGAACCCGCGACAGCCGATGATCCGGACCTTTTGCGCATTCCGATGCCGCAGTTTTACGCGTTGCACGACCAGGTGGTCGCGCGTCAGGAAGCCGAGTGCGCTGACCCTGATCACACGCGCAATGAAGCACAGGTCCGCCCTGCCTGGCCGCTGGAATGGCGTACCACACACGGTGATGGCGGCTTGGACCGTCAGCTGCGCCGGTTCTGGTGTGTCGTGTTACAGCAAGCCATTCTGGAGGCCTGCGAGGAGTATTTGAAGTGGGACCATCCCCCGCCTTGGGTTGGGTCAAGAGATCCGCGTGAGGTCGGCTATTTGGCAGGTCTGAACGGCGATGCCGTGTCGGAGTCGCTGCGTAGACATTTCAGCACCAAGGCTGGTGTGCTGGAGTTGCAGGCCTCAATCCGCGGCGGCGCGTCACACGAGGCGCGGAAGGCGGCACGCGATGGCTAAAGCGCTTCATCTGGAGTTCGAGCTGATCCCGCAGATACCGCTGCTGCGCGGCTATCTGCGCGCGCCGGACGGGCCGATTTACGACATCGTCGAGATCACGCCTACAGGTGCGGATGATTACGGCAGGTTCCTGGGTGCGGTGTTGGCGGTAACCGGTAAACCCATGCTGGAGCTCACAGGCAATTTCACGATCGACTTGGGACGCACCACTGCGCCGAAGGCACAGATCAAGCGGGCCTGTCAGGCCGCGTTTGATGCCTTGCAGGGTGGCGTCAATCTTTCAGGCCCAGGTCCGCGCGGAGCAGGTCGTTGACCCGCTGGCTTGCATTCCCTTTCGCGCTGCGAAGTGCCTCCGCGACCTCGGGATCCAGCGTCAGGTTCACGCGCACCTTCTTGGCCGTGTCAGGCAAAGCGGGGCGGCCGCGTGTGGCCTTGCTGAAGAAGTCGGCGCCCAGCTCGCGGACTTCGCCGCTGGCGTCGGTTAGGGGTTTAGCTTTGGTCATATCGTTTCCTTTCGCGAGAGTTTGCCTTGCGCAGGCTGATGACGCGCAGCGCGGTGCCGCGCGGGGTCCAGGCGACGACGCACAGGCGATTGTGGATCATGCCGAGCGTGACGAAGCGACGTTCGCCGTAGCTGTTGCGGACATCTTCGACGGTCAGGGCAGTGTCCCAGTCCAGCGCGGCCACATCGGCAAAGTCAAGACCGCGTTCGGTCAGTGTCAGGTTGCGTTTCGCGTTATCAAATTCGATGTCCATGCAATATTTATACACACGTTTAATGGCATCGGCAAGAATAAAAGTGTGTATTTTAAACCAAATTCGAGGCGCGACGCGACGGCGTTCGTGTTGGGTCAATGAGGGCAACGATGCGGTCACCTGACAACGACGACCTGCGGCTAATCGAGGCCTCGGAGTGGGCACGACAGCGCTGGGGTTGGCTGGAAGGTGTGCGTCGTGACGGGTCGCTGAACGACAACGCCAAGATGGTGGCCCACACGCTGGTTTTGGATTTCTGCAACACGGAAACCATGCGGTGCGATCCCTCGTACAAGCAAATCTCGGACCTCAAAGGCGGGTCACCTGACACGGCGAAACGGGGGGTGCAAGCGCTGGAAGAGGCGGGCTGGATCACCCGTCTGCCGGGCGCGGGACGCGGCAATTACACCGTCTATGGCTTCCTCACACGCGCAAAAATTCTTGCCATAAAAGGGGGCAAATTTGCACCCCCAAAAGGGGGCAAATCTGCACGGGTTTCAGGATCGGAAAAGGGGGCAAATTTGCACGGAAAAGGGGGCAAATCTGCTTTCGTGCATAATATAGCTAAACCATGGAATAACCAAAAGGGCGACGCCCCACGGAACGATCCAGAAAATGCCACCGTTGATGGCACTGAAAAGCAGGGTGCTCAGGCCTCGTCAAATCCCATGGTTCAGGACAGCGCTCGCCGTGCTGTTGCATCTTGGCGTGGTGGTCGGTCGAGCGCCTTCGATGATCTACAGCCGTGGGTAATCAATCACATCATCGCGTCCGGACTTCTGTCCGATGACGAACTGGCACAGGCCGGATTTTCCAATGAAGGGGCAAGGCATGACTGAGCAGGATTGCACGAAAACCGAGAGCAAGCGGGCGCGTGTTCGGCGTCTGGTGATCAACCCATTGGCGGCGGGCGGGATGCGGGGAAAACACGGCACTGCCCCGGACGCACAGCGCTCGTTTCTCGATCGGGTTTGCGATGAGCTGGCGCGATTGTCGGATCGTCAGTTGGTGATGATGCGCGGCTGGATGGAAGCGAACGGAGAAGGGTCGGCCAAGTGTTTCTGGCCTGCTTTCGTCTCGATTGCCGGTGTCGCCCAGGGGCTGTGCCCGCGTCCCATCGAAGAGTTGCCCGAGCTGTCGAGCTGGTTTGGCAGCCGTGCTGGTCCCGAGGCTGCGGGTGTTCCTGGTCGGCTGGTGATGGAGCTGCGCTTCATCGAAAAGAAACGCCGCCCGCCCGTCATGGTCGGCGAGGCCGCGATGATCGCACGCCGGGCTGCCGAGTTGCACTCGGACGTACTGCGGGCGCGTGAGCTGCGTGATTGCGGGCGTATGTACGATGAGGCGCTGCTGGGTCGGTATGACCGCGACAAGGAACGGGCCGAGGCGCTGGTTGCCAAGGGCGAGGCCGGACGAGCTGAAGGTGACGCAGCATGAGCGTACAGGGGGCTGTAACGGCGGACGTCATGGGCCGTGTCCGGCGCGATATCTCTATCCAGAGGCTGCTAGAGTGGGCGTTTGCCGATGAGTGCGCGCAGGTGGACTTCGAGGACGCGGGCACGCTCGCGCAGGGCTTTGGTCATGTGGGCAATGCGTACCGGATGGCGCAGCGCGGCGCACTGGGTTGCCGGATCGACGGCGGCGGCATTTCCTATCCTGATCCTGACGCTGACTTGGTGGCCTCGGCGGTGGCGACGCTTCCGGTTGAGTGTGGTGGGCGTCACATGGCGTTGGTCATTGCTGAGTTCGCGCGGGCACGCCGTGTGCCGGATTGTATGGCGGATGCGCAGACGCGGTGCTCGCCAGTGGCGTGGCGCGGTAACCGTCATGGCAGCAGCGCGGTTACTGAACACGTCGAGCATGTCATGGATTACAGCGGCAGAAAGCCACGGCGCCATGATGTGCGCATCTGTCCTGTGACTTTCACCCCGACTCAGTCGCAGATCGGCGCGGCGCGACGTGCCTATTTGGCGTGGTACGGGGCGCTGTTGCATGTGCGCAGCAGCTTCCAGACCCACCAGAACCTCAGCCGCTGGGTGGTATCCTCGGACATGCCTGTGATGCGGCCTTGGCAAAAAAGAATTGACGAATAATTCTAGAGGGCCTAGACAAGCTGCCAGCACCCCACTCGCGCCCGGACGGTAACCCCGCTCTGGGCGCTTTGCGTTTGTGGGTCAATTCTCTCATGGGGGTTTGTATGCTGTCGCGGGGTAAAGTCCGCATGTGTCGCGGTAGAGCAGTTGGTAGCTCGTCTGGCTCATAACCAGAAGGTCGGTGGTTCAAGTCCATCCCGCGCAACCAGATAAACCAGAGCAGTGTGCCGCGTGTATCCAAGGATCGGCAGGGCTGGAAGTCGGGGCGATGGCGTGCACGCCGTCGTCGCCTCGCAGTGATTGGTGTTGTGGATGGGTAAGCTGAAGGGCAGGGGCTTGAAGCCGAGGTTGCGCCCGATGCCGCCGCGTCTCGCCCCTCTACTGGTCGAGGGCAGCGGTCGTGAGGATGCGACGCGCCGGTCCAAGGACTGGCTGAACACTGCACGTTGGCAACGCCTGCGCATCAAGGTGCTGCAGCGCGATCAATACACTTGCCAGCAAACGGGCGTGCTGCTGATCGGCAAGCACCCGGCTCCGAACAGTCCAGTGGTCGACCACATCGAGCCGCATCGCGGTGACCCAGATCTGTTCTGGGATGAAGAGAACCTGCAGTCCGTGGCCAAGAGCTGGCACGACAGCGTGAAGCAATCGATGGAGAAACGCGGTCTGGCGTGAAGGGGGGGGTGGCAAAAAGGCCACGGCCCCTGATGCCCCAGACCCGCCCTCCCTATAGTCGGAGATTTTTTTCTGTGAAGCGAGAGTTTGACCTGTTGGGTGACCCCATTCCCGAAGGGCGGGGAAAGCCTGGTGCAACGGGGCATATTGCGACCGCAGAAAATGTCAACAAAGTCAGGTGGTTGCTGGTTTCTGGGATGAAGAAGCCGCAGATCGCGGAGCACCTGGGGATCACGATACCCACGCTGAACAAGCATTATTTTAAGAATCTGTCAGTGCGCAACGCGCAGCTGGCCGCGATCAGTGAAGTGCGCGGGCGCACGCTGTTGCAGCTCGATAAAGCCGCTCAGGCTGGATCGGTTTCGGCAATGAAGGAGATCGGTAAAATCGCCAAGCAGGCAGAATTGGAATGTCTCGCCAGCGACATTCGCAAATCCCATTCTTCCGCGAAACCGTTGGGCGTGAAGGCACAACGCAAGGAAGATGCCAAACCGGACGGCACCTGGGGCTTTCTTGGTGATGCTGGCCCGAGCAAGGAAGTTCACTGATGCCGTTCGATGGTGATCTGTCCTGTCCGGATTGGATCGAAAAGCTCAAGTCCGGTGCGACACCGATGCCGGATCTGGATGTCGACGAGCGGACTGCAGGTGTTGCGGTGCGGATTTTCAATCAGCTCCGATTGCCTGACGTTGCCGGCCAACCGACACTGGGCGAGGTCGGTGCTGACTGGTTCAGGGACATCATCCGCGGACTGTTCGGATGCATCGATCCGAAAACCAAGATCCGGCATATCAGCGAGTTGTTCCTGCTGGTGCCGAAGAAGAATTCGAAGACCACGAATTCGGCGGCACTGGGTCTGATCGCTTTGATGGTCAACACGATCCCGAATGCGAAGATGGTTATCATTGGCCCGACACAGGGCGTGGCCGAGACATGCTTTGCCCAGGTGCAGGGGATGATCGACGCGGATCCAGAGCTGCAAAAGCTCTTCCATGTGCAGGATCACCTGAAGAAGGTGAAATATATCCCGACAGGCGCAACGCTGGCGGTAAAGTCTTTTGATATGAATGTCGTGACGGGCGGCATTCCCGTCTTCGCCATCATTGACGAGCTGCACCTGATGTCATCACGCAGCTACGCCAAGAAGGTGATCGGTCAGATCCGGGGCGGTATGAACAAGCCAAACTGCCTGCTGGTGTTCATCACGACGCAATCGGTCGATGAACCGGCCGGCATCTTCCGGACGGAATTGAACAATGCCCGCGCCGTGCGTGACGGCACAACGCCAGCTGAAGGGCTCTTGGCTGTTCTCTACGAGTTTCCGGAAGAGATGCAGGCTGACAAGTCAAAGCCGTTCCTCGACACGCGCTATTGGCCGATGGTCATGCCAAACCTCGGGCGATCCGTGTTCATTGATCTGCTCGAGCGTGAGTATCGCAAGGCAAAAGCCAAAGGTGTCGAGGATGTGCAGTTGTGGTTGTCGCAGCACCTCAACATCCAGATCGGCGTTGGCTTGCACTCGGATCGGTGGGCGGGGGCCGACTATTGGGAAGACCAGGGCGATGACATGCTGACGCTCGAAGGGATCATGACGCAATGTGATGTTTGCGTTGTCGGCATTGACGGCGGTGGCCTTGATGACTTGCTTGGTCTGGCCGTGATCGGGCGCCATCGCGAAACACGCGACTGGCTGCACTGGGCCAAGGCGTGGGTCCAGGATGACGTTCTGAAGGAGCGACCCGAGATCGCAGAGCGGCTGCGAGACTTTGATCAGTTCGGCGATCTTGTCATCTGCGAGGACTTGAGCGCTGACATTGAATCCGTCGCCGAGATCTGCGCTCAGCTGCTTGAAGCCGGATTGTTGCCGGACGACGCAGCGATCGGGCTCGATCCCGAAGGTGTCGCGGATATCGTTGACGCCCTGGCATTGAAAGGCCTGACAGACGAACAGGTCCGGCCCATCAGCCAAGGTTACAAGTTGAACGCTGCCATCAACGGTCTGCCGCGCAAGCTGAAGAAGGGGTCCTTCCGACATTGTGCGCAGCCGCTGATGACCTGGTGCGTTGGAAACGCGAAAACAGAATTGCGGGGAAATGCACGCATGGTCACGAAACAGCGTTCGGGTCTGGCCAAGATTGACCCGCTTATGGCCACCTTCAATGCCGTCATGTTGATGAGCCGGAACCCTGAAGCGGCAGGTGGACCATCCATCTATGCTGATCGCGGCGCGTTGGTGCTCTGATGGGGTTCTTGAACTGGATCACGGGCCCGCGCAATGCTGTTCAGGATAGCAGCGGTGGGCGGGAGATATCGTCCTCTGCGGATCTTGAAGCGGCCATTCGAATGGTGGGAATGGGGAGTGCGTCAGGCGTTTCTGTAACGCCAACATCAGCGATGCGCGTTGCGGCGGTTTATGCCTGTGTGCGCCTGATCTCCGGTGCGGTCGCAAACCTCCCTTCACATGTGAAGCAACGCCTGGATGAACAGACACGGATTGATCGGCCGGATCATCCACTATCAAAGGTTCTCCGTCGCAAACCGAATAGCTGGCAGACTCCTTCACAGTTCAAGCGGATGATGCAAGCACACCTGCTTTTGCGCGGGAATGGTTATGCCCAGATTGTCCGGTCTCGTGGCAATGTTATTGCCCTGAACCCCCTCGATCCGGACCGCATGAAAGTGACGCAGAACGATGATCTGACGTTGAAGTATGTCTACCAGCGCCGGGACGGGCGTCGCGTTGTCTTGCCCTCGGACACCGTCATGCATCTTGTTGGCCTGACGCTCGATGGTGTTACCGGTGTCTCGGTGCTGACCTATGCCCGCGAAGCTATCGGGTTGAGCATCGCGCAAGAAGGTCACGGTTCGACGACGTTCAAGAATGGCGCACGGTTCAGCTCGGTGCTGAAGCACCCAGCTAAGCTGGGCAAAGAAGCGCAAGAAAACCTGCGGGCCAGCCTCGACGCCTATCGAGCTGGTGGTGAGAGTGAGGGTAAGGCGCTCATCCTCGAAGAGGGGATGGATGTTGCACAGATGTCGATGACGGCGACAGATGCCCAATGGATCGAGAGCCGCAAGTTCTCACGCGGTGATATCGCGATGTTCTTCGGTGTGCCGCCGCACATGATTGGCGACACGGACAAGGCTTCGAGCTGGGGCACTGGCGTCGAGCATCAGTCGATCGGCTTTGTCACTTATACCCTCGAGGATCACCTGACCACTTGGGAAGAAACTGCGAACCGGGATCTGATCTCCGAGGATGAGCTGGACGTTTACGTGCGGTTCAATCGCAAAGCCTTGGTGCGTGGCGACATAAAAACCCGCACTGAACACTACACCCGGATGATGCAATGGGGCGTCTACAGCCCAAACGAGGTCCGCAAATTCGAGGACAGCAACCCGCGTGAAGGCGGCAATGTCTATTATGATCCGCCCAATATGGCAGGCTCGAAAGAGAGCGGCGAAGGAGAGAACGATGACGATCCGAAATCTACCTGAGGCAAAGACCTTCAAGCGCCCCCAGAATTTCCAGTGGGACGCGCCAACGGATGTTCTGGCCCGCTGGGCATCGACGCCGCAGGCCGCTGATACCAATGATGCCACGACCATCACGATGTTCGAAGTGATTGGTGAGGACTTCTGGACCGGTGGCGGGGTGACGGCAAAGCGCGTGTCGGCAGCCCTGCGTTCGATCGGCGACAAGGACGTGACGGTCAAGATCAACTCCCCTGGTGGTGACATGTTCGAGGGTATCGCGATCTACAACCTGCTGCGCAAGCATCCGGCAAAGGTCACCGTTGAAGTGATGGGGTGGGCTGCATCGGCCGCGTCGATCATTGCAATGGCCGGCGACGATATCCGCATGGGTCTCGGCACCTTTATGATGGTGCACAACGCTTGGGGCGGAGTCATCGGGAACCGGCACGACATGCGGGACGCCGCCGAGATGTTTGACGGCTTCGACAGTGCCATCGCAGATATCTACGAAGCCCGAACTGGTCAGAAACGTGACAAGATCACCAACCTGATGGACGCAGAAACATTTATGGGCCCGAAAGATGCCGTGGCCCTTGGTTTTGCTGATGTGGTCGACGACGGCATTTCGATGCCAGACGATGACGATGCCAAGAATGAGGGCGCGCGCCCGTTGAATGCGGTGCGCCAGCTCGAGGCCATTCTGGCACAACAAGGTATGTCCCGTGGTGAACGCCGTAGCTTCATCCAGGACGTCAAAAGCGGCACGCGCAACGCTGCCGATCCCGCCATGCAAGACGCTGGCGAATTTGATGCTGCTGCACGACAGCTTCTGAACACACTCAAATCATAGGACAATCCAATGACCAAGATGATCAACCCCGCGCGCTTGCGCGGTTTCGCGGTTGCGCGCGCGGATGCCAGCAACCCGACAGCCATCCTGAACGAAATGCGCGCCGCTTTTGAAGAGTTCAAAGCCGAGCGCACAAAGGAAGTCGACGACCTGAAAAAGGGTCTGGGCGATTATGTGCAGACCGAGAAGGTCGACAAGATCAACGCGGAAATCACGTCGCTGCAAAAGTCGCTGGACGCGGTGAATATGACGATGGCGGCCATGCAGATTGGTGGCGCAGGCGGGGCAGGGCAAACACCCGAAGCAGCCGAGCATACGCAGGCCTTCAACAAGTGGTTCCGCCGGGGCGACCGTGCCATCGATGCGGATCTGCGCGACTTGGAAGTCAAGGCGGCGCTGACCAGCGACAGCGACGAAGACGGCGGCTATGTGGTGCCTGAAGAAATGTCGAACACCATCGACCGCGTGGTTGGCACCGTGTCCGTCATGCGCGACATCTCGCAGCAGATGACAATCTCGACCGACACTTACAAAAAGCTGATCGGCGTGGGCGGCGCTGCTTCGGGTTGGGTTGGCGAAAAGCAGGCCCGGCCTCAGACTGACACGCCGACCTTGCGTGAGCTGGTGTTCAACATGCAGGAAATCTATGCCAACCCTGCCGCCACGCAGAAGATGCTGGACGATGGACGTGTCGACATCGCGGAATGGTTGGGCAACGAGGTTGCAATCGAATTTGCCGAGCAAGAAGGTGCAGCGTTCATCTCGGGCGACGGCGTCAATCGCCCGCGTGGTATCATGTCTTATGACAAGGTTGCGAACGGCAGCTATGCCTGGGGGAAAATCGGCTATGTGCCATCCGGCAAAGCGGGCGGGTTTGCGGATCCAACTGCTTCCGTCAGCCCAGCCGACGCCGTGGTCGATCTCTATTACGCGCTCAAGCAACAATATCGCAACGGCGCGAGCTTTCTGATGTCCGATGCGACCATGGGCACTGTGCGCAAGTTCAAGAACGCTGACGGTGATTTCATCTGGCAACTGCCGACAGGTTCGGCCGAACTGCCGACAATCCTGAACAAGCCGGTGCGCACCGATGACAACATGGACGCTGTTGGCGCGGGCAAGTTCCCGATCTCCTTCGGCAACTTCCAGCGCGGCTATCTGATCGTCGACCGCTTCGGCATCCGTGTGCTGCGCGACCCCTTCACCAACAAGCCTTATGTGCACTTCTACACGACCAAACGTGTCGGCGGCGGTGTGCAGAACTTCGAGGCAATCAAGCACATGAAAATCGGCACCTCCTGATCCCAGGGGAGATCGCCAAAACCGATACCTGAAGGGGGCCATTTCCGGTCCCCTTTATTTTTCACCCATTGTTAAAGGAGGGTCACATGAAAGACCTCAAATCCAAAATCGCTGTGCTGGCAGTTCTGGCACCTGTCGTTCTCGCTGCGACCGACACGAGCGCAGCCCTTGACCTTCAGGGGTTCAACAGTGCCGTCTTTACGATCCATACCGGAGCGATTGCCGGCGCCGGTGATTTCACGGTTTCGATCGAGGAATCGGACACGACAACGAGCGGTGATTTCTCTGCGGTCGAAGCTGCGGACCTGGCGGGCACGCTGCCTGCGACGCTGGAAGAAAACAGTGTCTACAAGGTCGGCTATACAGGCACCAAGCGCTACGTCCGGGTCGTCACCACAAAGAATGGCGGGACCTCGATCGCGACTTCCATCCTGCTGGTCAAGGGCCACCCCGAGGATGCACCCGTTGCGTGATCTGCTTTCGAAGGAGGGCGGCTTCATGCCGCTCTCTCTGTGATCGGATCGGAGGCCCTGAAAATGTACGCAAGCAAACCACGGCTGGCGACGCCCCCGGGGGCATTGGTCACCACTGAGGAGATGAAATCACATCTGATGATCGATTTTTCCGATGATGATGCTCAAATCGCAAGTTTTGTTGCTGCCGCGACCCGGAGGCTGGATGGGTACAGCGGAATTTTGGGCCGATGTTTGCTGACCCAAGGCTGGGAGATCAATCTGCGGACTTGGCCAAATAGCAGGTTGAGACTGCCATTCCCCGACGTGACTGGGGTCGAGGTGGAATATGCGGACGCTGATGGGCAGAACCAGATTATTCCAGAGAGCCAATTTGAGCTGGTTGAGGGCGCCCAAGGGACGGAATTAGTTCTTCGCGATGGGTTTTCCGCGCCTGCTCTTTCGAAGGCTGTTGAACTGCCGGTTAAGCTGACAATAACGGCGGGATACGGTGCGGTTGCGGATGTTCCGAGCCCAATTCGGGTGGCGGTAATGATGCTCGCTGCGCATTGGTACGAAAATCGCGCAGACGGGGTAGGTGGCTCTGAAATGCCGTTTGGCGTCTCGGCGCTGATCGCGCCCTACAGGCTGGTCGGACTGTGAAGGGTCGCCTGATTGAAGCCGTGGCGTTTGACGAACCGGTGTCAGATTCCACTGGTGACGGTGGAACGGTGGACGGGTACGAGGAAAAATACGCATGCCGCGCTGGGTTTATCTATTCGCGGGGCTCGGAGGCAGTGGATGCCGCGCGCCTGGAAGGGCGGGCGATCTACAAAGTCAAGATCCGTTCCAGTGCTGCGGCGCGCGCAATTCGGCCCGATTGGCAAATGCGCGATACGCGTCGTTCGGTGGATTACAATATCCGGGGAATTGACGCGATCACCGACCGTCATTGGATCTATATCGTTGTTGAATCAGGGGTCGCGACATGAGCGCGTCGGGCGAACTACAGGTCCTGATTTTCAATCGACTGGTGGCAGATGCTGCCGTGCATGCCATTGTGGCAGGCAGGATCTATGACGGGCGGCCGAGTTCGGGCAGCTTTCCATGCATCACGTTCGGACCATCAGACTATGTCCCCGACAATCTTGAGTGTCTGACCTCTCGCGAAGAGACGGTGCAGATTGACTGCTGGTCGGACGATCAAAGCAGGTTGAGCCCCTGTAAGAAGCTGGCCGATGCCGTAAAGGCATCGCTGCACAACTTCGAAGGGCAGCTGGCCACGCACTTTCTGGTTGAGATGAAAGTGGAGGCTGTCCGCGTGTTCCTGGACCAGGACGGCATCAAAGCGCACGGTGTCGTCATCGTCACCGCGTCGATCGACGAGCTGACATCCTGATGGTCCAGGGGCTGGCAGAATTTAACCGGCGTTGGACAGCAATACCTCGGTTGGTGCGGCAGGCAGCTATTGAAACCCTCGAGGCCAATGCTGAAGAACTGGTCAGTTCGATGAGGCCTTTGTTGCCGCTGGCGGACATCGAAGTGGCTTGGACCTGGGGTGATGCCCCGAAAGGGTCGATGGTGCTGGGGTCTGTTGGCACGTCCGATCGCGGTTTGCTGATCACGGTCTACGCCCGCGCAGATGACTTTAATCCAGCATGGTTCGAATTTGGGACCGCACCACGTTTTACCAAGGCGGGGAAATACTCAGGTCAGATCATCGCCAGCCCGTTCTTCTGGCCGACCTATCGGGCGAAGAAGAAGCGCCTGAAATCCCGGATGACCCGCAGCATCACCAAGGCAATAAAGAAGGCCTGAAGCCTAGGCGATCCGCTGGCTGTGCGCCTTGTTGGGCGTGCGGTCTATCGGTGCGCCGTCAAAACGACGCAAATCAACGACTGTTCAAAGGAGATACCATGGACATCAAGGTGAACAAGGGCGCGCACCATCGCATCAGCGCGGCCAAAAGCCAGCACTTCCGGCCTGACGGCGGCAAGGACGGGACCGGCGTCTACAGTGTTCCAAAAGCCACCGCAGAGGCTCTGATCGAACGCGGTGTTGCAACTGCGGTCGGCAAACCAACTGAGAGCAAGGAGGCCTAAAATGGGCACGGGAAATCAAACGACACGGCTTATCGTGCAGCTCGGCGATGGCGCAGATCCTGAGATCTTCGCGCATACCTGCGGCGCAAACACCTTTGGTATTTCGCTGACCAACAATCTCGGTGAGAACACGGTGTTGGATTGTGACGACCCGCTCGATGTGCCGGCCGCGATCGTGCGTCACCTCGAAAGTCAGGACACCAGTGTCACCATCTCGGGCATGGTCACAACAGAAGCATGGCCGACGTGGCGCGGCTGGGCTGATGGCGGCACCGAGAAGAACATCAAGATCTTCCTGGATGAGACCGCGGCGAAGAACGGCGGCTTCTGGACGCTGCCAGCGTTCCTGGCGGGCCTGGAGCTGTCCAAGCAAAACAACGGCAAGGTGACCTTCAGCGCGACCATCTCAGGCGCCGGTCAACGTGCCTGGACTGATGCCACCTGATGGCTGAAGTCATTGCAGAGTGGGCCGGTAAAGAGCGTCTTTTCCGGCTCACATTCGGGTCAATCCTCGATCTAGAGGAAATCTGCGGCAAGGATGCAATCGGGGCAATCTTCCTGCGCGTCAGCACCGGCGCCTTCAAGGCCTCGGACGTTTACCACATCCTGCGTCTTGCACTTGTTGGGGGTGGGATGGCGGCCGTCGAGGTCAAGCAGTTGCTGGATCAGCGCTTTGATACGATTCCATATCTGGAGCATTCCATGCTCGCGGGGGAAATCTTGATCGCGGTCATGTCTGGTGTCGAACAGGATGAGGGGGCTGAAGGTTCCGGTGATCCTTCACCTTGGAAGTTCTCCGAGGTCTCCCAGATTTCGCGTGTGTTCAACATGTCGCCAATCGATGTACGTGACATGACCTATGCCGACTTTGTCAACATGGTGAAGGGGTTCAACTCCGCTTCGGATCGGAAGGCAGAGCCGCCGACGGAAGAGGAATTCGAAGCCATCCTCGCCAAATATGAACCGGAGGCTCTGAAGCATGGATGAAGTCCAAACCGCTCTTGTCCTCAGGATGGAGGCGACCCTTACCAAGTTCGAGAAGCAGATGGAACGTTCGCGCAAAGTGGCGAATGACACGGCGCTGGCCAATGAACGCAGGTTTAAAACATCGAACGATCGTATGTCCAAGAGCGCGGAGGATAGTGCCAACAGCATAATCCGTGAATTGGATCGGCTCCGCATGAAATATGATCCATTGTTTGCTGCCTCGCAAAAGTATGAGCGTGCACTGGAAGAGTTGAACCGGGCTCATAAGATCGGTGCAATCAGCGCCCAGCAACATGAGCGTCAGCTTGAGGCTCTGAATGCTGAATACACTGCCCAGCAAGCCGGTGCAGTAAGGGCAGCGGGGGCGCTTGGGCGGATTGGGCTGGCTGCCAACGGCGCGGGTGGTGGCATTCAAAACCTCGCCTATCAGGTTGGGGATTTTGCAGTTCAGGTTGGCGCTGGCACCAGCGCGTCCATGGCGCTTGGTCAGCAGCTGCCCCAATTGCTGGGTGGCTTCGGCGTCATGGGCGCTGTGATGGGTGCAGTGGTGGCCGTCGGTATCCCGTTGGTCAGAGTGCTGTTTGACACTGGTGATGCAGGGGAAGACCTGAAGAAGAAGCTCGACAATCTTGAGGGCGCGGTTGGCGCATACACTGCAGCGGTCGACGGGGCGATCATTCCGACAGAGGAACTGTACGAGAAATATGGTGCAGCAACCAAGGCTGCCCAAGAATTCCTGGTCGCCTTGACGGACATCACCAAGGTCGAATCCATGAAGTCCCTCAGCGAAACGCTGAGCCAAATCGCCACGCAGTTTGGCGGCTTGAGCCGCACCAAACTGGTGGTGGGCAGCGACCTCCAACTCGGTGCAGCCCAGGCGATCGGTGTCACGATCAAGGAGATCGAGGAAACCACTGCCAATCTCCGGGATGAGTTGGATCTGACAGATGAGGCGGCGGCAAGGTTGGTCGCGGGACTTGAAGCGTTGGATGGGGCTGAGGGAGTGAATGCGCAAGTCGAGGCAGCACAGGGTCTGTTGAACCTGTTGATCGAGATGTTCGGACCGATCGAAAGCATGGAGGGGGCTGCGCTGTCGCTTGCCAAGAACTTGTCAGCGGCGGGTATTCAGGCTGCTGAGGTCAAGAGCAACATCGATAGGACAAATCAGGGTGTTCTGGATATGGTGGCAGGAATGGCGGTGGCTATTGGCAATCTCGACACCTTAGTTGATCAGTCAGGGCTTCTTGGCGACAATATGTACCGAGCGGCCAGTGCCGCATGGGATTTCCTTTCTGCCCGTGCCCGAGAAAAGATGGCCTACGAAACAAAGGTTGGCGGCGGCCGGGGGGCTGATCCTGGTCTATTCGGCGGTTCTGCATCTGATTGGCAGAAAAACGACCCCGGTGCGCAACTGGCCTACTCTGAGATGGCGGCTGAAGAGGCGCGACGTAAGGCTGCTGAAAAGGCTACGCGCAAAGGTTCGCGTGGGCGCAAGGGGGGGCGCGAAAAAGACAGTCTCCATGAAATTGGCCAGAAAGAGCTGGAAAACCTCGAGCGTCAGATCGAGATGATCGGCAAGACGGACGCGCAGGTTGCCGAACTCACGGCCCGCTACAAATTGCTGGATGAGGCCAAAAAACGCGGCATTGACCTCGACTCAAAGCAGGCAGGCAGCAGCCAGACTGTGCGTGAGCAGATCGACGAGCAAGCCGCTGCAATTGGCCGGCTGACCGAAAAGGCGGACCTGTACCGCGAGCGCGCGGCGTTCATGGATAATCTCAATCAGGATCTGAAGGACGGTTTTATCGATGCGATCATCGAGGGCGAGAACTTTGGTAATGTGTTGGCTGACGTCGCCAAGATGTTGGCAAAAGCGGCACTGCAGGCCGCCCTGTTCAATGAGGGGATTTTCAAGAGCGAAGGTGGCGGTGGTGGGCTATTCGGCAACCTGCTTGGTAGTGTTTCTAACTGGATTTTTGGCAAGCGTGCTGTTGGTGGGCCCGCTCAAGCGGGGATGCCCTATCTGGTCAATGAAAACACGCCTAACTCCGAAGTATTTGTGCCGTCGAGCAATGGCGCGGTCTTGAACGTATCGCAGGCGCAGTCGGCCTTGCGAGGGATGGCTGGCGGTTCTGAGTTCAAAAACGCGAAAGGACGATCAGATAGCGGATCAATGGATGTCCGTGTCTACGTTGATGACGACGGGAAATGGCAGGCCAAGGTCGAGCAAATCAGTGGTGGCGTGGTTCGGAATTCAGCTCCGGGGATCGTTGCGCAGTCTGTCAGCCGGGCGCAAGCCTCTTTCCGTAACAGCAAGACTGCGTGGTCGCCGTAATGACGAACGTTATAAGTTGGCCACCCTTCAGCCTGACGGGTTGGGAGCTGGATGAGGAACATCCGCAATCACGATCTGTGGGCTTGATCGGGGGCCGAGCTCGGACTTCGTCAGCGCAACGCGGACGTCGGGTTGCCACTGCCTTGTCTGCTGGTATCGGGCAGGACGAATCCGGCGCGGGATATGTTCGTATGCTTAAGCGACAGTGGGGTGGTGGTCCGCGACTCGTGCGGATCGAGTGCAGATCAACGCTCTGGTTTTGGGCGCGACGCGGTCTTGATCTTACCAATGCTGTGCTTGAGTGGAAGGATGGCGAGATTGACCTGCTCTGGACGGCTGGTGGTTCAAATATGATTTGGGGAGACGGTTCCTACGCACTGAGAGGCACTGGTGTCGAAGATGGCGATTGGTTCGCACTTGAAGTGGCCGGCTTTCCGCCGAACCGAACCGTTGCGCGGCCTTCCGAGCTGATCAGAATGACAACAGTTGATGCTGTTCAAGAGGCTTATGTGCTGACGGTTGCAAAATCGGATGCTTCTGGCACGGCGATTGTTCGAACCGATAGGTCAACGGCTTTCGAGGGATCTGGTCTGGTCAGCATCGGACACAAAGAGTCCGGTGTGTTCGAGGTGCTCAGCCTGCCCAGGGCAGTGCAGCCTGTCAGTGGTGTTTTTGGTTACGAGTGGAGCCTTCGGGAGGTGTTCGAGGACGAATACCCCGACGGCTTCGAGGATGTGAATCCATGGACCTGACGCGCGGCGCGACAGCGGGGCTGATTTCGGAGTTGGGCGGGCACTTTTGTCCGGTGCTGTTAACTTATGCCGATTGGCCGGATGAACAGGTTCGCATTCACAGCGGAACGGGCGACCTGTCTTGGGGGGGATTTATCTGGTTGGGGGCGGGCACGCTTGTGCAATTTCAGGCGCCAGAAGAAGCGGGCGGACTTGCGACCTCCGAGGCGTCGGTTAGAGTTGCAGCGAGTGTTGAGGATATGCTGGCCGAGCGCGGCAAGGTTATCCGGAACCGCACCCTGACAGTTTTTTTTGCAACAACAACGACACCGGGTGGGAACGTACTTAGCCAGGATCCGGTGGAACTGTTCACGGGTTATTTCGACAGTCGCACAGGGTCGTTGGCGCGCAGTGGCGACGGTCTGGCGCATGACATGGTGCTGGGGCTTGGTGTCGGTCCATCTGCACGGGCAGCGGCATCTATCACTCACGGATATGAAGATCAGATTGCCAAGTTTCCGGGAGATACTGCTGGTCGGCACGTCCAGACCGCAAACCGCCAAAGGTTCAATCCGCGCACGTGGCCGGAATAAGCGAACGGGAGGCTCTTGGAGCCGTCCTTCAGACAATGCGCAATCCTTTCAAGTGGGGGCTGCGCCGCGACTGTACAGCGGCTTGCGTAGCCTTTGAGGCACTGCACGGCCTTGACCCCCTGTGGGGCTGTCAGGCGCGCTATAAGACCGCACGGGGCGCGGCGTTGATCCTGAAGCGGGCAGGTGGGTATCTCGCCTGGTGCGAGGATACGTTTGACCTTCCGAAAACAGACACACCAAAGACGGGCGATCTTGCCCTCGTTGCGAGTGCAGATCCTCTGGGGGCGGCACTGGCGATCTGCATCAGACCCGGCGAATACGCCGCAAAAACGGAGACCGGCGTGAGAATTATTTTGGCTGAAGTTTGCGGGTCCTGGTCATGCCGTTTCTAGCGCCTATTGTTGGGGCTATATCAGGCGCCATAGTCAGTGTTGCTACCGCGATCGGGTTCAGCGCAGCGACGTCGGCCTTGATCGCTTCCAGCCTTATTCAGTTCGGTGTCTCGGCGTTGCTCAACAGTGCGATTGCAGCAATTTTCGGGAAGAAACAGCCTGACGCCCAGGACATCGGGCGCGAACTATCGCAGCCGACAACTGCGCCTGCCTACCGCTTTGTATATGGCACGGCGCGTGCAACGGGGACGCCGGTCGGTACTCCGATCAAGGGAAAGAACATTTGGGGGGCATGGTTGTTGAATTCCAGGCCTTCCGATTTGTCGGAGTTCACCCTGTTTCTTGACAAGCGCGAGGTTGAACTGACCGGCGATGCCTTCGATCTGGATGGCGATGGAGCGGCGGCTACCGTTTATCCGTTTCTGAACCATGTCAGGGTCTGGATCAGCCGGGGTGACCACACCGCGCCACCTGCCGCGTTCACGACGGATGCGGCCTACGTCGAAGGTGATCGTGAGGATCTGTGGAAGGTGACGGACGCGTGGAGGGGCCAGACGATGATTTGGCTCAAGCTGGATGCGGGCGCGCAGGGGGAGCGACAGGAACGCTGGCCAGCCACGCCGCCGCTGGTTGAGGTCGAGGGGAACTGGAGCCTGATCTATGACCCGCGCGAGGAGGACCACGATCCGGAAGATCCTAACACCTGGACATGGTCGAAAAATCACGCGTTGTGTGTGCGGGACGCTTTGGCCCAAAATCCGATCCGAAAGTATCGCGAAGCCCAGATCCACGAGTCCTTTAATGTAGATGGGCCGGATGCTTGCGATCAGCTGGTCGCTCTCAAATCCGGAGGGGCTGAGCCGCGGTATGTCGTCGCTGGGACGGTTGTCTTTAGTGAGGGCGAGCTGGAGGATCAACTAAATCCAATGATGATTTCAGCGGCGGCTGATTTCATTCGCGTTGGTGGCAAACTTGGCTATGCGGCGGGGATTTACCGGGAACCTAATGAGGTGTTAACCTATCTTTTGGGTGATACCTTCGAGTTTCCAGATATGCTGCCAGGCGCCGAATTGGTGAACCAGTTGCGGGTTTCATATCTTTCCGCGCCGCGTGGATACGAGACGGCCGAGTTGCAGCCATGGGATATTCCTGGTGCGTTGGTTGAGGATGGGGGTGTTCCGGCGGTAAAGACCTTGGCGCTTTCGTTTTGCCCGTCCCCGACGCAGGCTATGCGGGTGCGAAAGATTTCGGGCCTGCGCGTGCGCAGACAGGAACGCATACAGGGGGGAACCTTGCCGCCCGAGGCGTTCAATCTTGTGGGTGGTGCCACCGTCTCCGTGGCTTTGCCCACGCCTTATGACGTGCTCGACGGTGTCTACGAAGTTGAAAGCATCCATCCCGGCCTAGATCCCATCGGGGAAAGCGGCGAGGTCGCAATGCGGTTGCCTGCGTCTCTGGTCCGGCACAGCGCGGAAATCTACGCGTGGAATCCGGGTGTTGAAGAGGAAGAGGTGTTTGACGAACCTTATGACAGCGAACGGAAAGGTACGGAACCGCCTGGCGAGATATCTGTCACCACCGGCGATGCCGTCAATCTGGACACAGGCGGCGGTATTATCCCCCGCATCCTGTTTGCCTTTGATCCGTCGGAATCGACCGTCACTGGCTATGAGTGGGAATACACGCAATTTCTAACATTTTATCAGTCTGGCGGGGTCTTGGGCGCGGATGTGCGTGATGGCTCGGGTCAGGTTTTTGGGTTCCTGACGGGCACGCCGGGACAGGTCTATGACATTCGTGTCCGGGCGGTTGGCCCGAGTGGGAACTCTCCGTGGGTCGAAATCACCAACGTCACGCCCGTGGTTGATATCGAAATCGACATACCGGTCGACGGTGCAGCGGTGGGTGGGGCCGGGGAAATCACCGCCAGCTTCAGAACCCCAAACGACGCGGATTTTCGCGCGATCGAGATCTACGGCAGCGACACCGATGACAGTGGGTCAGCAAGCTTGATCGGAGACGCGTTTTACACAGGACAGAACTTGACGGTGACCATTGTCGAGAGTGGGTTGGGCGCATCAGTGACCCGCTATTATTTTGCACGCTCTCGCGGCGATTACGCCAGCGCCTCGGCCTTCACGGCCAGCGTTTCAGCCACAACAGATCCATAGGAGACCACCATGGCTTTTACATTGCCCACTACTGGCGCGAGCCCGAAGATCGCGACAAAATCAGACCTGGAGGCGTTGATCGATACTGCCATCAAATCCGTCGCCATGGCGACCACGACCGGTTTTCCGTTCTTCGAGAGCATCGAGCTGGGGCTGGCTGGAACCAGTGATGGTGAGGGCTTTTCCACGTCGGACGGTTATCAGCTCGTCTTCTACCGCAACGATGCGGGATCAGAAACGAAGCTGGCCGAATCCTGGGTGGGCTATGATCCAAGCGGGCACCCGAACACCGCGTTGACAGTTGATGATAGTGAAAACCCAAGTTTCACCCCGATCCAAACAAGTTCAGTCGATACCACAACCGGTGCGATAATGCTTGTCGGCGCGTTCGGAGTTGGCCGGAAGGCTGGTGCAGCTTCAAATTCAGTGTTGAATGATACGAATGTTGTCGGATTCTACACCTACTCCAGTGCGGACGCCAACAAGCCGGGCAGCGCGGGCGGCATGTTCCGCGTTGAGCGCTATTCGACGAGCTGGGTGGCTCAGTTTTCCTTTTCCGCAAACACACCCGAGGGCTGGAGCCGACAGTCCACAGACAATGGCGCCACTTGGTCGGCATGGAAGAAATATATTGGTTCGGAGCTGAACAACGCTGTCACCTTCTCCACGCGCTCGGATTTTGTAAGCTGGGCGGCCGCAAAAACGCCTGCCATCGGCACTGTCGCAGAAGTGAATGTCGGCCGTCGGGCCGGAACGATCAGGTACGTATATGACGGTTCATCGAGTGATCTGCTCGAACTGAACTTGGCAGGCTGGTCGGCTGTCGCTCCGGTGTATCTTGAACACTACGGCATGGTCACAGCGGACACGGAAGCCGGTGCGGTTGTCGATTATTCTGTTGAGTTTCAGGCTGCGCTTGATGCGACCCATGGCGATATTCTGGCAACAGGTTGGATCTACCTGGCCGATCAAGTGGTCTGGCCAGCCCACGCTGGCTTTGAGATCATGGGAGACATCGTTGAAGGTGGTATCGTCACCGATAGCGCACTGGGCACCTCGACAAAGCTGATAAATTTCGGCGAAGAACTCGGTCCTCACATCAAGAAGTTGCATCTTTTTGTGCGGCAACCCGCAGGGGAGACAGATCGCGCGGAGCTATTCCAGAACGATTTTCTGATGGACTTTTCGGACGCATCTCGCGGGAAAATTGACTATTTGCGGATCAGCCAAGGATACAATGGTATCCTCGCCCAGGACAACGTCGGTGGCTCAAACCCAGGCGGGTGGACATTCGGCAAGATGGAGATCGGGTGCTTTAACGAGCCGATCAATACATCTGGTGCGCTCGATTTTATCAAGGTTGAGCACCTGGCGCTTTGGCCGTTTGGGTTTGCTGGTGACGCGGGGCTGATGTCCATTTTTCTTGATGGGATGGGGGTCAGTACTTTTAGCACAGTTGACGGTCTGATCATCGACGCGATCAGCCCTTTCAAGTCACATGTGGTTGTGGGCGAGGAAGGCAACACGTCGATCCTGCCCTTCACTATGGGGTTCCAGCTAGACGGTGACGGCGCACGGCTGACCTTGAAGGGCGGGAAATCCATAATCCGCAATCCGTATTCCACAAAATCGGGGGCTGCTACAGCTACAACGATCACGGCTGAAGGGGGTGAGCACTTCATGTTTGGCCCTCACATGCACGGGAATGAGCCATTGATGCTCGATGTTCTCGACGGGGCGGAAATGACTGTGAACGGCGGGGTTATGGCCCAAATTACGGGCAACCGCCGTGGCGCTATCGTTCGTTCAGGCGGGACGCTGCGCCTCCACGGAACTGACTTCAAGTTTCCCGACAGCACCGGAACCGTCCCCTTCATTGAGCAAGAGGCAGGGGGCGTGTTGCAGTTGATGAATTGCACCGCACCAGAAGGTTACTCCAACAAGCGTGTGGTTGTCGAAGTCAATAGTGACGAGAGAGGCAACTACATCGATGGTATGTCATTGGCGAACCACACAATCCTTTTGCCCACGGCCCGGCGTAAGGGGAACTACATCGATGTCGAGCAGACAACGATTACCCGCTCCAGTGGCGGAGTCTACCGGCAGTCAAAGATCGGTGCAGGTGAGGGTTTTGAGCAGCAGTATCACCTCGCCAGAGGCAATCCTTCCGCACCCACGACGATTGGAATCGGTGATGTCATCTTCGACGAGGTGTTCTTTGGGTATGACGGATCGAGCGATGTAAAGGGGGCTACCAGACGCGTAAAGTCTGAGGCGGCTGTGGCCACAGATAACGTCAAGTTCTCGATGGAATACCTCTTTAAAGATGGTTCTGGTGGAGACATCTCCGTCTTTAAAATGCAGCCTTCTGGGGTCACGCTCGGAAAGCCATTCCTGAATAAGCTTTTCGTTTATCAAGGTGCTGGTTCATTCGGGGATGAGACATACGAGCTGCAGGTTCAGTCTGATGGGGCGTCTGTTGCCAAGGTCCAAGCGGGTGCGACAGACACAGCCTACCTCGCTCTTGGTGATAAAACAGACAGCCTGTCCAATGGTCTTGCGTATAACAACAGCCTGAGCGAGTTGCGCATCCGTGCCGGAAACTCCAACCGTCTTGTCGTCAAAGATGGTGGGGACATCCTCATTCCCACGATTGGCACATATGCAGACAACGCGGCAGCCGTAAGTGCAGGCAAGGCCGTTGGGACGCTCTACATCCGAACAGGCCATGGCTTGGATATCGTGGTGTGATTTGCCGTTGCCGTTCTGGTCTTCAACAACCTGCATATCTGGTTTTAACAAGGGAGATGGCGCATGGCTGAACAGCGCAGGGGTTTTTCCGTTCACGAGCTGCTGAAGTTGGTGTTGACGATCGCGGCTGTTGTGAGCCTGCTGTTTGGCGCGATGGGCTGGGCCTTTCTGCGCTGGTCAGAGTGGCGCGAGGTGCCGTCGCGATTGCTGGCCGTCGAGACGCGTTTGGCTGCGTTGCCGGACAAGCTGTCGCCCAACATCCTCGACTTCAAGGGGATCGGCCTGGTCACGCAGAAGCAGGTTCACCGGGGCGGCACGCTGACGGTGGTCTACGTGGTGCGGCGCAGCATCGATTGCGAAACCACGATACGCGTCCAGTTCTTTGACCATGACAAGAACCTGACCGTCTATGGCTACGACATGCCGGCCGTGCGGGCGCCGGTGTCGAGCGGCTTCAGCTCGTTCGCAGCGCGCGTGCGGATCCCGTCGGATCTACCGCCAGGAACATACAGCTATTGGCCGGTCATCATGCCATCTGCCTGTGGCGTCTATGGCCCGACCACGCCTCCGATGTCCGAGGCCTTCGAGGTCGCGCTCTAGGCCGCCACCAACCACTCCGAAAATTCAACATTCATGCCCCGCCTGCGGGGTTTCAAGCATTGGAGAGACCATGCACTTCGTCGAAAACTGGAAGCAGTTGTTCCGGACCTATTCTGTCTGGAGCATGATCTTGGGATTTATCGCCTTTATCGGTGGGGAACTGCTCTATGCCGTGTGGGGCATCGAGGCCGATCCATACCCGCTCGGGCTGGCCGCCCTGGTGTTCTTCATCGCCGGATTCGTGGGCCGGTTCATCAAGCAGGATGTGGGTAGCGCGCCGGTGCGCCGCACGCTCTTCATTGTGGCCTTTGGTTTTGGCGTGATCATGCTGGTCAAGTCACTGGGTGGCGCCGTCTATGAGAACAGCGTTCTGCCAGACGCGACGCCGATGTCTGAAGAACAGGCCGCATGGCAACCGGCGCGGATCACGCTGGCAATGGCCGACAAGCCTATGGTGCCCAAGCGCGCCACCGCGTCAGGCTTAGCCTCTGAGGCCGAGTTTCTGCGGGTTGCAATCCCGTTTGTGGCAAAGTGGGAGGGGCTGCGACTGGTGGCCTACCGCGACATCGTGGGGGTCTGGACGATCTGCTTTGGTGAAACCAAGGGCGTGAAGGCGGGCGACGTACGGACGCAGGCGGAATGCGAGGCGATGCTGGCGCGCGAGCTGATCAGCTACCGCAGGCAGATGCATCGATACTTTGCGCCCGAAACCTTGCGCATCCGGCTGCCAGTCTATCGCGACACAGCCTTCACCGATCTCGGGTACAACGTGGGGATTGGGGCGGCTGGCACATCAACTGCGGTGCGCCGTTTGAATGCCGGGCTGATTGCCGAAAGCTGCGAGGCGATCACCTGGTACAAAAAGGCCGGTGGCCGCGTTGTTCGCGGGCTGGTTATCCGGCGCGGTGGTGACTTCGATTACTGCATGAAGGGTTTGGTCGCATGACGCGGGTCGCCGCGGCCGCCGCCGCTCTCTTGCTCATTGTCGTCCTGGTCTACCGGCAAGGCGGCGAAGATCGTGTGCGCGATCAGCGTGAAGACACCCTGCAACGTTCAAAGGATATCTCCGATGCTGTCAAAGATAGTGATGCTGCCCCTGATTGGCGTGACGAGTTGCGCGATCGGCACCAGTGACGCCGCGTTCTGCGGGCCCGAGTACACCGGCGCCATTGATCGCCTGGCCGAGGCGCTGCCTGATCCGTTGACGCCGGACGCCGTCGGGCGGGCAGGGACCGCCGTTGTGCGGGGGCATGATGCTGGGTGTGCATAGGATGCCGCAGTTGTTGTATCCCTGAATCTCGCAAAGTTTGAACAGGTCGCTGTGCACCATTTTGGAGCGCAGTAGCTCGTTCTGATTGAACTTCTGCCCTTAAGCCAGATAAGGATGTGAAAATCCGGTTGGAGAAGTGGGATGGCGATGAAGTTCGGACTTAAGAAAAAACATAGCGAAGGTGAGCCTTTCGTTCTGATCCACATCCATATCCAAAAATCGGCTGGCCGCAGCCTCAACACAATGCTGCGAAAGGTTTATCCAGAAAACTCACAGGTCGACGCGAGCCATCAGCCGATCCACCTGAAAATTCAAGACATGGACCAGTGCCGTCGCAAGGAGATTTCTTTGGTCGCGGGGCATTGCCTCTATGGTGTGCACAAGTTGTTTCCGCAGCGGGCAGTCTATCTATGCATTCTGCGTGAGCCCGTCTCCAGGCTGTTCAGTCTGTACAAATACATAGCTCGCACAGAGCATCACCCTGTGCATGCTAAGCTTACTGAGGTTGCCGACGGCTTCGGCGGGTTTCTTGAGTTTGTGCAAGAGGTGCCCGGGTTGCTGACGGAGGTTCACAGTGGCCAGATGCGACGCATTGCGGGAAACATGTCGCCAAAATTTGTCGGAAAAGAACAAGAGCTTTTTGACGCCGCCGTTGAGCATCTGGCAGCTCCAAATATGCGCTTTGGATTCACCGAAGACTTTGAGCGTTATGTTCGGGGGCTGGTATCGGAAGGTTTAGTCCCGCCGTTGGAGATGGTGAGGGTGAATTCTTCGCCGCCTGGTTCAGACTTGGAGGAAGTGCTTTCTGCTCTGACCCCAGACCAAAAAACGCTGCTGAATCGATATGTTTATTGGGATCTCAAGTTGTATGAAGCCGCGCTCAGAATTCAGCAACAAAGCCGCTGAAATCTGGCCACCTAAGTTGTCCAGTCGTTTCTGATCCTGACGAAGTTTAGCGGCTCAGAGATCGTTGTGATGATGGCGCCAGTAGAACGATTGAGTGACAACGTCTGCTCATCGTTCTACATCTGTTCCGGTTTCACCGGAGGACGCCATGGTTATTTCGGATCTGATCAAAGACCACGATTTGATCATCTATTGCCAGAATGTCAGCTGCCGCAGGGGGCTGAGGCTGACGCGCACCGAGGCGATTGACCGGTTCGGGGACGACATTCCTTTGTCCACAATTCGGGCGCGCGCCAGATGCGTTGCATGTGGGTCAGTGGGCGCGGAAACGATTGTTCAGTATGTCGGGAAGACGGGGGCGCTTTAGTCGACGCGCAAGGATCAAGTATTGCGTCACTTCGATCAGTAAAAATTACGAGATCGCAGATTAGAGAGCAACAACTTTCAGTGTATAGATAGCTGGTTTCAAGCTTGAATTATGTAGTTGCCAGCGTGGCTAAGCGACGTAAGATAAACTATGTTTTCTTAGGCAGGCCAAATACATTGACTGAATATTCGCAGCGAGTAACAGATACTATCCTTCCGATTTCAATTGGAGGAAGCCTACCAGACGCGTTCGGCGAATGGTTCTTTACAGAGCATACGATCGATCACGAAGAGCCTATAGAAATTTGCCAACTTTGCGGCCAACAGGATCTTCGCTACCACTTTCAAATACAAAACAAATATACTTCTAGTACCCTTTTGGTTGGGTCTCACTGCATTCTAAAGTTTAATGTTGCAGTCATTGAGAAAGGCAGGCGTTTGACGTCGACTGAAGCAAAGCGGCGCCTGTCCAAGCTTACGCAACAGATGCAGTTGCAATCTTGCGTTCGCGCACTCGAAAAGCTCGCTGCGAAAGAGGATAATCAAATCCTTTCAGGTGCACTGGATTACTATCGCAAGAAAAAGAAACTCACGCCGAAGTATGCTTATGTTGTCTTTTGGAAACTTCATGACTTCAACGTTGATCACAATCCGTCCTTCTTTAAGGTGGAACTTAGCCGAGCTAAGCATGTTGAAGACCTAAAAAATATGCCAACGCCACGCGTTCATCGCTTCTGGAGTGCACTTTCGGCTTCTCAAAGAAAAAGGGCTATCTCGTTGGGGCATAACGCGCCTGATCGGCACAAGTGAAGCGGCCCTTTGAGGCCCTGAATACACGGGTGCGATAGATCGCCTGGCCGAGGCGCTGCCCGATCCATTGACGGCTGATGCGGTGGGGCGGGCAGGGACTGCCGTCGTGCGGGGACACGACGCGGGGTTGCTTGAGCCAAGGAGCCACACGGCTTCTAACTTTGACTATCGAATGATGGTGCGTCCAGCGTGTGCGTCCAAGACCATCCGGAAGTATTCAGTGGTAACATTGGTATGTTCACCCAGACCCGGCCACGCAAACGGGAAATTGCCTGAGACCACTTGCCATTCGACCTCTAACCATAGCATTTTGGCAACTTCAATCGCTTGTGTCGGCTCCTTATCTTCTGGCCATAGATCCATGTCCAACGTGACCCAGATTTCATCGTCGTCTAAACTAATTTCAGCGGAAATTGCCGCAAGTCTTTCGTTGATGTTCGTCGCATCTTCAAGCAACGCACTTCGCAACAAAAGCTCTGCTTTTTGGTCAGTCATTTCAATTTTTGGGCGCATCGTATCTACTCTATTGAACCCACTCGACCCATATACCGATAGCAGTCACCACAACGGAAACTGCTACTGCGAGAGCTGACCAACGCGTCGCATTTGCTGCTTTGATCTGCGCATCAGCTACATCTTTATGGAGAACTAAGTTACGGCGGCGAAACTCCATCGTGTGTCGATAGTCCTCTAGCGACCCGGGCTGCCCACCAACGCTGGCAAGCTCTTCATCGGTAAATTCTCTAAGCGTCTTGGCCAAACTGTCTCTCCTTTGATTGGTCGCATAGGTGGAACGAAACTGCGTGGATTTAGGTTTTCGCTTTCGTATGGTAAATTGTTTAAATCAACCTAGTTTTCAAAGACCTTACTCTGGGTGGTATGTGGAATGTCCAGATCTTTAAAGTAAGAAGTTAAGAGCCCAACTGCTTTGTTGTACCGTCTCAGTGCCAGGTCTCTTGAAGGTATGTCGCTGACTTTTATCCACAAGGTACAGGAGTGCATGCCTTCCTTCACCCATGGTATTATCATAGGAGCGACGCGCCATTCGAAGTAGCTCAAACCAGTGACTTTTTTCTTCTTGATCGCTTGCCCAAAGTCCTTCTGCAGCGTTTCGTAATTCTGAAAATTAGCTAATACGGGGAAGTTGAAAGAGAATTCGACATAGCCGCGGACTGAATATCGTCCATTATCTTGTTTCCATGCAGCTTTTTCGCAACCAATAGAGAAAAATGGATTGGAAGGAAGCGAAAATTCTCTTAGGAGCAGTTGCAGCTCTGGTAGCTCTCTAGCCTCGACTACTTTCATCGCTTCGCTGGGTCTGTTTTTTAGGTCAATGAACCCATATCCCATTGAATCAGCACGAATATCTATCTGGTAGGGGACGTAACGGACTCTGTCATCGGTGACGATATAATTGTCAACTTTCAAATGCTCATCTCCTAGTTTCCCGATCGACTGATTCATGTGATTGGTGACCGAGAACTCCGTTGGTGCTGTGCTATTTTAAGCCATAGTCAGTCATCTCGGACACGCTTCTTGGCGTAAGTATAACATTTGCCTAACGGTCTTCTAACTTTTTTGATAATTCGTGTCCGTTTTTGATCACTAACTCCAGCGTTCACTCATGTAGCTGAAAACGATGCGTTAGTCTCCTTCGTCAGTCATTCAAATGGAGAAGGTGCCGACTGATCTAAGGTCGCCATGCGCACAAAGTGTTTACTGGTTCACTGAACCTGCGTGAACCTCGTTATCGTTCGCACGTGGTGGAAATCGCCTTATACAAAGCGCTTGCTGGCGCAGTTTTCAGTAGCTTGTGTGGCATCCGCTTCGTTTACACCGAAGATGTCGGGAGTTCGAGTCTCTCACGACCCACCATTCCAGCCAATCTTTTCAAGTGCCTGACGTTTGCCCAACGGTTCCGTTATGTTCTTGTCTGACGTACCTGACGCCGTCTGTGATCTGTGGCGGTCGGAACTGGCGCAGGCAGGCATTGCGGCGGATGCCGGTATAGATCGCAGCGACCGCGCCCTGCCGGTGTGCAAACGACATCTTCTGGCCGTTCACTCCAGAACATCACGCCAAGAGTGCTTCGGCTGAAACCCGACGAGCTTCTTCGCCTTCTTGTTGCAAAAGAAGGTTTCGTTTCGGCCCATTTTGCCGCGAACTTCGACTTTCTTGTAGAACTGTTCGATCACCTGATCCGTGGTGATACCAACCGACATGTCGTCGTTCGATACGTTGAACACTTCAAACCCCAATCCGTCGGCTTTCAGACAGCAGTCGACCATATGCCCCAGATCGCGGGCATCGATATACGCGAATATATTGCGCCGCCGCAGGGCCGGGTTTTCCATGAATGCGGGGAAAATTTCGCCATATTCATGTGGCTCTATCACGTTGTTGATCCGCAATCCGTAGATGTCGGCACCGGACCGGGCCTGAAAGGAACGTGCGGTCGCCTCGTTGCAGACTTTCGACATGGCGTAGCTGTCATGGGGCACGGTCGGGTGGGTTTCATCAACCGGCACAAAATCCGGTTTCAACTCACCGTCCGCGAAACATATGCCATAGGTCGTCTCGGAACTTGCAAATATCACTTTCGGGACGCCGAGCTTCATAGCCGCCTCGATGACGTTATAGGTGCTCAGAGTATTCTGCCGAAAACACTCGCCGTCTGTGCCGATCATGACGCGTGGAATGGCCGCGAAATGCACAACCGCATCATATTTCGGAACGCCCGTTCCTGCGTCCAGTTCAGCAGCTTCGATGAACTGGGACATGGCACCAATGACCTGGCCTGAATCGCACAGATCCACCAACAATTCGGGACACTCCAGCCCGGACGGTGATCGGTCAACATTTACGACATGGTGGCCTTGTGCCTGAAGATGCTGGATGGCCCATCGGCCAGCCTTGCCGCTGCCACCTGTGAAGAAAACTCGCATTGAACCCTCTATCTGTTCGCTCAAAGGCATCTGTGTTGTTGCGCCTGATCTTGAACTACCAATGGCGGGTAGTTCAAGGCAGACTGCCAGGATGACTTCCCCCGGGGGGTATCCCAAAACTCAGCCGTCCAACACAGGACCGGCGGGGGAGCCTTTCATCTGTGCATGCGAAATCGGAGAGAAAAGCCCAAGTGCAAAGGCATTTGAGCGCAAACGCTGTTCAGGTTTTGGTCTTTCTTCGACCGGATAGCATTTCTGCGATGTCAGACCAGCGAGGCCTGAATGCGGGTGGCGATGGTTGAAGTCGTCGCGCCATGCCGCCACCAGATTGCGGACATGGCGCAGGTTTTCGAAGAGATACAATCAGTTGTTTCCACTATTTCACCAGCCGCCACATCTCCCTCAGGTCCAGATGTCGCGTCCAATGTGCCAGCAGGGCAAGGCCGGCGTGACCGATCAGGTAAGCCCAAACCACATTGGCAAAGAGCACATGAACCCCGAGCACCTGCTCGCGGACGCCCGGAAGCAGCACCGAGGCGGTGCCGGTCGTGGCCATGAGCGTCATCAGAAGAAGGCCCAGACCGTGAATTGCGGACGCCATCGGGCGGTGATCGTCCATGTCGGGGAAGGTCAGGTGGCGGGCTGAGGCCAGGTGCGCCTTTGTGTCCTCGATCAATGCGGCGCGGCGGTTGGCGGAGAACCATGGTATCAGTGAGCCAAGGGACGTACCTTTGGACCGAAGAAGAAGCAGCAGCCAGAAGAGAGCGGCAAAGCCCAGGGCAGCGTAGCCGGAGTATTCGTGAACTTCGAACAGCAGATTGCCTGGCGAAGTGCCGTGCGGCGCGCGCATCACGAGAGAAGTTGCAAGCTGTGTGATGATGCTGAGGGCAAGGCCGGCGTGGATCAGGCGTGTCGGCAGGGTGTGTCGGGAGGTGGGCTGAAAGTCTGACACCGAAGGAGCCTTTCGAAAGTGGGGCACGGGACCGTGCATGCGCGCCTTGTGACAGGCCAACTTTTCGTGCTCCTGACGCCGACATTGCGAATTTGTAATCTTGGTCGCCAACGCTTTGCCGTTGCAGGAAAACCGGCTATCTGCCCGGTGACACCATGCAAGAGGAGCCGCCATGTCCGGCTGGGCCAGCCACATCCTGCCATCGCTCGAATCGCTTGGCCTCTGGTCCTACTGGATCATCGGCGCGGCCTCGATGTTGGAATCCTTCTTCCTGACCGGTGTTGTCGTGCCCGGCACGCTCATCGTCGATGCCGGCGGGGCGTTGGTTCGGCTTGGGCGGATCGACTTCTTCGATCTGGTCTGGTTCGTCGCCATCGGGGCGATCCTCGGGGGCGAGATGGGATTTTGGCTTGGTCGTTACGCCAAGAATCGCTTTCCTCAGGACTGGGCGCCAACCCGCTCTCGTACCTTTCTGAGGGCGCAGGCGCTGTTTGACCGGCGGGGCGGCATGGCATTGGTCCTCGGCAGGTTCCTCGGTCCGGTGGCAGGTTTGGTGCCCCTGGCGGCCGCGCTGACAGGGATGCCCGTCCGCACCTTCCGTCTGTGGAATATCGCCAGCGCCTTTCCTTATGCGCTGGCTCATGTCGCGATCGGCTATGCGGCGGGTGATCTGCTGGCGCGGATCGGGCCGGTCGCAGGGCGGGCAGCCATGGTGGTCGGGGCCGTGGCCGTCGTCATCGTCGCCTTCTATGTCATCGCCGCGCAGGTCCAGCGCGGGCTTCCGCTGGTGCTGCGGTGGATGGGCTTCCTTCGGGATTCCGTCGTGGCGCGGCCGCGCGTGCGGCACTTGATGGAGCGGCATCCCTCCATCGTCACCTTCCTGGCACGTCGCTTCGATGTGGAGCGTTTTCACGGCCTGACCCTGACGATGTTGATCGGCGTCTGCGGCTATCTCGTCATTGCCTGGGCCGATACGGCCTTCGATTTCCTGCGTCTGCCGCAAGTGGCCGAGATGGACCTGCGCCTTGCTCGGCTGATCCACGCCTTCTGGACGCCGGAGCTTTTGAAAGCCTTCGGCCTGATCACGCAGCTCGGGCATTGGCCAGTGGTGCTGGCTGTCTTCCTGGGCGCGGCCGTAGCGCTGGCGCTGACGCGGCGTTGGCCGTCCCTCGTTCACCTCTGCGTGGCACTCGGTGGCGAGTTGATCACTGTCCGGCTTCTGAAAGGCACTTTCGCCCGGCCCCGTCCGGACCTGGGCTATTTCATCGAGACCTCGGGCAGCTTCCCTTCCGGCCATGCCACCCTGTCGGTCGCCTTCTGGGGCACCCTGGTCGTGATCCTCTGGCGCGAGAAGCTGATCGGCATTCCGACCGCACTTCTGGCGGCAGGCAGTTTCGCCGTGCTGATCGGAGGGAGCCGACTTTATCTGATCGAGCACTTCCTGTCGGATGTCGTGAACGGATGGATCGTCGGGGCGTTCTGGCTGGTGATCGGCTTTGGCGTGGCGGAATGGTTCCAGCATGCGCGCCCCTCGACACCGCGACACACAGGCTGGCAGCGCGCTGCGGCGGCGTCCGTCCTGCTGGTCGCGACCGTTGCGGCAGGCTGGGGCGTCGCGACGGCCAACCCGCCACTCGCAACCCGTGGCGCCGAGGCTGCGCCGAAGCCGCTGGCAATCGCCGACATCGGCACCGCGCGCTTCCCGGTCATTGCTGAAACCCTCACCGGCGCCGCCACGCTTCCGGTCCGGACGGTTATCAGGGCCACGGACCCGGCGGCGCTGGAAAGCGCGATGACCGCCAACGGGTGGACGCGGCTTGACCGCCCAAGCCTGAGCGGCGCGTTGCACGCCGTATGGAAAGACCTCACCGATCTGACCGCCGGAACAGCTCCCGCGATCCCCATGTTCTGGAACGGACATCCGCAAGACATGACGTTCCGCGACGCAGAGGACGGAACATTGCTCTGGGTCTGGAAGGCAGGCGTCGAGAGTGGGACCGGTGAGACCCTTTATCCCGTGGTGGTCGAGCCGGGCGAAACGGCCAGCGCCGGTCGCGGCGCGAAGCCGCCGCTGCCCCTGGCTGCCACGACCGCAATTACCGTCGCAAAAGCCCCCACCCAGGGGCAAGGACCGGAAGGTCCGGGATGGAGCTGGGACGGCACCGTGACAGTCGGGTCACCTGCGCCCTGAGGATCAGGACGGAAAGCGGATCGTCACCGACAATCCGGGCCGCGCGTCGCCCAGAGCCAGATCCGCCCCGTGAAGATTACAGGCGGCAGCCACGAGGCTCAGGCCCAGTCCGCTGCCTTCGGTCGTCCGGCTGCGCTCCAACCTGTAGAGACGACGCAGGACCTTTTCTCGTTCGCCTTCTGGAATGCCCGGGCCGTCGTCGGTGACCGTAAGGACGACAGGACCAGAGGCGTCGATCGCGACGGAAATCCGGCTTTGCGCCGGACAATGGCGGATGGCGTTCTCGAACAGGTTCGCCAAGACCTGCTGCAAAAGCGACCGGTCGCCCCGGATGATTGCTGGCGAGGACGCCGGGTGGAGCGTCAGAACCTGACCGGCATCCTCTGCGGCAGCTTCGTAGACGCTTACCATCGTCTCGGCGATGTTGTTCAGATCGACCTCTTCGAACGAGGCCACCAAACCTCCCCCCTCGATCCGCGCGATCTGAAGCATCGAGCGGAAGGTGCGTGTGATCCGGTCCGTTTCTGCCTTGGCTTCGGAAACAAGGGCTTCCTGCGCGCCCGGCAAACCTGTTTCGCCCATCCGATCCAGCAGGACCTGCACGCGCTGGATCGGTGTCCTGAGGTCGTGCGCAATATCGGTCGAGACCTGCCGCAAGCTGTCCATGGCAGCGGACATCTCGTCACCCATCGCGTTCACGGACCAGGCAATCCGCGCCAGGTCATCGTCACGGTCCTGCGTCGGAACGCGAGCAGAGAGGTCCCCCCGTTGCATGCTGAGCAGCGTGCGCCGGATCGCCTCGATCCGGTCCTCCGTTCGGCGGGCAACCCAGATGCCGAGGATCGCCGACAGCAGCAGCGACGGGATAAGCCCAACAAGGACGACAGCGCCGAAGGTCTCGCCCAGTTCGATGATGGGCTCACGGCTCCGGGCCAGAATAAGCTGGCCGTCCCACAGGGGCGTGCTTCGAACAAGGTAGCTGTCGGCTGCGGTTGGATCGTCGCCGGTCAGGGCGTCTTCGCCGACCCGAGCAAAGGTTGGGGAAAGGGGCAGACCGGTGGCGTTCCCGAAGGTGCGGCCATCCGCGGCCCGCCATTCGATCAGCATCACCCGGCGCGGCGTCGCCTCGGCAAGATGGGTGAAGCGGTCCTCGAAGTCGGCCTGGGTCACCGCGTCCTTCAGGGAGGTTTCCGTTTGCACGATCTCGTCGCGCAGTCCCGCCTCGATCGTCTGGCGGGCGACGAGATAGGACGCGCCGAAGCATCCGATCATGGCGAGGGTGAAGATCCCGATCAGCTGGCCGGTCAGACGCAGGGGAGTGGACTTGATCCGGGGGCCAACGGACGCACTCATTCGGCGTCAATCCGGTAGCCGGAGCCGCGCAGCGTCTCTATCAGCGGCATATCGAAGGGTTTGTCGATCTTGTTGCGCAGTCGGCTGATGTGGGTCTCGACCACATTGGTTTGCGGGTCGAAATGGATGTCCCAGACAGCCTCCAAAAGCATGGTCCGCGTCTGGACACGGCCGCGACGGCGCAGCAGCAGCTCCAACAGGGCGAACTCACGCGGCATCAGGTCGATCACCTGACCCGCGCGGGTGACCTTGCGCGTCAGACGGTCAAGCTCCAGGTCGCGGGCGCGCAGGACGGTGGGCTCGTCCGACATCTGCGGACGGCGCACAAGGGCTGCGACGCGGGCCGAAAGCTCTCCGAAGGCGAAGGGTTTGCCGAGATAGTCGTCCGCCCCGGCGTTCAGGCCTTCGATCCTGTCATCAACGGAATCCACCGCGGTCAGAAGGATCACGGCGGTCTTGTTCTTCGCCCCTCTTAGGGTTTTCAGCACGGCGATACCGTCCAGCCCCGGTAGCATCCGGTCCAGGATCACCACATCGTAGCTGCCGACAGACGCCTGAACGAGGCCGTCCTGTCCGGTCATGACCTGGTCGACGGAGTGCCCCTCGCGACGAAAGCCGTCGGCGATGTAGTCGTTCGTGGCGCGGTCGTCCTCGATCACCAGCAGTTTCATGTTTGGTCCTTCATGTATAAGGGCGGCGCGTTTTACCGCGTCGCCCAGAGCTTGTACCTATCAATCGTCGTCGGCTTCGCCGTCTTCATGATCCTCCATGTCGTTGGCCGGCATCGCCTTGGCCGTCACCGACCCGTCGGCTTTGACCAGCGCCTCGATCTGGCTGCCGTCAGCCTTGACCAGTTCGACCTGATAGGCCGCGCTGCCGTCCTTCAGCGTCTCGAAGGAGGCATCCATCGCTTTGCCGCCTGTCTTTGCCTCGGCGGCCTTCACGGCGTCCATCAAGCCCGTCTTGGCAGACATGAAAGTCTGGACCTCGGCCGCGTTGTCGGTCTCATTCCCCGAGGATGCCTGGGCGGCTGTCAGCCCTGCGCCGGACAGGCCGACAGCAACCAGAGCAGCGGTGAGGATCGTTTTCGACTTCGTTTTCATCTTGGGTCTCCTAGGTTCGGGGCAGCACCTTGCCGCCCTCTGACCTCAATCTGGGAGGCCCAACCCCGTCTTGCCTGTCGGCAGGATTACAATGCTGCAACCTACTTGCCAATGATACCCCGGGCCGATCCCGCGATCAGCCGGGCGGCATCTGAAAGCGGCGCGACCGGTGGCAAGGCCGAGCGGCAGCAGAGATAGCGGGGCTGCCACTCCGGGTCGAACTTCGACTTGAACCTGCGCAGCCCCTCGAAGCTGTAGAACTTGTCACCATGGCTGTAGATCAGGTTCCCGAACCGCGCCCACAGCGTGGCCCCCTTGCGCCCGGGCAGTCCGGCAAAGGGCACCATGCCAAGGCTGAAGGTCTGTTTTCCATCTGCCTTCAGCGCCAGCATCAACTCGATGAAAAGGTAATCCATAGTGCCGTTCGGGGCGGCCTCGCCATAGCGCATCAGGTCGATAGAGCCGCTGCGCGCGGTCTCCATGACATTTGCAAAGGCGCAGATCTCGCCGTTCAAGCGGGCCACGGCGATTGGGGTCCTTTGCAACCACGCGGGATCAAAGCGCCCGACGGAAAAGCTCTTCTCCCGCGCGGTGTGATGGGCAAGCCAGGCGTCGGACAGGCCGCGCAGCACGTCGATCAGGTCGTCGGAGTGGGGAGGCGACAGGATCTCAAAGCTCAGCCCGTCGCGCTGTGCCCGGTTCCAGGAGGCGCGCAGCTTCTTCCGCTCCGGCCCGTCCAGCGAAAAGCCCGCCAGCGGCACGACGGCCTCTTCTCCCATCTTGTGCAGGGTCAGGCCCATGTCGACCGCCTGCGGCGCGAAACGGGTCGGCGCCTCGTAGAAGACAGGCCGGGCACCCTGTGCGCGTGCGGCGTCGTGGAAGGCCCAGCTCAGGTCCTCGACATCCGCCGGATCGCCAACCGGCGCGCCCATGGCGATCCATGACCCGCCCTTGGTGCCAAAGGCCAGCACGGATTTGCCCTCGGGCCCGAACATCAGCGACTTGTCCCCGGTTACGAGGATCAGGTCCGCCGCATCGCCGTATTGGTCGATGATCCGGGCGGCGCGGTCGAGCGCCTCGGCCTCGGGTTCAGCCGTCGTGGCTCGGGCCACCCGGAGAGCGGCGAACAGCAGGATGGCGCTGAGCATGACGCCGGCGGTCAGCGCCGCGCGCCAGGCGCGCTCTGCCGAAGTATCGCCCGTCACGTGCCACCACATCATGTCGCGGGCCGCTGTGCCTTCGTGGACAAGATACCAGGTCAGCCCAAGCGAGACGAGGATCGACAGGGTGAAAACGATCCACCTGACCGTGAACACGCCCTGGGTCAGCCGCGCCGTTCGATGAAACTCGCGTCGGCAGGGCCAGAGGATCAGCGCCATTGTGCCCAGAAGCAGCACCCGGTCGAAATCCTGCGTCTTGGTCGCGGCGAGGCCGATGCCGACCGCCAGTGCGCCCATGACAAGCCAGTAAGCCAAGCGGGAGCGATGGAAGACCGCGATGGACAGCACCGCCAACAGCGACCCGACGATGGAGGAGACCATCGGCCCGCCCTCGATCATGGCGAGCGGGAGAAAGGTCTCCAACTCGTCCACCGTCAGGTTCGGATTGGGCAGCAGGCCCGCGAACATCATGAAGAGGCCCGAAGCCAGCACAAGCGTGCCTGTCGTCATCGGGATGAGCGACCGGCCTGCGGATACGACCGGCACAAGCCCCGCGATCTGGGGCAGGCGTCCACCAGCAGCGCCCCAGACCTCGGTCAGAGACAAAAGCAGCAGCGCGACCATGAAGGGCAGCAGAAAGTAAATCAGCCGGTAGAGCAGCAGTGCCGTCACCGCGTCGTTGACCGGAACCGAGGCCGGGAGGGCTGCGATCACAACGCTTTCGAAGACACCGATGCCGCCGGGCACATGGCTCGCAACACCAACCATCGTGGCCACTGCATAGACGGCCAGCATGTTGGCGAAAGGCAGCGATCCGGTGGGCAGCAGAAGGTGCAACACCAGCGCGGCCATGAAAACATCTGTGAAGGTGATGAGGATCTGCCGCACCATGTCTGGCCCGGTCGGTGCGGAGAGGGAGAAATGACCGATCTTCAGCGCTCCACCCCGACGGGCGACTACCGCCGCGACCAAGACCATGACCACGCAGACTGCAATCGCCGACCAGCGCAGTACCTGCGGCGACCAGGACACCAGGTCCGCCAGAGCCGCCGGATGGATCGCCAGTGCGGCCAGCCCGATCAGCGTGGCACCGATCCCATAGGAGACGGCCGCAAAGGTCGAAATTGCCGCGACATCATAGGCATCCAACCCCAGTGCCGAATAGATCCGGTAACGCACCGCACCGCCCGAGACGGCGCTGAGCCCGATCGTGTTGCCAAGTGCGTAGCCCAGGAACCCGCCAAGCGCGATGGACGCAGGGGGCGCGGTCTTGCCGATGTAACGCAAGGCCGACCAGTCGTAACCGATCAGCGCGACATACCCGGCGGTGGTAGCCGCCAGCGCCGCGGCGATCAGATGGGGTGGTGTTGCGCGGATCTGGCTCAGCACGACCTTCATGTCGAGAGGGGCGAGCAGATGATACAAAGCGTAGGCTCCGGCAATGAAAAGCAGCCCCGTGACAAGCAGTGGGGCCTGGCGTTTCAGCTTCACCCAAAGCCCTGCGCCGCCGTCTTGATCCGGGATGTCCTTCGCCTGCGCCATGGTGGTTTCTTCCATTTGTGTCGTCACTGATCGAACGCCCGTCCATCCCCTAGTGGAACCCTCAGAACATGTCGCACAGATTACAAGTTCGTAATCTTGGGCGATTTTCGTTCCCGCGCCTCTGGCATAATGCCACCATGAAGGATCGCAATGGATAAAAACATGCTCAGTGGATCGACCGAAGTTCCCGCCCTGATCGCAGCCTTCACCGCTTCGCTGGTCGAAGTGGTCGAGGCCTTCACCATCGTTCTTGTCGTCGCCACCTTACAGGGCTGGCGGGCGGCCATCCTGGGCACAGGTGCCGCGCTGGCCGTGCTCGCGGTGATCGTGGCGGTGCTCGGCCCGATGATCGGTCTGGTCCCTTTCCATCTGCTGCAACTGGTGATCGGTGTGCTTCTCCTGCTCTTCGGGGCAGGGTGGCTGCGCAAGGCAAGCCTGCGCGCGGCCGGGGTCGTTGCCCTGCATGACGAGACGCAGGCCTATGCCAAGGGAAGCGCCGCGCTGACGGGCAGGGATGCCTGGATCGGAGGCCTCGCCGCCTTCAAGGCCGTTCTGCTCGAAGGGCTGGAGGTCGCCTTCATCGTTGTGGCGGTTGGTGCCGCCCACGGCACCGTGGTCCCGGCCAGCCTCGGGGCGCTGGCGGCCTGTGTCCTTGTCCTGATCGTCGGCGCCATCCTGCATCGCCCGCTGGCGCGTGTGCCTGAGAATACCCTGAAGTTCGGCGTCGGCGTCATGCTGACCGCCTTCGGCACTTTCTGGACCGGCGAAGCCCTCGGCGTCGCCTGGCCCGGTGAGGATCTGATGCTGCTGGTGCTCGCCGCGATCTACCTCGGCCTCGGCCTGCTGATGGCGCAGATCGTGCGTCGCCCGAAAGGAGCCCACCTATGACCATCCTGCGTGAAGTGGTCGGCGAGTTGATGAAGATGTTTCTCGCGGACCTGCGGCTCAGCCTCACCATTCTCGCCACGGTCTGTGTTGGCGCTGCGATCCATGCTGCAGGCGCGCCCGGATGGATCACCGGCCTTGTTCTGATCCTCGGAACCGGCGCAGCCATCGCCGCCGCGATCCTGTCAGCCGCCCGCAAATCATGATCCCCGCGAAATAACGAAACTGTATAGCGGCTGACAGGCCCCAGTCGGACGCGCCCCTTAGACCGATCTCATGACGGCATCACGCCGCCCAATCATTCGGTCCAAGGAACCCCAACCATGAAGAACCTATTTTTATCGGTTGCACTGATCGCAGTGCCAGTCGGTGTTTTCGCCGCCGTCGAATCCGTCCTCCCCCATGCTCCGGCCGAGACGGCCCAATCCCAGCCAGCGCCGACCCTCGGAGACCTCGCGCGTTACCAGACCATCGTGGCGGATGCTCAGAAGATCTCCGCCACAGGCGACCTGACCGCCGCCGAAAAGCGCGTCACCGATTTCGAGGTGCTCTGGGACAAGGAAGCTGCCGACCTCCGCGCCAAGGACCGTGCAGCCTGGAACCGGATCGACACCGCCGCGGACGAAGCCTTTGCCGCGCTGCGCGCCAAATCCCCAGACGCCTCCAAGGTCGATGCGACCCTCACCGCGCTCTCCGCCTCGCTGGTCGATACTGGTTCCAACTCGGGCCCCGTTCAGGCATCCGGCCCGGTCAGGATGATCGCCGGAATCGCCGTCACCGACGACACCGGCAAGGCGCTGCCCTGTGAAGAGATGCTGGCCCAGATCAAGGCCGCCGTCGCGACCGTGACCGACCCGCAGATCAAGACGAAGGTTGCGGATTTCCAGTCGAAGGGCACGGAGCGGTGCAATGCCGACGATGACGCCCACGCCGATGCCTTCTTTGCCCAGGGCCTTGCCCTGACCCAGAACTGAGGATCCTCACCATGACCGCTGTTGCACTCTCCCTCTCCGACGCCGACACCGACGCGGTGTTCCATGCACCAAACCGCGTCCCCGAGGTCACGCCCGCCTTCTGGCTTATCAAGCTGATGGCCGTGACCATGGGCGAAACCGCCGCCGACTACCTGGCTGTGAACCTCGGCTTTGGCCTCACGACGACCACCCTGATCATGAGCACGCTGCTGGCCATCGTGCTGGGTTGGCAGTTCGCGCAGAAGCGCTATGTCCCGCATGTCTACTGGCTGGCCGTGGTGCTGATCTCGATCGTGGGCACGCTGATCACTGACAACCTTGTCGACAACTTCGGGGTGGCGCTGACGACCACAACCTGGGTCTTCTCCCTCGCCTTGCTCGGCACCTTCACGGCCTGGTATGCCTCCGAACGCACGCTCTCGATCCACGAGGTCTTCACCGCGAAACGCGAGGCCTTCTACTGGCTCGCCATCCTCTTCACCTTCGCCCTGGGCACCGCCGCAGGAGACCTGATCGCGGAACACTTCGGCCTTGGCTTCCTTGCCACCGGCATCCTGTTCGCCATGGTCATCGGATCATTGTCCTTCGGCTACTGGAAGCTGGGCCTCGACGGTCTCTGGGCCTTCTGGCTCTGCTACATCCTGACCCGCCCCTTGGGCGCGTCCTTTGGGGACCTGCTGTCGCAACCGGCCGAGTTCGGAGGCCTGGGCCTCGGCACAATCATCACCAGCTTGTGCTTCCTCGGGGTGATCGCGGCGACCGTGCTGGTCATCTCGCTCCGGCAGGGCCGGGGGCAGATCAAAGCCTGACCGACGTCACTGCTACCGTTGACGAAGCGCTGACAGGAAACTGTCGGCGCTTTTCGTTCTCGTCAAACCTTGGTGGTGCGACAGGGCAAACCATCGCGGTGCCTTGCTGTCGCAGATGGCGGGCCACGTGGTGTTCTTACTGCCCTTGGTTCAAACAATCAGGCGACCACACCCCTTTGTTACGCCCATACTGGTCGCTGTTCGGTGGCCAGACCGGTAAAGGTATCACCCTATCGGTAGGTGGAAAGGCGAAAGCGATCGCCCGCAACCGGGGCTTTGAGCGGGGTCTGGCCAATTTTGGTCAATACTCATTGTAAACTGGAGCTTGGCAGAGCAGTAAGCACGGGACACGAAAGGTGGTGGAAGGTGCTTTGTTGATCAGGTTGAGATATTGGACTGCCATGTTCGCTGCTGGTGGGATCGCAATCGGCCTGTCGTACCTTGTCGACACTCCGGCAGAACATGCCACAGCTGCGCCTGATGCGGCCAGAACCGATCAGTCGGGCGACAAATCGATTGAAGATGACGCGGTCGCATCGGTTGAAACACGTGCAGATCCCGACACGCCGACAGCGACGAAAGACACCGAGACATGGACACAGGTCGTGGGCATGGGCGACAGTCTGTCAGGACTTCTCGCAAAGGCCGGTCTTGATACGGAAACCAGCCGAAAGGTCATTCTTGCGATCGGGTCCGAATTCGATGTGCGCCATCTGAAGCCGGGGCATCGCCTTGCTCTGGAACTGTCCGACGACGGGCTTCCACAGACGGCCACGCTGGAAATCGACGACGGGTCCCGCATCCAGGCGACGTTCGGGGAGGCGCCCTCTGTCCAGAGGCTGGAACCTGAACTTGTCAGCGTCCGGCACGCAGGCGAGGCGACGGTCAACAGCTCGATCTTTGCGGCACTTGACGGCGCTGGCATTCCGACCCGGTTCGCAACGGACCTGGAACTGATCCTGGGAGAGACATTCGACCTGCGGACCCAGCTGGCTGGCGGGGAGCATATTCGCCTGATGTGGCGGGAACACAGCTCCGGTGACCGCGTTGTCGGTGATCCGACCATTGATTTTGCGCAACTCGATCTGGCCGATGGTCGCTATGAAATCCTGTGGCCTGACGACAATTCCCGCCGGACTACGATTTTCAAGGACGGGGAACTCTTGCAGACATTCGACCAACCGATCCGCGGCGCGCGGCTCAGCTCGGCGTATGGACTGAGGATGCATCCCGTTCATGGAACGGTGCGCATGCACAGCGGACTGGATTTTGCCACCAGACAGGGGGCCGCTGTCGAAGCGACCCAGCGGGGCAAGGTTTCCTTCATGGGCAAGCGCAGCGGTTACGGCACAGTGGTTGAACTGGATCACGGCAACGGCGTGCAGACGCTCTATGCCCACCTCAGCGCGATGAACGAAAAACTGGAAATAGGCCAGCAAATCGACGCAGGAACACAGATTGGTCGGGCCGGATCGACAGGAACTTCGACGGCACCGCATCTTCACTACGAAATCCGCGTCGACGGCACGCCGGTCTCGCCACTCGCGGACACGCAGCTGCGCGGTTCATCCAGCCGGGTGCGCACGAAAAACTCTCTTTTGCTCGTTGGCGAAATGCAAACCGAGTTGGATCGTCTGCTTGCATCGCGCGGATAGATATTCCCAAAGATCGTTTGGCCGTTTCAGAGTTGGCGCTTGCGAGTGATATGTGATGCAGCGAGGGGGGCTGAATGTCCGTCTTTCTGAAATATTTAGATTGAAAGGCCTCCTTTGAAATGCTGGCGATTGGGACGTTCATTGCTGAAAAACCGTAAGTCCGAGCTGCAGCCGCTACAAAAGTCGGCTCTTCGCCAGGCTGCGCGTCGACGGGCCGTGGTGCGGTGATGCGACCTGCGTGACTGGCCGTTAATGACAGCCAAGCACATCTTTGCTGGCGGCAACACACATCCACAATTGATCCAGATCAACGCGCTTCTTTTGTGCCACGTCATAGTGGGCGAAACGCACAAAGGAACACTGTCATGAAGAATACAACGATATCCGTTATTCTTGGAGTTGACGCCCAGCCCGCTGATCTGGGAGCCCTGAGCCAGCAATCGCTCGAAAACAATATACATTTGATCGTATTGTTGCTGCGCAAGTTACCTCCTGTCCCCGTGTTTTACATGGGCCTTGGGGAGTTCAGCGCCTATTCACTGCCCGAAGGCTGGCAGGCTGACGTAGATAAAGCAAATACTGCTTTGGAAGCGCAACGTGCCAAAATCTCTCAATATCTGGCCGACCAGGGGGCAAGCGCCGAAGTGCGGGCTGTCTTCGGCGATGTCTCGGGCTTGCGGAGTGCAGTGGCCCATGCCGGCCTGACCTGTGATACCATTATCATCGGGGACGATCTGCGCTCGGATGAGCGACTGTTCAAGGATGTCGTTCACGCAGCTCTTTTCGAGTCCTCCGCCGGGGTGATGCTGAACACATTGGGCACGGCTGAGGCGCTGCAACCCAAGTCAGCCTTTGTGGCGTGGAAAGCCGGTGTTCCCGCAGCGCGTGCGATCCGCGCGGCGCTTCCTGCGCTGCGCACAGCACAGGATGTCACAGTTGCGCTTTTCGATCCGGTATCAACAGCTTCGCAAGATGGCGAAAACCCCGGCTCCGACGTGGCTGCATGGCTGAACCATCAAGGTTGCACCGTCGCGGTGCAGCAGTATCCAAGCAGCGGTCAGGACACCGGAACTGCGATCTTGAAGCGCGCCAAGGAAATTGCCGCAGACCTGATTGTCATGGGGGCCTACGGCCATTCACGTCTGCGCGAAACAGTCTTCGGGGGCACCACCCAAACCCTGATCGAACAACGCGACCGGCCTGTGCTACTGTGTCATTAACCGAACCCGATTTTGTGCAGGTACCGGATCGCAGGTGATTGGCTTTCCAGCAAGGCACAACAATGAACAATCAATAAAGGGGCTTTACGCAATGCGACACCGTCTTACAGCCATTGCCGGTTTTTCCTGCGTTCTCTTGTCAGCTTGTACCGAAGGACCAATCGGGGATTCTGATGCTGTTCGCGCGGGGCAGCGGATCTATGCAAAAGAATGCGCCGCATGCCATGGCGTGAGTGGCGAAGGTGCTGGGTCTGCATCATTGGCGTTGGGGACCATACCGCCGGACCTAACGGGGCTTAAACAACGCAATGACGGGTATTTCCCGCGGGAATTTGTCAGGCGGTTCATCATGGGCCGCCTTGAAAAAGACGACCCTGCTTCGCCCATGCCCGATTTTTCGACCGTAGGGCTGCGCCACGTTTACCCAGAGGGAGGCGCAGATGGTGAGGTGCTGGAGACGGACTTCGCAAATCTGCTTGATTACCTCGAAGCGATCCAGAAATAGGCCGGGTAAACACTAGGGAGGGCAGCTCAGAGCGAGGTTCCCTCGATGAGGTGCTGATTTAGAGGGATGCTTAGATCGTAGTCCACCTTTTCCGGTGATCCTATCTGGTTGAAGGCAAAGAGCTATCCCGAACTTTCGCCTGAATGGCCAGAGGTGCCGCGTTCCTCCGCGTTTCATTCGCCGGGCTTCGTCCGACCGACGCGCGCCACTTCGTGGCTTTCTGAGGCGGGTGATTGCGCCCCACATAATCGGCAATTATGTGCAGAAATGCACATTAAGGGTAACCAATCGCATATTGTGTGCGGAACAGCTTGGCCGCATCCTGTTCTCAACTTTCATAGGAGAGAACGCATGAGCTGGAACCCCGCACTTGATCCCGAAATTCCCATTGGCGACGCCGTCGATGCGATTGAGACCGTCATCGTGCCCCGTGCGCGTGATCTGGGCGGCTTTGAGGTGCGGCGCGCCTTGCCTGCGCCCAAGCGGCAGATGGTCGGCCCCTTCATCTTTTTCGACCAGATGGGACCGGCCGAGTTTCTGACCGGGCAGGGCATCGACGTGCGCCCGCATCCGCATATCGGGCTGGCGACAGTCACCTATCTGTACAAGGGCAAGATTCACCACCGCGACAGTCTGGGGACCGATCAGTGGATTGAGCCCGGCGCGGTCAACTGGATGGTGGCGGGGCATGGCATCACCCATTCGGAACGCGCCGATGGCGATATGCGCAGCGCGCCGCACAGCCTGCTGGGGCTGCAGACATGGGTGGCGCTGCCCGAGAAGGACGAGGAGGCAGGCGCCAGCTTTGAACACGCCGCCAAAGACGCGCTGCCGCTGCTGGAGGGCGAGGGCAAACAGGTGCGGCTGATTCTGGGCGATGCTTACGGCGAGACAGCACCCGTCAAAACCTTTTCCGAAACCTTCTATGCCGATGCACTGCTCGAGGCGGGGGCGTCGATTCCGATGCCGGACAACCATGAGGACAGGGGCCTGTATATCCTGACGGGCGCGGTGACCGTGTCCGGCCAGACGTTCCAGGCGGGGCAAATGCTGGTGTTTCGCCCCGGCGACCGGATCAGCGCACGTGCGGGCGATGCGGGCGCGCGCGTGATGTTGCTGGGCGGGGCCACCATGGACGGGCCACGGCACATCTGGTGGAATTTCGTGGCCTCGTCCAAGGACAAGATCGACGCGGCCAAGGAAGCCTGGCGCGCGGGTGACTGGGCGCATGGCCGATTCAAGCTGCCGCCGAATGATGACAGCGAATTTATCCCCGCGCCGAACTGAGGGCAGGCGGCGCAGGTCCGTAAAATCGGGGTAAAAATCGGGGCTTGTGACATTTTTTTAAAATAATTGCCGCAAACCGAAAAACCCCGCTTGACGCTCTGCGCTGTGGGCCATAATACCCCCACACGCAGCGGGCGGTTGTAGCTCAGTTGGTTAGAGTACCGGCCTGTCACGCCGGGGGTCGCGGGTTCGAGCCCCGTCAACCGCGCCACTGCTGCGTAAACAAGGACCCGCCAGAAATGGCGGGTCTTTTGTGTTTCAGGGGACATGATAGGGCGGCGTGTGCTGCGGCGGCGTTCAGTCGTAGGTGTAGCCCAGGGCCGCTTCTTGGGCCAAATCCAGATGCTTGCGCATGAACTTCATCCCGAATGCGCCCATTTTCTTGGGCGTGGCCGGGCGTGCCTCGACCGCTGGTTTAAATTTCGATCCCAACCGCTTGAGAACGGGCGCAAAATCCGCCTCGCGCGGGGGCAGGCCCAGACCGGCGCGCAGGGCGTCCAGGGTCATCTCGGGCGCGCTTTGGGCGTCTTCCATGCGCAGCAGAATCACAGTGCAATCGCGTTGTAGATAGCTGAGCAAGCCGGTCAGCTTGGCGCGGCGCAGCGCGAACAGGTTGGCAAAGCGCGCACCGGTCAACGGGTCGCGGTCGTGTTGCAGGGGCTGGCCGATGGCGTCCATTGGCGCGGTTTTCTCGAAATAGCGCGGGCGGTCCACCACCGTGTCCCATTCTGCGCGGATGAATTCGCCAAACTCCAGCGATTGCAGGGCGGGCGTGGTGTGCCACGGCTTCTTGTGCATCGACAGCGCCCAGGCGTCCGCGCGGCGCACGCAGGCGATCAGCGCCAGATCGGGCGGGATGGCGGCGGCATGGGGAAAGCCGTGCTTCCACCCCAGCGCCTCGGTCGGCGTCAGGGTTGTGTTGCGGCCCAGCAGACGTTTGACGAAATTGGTCCCCGAAGACCGTTCGCCCAGCACCTGGAAGCGGGTGATCGTTGTGTCGGGGGCGCGACGCACATGCAGGCCGAATGTGGCAAAATTGGCAGGTATCAGCGGTCTGGTCCTTGATCACGGGCAAAATGCGCAATTAACGATTCTCTTGTAGCAGCCAAGCCGTTACGGTGCGAGACAAAGCACCGTCTGCGAAAAGCGGGCGGGTTGAGAGCAGAAGATCAAGGCAAGGTGACGTGATGCAGACTGTGGCTGTGGTGACAATGGTGCGCGACGACGCGTTTTTCCTCAAGGCATGGCTGCGCCATTACGGCGAGATGTTCGGACGGCAGAATTGCTATGTGATCAACCACGGCTACGGCGAAGAGGTGGCGGAACTGGCCAAGGGCTGTAACATCATCGGGATTCCGGGCGATCCGCACAAGAATTTCGACGTGAAACGATGGAGCCTGTTGAACAACCTGTTTGGCGGTTTGCGCCGCTATTACAACCACGTCATCGTGGGCGATGTGGACGAGCTGGTGGTGGTCGACCCCGACGCGGGCGTGAACCTGTTGCAATGGCTGGAAAAGGCCGAGACGGACCGCGTTTACACCCCCGTCGGGCTGGAGGTGATCCACCGCATCGACATCGAGGACCAGCCCGCCGACGACATGATTCTGGGGCCGCGCCGGCACGTGCGCATCGCGCCGCATTATTCCAAGCCGTCCATCGTCTCGACCCCTGCGAAACTGTCGCGGGGCGGGCATTTTGCGCAATACCCCAAGCTGCACACCCCGGACGAGCTGTATCTGCTGCACCTGAAGTTCTGTGATTTCGGCGCCTACACCGGGGCCATGGACCGCCGCAACGCGGTCAGCGCCGACGTGGGCGTGGGCTTCAAACAGGCCAGCATCGGGCGGCACTGGTTCGCCGAGGCGCGGGGCGAGGACCGCGATGTGTTCGAGGGTTTTGCCGAGCTGCCGATGCAGGACGATTTCGACATGCGCCCCGTGCGCCGCAAGATGCACCGCAGCTTCAAGGCGCGCGGCGACACAGGGTATTTTGAATTCGACCGTCCGAACTATAAAGGGCAATACCTGCTGCCCGAGCGGTTCAGCGGCATATTCTAGGCCGCGTCAGGCTGCGCTTTCAGAAGGAATTCCAATATCTTATCAGCCGTTTCTGAAGGATATTGATCTGGGAAGAAATGCCCACCCGGCAAGCTGTCGACCTGCATGTTCGACAGCCGGTTCACCCATGTGGCACCCACATCGTAATGCTTGGCCATCACCCCGTTGGCCCCGCTGAGCACCAGCGCCGGACAGGTTACCCTGCGGCCCAGATCGGCGGCGTCCAGCGCCATGTCGTGGTCGATCGCGGCGCGGTAGTCGTCGCACATGGCGCGGATTGTCTCGGGGTCGCGCCATGCGGTGCGGTATTGGTCCAGCGCCTCCGCGTCATAGGTGTCCAGCGCGCCCTTGCCCCAGCCGGTCAGGCAGTATTCGAAATAGGCGTCCGGGTCGTGGCCGATCATGGTTTCGGGCATCGGCGCGGGCTGGGCCAGAAAGAACCAGTGATAATAGGCGCGGGCGACCTCTTGGTGCAGGTCGGTCAGCAGCAGATAGGTGGGCACGATGTCCATCAAGGTCAGCGACCGGATGGCGTCCGGGTGATCCAGCGCCGCGCGGTGCGACGTGCGCCCGCCGCGGTCGTGGCCCACTAGGTGAAAGCTGTCGAACCCCAGATGCGCCATCAGCGCCACCTGATCGGCAGCCATCTCGCGGAAGCTGTAGTTTTCGCTGCCTTGCGGTTTCGAACTGGCCCCATAGCCGCGCAGGTCGGCTGCGACAGTGGTAAAGTGCTGCGCCAATGTGGGGGCAATGCCGTGCCACATGGCGTGGGTCTGCGGAAAGCCGTGCAACAGCAGCAACGGCGGGCCGCTGCCTGCCATGGTGTAATGAATACGCTGGCCGTTCACATCGGCGGTGGCGCTGGTAAAGCCCTTGATGGTCATCGGTTTGCCCTTCAATTCTGCGGGGACCCACCGCTTTTGTCGGTGCAGTGGGGGCCAGCCCCCACACCCCCGGAGTTTATCCGGCAAGATGAAGGGGCGGGCAGGTGCTTATTTGGTCAGTGCGTCAAGGATGCGGACCCAGCTGCGCATACCTTTGTGAAAGCTTTCCATGTCGTATTTCTCGTTGGGCGAATGGATCTGGTCGTCGTCCTTGCCAAAGCCGATCAGCATGGGCGTGGTGTCCACGAGGTTCTGGAAGTGTCCCGCAATTGGGATCGAGCCGCCGCAGCCGATATAGGCGGCAGGCACCTGCCATTCGTCGCTCAGCGCCTGACGTGCCGCTTCGAACGCGGGATCGTCGGTTTCGAACATCGCGGCGCGGCCGTTGCTGTGGCCTTTGAACTTGACCTCGCAGTCGGCGGGCAGGGCGTCCTGCACCATCTTGCGGAAACTGTCGCGGATGGCGTCGGGGTCCTGATCGCCCACAAGGCGGAACGAGATCTTGGCATGTGCTTGCGATGGCAGAACGGTTTTGAAACCTGCACCGGTGTAGCCGCCCCAGATGCCGTTGACCTCGCAGGTGGGGCGCGACCAGATCATCTCGATGGGCGTGCGGTCCTGTTCGCCTGCGGGCACCGACAGGCCCACATCGTCCAGAAACGCGGCATGATCGAACGACAGGCCCTGCCACTGCGCGCGCAACTCGTCGGGCAGTTCGGGCACGCCGTCGTAAAAGCCGGGCAGGGTGACGCGGCCCTCATCGTCGTGCAAGCTTGCCAGGATCTTGCTGAGAACGCGGATCGGGTTGATCGACACGCCGCCGTACATGCCCGAATGCAGGTCCTTGCTGGGGCCGGTGATGGTCAGTTCGTCGCCCATCATCCCGCGCAGCATGGTGACAATGCCGGGGGTTTTGCTTTCGAACAGGCCGGTGTCGCAGATCAGCGCAAAGTCGGCGGACAGCTCGTCGGCGTTTTCCTTCATGAAGGGCACCAGCGAGGGCGAGCCTGATTCTTCCTCACCTTCGAAGAAGAACGTGATGCGGCAGGGCAGGGTGCCGTTCACGGCCTTCCACGCGCGGCACGCCTCGACGAATGTCATCAGCTGGCCCTTGTCGTCGGCGGCACCGCGGCCGCGGATCACCTTGCCCTTGGGGGTGTCTTCGACCTGCGGGTCAAAGGGGTCGCGGTCCCACAGCTCCAGCGGGTCGACCGGTTGCACGTCGTAGTGGCCGTAAAACAGCAGGTGCGGGCCGTCGCCATCTACGTGACCCACGACCATCGGGTGTCCGGGTGTGGCGCGTTTGGTGGCGTTGACGCCGATGCTTTGCAGGTCGGCCACCAGCCAGTCCGCCGCAGTGTCGCAATCGTCGGCAAAGTCCGGATCGGTCGAGATCGACGGAATGCGCAGCAGTTCCAGCAGACGGTCGGTGGCTTGGGACAGGTTGGCGTCGATATGGGCGAGCGTGGCGTCGAGAGACATGGCGGTTCCTTGCAAATGCGAGATTTGCGGCGACCGTATCAGCCAGCGGCGCGGTGTCTAGTGCTCGAGACAGACCAGTGCGAAACCGGCCAGGACCAGCACAGCACCACCGATTTGTGTCAGGCTGATGCCATTGTGCGCCCAGCTGGCATAGGCCAGCACCAGCAGCGTTTCGGTCACCACGATCCCCAGATAGACCAGCGGCAGGCTGGCGTGTCGCAGCAGGGTGATTTCGGCGAGGGCGGCCCCCGCAAGGCCCAGTCCTATGATCGCGAAGCTGAGCGCGGGCGGAGTTCGAGACGAAAGCTGCATGCCGATTGTGGCCAATGCGTAACCGCTGGCGGTGATGGTCATCAATAACATGGCGGGAAACAGGGCAAGAGACGTGTTCATAAAAATATCTTTCCTAAAAACAAGCAGGGCCGGTGTGGGGTGCAAGGCGGCAGGGCGCTGCGGAATGATGCGGCGTACCCGGGCTGCGAAGCGGAAATTGCTGTCACCGGTCTGTGCCCCAGCGTCCAACGCCGGTTTCACAAAGTCATGGTGAACCATTCGCGATTTTTTGCAGAGTCAGGTAATCCATACCCCAAGGAGCGGGCCGCGCGGGTCACTTGATCTGGATCAACGCTGCGACATCGTGCGCAGGGCATATGCATTGAAACCGGGGGCGGTAACCTATAATCGTTCCAAAAATCCGACCTATGGGGTATGGTTGCCATGTGCTTTGCCGCCCCAACGACCAGGAGTTTCCTTTCGTGGACCACACCAAGGACTATGCCGCGCAGCTGGATGCCGCACTGAACCGACTGCACGAAGAAGGCCGCTATCGCACCTTCATCGACATCGAACGCCGCAATGGCCAGTTCCCTCATGCGGTGCGCACGCGCAGTGACGGGTCCGAGCAGGACATTACCGTTTGGTGTGGCAACGACTATCTGGGCATGGGGCAGCATCCGGTTGTGTTGCAGGCCATGCACGAGGCGATTGACGCCACCGGTGCAGGCTCGGGCGGGACGCGCAACATTTCCGGCACAACGGTCTATCACAAGCGGCTCGAGGCCGAACTGGCCGACCTGCACGACAAGGAGCAGGCGCTGTTGTTCACATCGGCCTATATTGCCAATGACGCGACGCTCAGCACATTGCCCAAGCTGTTTCCGGGTCTGATCATCTATTCCGACGCGCTGAACCATGCCTCGATGATCGAGGGCGTGCGCCGCAATGGCGGGGCCAAGCGCATTTTCCGCCACAACGACGTCGCCCACCTGCGTGAATTGCTCGAAGCAGACGATCCTGTTGCACCCAAGCTGATTGCATTCGAATCCATCTATTCGATGGACGGCGATTTCGGCCCGATCAAGGAGATCTGCGATCTGGCGGAAGAGTTCGGCGCGCTGACCTATCTGGATGAAGTGCACGCCGTCGGCATGTATGGCCCCCGCGGTGCCGGTGTGGCCGAACGCGACGGGCTGATGGACCGTGTGGACATCATCAACGGCACCCTGGCCAAGGCTTATGGCGTCATGGGCGGCTATATCGCAGCCAGCGAACGCATGTGCGACGCGATCCGGTCCTATGCGCCCGGTTTCATCTTTACCACCTCGCTGCCGCCTGCGGTCGCAGCAGGGGCGGCGGCCTCGGTCGCCTTTCTGAAAACCGCGCCAGAGCTGCGCGAGGCACACCAGTTGCAGGCACGCATCCTGAAAATGCGGCTCAAGGGGCTGGGTCTGCCGATCATTGACCACGGCACCCACATCGTGCCGGTGATCGTCGGCAACCCGGCGCACACCAAGCTGCTGTCCGACATGCTGCTGGAAGATCATGGCATCTATGTCCAGCCGATCAACTACCCCACCGTGCCCCGCGGCACCGAGCGTTTGCGGTTCACGCCGTCGCCGGTTCATGGTCCGCGCGAGCTGGATGCATTGGTCAAGGCAATGGACGCCCTGTGGTCACATTGTGCGCTGAATCGCGCCGAATTGTCTGCCTGACATCACAGATAGGTGAATTATATATTGCCATGTGTTAAGCTGTGTTTAAGAACAAACCTGCGTCGAATCGGGCATCAGACGCAGGGTCCAAGAAACGAGTAACACGGGGCGAGGGTATGATCGGGCGGAAGACTCCCAAGATCATTGAAGGGAACGCTGAACCGAAAGGTTTTGACGATTTCGAATTGCGCCTTGGTGATGTCATGCGCGGCGAACGCGCCACGCTGGGCAAATCGTTGCTGGACGTACAGCGCGAACTGCGGATCAAGGCCAGCTATATCGCGGCCATTGAAAACACCGATCCCACTGCATTCGACACGCCCGGCTTTATCGCAGGCTATGTGCGCTCTTATGCCCGCTACCTGGATATGGACCCCGACCGCGCCTTTGCCGCCTTTTGCGCCGAAAGCGGGTTCTCGGTGGCCCACGGCATGTCTGCAGCCGCATCGGTCGTCAAAAAGCCCAGCCGCGAAGACCGTCTGGCGCGCGACCGTGGCACCAACGACATCTTTTCCGCGCCCAGCACGCCTTTCGTGCCCACGGGCGAAGGATTCTTCAGCCGCATTGAACCCGGTGCCATCGGATCTTCGCTGGTCCTGATCGCCCTGATCAGCGCCATCGGCTTTGGTGGCTATTCGGTCCTGCAAGAAGTTCAGCGCGTACAGGTCTCGCCGGTGGATCAGACCCCGGTGGTGATGTCGGACCTTGACCCTCTGCAAGGCGCTTCGGTTCAACAGCCCAGCCTGGATGGCACGGCCGAAACCTCGCCTTCGACATTGGACACACCACGCATCGAGGCGCTGGACCGGCTCTATCGCCCACAGGCGCTGGACGTGCCTGTGCTGGTGGCCCGCGACGCGCCCATCGCTACAATTGATCCGCGTTCCGTTGGCAATTTTGCCCAGAATCCGGGCCTTGAGGCGCCGGTTGTGGCAGAGGCCGAGCCGCTGAAATCCGAAACACCATCGGTGCCGCAAGTGGTTGAGGAACAGGAGCCTTCCCTGCAAATGGTCGCTGTGCGCCCGTCCTGGGTGCGTGTGCGCGGGGCTGACGGCACCGTGATCTACGAAACCGTGATGCAGCCCGGCGACACATGGACCGCACCCGCAACCGAGGAACCGCCCGTGTTGCGGACCGGCGAAAGCGGCGCGATCTATTTCGCGATGAACGGCAAGTTCTATGGCCCCGTTGGTCCCAATGGCGCGGTCACGTCGAACCTGCCGCTGGAAATTGCGGGTCTGCAGGAAACCTATCTGCCGGTCGATATAAACACCGACTCGGGCCTCGTGCGCTATGCCGAAGCCAGTGCGACCGCGCAGACCGTTCTGCCGGACTGATCCAGTCCGACAATTCACCGCTGGTCACGGGCTTTGCCTGCGGCTGGCGGTTGCGCAAGCCCTGCACAGCGCATAGGTCTGTCGGTGAACCGATAGCCGAAAAGAGGCGCGACATGTCGCTCAATCACATCCGTCCCTGGCGCAACATCTACCGCCGTGAAAGCCGTCAGATCATGGTGGGCAACGTGCCCGTGGGCGGCGGTGCACCGATCACCGTGCAGACCATGACCAATACGCTGACCACCGACGTGGCGGGCACTCTGGCCCAGATCGAAGCGGCCACCGAAGCCGGTGCCGACATCGTGCGGGTCTCCGTTCCCGACGAGGACAGCGCGCGGGCGATGAAAGAGATTTGCGCCAACTCCCCGGTGCCGATCGTGGCCGACATCCATTTCCACTACAAACGCGGCATCGAGGCCGCCGAGGCAGGGGCCGCCTGTCTGCGCATCAATCCGGGCAACATTGGCTCCGAAGCACGGGTCAAGGAAGTGATCCGCGCCGCGCGCGACAACAACTGCTCGATCCGCATCGGCGTGAACGCGGGCAGTCTGGAAAAACACCTGCTGGACAAATACGGCGAGCCGACCCCCGACGCGATGGTGGAATCCGGTCTGGATCACATCAAGATCCTGCAAGACAACGATTTTCACGAATTCAAGATCAGCTGCAAAGCCTCCGACGTGTTCATGGCCGCCGCCGCCTACCAGAAACTGGCCGAGGCCACGGACGCGCCCATTCACCTTGGCATCACCGAGGCAGGCGGGCTGACGTCGGGCACGATCAAATCGGCCATCGGTCTGGGCAACCTGCTGTGGATGGGCATTGGTGATACGATCCGCGTCAGTCTCTCCGCCGATCCGGTCGAAGAGATCAAGGTCGGCTATGAAATCCTGAAATCACTTGGCCTGCGCCACCGCGGCGTCAACATCATCAGCTGCCCCAGTTGCGCGCGTCAGGGCTTTGACGTGATCAAGACCGTCGAAATCCTCGAAGACCGCCTGTCCCACATCAAAACCCCCATGAGCCTCAGCATCATCGGCTGCGTGGTCAACGGCCCCGGCGAGGCGCTGATGACCGACGTGGGCTTTACCGGTGGCGGCAACGGGGCGGGGATGGTCTATCTTGCGGGCAAACAGTCCCACAAACAGTCTAACGCCGACATGATCGAACACATCGTCGAACAGGTCGAGAAAAAGGCCGAGGAACTGGCCGCAGCCGAGGCCGGCGAAGCAGCGGAATAATCCGG
>TARA_R110000765_G_scaffold72580_7_pt1 | contig 124731 bp, 109 predicted proteins | sample TARA_R110000765 | Tara Oceans TARA_R110000765 (sample SAMEA4398168) | marine metagenome | biome: Polar Biome; feature: [MES] marine water layer (ENVO:01000295) within the mesopelagic zone...; material: water (ENVO:00002006), including particulate matter (ENVO:01000060) such... | reverse complement strand
TCGCGAAATTTTCAGTGGCTCGTTCACCGCGCCAGTCGATGAGCTGGCACGGGTCCTCTCCAGGGCGAAAACACTGGTTGCACCGGGCACCCCGTCCGAGACGTTCGCCCAGATCGGAGCAGTTGAAACAGTCGATCACACGGTCCTGCTTGAGGATCCCGAGATCCATATTGCGTTGCAGAACGCATATCTTATCCAGGACAATTATCACCTATTCCTGATCAGGTACCGTAACCAGATCAAAGACATCCTTGAGCTCCTCGCGGAAGAGCGGGAGCGGGCCTCATGATCCTGCGCCGCCTCACGACCGCGCTGCGCAAGCAGGACTGGTTCACTGTCGTGATCGAGACGCTGATCGTCGTCTTCGGCGTGTTCATTGGTCTGCAGGTGAACAACTGGAACGTGGCGCGCGGCAACCGGGTCGCCGAAGCCGATTTCATGGAACGCCTGCACCCGGATATTGTCAGGGTTGAGCAATCGTCAGAGCGGGTTCGTGCACGCAGGGTGTCTGTCGTGAATGATCTTCGTTCAGCGACCGAAGTCATTTTTGACGTTGTTGCGCGAGACCGGCTGACTCAAGCCGAATGCATGGCGATCGCCACATCTCATTACTACAATATCAACGTCCTCAGTTTGCCCTCGGTCACGGAGCTGACAAATGCCGGGCGGCTTTCCATTATCAGGGATCCGGCGCTACGCGCAGCACTTGTTGACTATGAGCAACGCGTTGAAGCGCTTCTAGCCTATATCGAGAAAGATCACGCCCTGGCGAATAATTTGCTGATGCTCAGACCAGAACTTGTAAAGGTTCAACCGGTCTTTGACGCCGAGCTGGGCGAAATGCAGACGCGACCCGAATGCGACTTGGAAGCCATGAGAGAGGATCGAGCCTTTCTGAATGCGGTGGCCGAAAACCTTGACGCATATGACGCTTACCTGCGCGACGGTTTGCTGCCATGGGACGCCCAGCTCGCTGAGATTCATCGGCTGATCGACAGCGCACTTGGGATAACACATGAGGAGGCGGCATAATGATCCTCCGGCGCCTGACGACCGCGCTGCGCAAGCAGGACTGGTTCACCGTCGTGATCGAGACGCTGATCGTTGTCTTCGGTGTGTTCATCGGTCTCCAGGTCAATAATTGGAATGAGGCCCGCGTCGCGCGCGGTAACGAAGTCCTGCTGCTCGAACGGCTGGAAGAGGATTTCCGCGAAGCTGAAACTGCCATCGCCGTGGCTGCGGCGGAGGCCCAACAGGTTGCCGAAGACACGGGCAGGCTTGTGGAACTCATACGCACCCATGAGACGCCTCCGGACATCGACAATCTTTACCAGCTTCTCCTCGCGCCGGCGCTCACCTCACCCCTGCCCACGGAATCTGCGACATATCTCGAAATGATTTCCACGGGCAGCCTCTCCCAGATCCGGGACGAGCGCCTGAGGCGGGCCCTGACCAGCTATGGACAGAACATCGTCCGGTACGACAACAATTATCAGCGCGCCCTGACGGCGCAGTCATCGACCACCGCCCGTTCCCTGTATATCGACGCCGTGCGCGTGAACACGGAGCCATCTTCCGCCACCTTCATTGTCGACTATGACTGGGCGGCCCTGCGACAGGCCGAACCCCAGCTCCAGACGATCCTGGTGTTCCAGTACAATCTGGCCAGCATTACCCAGGCACAGCTCGATGAGGTACGCACCATCCTTGCGCTGCTAGCGGAACCGGACTGATCCGGCATCACCCGCACGGCGGGCAAAACATTACCCAAACTTCACCCATCACGAAGGCGTGAGGCCCTTGGCCTCACGGGCAGGCTTCCTAAATCAGTGTGGAGAGAGAGGTTCGCGTTCGCTGCGTTGTCCCCCCTCCCCCAAGAGAGACGCAGCGAACCGCCCGCCATGCCATTTTCAGTTTCCCCCTACTGGTGGCATGGCGGGTCTACTCTCTGATCTCGCCCGCCCGCAGATGCCCGCAATCTGCCCGGGATCGCCCGCATCATCCGATAGCGCATCCCCGCCCTTGCTTTCGCGGGAGTCTCTAGTAGACCGCCGCCCATGCTTACCATTTCAAACCTCGATTTTCAGGTCGAAGCCCGGCCCCTGTTTGAATCTGCCACGGCGCAGATCTCGTCCGGCTGGAAAGTCGGCCTTGTCGGCCGCAATGGCACGGGCAAATCCACCCTGCTGCGCCTGATCCGCGAGGATGTGGAAAACCCGCGCAATGACAGCGCCATCCGCCTGAATACCGGCGCCCGGCTCGGCTGGGTCGCACAGGAAGTCGAGGCCACCGACGAGACCATTCTCGACGTCGTGCTTGCCGCCGACACAGAGCGCCACGCCCTGATGCAGGAATCCGAGACCGCGACCGATCCGGACCGGATCGGCGAGATCCATGAGCGCCTGCTCGACATTGACGCCTGGACCGCCGAGGCGCGCGCCGCCGAAGTGCTCAACGGCCTCGGCTTTACTACCGCAGACCTTGGCCGCGCCACGAAGGAATTCTCCGGCGGCTGGCGCATGCGCGCGGCGATTGCCGGCGTGCTGTTCTCCCAGCCGGATTTCCTGCTGCTCGACGAGCCGACCAACTATCTCGACCTTGAAGGCGCGGCCTGGCTCGAAACCTATATCAAGAAATATCCGTACACCGTCCTGATCGTCAGCCATGACCGCGAGCTGCTGAACCGCTGTGTCACGCACACAATGGCGCTGGAGCACCGCAAGCTCTCGATCACGCCGGGCGGCTATGATGACTGGCTGAAACTGCGCGCGGCCAAGCTCGCCCAGCTGGAATCCCAGAAAGCCAAGCAGGACAAGGACCGCGAACATTTGCAGGCCTTCGTGGACCGCTTCCGCGCCAAGGCCTCCAAGGCCCGTCAGGCCCAGTCGCGCATCAAGATGCTGGAAAAGATGCAGGACATCTCCATCCCGGTGGGTGACCGCACGACGCCGTTCCACTTCGCCCCGCCAAAGGACAAGCTTGCCCCGCCCATGCTGGAACTGCGTAATGCCACGCTCGGCTATGGCGAGGATGCAATCATCCTCGACAAGGTCAATCTTCGTCTGGACCCGGACGACCGTATCGCGATTGTCGGCGCCAATGGACAGGGCAAGACCACGCTCGTGAAATCCATCGGCGAACGTCTGTCCCTGATTGGCGGCGACCGCGTCGTACCCAAGGCCGTGCGCATCGGCTATTTCTCGCAGGACCAGCTCGACGAACTCTCCGAAGGCGACAGCGTGCTGATGCACGTTCAGCGCATCATGCCGCCGGGCACGCCGCAGGCAAAAGTACGCGGCGCGGCGGCGGCGATGGGCTTTTCCCATGAGAAGGTCGAAACCAATGTCGAGAAACTGTCCGGTGGCGAGAAGGTTCGCCTCCTGCTCGGCCTGATGTCCTCGGCGGCGCCGCACATCCTGATCCTCGACGAGCCGACTTCCCACCTCGACATCGACAGCCGCGAGGCGCTGATCTATGCGCTGAACGAATTCCCCGGCGCCGTCCTGCTGATTACCCACGATGTCTATCTTGCCGAGGCCACGGCCGACCGGCTCTGGCTGGTCAATAATGGCCGCGCCGCGCCCTATGATGGCGACCTCGCCGACTATCGCGCGCTCGTCATGAAGGCCGACCGCGACGATACGAAGGGCGCGAAGCCTGCCAAACAGGCCAAGCCCGCTGCGCCGAAGGAGATCTCTCCCGAAGAGAAGAAACGCCTCACCGCCCTGAAGAAAACCGCCCGCGACGCCGAAGACCGCCTCGAAAAGGCCAATGCCGCCATTACGAAGATCGACGCGAAACTTGCCAGCGGCAATCCGCCCCCGAACGAACTCGAAAAACTTCTGAAAGACCGCGCCACCCACGCCGCCAAGGCCGAAACCGCCGAAACCGAATGGATGGAAGCTGCGGAAGCTCTTGAAATAGCAAGCGTATCAGGCACTGCCTCCTGACACACCCAACCTGCAGCGACTGCATCAGGGTCAAGGTTACTTGCCACGCAAAATACGCCGTCTTCTGACTATTTTTATTTGATTACGGACCGTCTTTTACTTGCCTCAGGGGTTAACCAACATTAACCATGTTGGCATGGTGGCGGTGGGGCCACTGACGAGCGCGCAGGCGCTCTTTAGTCTTGGAGACAGATAATGAACATCAAGGGACTACTATTGTCAGCAGCGCTGACGGCTTTCGCGACTCCGGCACTGGCGCAACTGAACGTATACGAAGATTATACGGTCAGCGATTCCGTGTGGTCGATTACGACAATCAAGGTCGATTCCAATATGGGGGACTACTACCTCGAAGGCATCAAATCGACTTGGGTCGAATCCAATGACGTGGCCAAATCACTCGGCCATATTGAAGACTATAGCATTATGGTCAGCGCCATGCCGGACAGTGGACACTTCAACATCCTCCTCGGCGTCAAATATGCGAGCATGGCAGATATCGGCCCATCCAGGGAAAAATATGATGCATTCATGGCGGCCTGGGGCGAAGCCAATGAGGATAGTTCACGCGAGACGGCGAAAACATATCCCGAACTCCGCAAGATTACGGGTCAATACCTGATGCATGAACTCACCATGCTGGACTCCAGCAGCGAGTAAATCCTGATCTGAGGCCCGCCTGCCCCTCGGCAGCCGGGCCTCACCTGTCACAAAATCCGTCCCTGTCTCGTCTGGCTCCTGAAACAGGGAGTTATGGACATGTGGAGACTGTGCCTGATCGCCATTGCGGCGTTTCATTATGCCAATGGGCTGGTGATGTGGTTTGCGCCGCATTTCTGGTACGAGACCGTCCCCGGCGTTGCGATGATGGGGCCGTTCAATCTGCACTTCATCCGCGACATCGCGCTGGTCTTCGGCATGAGCGCCGGGGCGCTCGCCTATGGCGCCTATGCGCGTAACCGGGCCGCCGCGATCATCGGTGCGGCATGGCCGGCCCTGCATGCGCTCTTTCATGTCTGGATCTGGATCAGCCGCGGTTTCCCGCTGGATCATGTCGCCTCCTCCAATCTCACCGCCATCCAGCTGCCGGCCTGGCTCGCCCTCGCCGCTGCGCTCAATTTTGCCCGCAAGGAGACCACCCGATGATCCGCAAATTCTTCCACGCCCAGGCCCGCAAGATGGCGCGCGCCTACAATTACGACACCAGCTATATGCACGAGATCATCGACATCTCGCCCGGCGCGGCCTGGGGCCTGTCGCGCCTGCCCGCCTTCTACAAATATCGCGGCACGCCCGCCGGACAAATCCCGTGGACCGGCGCCCTGCTCGCCTCCACGCTCGACGGCGATTGCGGGCCGTGCGCCCAACTGGTCGTCGACATGGCGCTGGCGGCTGGCGCGGAGGCTGATGCCCTGCAGGCCTGCGCCGAGGGCCGCCCGCTGGAGGCTGGCGCGATGGGGCTCGGCTACCGCTTTGCCGAGGCGGCCATATCTGGTGATCCGGTGGCGGATGATCTGCGCGGCGAGATCATCTCCGAATTCGGGGAGCAGGCTGCCCTCTCCTGTGCCTTCGCGGCGGCTTCGGGCCGCATCTATCCCGTGCTCAAGCGCGGCATGGGCCACGGCAAGGCCTGCCAGAGGCTGGACTTTGCCGGCAAAGAAGTGATCCTCCCCGCATGAGCGCCGACACCGCCATTTTCGAGGCCGAGCGACCCGGCCTGACTGCCCTGTGCTATCGCATGCTGGGCGAACGGGCCGGCGCCGAAGATGCCGTGCAGGACACATGGCTGCGCTGGCAGCGGTCTGACCGCACGGCCATCGAAAACCCCCGCGCCTGGCTGCGCCGCACCGCTGCCCGCATCGCCATTGACGCGCTGCGCTCGGCCCGGGCCCGCCGGGAAACCTATCCCGGCCCGTGGCTGCCCGAACCCATTGTCGAGTCTCCCTCGCTTGGCATTGAGGAGAAGTTCGCCCTCGCTCAGGAATGCGAGCTCGCCTTGCTGTGGGCGATGGAGCGATTGTCCGAAACCGAGCGCGCCGCCTTCATCCTGCGCGAAGCCTTTGATGCCGGCTATGACGAAATCGCCTCCGTCACCGGAAAGTCAGAGGCCGCCTCCCGGCAACTGGTCAGCCGCGCCCACAAACGCCTTCAGGAGAGTGGTCCGCGCTTTGACGCCGCCCCGTCTGAAGTCGCGGACCTGCTCCAGCGCTTCATGGCCGCTGCCGCTGCGCAGGACCATGCCGCCGTGCTCGACCTGCTCGCGCCAGAGGCCACCGCCTATACCGATGGTGGCCGCAAAGCCCGCGCCGCGCTACGTCCGCTGCATGGCCCGGCCGACATTGTTCAGGTCTTGATGGCTGTGATGATGAAAACGGCCCGCGAAGAGGGCCAATGGTCGCTCGAGCCTGCCCTCGCCAATGGCGCCCCGGCCTTCCTCCGCAGACTGAACGGAAAGATTGATCTCGTTCTCACGCTCGCGCCCGACGCCAATGGCCGCATCGCCTGGCTCTACGCCATGCGCAACCCGGACAAACTGCCCGCTAATTGAGGCCCAACGCGGTGATGTCGACGCCCTGCGCGGCAAGGCCGCCGAGTACGTTTTCCTGTGTGCGTTCCAGATTGTGGACTCGGGCACCATCTCGCAGGGCCATCAGATCTGCTTTATTCAGCCAGTCTCCGGCTCGGATCAGGGCTTCAGGCGAATGCAGGCAGGATATGTCCGCCAGCGGATCACAGGCATAGAGCATGAGGTCCGCCGCGCAACCGGTGCGCGCGCAGCCATCCAGACCGTCCTGCCTCAGCACCTGCGCAGGCGCATCCGTCGCTGCCTTCAGCGCCTCGAACGGCGTCAGCCCCGCCTCCACCATCAGCTCCAATTCCTCGACCAGCGACAGGCCCGGCACATTGGTGAAGATCCCAGCATCGCTGCCTGCGACCAGCGTGACGCCAGCCTCGTGCAGCAATTTCGTCATGCGCAGGTGAAATTCATCTCGCTCCGCCGTTGGCCCTGCCGGTGCGCCTGACCAGTATTCATACATGTCCCCTTCAGTGGCCTGCACGACCGGGTTCAGCATCTCCGTCCCCGGACGGGTCAGCGCAGCGCCTTGTGTGTCTGCCACCCGCCAGAGATTGTGATAGGCGAGCAATGTCGGCGTCACCGGCATCCCAGCCGCCGCGATGCGCTTGGCCAGCGCCCGGGCGGCCGCCTCATCCTGCCGGTCGCTCAACCCGTGCCAGACAATCGACTCGACATGCTCGATGGTCTCGAACCCGTCATCCAGCACCTCCTCGAACGCAATGTCGAATGGCGCCTCAAACGGCACGCCCGGCCCGCGTACGCCCTCCGGCGTGTGGCCTGTCACGATCAGGTTTCGCGCCTCCGCCTCTTCCAGCACCGCGCCATAGGCCTCGCGGGTCAGATTGGAGTACACCTTCAACCGGGTGAAGCCCTGCTCGGCCTGCCACGCCACTGCGGCGCGCGCCTGCTCTTCGGTCTCGACCAATTGGTGGTTCACCTGCGCATTCGGGCCAGCACTGTTCAGGATCGGCCCGGTGGTCAGCAGATGCGGCCCCAGCATATTCCCGGCCTCGACCTGCTCGGCCAGCACGAGATGGAAGGGCAGGCCCGACATGTTGCGCACCCGCGTCACGCCCCAGGAGAGATACGCGCTCAGCTCCGCCTCATCCCAGACATGGACATGCATGTCCGTCAGGCCGGGGATCAGCGTCAGGCCGCTGGCATCCTGCTCAGCGTCCGCAATCAGGCCCTCCCGCGTATCCGCCACGGCGATAATCACGCCCTCATCCACGAGCACGAACGCGTCTTCGCGCACATCCGGCGCCTCGCCCGAAAAATCGACGGCCCGCACATGCGAGACCAGCAAATCGCCTTCCAGCGTCGGGGCGGGTAACTGGCTGGCACAGGCCGCGGCCAACGCACCAAGCGCCAGGCTCGCCCGGCCCGCCCATGTGCGGGCGCTTGGTCGGAATGCCTCGGACACAAATTTGCTCATGATCCGGGCTCCAATCTTCTTACGTCAGGGCGCGCCAGCCAATGTCGCGGCGGCAGAAACCTTCCGGCCAGTCAATGGCATCCACGCCAGCATAGGCCCGCTCCACCGCCTCGCGCAAATCGTCGCCACTGGCCGTCACGGCCAGCACGCGCCCGCCATTGGCCAGCAGCGCGCCGCCCTCATCCATGTCCGTGCCCGCCTGGAACACGGTCACGCCGGGCATATCATTGGCAGACTTCACGCCGCGAATGACAGAGCCCTTGGCATAGCTGCCGGGATAGCCTTCCGTGGCCAGAACAATCGTCGCCGTCGGTTCAAACCGGTCCAGCTCCAGCAGCGCCTCGAACGCTTCTTCATTGCCCTCAAGGCCGCCGGTCGCAGCGCCGAGGATCGCCGGCACGATGTCACCAGCAAGGCCCTTCATCAGCACCTGGCATTCCGGGTCGCCGAAGCGCGCATTGAACTCGACCACTTTCGGCCCATCCGCCGTGACCATGATGCCGACATAGAGCACGCCCTGATACGGCATGCCGTCCGCCTTCATGCCGGTCAGCATGGGCTGGACGATCTCGGCCTTCACGCGGGCAAGGATCTCATCCGTCACGACCGGCGCCGGCGCATAGGCGCCCATGCCACCCGTATTCGGCCCGGTATCGCCATCGCCCGCGCGCTTGTGGTCCTGCGCGGCGGGCAGATAGATCGCGCCCGTGCCGTCGGTGATAACGAAAATGCTGGCTTCCTCGCCATGCATGAATTCCTCGATCACCAGCGTGGCGGACGCATCACCGAACTTGCCGGACAGCATCTCGTCGATCTCGGCGTCGGCCTGGTCCAGCGTCTCGGCGATCACGACGCCCTTGCCAGCGGCGAGGCCATCGGCCTTCAGCACGTAAGGCGCTTCGAGGGTGCGCAGATAGGATTTCGCCAGCACTGGATCGGTGAACTCGCCATAGGCCGCCGTGGGTACGCCATATTGCACCATGCGCGCCTTGGAGAAGGCTTTCGAGCTTTCCAACTGCGCCGCCTGCTGGCTCGGTCCGAAGACGTCGAAGCCGCGCGCGCGCAAGATGTCCGACAGGCCCGCGGCCAGCGGCGCTTCCGGCCCGATCACGATCAGGTCCGGCTCGACCTGCAGGGTCAGCTGCACCAGCTTCTGAATGTCGGTCACGCCCACATCGAAACACGGGCCAATATCGTCCATGCCGGGATTGCCCGGCGTCGAATGCACCATGTCCACCAGTGGCGACTGCGCCATTTTCCACGCCAGGGCGTGTTCACGCCCGCCCGATCCGATCAGAAGTATGTTCATGACTGCGCTCATTGCGCAGGTTGGCAGCGGGAATCAAGCCCTCAACGGCGACCCGGAGCGGGGAAAGCCGGCGCCCTGTCCCCCGTTCGCTCCGGCGTATCAGCTGGAAGTATCGCCGCGTTTACAAACAGCTACAGGTTTGGCGCCCCGGTTTCGGGGCGCGCCAATCCATCTGAGGGCTGGCGCGGTCAGGCTCAGCCTCATGACACCGCCGCTCCCTCCCGCCCTTCAGGGCCTCACCCGTTTCTGGTGGGACGCGGCCGATTATCTTGCCTCGGCGGCCCAGAAGCGGCTCGGCCTGTGGCCGGTCGCGGCAAAGCCCTTCCTGCCGCGGGCCGAGCTTGAGCCGCTGGCGGGCCTTGTCGGCTTCCTGGAGGCCGTGCTGCGGCGCCTGTTCTGCCTCGCTGCCCTGGAGCTTGGCCCGCTGCCACCGCAAACCCCCGCGCCGATCCAGCCGCCCCGCCGGGCGGGGGCGCCGGTCGCGGCGGGCGCTCAAACCGGGCGCCAACCGGCAGCGCCGCGCTTTCGCCTGAGGGAAAGCGCCCGTCAGGCGTCCCGGACGCCGCCAAAACCCCATTTTCGCACAGGCCCGCGCATCCGCTTCCTCGACGCGGACACGCCAGTCGACCTCAGAGACTATCCGGCGCAGCCAACTGACATTTTACCTGCAGGAAAACTCGTCCGGCGGGTGCTGGCGATTAACCACGCGCTCGATCATGCGGCCGAATACATCGACCGGATGCGGCGTCTCATGGTTACAGGAACACGGCCCATCCGGGCCTCTGTTCCGCCAGCCTTACGGTCGCGCAAACTGAGGCATCTGCAACAGGAAAGCGCCCGCCAACTCCACGCCCTCACAAGCGATTTGCTACCGCCCGACACATCCTGAAACAGCTCGGAAATACAGGCTGTTTGCGCGGCGCCTTATGGCTGTCGCGCCGCGTGTGCTGGTTAAGGGAGTCTTTCCGCCCCCGGAGAAATTTCACCCCCCGATTTCACCGAGAAGTTATCCCGTTCTGCGATTGTGCGCCGAGAACCTTTTAAGGCCAGGTGCGGCCGTATCCGGGGTGGGCAAGATGAAACACACAACATTCGCAAAGCAAGCCGTCAACAAATTTCGCCGGCTGAAGCATGACACAGAGGGCAACATCGCGATCATTTTCGCGCTGATGACCATTCCGCTTTTCCTTCTCATGGGGTTCGCGATCGATCTGCAACAGGTCAACACGGCCAAGAACCGCGTCCAGTTCATTCTGGACAGCGCGGTCATCGCCGGCGCCCGCGAAATGCAGGAGGGCAAGTCCGACACCGAGATCAAGCAATATCTCGAGAACTATTTCAAGTCGGCCATGAAAGCCCAGGGCAAGGGCACCGATTGTGCCGATCCGGTCCCGACCATTTCGAGTGGGTCGCAGGACATTTCGGTGAGCGTCCGGTGCGCCCAGCCGACGTCGATCATGCAGCTGACCGGGACGAAGGAACTGAATTTCGGCGTCACCTCCGCCTCGACATACGGTATCGGTAAAGTCGACATCGCTTTCGTATTCGACATCTCCGGATCGATGGGCGGCAGCAAGATGTCAGCTCTGAAAAGCGCGGCCGACACGGCGATCAATGTGCTTGTGCCTGCAGACGATGACGGCACGACCGGCGAAGTCCGCATCGGAATGGCTTCTTATTCCTCCATGGTCGACGCTGGCGAGGACTATTTCTTCAAGGCAACCGGACAATTGCCAATTCGCACATACTCTTTCTCGTACGATGAAACCTACGAGTCTGGTGGCGACTGGGAAGAGGTCTGCAAATGGAAAAAGAAAAGGGGAAAATGGAAGTGGACGTGTGAAGATGAGTGGGTGCCTGAATACGACACACGCACAGTCACCGAAACCAAGACGATCAACAATACATGCGTCAAGGAACGTGTGGGCGACGAGCAATTTACCGACGAAGACCCAGGTCCATACCAGTGGATCGAAGCCGCCGAAGCGTATGGCAGCGTCAACTGGAAAGGCAATGTCAGCTGGTACACAGAATCCTGTAACCCGATTGGTCCACTGCCCATGACCAGCAATCGCGACAAGCTGTTCGATTACATCGACGATCTTGACGCCAGTGGCGGTACGGCTGGTCACCTCGGCATCGCCTGGGGCTGGTATCTGATTGCACCGGACTGGGATGTCGTCTGGCCCGCCGGCTCTGACCCTTATCCCTATGATGAGCCGGACTCGGCCAAGGCCATGATCATCATGACCGATGGTGAGTTCAACCAGGAATACGACACGTCCAACGGCGACTCCTTCGACCAGGCTGAAAAGATGTGTGATGCCATCAAGGAAGAAGGCATCAAAGTCTACACGGTCGCCTTCCAGGCGCCTTCACAGGGTCAGGCCATCCTCAACTATTGCGCCTCCGGCGAAGACTTCGCCTTTACCCCGGAAAGCTCCGAGGAACTGACCGAAGCCTATACCAAGATCGCCCAGTCCATCTCGGACCTGCGCATCCGGTATTGATCTCTCACTCAGGCAGCGGTGCCCAGGCATCGCTGCCGATCTTTTTGCTCCCCAATTCCTGTTTTGATTCAACGCGTTGAATCCGCAGTGTCGGGTTCGCAAGGTGCGTGATCTGGGTTATGGACAAACACCTCTGATCCGCTTTAAATAGGAAGTTGAAAACAGCGCATCGGGCGCTGCACACTTTTTCGGGAGCCCCGTATGAAACGGGATCGTCTGTCTAGCGCTCCCTCGCCGGTTGCGACCGCCCCTGCCCTGTCGGCAGCGGAGAGCTCTTGGCTCAGCGCCATCATCGTATCCTCCTCGGATGCCATCATTTCCAAAACCCTGGACGGCATCATCGCCAGCTGGAATCCGGCTGCCGAGCGTGTTTTCGGCTATACGCCAAGCGAAATCATCGGCAAGTCCATCCGCCTGCTGATCCCCGAAGACCGCCAATCGGAAGAGGACGACATCCTCGCCTCGATCCAGGCCGGCCGCACCGTGTCGAATTTCGAGACCGTCCGCCTGCACAAGGATGGCACCCCCATCCCTATCATGGTCACGGTCTCTCCAGTCCATGATGACTCCGGCAAGATCGTCGGGGCCTCCAAGATCGTGCGCGATATTTCCCAGGAACAGGAAAACCAGAAACGTCTGCGCCAGAGCGAAACCCAATTCAAGGCGCTGGCCGACAACATCCCCCAACTCGCCTGGATGTCAGACCCGAAAGGTCAGATATTCTGGTACAATAAGCGCTGGTACGAATACACCGGCGCGGATGAAGCCGCGACACTCGGGCATGGCTGGCGCTCCGTACATCACCCGGAACATGAGGCGCGGGCGACCGAGCACTTCCTGGACTCTCTGAACAAAGGTGAAATCTGGGAAGACACCTTCCCCCTGCGCGGCAGGAACGGCAAGTTCCGCTGGTTCCTCTCCCGAGCGCACCCGATCCGCGGCGAAGACGGCCAGATTCAGATGTGGTTCGGCACGAACACCGATGTCACGGACCAGAAGCAGCGCGAAGAGCGTATCCAGCTCCTGCTCGGTGAGGTGAACCACCGCTCGAAGAACATGCTGACCCTGGTCCAGGCGATTGCGCGCCAGACCATGGCCAGCGGCGAGAATTTCATGGACCGGTTCGCCGAGCGGATGCGCTCGCTTGCCTCCAGCCAGGACCTGCTGGTCAGTTCCGGCTGGCGCGGCGCGCGGGTCGAAGACATCATGAGTTCTCAGCTCGCCCATCTTGAAGATTTCATCGACACCCGGATCTTCCTCGAAGGCCCACATGTGCGGCTGACCTCAGCGGCCGCCCAGTCGCTCGGCATGGCCCTGCACGAACTGGCCACCAATGCCGGCAAATATGGCGCGCTCTCCAATGATACGGGCCAGGTCCACATCCGCTGGAATGTGCGCCAGGAAGACGGCACGAACCGGTTTGAAATCAACTGGACCGAAAGCGGCGGCCCGCCGGTCACCGCACCCGAGCGGCGCGGGTTCGGCTCCACGGTCATCGAAAAGATGACCCGCATTGCTTTTGGCTACCCGGTGAAGCTGGAATTCGCGCCTGAAGGCCTGCAATGGTATTTGATCAGTGTGGATGATCGCGTCTTTGAAGCCGATTTCGTGGCTGAGGCGAGCGAGTCCTCCTCCAACCTGTCCCGCCCGTCGAGTACAGCCAAAGTGGCCCAGTCGGCCAATGGCTCTCGCCGTATCCTCGTCGTCGAGGACGAAGCCATCATTGCCATAGACATGGCCGCGGCGCTGGAAGATGCAGGCTATATCGTGGTCGGGCCGGTCGGCTCGGTCTATGAAGCGATGAAGCTGCTCGATGAGCATACGTGCGACTGCGCCGTGCTGGACATCAACCTGACAGGTGAAACCTCGTCCCCGGTGGCCAACCGGCTGATCGCGCATGGCATTCCCTTTGTCACCGTGTCCGGCAACACGCCGGAATCGAGCGGCGAGGAATTCAGCCAGGCGCCCTTCCTGTCGAAACCGATCGTGACCAGCAAGCTGCTCTCGAAGCTTTCGCTGATCCTGTCAGAGCCTGACCGCAAGGTCAGCTGACAGGCATATCGATCGGGGATTTGATAAGGGGAACTTCCGCCTTCACCTTGACGCCATCCGCCGCAAAGGTCCGCGTTGCCTTTATCTTGGGGAACATCTCGAACAATTGGGAGCCGAAGCCGGACCGTGTCGGCGGGCGCACACCGGGCACACCCGTTTCGGTCCAGTGGGCATGCAGGATGCGGCCCTCCATATACCATTCGAAAGTAAGATGACCGTCCGGCACGCTGAAGCATCCGAACTTGCGGGCGTTCGCCGCGAGTTCATGGATGATCAGGGCTGCATCCTTGCTCGCCTTGACCGTCAGCATGATATCGTTCCCGCGCAGCGTGTAGCGATTGCTGCCCCGGCCCAGCAGGCCCTCAAGCTCATCGGAAGCAATCTTCCGCAAGCTCAGGCCCCTCCAGTCATTATCGTTGAGGCTTGTATATATGCGGCTCATCGAGACCAGCCGCTCGTTGAAATCGTCGACAAATGTCTCGATATTGTCGGCTGTGGCACCGGAAATGCGTGAGGTCGCCATGACCACCGAGAACATGTTCCGGACCCAGTGGGCCAACTCATTGTGCATGAACGCGTTCTGGCGTTTCAGTTCGACCTGAGCCGTAATGTCATCAGCCCGTTGGATGATGTGTGTGACCCGGCCCTGGGCGTCGCGGTACGGATCCTGGACAGCCTGCCAGACCCGCAGCTCCCGCGAGCCGTCTGGCATCACGATTTCATAGGGAACTGCATCCAGGGAGGTCGTCTCTCCCGCCAGCGCGCGGCGCATCAGCGCCTCAACCGGCGCGCGCCGCTCGGGGATCTCCGGAAAGATATCGAAGATGAACTGCCCATCGATCTGTTCCCAGACCGTGTTGGTCACTTCCAGATACGCCTTGTTGGCGTAGACGAAGCGTAATTCGCTGTCATAGACGACCAGCGGCAAGGCCCATCTGTCCGCAACACTGGCGAATGCCAGATTGGGCAGCGTATCCAGCAGCCTGGAAGAATGATTCATGGCGCAAACACTTCTCAATTCACCTGACCGCAACATCCACAAGGAATGTTAACCCCTCATGACTGCAGCGGCCAAATGTCAGCCCACTTGCCCTTCCTGGCCTGCGCCTTATGACTGTCGGGATGCCGTCTGAATCGCCCCCCTCCAATGATGCCGCCCTGTCAGTCTCCGATCTTGCCGCCAGCCTGAAGCGGACGGTCGAGACCAATTATGACCATGTCGTCGTGCGCGGCGAACTGGGCCGGGTGACGATTGCCCGGTCGGGGCATATGTATTGTGACCTCAAGGATGACCGGGCGGTCCTGAACACGGTGATGTGGAAGGGCCAGGTCAGCCGCCTGCCTTTCAAGCCGGAAGAAGGCCTCGAAGTCATCGCGACAGGGCGCCTCTCGATCTATGAGGGTCGCTCGAACTACCAGATGATTGCCGCCTCCATGCGCCCGGCCGGCGCGGGCGCGCTGATGGCGCTGCTGGAGGAACGGAAGAAGAAATTCGCCGCCGAGGGCCTGTTTGCGCCAGAGCACAAGAAGGCCCTGCCCTATTTGCCTCGCACAATCGGCGTCGTGACCAGTCCGACCGGCGCCGTGATTCGCGATATCCTGCACCGCATCCGCGACCGTTTCCCGGTCCGCGTGATCGTCTGGCCGGCCCTCGTACAGGGCGACAGCGCCGCAGGCCAGATCACCGCCGGCATTGAAGGCTTCAACGCCATGACCGGCGAAGACCGCCCCGACGTGCTGATCGTCGCGCGCGGCGGCGGGTCCATCGAAGACCTCTGGCCGTTCAATGAAGAGGCCGTCGTCCGCGCCGCCTTCAACAGTGAGATTCCGCTGATCTCGGCGGTCGGCCACGAGACCGACACGACCCTGATCGACTATGTCTCCGATGCCCGCGCGCCAACGCCGACCGGCGCGGCCGAGATCGCCGTGCCCGTGCGGTCTGAACTGCTGCTGATGACCGGCGAGCATGGCGAACGCCTGAAGCGCGCCCTTGCCCGCCGCACCGGCCAGTCCCGCGACAAGCTGGCCTCCGCCCGCCTGCCCCGGCCCGAAACCCTTTTGCAGGCCAAGCGCCAGCGCCTCGACTATGCCAGCGCCAGCCTGCCGAGGGCCGCCCTCGCGCTTGTCCAGACCGCCCGTGTGCGCCTCTCCCGTATGGCGATAAGCCCGGCCAGCCTGAAATCCGATATCCGCGCGTCCAAGCAGCGCCTGCGCGACACCGCCGTGCGTGCCCGCCGGGCCTTGACGCGCCTGATCGAGAGGCGCCGTACCGCACTCGCCTCACAGGGCAAGCTGCTGGAGACCCTGTCTTACCAGTCCACGCTGAAGCGCGGCTATGCGCTTGTTCGCGATACGGACGGAAACCTGATCCGGTCGGCAGGCACCGCCGCCGCCAGCCCGGCGTTCCAGGTCAGCTTTGGCGATGGCGACGTCATGGCCCGGCCGGATGGCGCCAGCACGCCCCCGCCTCCGACAGCTGCGCCAAAGACCCAACCGAAGCCGGCTTCCCAGACGGGCGAGGCAAAACCGAAGGGCGATCAGGGCTCCCTGTTCTGAGTCCGGCCCCAATAGCCCCGAAACCCACCGATGTGATTCTGCCGCCAACCTGCCCATTTGTTGAGCAAGTCTGCCCGGTGCGGCAAATTGGCGTTTATTCATCACCGGATCGAATGTCAGGTTTATTCATCCGTATACTTTGGATCGGTAGCCCCAAGCGCAGTTTCCAGAACTTTTCATGACATTCCCGGCAGTTTTTTCCCGCCCTGCGAGAACGCGCATTCTGCTGTCATCATTGTAGCAAAACTTTGATTTGAGCCCGCTCGTCCCGCTCAGTACCCACCGCGCGACAGCGCACGGGGCGCTTACTCAACGGGTCAAATCATGAAACACGCATACCTCTCCGCGACGGCCGTAGCCGCGCTCAGCCTTTCCGGTCAATTATCCGCCCACGCACAGGATGCCGGCACGGATCAGGCACGCCACCTCGAAGTCGTGACCGTCACGACCCAGAAGCAGCAACAATCCCTGATCGACGTTCCGATCAATGTTTCCGTCGCGGACCAGGATCTGATCGACCTGCTCGCGGCCGACGATTTCGAAGATCTCGGCAATTTCGTGCCGGGCCTGCAGGTTCAGGCCCAGAGCCTCAACGCGCCGAGCTACTCGCTGCGCGGCGTGGTCTCGGATGGCGGCACCCCGCGCGTCGCCATGTTCCAGAACGGCGTCGCCATCGGCAACGTCCCGTTTGCCACCAACCTCGCCATCTATGACATGGAACGGGTCGAAGTGGTCAAAGGCCCGCAAGCCACCCTGTTCGGTCAGGGCGCGCTGGTCGGCGGCGTCAACTTCATCCAGAACCGCGCCTCGCTGGACGGCAATTCCGGCAAGGTCAGCCTCGAAGGCGGCGATTACAGCTTCCTGCGCGGCGAAGGCCATTACAATTACGTGCTGAGCGATACGCTCGCCCTGCGCGTGGCCGGTCAGGTCAAGAACATGGACGGCTATGTGCCCAACACCGCCAACTCGCCTGACCTGATGGGTCAGGACACGCTGGCCCTGCGCACGGCCCTGCACTGGGAGCCAACCGGCCAGCTGCGCGCCGATCTGTTCGTCAATTATCAGGAGGACGATTCCACCGGCACGCAGTTTACCTCCGGCTTCTTTGAAGTGAATGGCAAGGTCGATCCGTTCGGCGCCACAGCCATGAACGTCAATGACGACCAGGTGCGCGGCAAGCTCGGCAATGACCGCGAGCTGTTCTACGTCACCGCCAATGTCGAATATGATCTCAATGATGCCTGGTCGCTGACCTCGCTGACCGATTACCGGAACCTGTTCTCGAATGAGGCCTGGGATTCTGATGGCGCGGCCTTCAACCTGCTGCAATTCTATCAGGCCCGCCAAGCCAACACGTTCAGTCAGGAATTGCGCCTGAACTATGATGCCGGCGGCAAGCTGTCGGCCTTCTTCGGCGGCAATTATTTCACCGTGAACGGCAAGGACATCCTGCGCTTCTCCACCGACGAAGCCTATGCCCAATCCCTGTTTGCCCCGACCCTCGCCGGCGCCGCTGGCCTGACGGTCGAACAGGTCCAGGGCGCCCTCCAGCTGGCGGGCGTGCCCGGCGGCGCGAATTTCGGCAGCTTCGACACGCCGCTTGAATATTCCGCTCTCGCCGCCCTGCTACAGGGGCAGCTCGTGCCGCTCTATGACGAACAACTCGAAGAACAGATCTCGACCGACGAACGCGACACATATGATCTGTTCGGCGATGTCACCTATGAGCTGACCGACCGGATCGAGATCACCGGCGGCCTGCGCTATACGAAAGAGGATCTGGCGGCGAGCTCCCTCGGGCACGTCCTGAAATCGAACCCCTATCTGGTGGCCCTTGGCGGCCTGAATGGCGTGACGCTCTCCCCATCCCTGCTGCTCAGCGCCGAGACGCTGAACAACAAGGCCTCCGCGTCGGAAGAAACGGACGGGGCCTTCACCTGGCGCCTGAACGCCGCCTATCGCCTGTCCGACACGATCAACACCTGGGTTGCCTATGGCCGCGGCCGTCGCCCGGAAGTGCTGTCGGCCTCCGGCGCCACCTACAGCGTCATCGACGCCGAGACGCTGGACAATATCGAGGCCGGTTTCTTTGGCCGCTTCTGGGATAACCGGGTCCAGATGACCAGCTCTGTCTATTATGGCGAGTACAAGGACTTCCAGACGACCCGCTTCGATCCGGTGCAGGGCATCTTCATCACCGAGAATTCGGGCAACGCCACCCAGTACGGCCTCGAATTCGATGGCCAGGCGCTGATCACCGACAATATCCGCCTGCTCGGCACCTATGCCTACACGCATTCGGAATATGACGACAAAGACGATAACGGGAACCCGCTGCAGTTTGCCGGCAACAGCTTCCGGATCAGCCCGGAGCACAGCTTCTCGCTGGCCGCCGACATCACGATCCCGGCTGGTCAGCATGGCGATGTCTCCATCGTGCCGAGCTATGTCTGGAAGGATCATCACTATTTCGAGGATGACAATGGCTATGACTATGCCGCTGACGGCAATGGGGGCTTTGTCCGTGTGCGGGAATCCTATCCGGACGGCACCTTTGTCGACGAAGAACAGGATGCCTATGGCATCGCGAACCTGCGGGTCGGCTTCGACAGCGCAGACGATGCCTGGGGCGTCTATGTGCTCGGCGAGAATATCTTCGATGAGGAATACCTGATCGACGTCGGCAATACCGGCGGTGCCTTCGGCTTGCACACGATCATTCGCGGCAAGCCGCAAATGCTGAAAGCCGGCGCCTATATCAAATTCTAGGCACTCCCCCTTCCCGGGGCGGACAGGTGTTCGCCCCGGACTTTCCCAGACAGGATACGCGCCATGAAAAAATATCTGATCCTTGCGAGCCTTTTGCTGGCCGCCTGTAACGAGGCCGCCGACACGGTCAGCACTGCCCCCGTGGCAGAAGTCCCGGCCGCAGAAACGGCTGAAGCTGCCGCGCCCGCCGGATACAAGACATTGGACGGCCAGAAGCCCATCATCATCGCGCATCGCGGTGCCAGCGGCCTCTATCCCGAACACACGCTGAAAGCTTACCAGACCGCCATCGATCAGGGGGCTGACTTCATCGAGCCGGATTTGGTGATGACGAAAGACGGCGTGCTCATTGCCAATCATGACGGCTATCTGTCCGACGCGACCAATATCGCCGAGCATGACGAATTTGCGGATCGCAAAACGGTCCGCAAGATGCCGATGGGCGACATGGATGACTGGTGGTCCGATGACTTCACCCTGGCCGAACTGAAGACTCTGAAAGCCATCCAGCGCGTCGAAGGCCGTTCGCATGATTATGATGGCCAGTATGACATCGCCACCTTTGACGAGATCATCGACCTCGTCCTGGAGAATGCCGAGAAGGGCCGGATCGTTGGCCTGCACATCGAAGCGAAATGGCCCTCCAATTTCTCAGCCGCCGGCCTCGACATGGTGGACCCGATCCTCGACACGATCGCTCGCCGGGGCCTGCGCGAAGCCGGCATCCCGGTCTTCATCCAGTGCTTCGAGCCGAGCTTCCTTGCACAGGTCGCCGCGAAGAGCGACCTCCCGCTGGTCCAGAACATTGTCGGCCCGCCCTATGCGGCCCTGCTGGGGCTCGACATGAAGCTGGAAGACATCCCCACCATGGGCGTTGGCGCGCACAAGGCGATGATCCTGACCGAAGACGGCGGCACGACCGACTATGTCGACCGCGCCCATGCACTCGGAAAAGTGGTTCATGTCTACACGGTGCGCGATGACGACCCGGCCGAAGGCTTCGAATCTGCCGAACAGGAGTTGAAAGTCCTGATCGAGGCGGGTGTCGATGGCATCTGGACCGACTATCCCGCAACCGCCATCGCCGTACGTGACGAGGCCGAATAGGCCACAAGAGGACAAGCGCGGCAGAAGCCGGGCGGACTCCCTGACGGGGCTGGCGATCCAGAAGGGTCGTCAGCCTCCGCCTACGGACAAGTACGTACTTGCCAGGTTCCGCATGATTCGGTATCCCGCCCGCATGCACAAGACCGCGACACACTTCCAACAGCAGATTCAGCTTTCCAAGCTGGCGCGTGCTTGTGCCTGGCGAATGCCCTGCTGACGACCTGTCGTTACAGAGTGATCGACCGACAAGCCCCGCCACCCGGCGGGGCTTTCGTTTGTGTCCCGCCAGACTTTGAAGGAACTGGACGATGAGTTTTGAAACCGATGCCGATATCAAGGCGCTGACCAAGGCGTTCCGCGCTTGCACGCTGCCCAAGGAAAGATGGACCCACGCCGCCCATTGGGCCGGCGCGCTCTGCCTGCTGTCCGAGGATGAACACGCCGCTTTCCGTGACATGCCGGGGATGATCCGCGCCTTCAATGAATCTGTCGGCGGCCAGAACACGGACAGCGAAGGCTATCACGAGACCATCACCATCGCCTCACTGCGCGTGGCGGCCCATGCCCTGACGAGCGCGCCTGACGGCATGCCTCTGCATGAAATCCTGTCGCGCCTGCTGGCCGGTCCCTATGGAAAGCCCGACTGGCTGCTGGAATACTGGCGGAAGGGCACGCTGTTCAACAAAAAGGCCCGGCGCGAATGGATCGAGCCGGACCTCAAGGATTTGCCATTCCCAAAGGCACCCGCATAGCGCGGGTGCCGTCAGGGGCCTTTATTTGATGTCTTCTTCCAGCACCGTCATCTGGAACTGGTAGGAAGTCTCGCCCTCGTCCACATCCTTGTAGACGACCGCCAGGAATTCGGCGCCGAGATAACATTCGACGGAATCATCGGTCTTGTCGCGGGCGACCAGGCGCAGGCCCGGATGCAGTTTTTCCTTGAGGTAGGCTTCAAGGCGCAGCGTTTCTTCGCGCTCCATAATCGGGCTCCTTTGGGTTCTTGTTCGCGGCGCAACCTAGAGGTTTTCGATGCGGTTGCAACCGCCCAGCCTGTAAATCAGCTGCGCTCTGCCTCCAGTGCGCAATGCGCCGACAGGTCTTCCAGCACGGTCTCGAACCGGCCGGGTAGCAGACGCTGCAACTCCGGCTTGTCGATCTGGTCGCACGCCATCAGGGACAGGACCATGGCGGTCTCGTCCTGGATGGTTTCCATATTCTCGAGCGCCTCGCGGCTGGCCCCGACCTGGCGCAGGGCGGCCTCATTCTCACGCGCGGCGATGTGGCGAACCGTGAGGTTCCAAGCGAGCGGCAGGATGTCGTCGATGCGCTTGGTATGATCCAGGGCGGCAGGCCAGTCCTCGTCCAAAATGTGGATGAAGCCGATATTCTCTTCCGTATAGGCGACGCCCACCTGCGTGGCGCCCCGTGCGGCCCGGATGCGGGCGGCCGTGCGCAATTCGGACAGCGCCTCCTGCAGGGCCTCTTCGGGCAAGCGCCCTTCCGGCAATTGGCGCTGGGCGGCAAGCGCGACCAGAGTGGTGCCGACGCCATGATGCGCCATCTGTTCCTGTTCCAGCGTGATCTCTTCCGGGTCGGCCACGATCAGATGCGCCGCCTCGCTGAAGGCCCGATAGGCGAGCAGGGCATCCCCGCGCTTGCGCAGGCACTGACCCTTCCAGATCAGCAGCATGGGCTCGTGCAGATCGCGGGCGCTCGCCTGGTTCACATAGTCGACCACGGTCGAGCAGCCCTTATTCCAGACCAGCGAAGCTTCATCGGCGGCGCGATATTCCAGCATCGCAAGCCCCGCCGCCCCCATGGCCTGGTCGGAAAGCTCCTCGGCCTCCATCAATTTCTGGAATGCGGCGCGGACTTCGGTCGACTCGACCTCGCCGCCCCAATCATTCAGCGCAGCCAGCAACAGCTCATGTTCTTCATCGCTCAGCAGGCGGACGTCTCCATCATCGGCGCGCAGCACCATGCTGACCACTTGCGAGGTGACGTCATTCATCGTCTTGCCGAGCACATGGCTGCGCGCAATGTTAATGGCGCGATCCTTGTAGGCGGCAATCTGGCGGGCGGAGCCGGCCTGTTGCAGCTCGCGCGAGAGTTCGGCCTGTCGACGCGCGGATTCATTCTCCTCGCGAATGGCGACCAGTTGCGCCTGCGTCGATTCCCGCTGGCGGCTGGCTTCGCCGGCCACAATGCGGAGGTTTATCTCGTTGAGGCGCGCCTGATAGGCATATTCGGATTTCAGCCCCTGTAGCGCGACGTAGAAATAGATCACGCTGCCGACCGCGATCACCGCCGCCGTCACCAGCAGCACGGCCAGCGCGCGGATCAGGAAACGAAACGCCTTCTGCTCGCCCTGAAGCTCACGCAACAGGTCAAGCGAGGTAACGGGTGTGTTGCCGGGATCTGCCTGCGGATTCATGCCGGGCTCCTGTGTGCGAGGATGGGGGTGCTGGCCCCGTCCCAGACGGTTGATCCGAAGACGGGTTCGAGCAACAGGCGCAGACCCGTATCCTCGTCATCTTCCCGGATGAAAGCCTCCGCGATGAGCAGCTTGATCCGCAACTGCCGCTTGCGCCACATGCGCAGCGCCGCGCCAATGGCGGTGGCCACGAAAAAGTTCGACGCGCCGATGATACGTTCCGGATTGTTGGCAAACACATCCTCGCCCAGCGGCAAGGGATAATGCCCAAGCAATGTGGAAAGGAAGACACTGAACGAGACCAGCGCCATGAAGATCGCCCCGAGCAACAGATAGCGGTTGAGCCGCGCCTCGGACTTCAGCTCGGCCCGGTGGTGGCTGATCAGGGGGCTGATCGTCTTCATCTGCTACTCCCTGTCCCTCGCCACACGGAAGCCGATTCCGTCATCGCGCCCGGTATCCGGGAACCCGTCCCGTATGGCCGAGCGCACATAGGAGGGCACCTTCTCCCAGCTGCCACCCCGTACCGCACGGGTCCGACAATTGCGTTCGTCATAGACCCTCGCTGTGCCGAAGCGACCGAGATAGGAGCGTACACTGCAATCGGCGACCCACTCGGCGACATTACCATGCATCTCGTGCAGGCCGAAGGCGTTTGCCGGGTAATAGCCCGCCGGCATGGGGCGGCGCGGCCAGCTGCCCCTTGGGCTGTCATTATAGGAGCGCGTTGCATTGAAATTGGCCTGCGTGTCGGTCAGCGTCTCGCCGGTGTTGAACGGGGTCGTCGTGCCGGCCCGCGCGGCATATTCCCATTCGGCCTCGCTCAACAGGCGATAAGGCTCGCCCTCCACGAGAGTGTTCAGCCAGTCAATATACGCCGTGGCTTCAACCCAGGTGATGTTGATCACCGGCAAGGCGGATTGTTGCCATTGGTCGCTGCGGGTCTCTGCGCCCGCTTGATTGCCCGCGCAGCCCCCGGCCGCGATGCAGGTCTTGATCTGGCCCCAGGTAATTTCCGTGGCCGAAGCCGCAAACGACTCAATCGTGGCGCGCCATTGCGGGCCTTCATTGTCCTTGCGCTCTTTTTCGGTCTCGGGCGAGCCCATCATGAACTCGCCGCCAGGAAGGGCGACCATATCCGGGCAATTGGTGCAGTCCCTGAATTTGCGCTCGGAGACATCCCCGCCCGCTTCGGCTGCCATGAAGGCGGCATTGCGCAGGAGGCTCGACACTTCGGTGAAGGCGGGGGCCGTATCCCCGTCCGGGGAGGTTTCGGCGGCATCCCCCGCACTGCGCGAGACAGAATTGCGCGCGCCATGCGACACCGCTGATGAGCTGACCGGGACCGGCTGGGGCGCCGCGCCCCCATTGCAGCCGGCAAAGCAGAAATCGGCGCCGGTCAGGCCGGAATTGTAGAACGGGGTCTGCAAGCCATTGGTCGACTGGTTCACCCGGTCGGCCACGCGCTTGAACACCTGTTCCGCGATGAGGTTCTGCTGCCCGATGGTCTCGGCCAGTGCCAGTGCGAACGTCGAATTGCCGCCTTCGCCATCATAGGCGACATAGCCGGGCGCCGTGGAATAGGAGATGAGCAGGCCGCGCGCGGGTTTCACCTCGGCCAATCCCCCGGCGGCGCTTCGCGTGGCGCTGGGCAGCGGATTATCGCGGCAGGCATCCAGGATGACGAAATTCACCGCATTGCCGGCATGTTCCACATAGCGCAGCGCATCCCCGAGCCGCGGCGCCTGACGCCAGATATCCTGTTCTGAGCGGGCATTGGCGTCCACCGGCACGAGATAATTCAGCCCCTGCGACTGGACCCCATGCCCGGCATAATAGATCAGGCCGATCGCGGCCGGACCACCCGCCTTCAGCCGCGCGCCGTGGCTGGCAAAGGCCCGCTCCATCTCTTCTTCCGTGCCATCCAGCACGAGATCGACAGAAAAGCCGACCTTGCCGAGCGTATCGGCCATGAGCCGGGCATCGCGGGCCGGGTTGGCGAGTTGCCATCCGGTCTGCTGGTAGCTGGAATTGCCAATGATGAGGGCGTAACGCGGAGGATCGCCGCTGTCAGCCAGGGCCAGAGGCCCCAGCATGAGGCACAGGAATAGTGTCAGTACGGTCCGAAGCATGGCGGGCGTCCCCTTCCGCTGGTCGCTACATCGTCCCCCGAGCGCGCCGCGTTAACTAACCCCAATTTCCCTCAGGAGAAAAGGGGGCGGGTGGCCGTATCCGCCGGAAAGCCGTGTCAGGCCGTGCCGGGACGCTGGGCCACGTCCGGCTGGGCCGCCAGCAGTTTCGCCTGCCCGACCCAGTCATCGCGCTGGATCCGGCCCTTGAAATGTTCGAGCTTGTCATCGACCCATCTGATCTCGTCCGGGCCCCATTCGGCGATCTGCCAGAAATAGAACACCCCGATTTCATTGAGCAATTCGGCTAGCATCGGGCCAATGCCATTGACGCGCTCCAGATCATCTTCGCGGCCGAAGGCGGCCTCGACCAGAAGGTTTGCCTTGTCATCCGGGCGACGCGCGCCCGCAATCGGGTCCACGCCGCGGCGGATTTCGACTGTCCGCACGGTTTCTGTCGCCGCGGGCGGCGGAGGGGGTGGTGGCGGAGGCGGAGGAGCCGCTGGCGCGGGTTCCGTTTTCTGCGTGAATTGCGCCGCCGACAGCGGGACGCGCTGGCTGTAGTCAATATCGGTGCGCGTATAGGCGGTTTCCTGCAGGGTGCGCACCATATGGTGCATCGCCGCCATGCCGTATTCGATGGAGGTCAGCCGGTCCTCGACCGCGCCCATGTTCAGGCGCGCTTCCATCTTGCGCAGCGAATTGGTGACGCTGGACAGGTCCGGATCCTGAAGCGTCAGGACCGATTCCTGCAGCGCGGCGAGGCGCCGTTCCAGCGGGGCCACATCCGGCAGGGACTGCATGTCGATGCGCAGCGCCGCCATCGACGATTCAATATTGGCGAAGCGGGCCTGTAGCGGCGACAGATCCAGAGGCGTCCGGTCCATCGTGGAGACATGAGCCTCCAGCGCGGCCAGCTTGGAATGCAGCGCCGCCGTGCCGCCTTCGAGATCGGCCAGCTTGTTGTGGGTGAGGCGCACATGGTCCGGCGTGTTCTTCAGGTCGCGTTCCATCTGGCGGAGCGTCTCGGTCACCGGGCCAAGATCGATTTCGGTCTGGGACAGATTGCCGATGGCGGTTTCGAGCTTGGCCAGCCGGTCGCGAAGACTGTCGACATCCGGCATACGCAGCGAGGCCAACGAGGATGACAGGGTCTGCAGGCGGATGGTCATGCTCTCATTGTCGGCCTTGCGCTGGGCGTCGAGCCCTTCGGCAAATTCGGCAAGCCGGGCTTCCATCTGGCCAAAATCGCTGCGGATCGGCTCAAGGTCCGTCATCGGCACGTCGATGTTTTCGAGCGCCAGTTCGAGGCGCGCAAGGCCGCTATGGATCGGGCCGAGATCGACTTCCGGGAAGGCCGGCAGGTCCGGCATCTGGGGCGGCTCGCTGTTGACCAGCACGTTGACGTTATCCTCGATGCGGGACAGGCGCGCTTCGAGACTGTCGAGGTCGGTATTCTTCAACTGGCCCACGGCCATGTCGAGATCCGCCAGCCGTGAGATCACCGGGTCGAAGGTCGAGCCACTGTCGGCCAGCCGGGATTCGATGGCTTGCAGGCGCGCATTGATCGGGGACACGTCCGGGATGGGCAGGCTGGTCAGCCGCTCGCCCATGCTGCTGAAATTGGCATACAGTTCATCCCGCGTAACGGGCGTCGGCAGGGTGGAGAGGCGCTCTTCAATCGCGGCGAAATGCGCCGCAAGGTCTTCGCGGGTCACGCCGGGCCGGGCATCGGCCAGCGCGCTGCGATCCATCAGGTCTTCATATGTCTCGGTGACATCCTCATACCGGTTGCGCATCCACCAATAGGCCAGCATCGCGCCCGCCAGCGCGGCGAACAGCATGAGCAGCAAGATCTGGATGAGAAGAAACCACATGATGTTTACTTTCGACGTATCAGGAGGAAATCATTCGGAGACACGGATCACCCGTATCTCTATTCGGCGGTTCTGGGCGCGGCCGTAAGCCGTATTGTTCGGGGCAATCGGGCTGGCGTCGCCATAGCCGGTCGCAACCAGCCGGTTCGGCGGCACCCCGCGCGCGATCAGCGCGTTGCGCACGGCTTCGGCGCGCGCCTGGCTCAGCTGCCGATTGGTTTCCGGCAGGCCCGTGCTGTCAGTATAGCCAGCAATGCGCAGCGCACCCGGACAGGCGCGGACTGCCTCGGCCACATCGTCCAGCAGACGGGCGCTACCGGCTCCGATCACGGCGCTGGAAGACTGGAACTCGATCCGCGTATCGCCGAGCAAATCCGTCAGCGAGGATTCGCACGAATCCACGGCCTCGCGGGAAATGATGTCGACGGCGCCCACTTCGCCCAACGGGACGGGAGCCAGCGCCAAGTCTCGCACGGTCGCCGCTTCAGCTGCGGGCAATTCACAGCTCAGCGAGAAGCGATTGGTGTTGAACCCCGCCACACCCCGGTCGCAGCGTGAGACGGTGTCCACGCCGCGCAAGGCAACTTCCAGGAAGCCGTCCGGCGACGGGTCGTTCGTGATCGACAGGCTGTCCTGCACCGAAACGATGCGGGGCGGGGCAATCTCGGTGCGGGCAGCGGCAACGATTTGCTCACGGATAGTATTGTTGGGCATGTCGCCATCCAGCGTCAGAACGCCATTGGCGACCCGGAACGACCAGTTGATGCTGCTGGCGTCAGGCGAATCGCCGAGGGCGCTCCAGTCAAAGCCGTCACGGACCCGTGTCACGGGCCGCGCCTCGCCGAACAGGGTCGAAGCCCGCGCTTCGCGCACCGCTGACAGCGCGCCTTCGGCGGCCTGACGGCTCGGCGGGCGGCCCTCAAGCGTCACCCATTGACCGGATACGCGGGGCCGGGCCCATGCGGCATCAATATCGGCCAATGCCTGCGCGGCGGCGCGTTCGGTCGAAAGCTGGATGACGCCGAAGGCAAAAGGCCAGAGCGCGAACAGCAAGAGCAATCCAAGCGCAATGATCGGAGCGCCAGCATAGGGCACGAAAGGCAAGCGGTCGCTTTGAGCGCGCCGCACCTTGCGCGTGCGCAGAAGCCGGCCTTCGGTGCTGGTGCTGTCACTCAAACTGCCGCCCTCGTTTCATATGTCGTAAACGCCCCACCCGTTACCGGGCATTGCGTCAAACATTATCTGAAACAAAGGCCTCCAACAACATTCCGATCCCGAAATGAAACGCCGGTGGAGACAATAAAGCTGTCAAAACTTGCTACAATTCAGCCGTGGCGGGAGTTGTATTCATCGGTAACGCCTGTCAGGCGAAACTTGGGATTACTTGCCCATCTCGTCGGGAATCGTCTGGTCCATGGTCTGGGCCGGGTGACAACAGGACGGACCGCTGACTATCCGGGCCGGAACGCCCGCGACAGTGCACTTGGCGGGCACGTCCTTGAGCACCACACTGCCGGCCGCAACCTTGGCTTCGTCGCCAATATGGATGTTGCCCAGGACCTTCGCGCCGACAGACAGGAGCACGCCCCGACCAATCTTCGGATGACGGTCGCCGACTTCCTTGCCGGTCCCGCCCAGGGTGACGCCGTGCAGCAGCGAGCAATCATCGCCGACAATGGCCGTCTCACCAATCGTGATGCCGGACGCATGGTCGAGCATCACGCCCGTGCCGATACGGGCAGCGGGGTGAATGTCCACACCGAACAGTTCGGAGGCGCGGCTCTGGAAATGGAAGGCCAGCGTTTCGCGGCCTTCACGCCACAGGAAATTGGCAACGCGATAGGTCTGGAGCGCGAGGAATCCCTTGAAGTAGAGGAAAGGCTGCAACATGCCGCGGCAAGCCGGGTCGCGTTCGAGCACGGCCTGCATGTCAGCTTCGGCAGAAGCCACAAGCGAGCGGTGGGAATCATAGGTATCGCTCAGGATCTGGCGAACCTGCTGCGTGCTCATCACGGGATTGCCAAGCTTTTCAGCGAGATGGAAGGACAAGGCCTGACACAGGGTCGAGTGCGCCAGGATCGCGGAGTTCAGATAGCTCGACAGCGTCGGCTCATCCGCAGCAGCGGCGCGCGCTTCAAAGCGCAAACGGTTCCAGGCGGGCGCCGGGGCGCCAATATCCGGGTTCTCTGGCATGTCTCTTCCTTCCAGTCCCTGACTAAACGACATGGGCGATTTTTGCCCAAGTGCAAGTCCTTGTGCGCCAATTACTCGGCAGGCATTTCGGAGCGGTTAAACATATGGCGCAGGGCCGTGCGAACAGGTTTTGCCGTGGTGATGCGGAAAACGGCCGGCGTGAAATAGAGCGCCAGCAGGGCTGAACCGCCCACACCGCCCGAAATCCCGGCGGCCAGAGGCATCCAGAACGAGTCGCCGCTCAGCAGGATCGGCACGAAGCCGCCCATCGTCGTCAGCGTCGTAGCCACGATGTGACGGGTGGCATCGACGACGACTTCGCGCTGCGCAATCACATCATCAGCCATGGCCGCAGGACTGGCCCTCAACAGGGAAAGCACCACAATCGAGCCGTTGATCGCGATGCCGAACAGGCCAAGCCCGCCAATGATGGCGTTGAACCCGAACGGCAGATTGAACAGCCAGACGCCGAAGAACGCGAACCCGAGCGACAAAAAGCCTGTGGCGAGCACAAGCAACATCATGCGGAACGAATTGAAGACCAACATGATCGCGCCGGCCATGACCATGACCAGCGGCACGCCCACGGCGGCCAGATTGCCGACCGCATCGCTGGAATTCTCCGCCTCACCCCCGATCAGGACTTCATACCCGGCGGGGACATGGAATCCTGTTTCCGCAAAGCGGGCCTGGTAGTCTTCCAGCACGGGTGCCGGCAGCGTGTAGGGATCAAGGAAGGCGAGGATCTGGTTCATCCGCTGGCCGTTGCGGCGCGTGATGACCGCCGTTTCAGGCACCAGCGTGACATCACCCAGCGCGGAGATCGGCGTGCCCGAGCCTGAGCCAACCGTAGCCGAACGCAGATCTGTCATGCCCGAGCGGCGTGACATGGGCGCAATGACTTTGACGGGCAGTTCTTCCGTCCCCTCAAGAACGGAGCCGGCCCGGACGCCTTCCAGTTCAGCGCTGAGGTCTGCGGCAATGTCGGTCAGGCGCTCGCCCGCCATGGCGGAGGCGGCCTCATCGGCCTGAAGCCGCATGGTCGGCGCGCCCAGTTCGAGGGAGGCCACGGTATAGGTGACACCCGGTGTTTGTCCGAGCACGGCGCGTGTCTGGTCGCCGATCATGTCGAGCGTGTCGAAATCATTCCCCATGATGCGAAACTCGATAGGTGCATCGGCCGGCGGCCCCTGTTCAAAGGGCAGCGCCAGGAAGCGCGCGCTCGGGAATTCGTCGCGGACCCTGCGCTGAACTTCGCCCACGATCTCGTGCGTGCGCTCGTTCGAATCCAGTTGAATCCACCCGGAGGCAAACCCTTCGACGCCTTCGGTATTGTTGAGGATGTTGTAGTAGACGCGAGGGGATGGCTGGCCGAGTACCCAGGTAACGTCCTCGACGCCTTCAATCCCATTGATCAGGTCGGTGGCGCGATGGACGATGTCCACCGTGTCATTGATGTCGGCCTCAGGCGAGAGTTGCAGCGACACCTGAAACTGGTCACGCTCCGTCTGCGGAAAGAATTGTGACGGCAATTGCCCGACCAGCCAGAAGCCGAATATGGCCGGAGCCACACCGGCGGCGATGCCCAGCAAGGGGTAGCGCAGCACGGCTTCGATCGAGGCGCGGTAGCCATCGGAGATGAAATCATTGGTCACGCCGTCGCGCCACCAGCGGCGTGGGCGTTTCGGCTGGCCGGTTTCCCAGCCGCGCTTGCGGTCAAACCAGCCCGCCATCGCCGGGATCACCGTGATCGAAACAACAAAAGAGGCCGAAATCGAGAAGACGACCGACAGGCCGATCATGCCGACGAACTCGCCTGCGCCGCCTGGCAGCATGGCGATGGGCGCAAAGGCCAGCGCCGTGGTCAGCGTCGAGGCCGCCAGCGGCGCGGCCAGATGGTTGAGGCTCTGCCGGATCGCTTCGAACCTCGTCTGGCCCTTGGCACGCATCTGATCGAATTCATCGACCACCACGATGGCATTGTCGATCAGCAGGCCGAGCGAGATGACGAGGCCGGTCACGGACATCTGGTGCAGCGGATGGCCGAACACGCTGAACAGGATCAGCACGAGGCTGACCGTCAGCGGAATGGCCATGCCGACCACGATGGCCGAGCGCCAGCCCATGGTGACGAACAAGACGACAATGACGATGAAAGCGGAAAAGAGCAGGTTTTTCGCCAGCCCGTTCAGGCGGTCATTTGTGTAGAGGCTCTGGTCAAAGACGGCCTCGACCTTCAGGCCCGGAGGCGCGTTGGCCGCGAAATTGTCAGAAATGGCACGGGCACTTTCAGCCCATTTGTCGACGCGCTGTCCCGGCGAGATATAAACGCCGACCAGAACGGTGCGGAGATTGTTCTCGTAGGCCTGCTGCGTTGACGGATCGGCAAAGCCCTTCTCCACCCGCGCCACATCCGCCACGCGGACAGCGGAGCCGTCGGCGCGCTGCAGCAGAGGAACCTGGCGAACGCGGGAGATGCCGTCGAATTCCCCCCCGACTTCAAAGCCGATCGTGCCGCCTTCGCCGCGCACACGCCCTGCGGGGGTCTTGCTATCTGCGGAGGCGATCAGCGCGGCCGCCTGCCGGAAGGACAGGCCGGCGGCAGAGAGCGCCTGCGGGTCAACGACCACGCGGACTTCCTCGACCGGCATGCCATAGGTTTGTGTCTCTTCCGTGCCCGGCAAGCGCTGGAACTGGTCTTCCAGATCAAGCGCCAGCCGCCGCATCACGGTCAGGGGCACATCGCCTTCGCCCGTCCAGGTAAGACCGACCACCAGAGTGGCCGCCCCTACATAGAGGCGTTCGACTTCCGGTGCGCCGACGCCGGTCGGGAATTGCGCGCGCGCTTCCTCGACCTGCCCCCGGATCAGCGTCCAGGTGTCATCGACTTCAGCTTCAGAGAGGTCTTCCCGGATTTCGACCCGTACCTGCGAGAAGCCCGCCCGGCTGGTCGAACTGACTTCCTCGACTTCGGGAAGCTCCATCAGGGCGGCTTCGACGGGCTCCGTAATCAACGCTTCGATGCGCTCGGCGTCTGCGCCCGGAAACGGCGTGAGGACATAGCCATACCGTTCGATCAGGGTCGGGTCTTCCTGACGGCCCAGCGTGAGCATGGCGCCCAATCCGCCAATCAGGACAACGAGGATCGCCAGAATGGCAAGTCGGGGCAGCTTGAAGAAGAGTGTCGACATGGACTTAGCCACCATTCACGGTAGAGGCGCGGTGGGCATCCCGCGGCTCAACCGGCTGGCCGGGCACAATACGCTGCAGCCCATCGGTAATGACACGCTCCCCCGCCGTGACGGCGCCGCGGACAAAGGCGCGGTCGCCGTCCGTATGCACCATTTCGACCGGGCGCGAAGCGACGTGCCAGCCGGACTCCGTCGGCTCTGCCACATAAATGGTCCACAGGCCGCGCGAGGCGGTCGAGAGCGCCTTGACCGGCACCCAGAAGCCCGGCTCGTCAATATCCCGCTCCATGGTCAGGCGGACCACGGCGCCGGAGGCGACGATCTCGGCATCATTGATTTCAAACACGGCGGCAACCGTCCGCTGCGCCGGATCAATCACGCCGGTCACGCTGCGTAGTACGGCTTCGACCGCGCCCGTATCCGCCTGCAAGGTGTAGGCATCTCCAGGTACCAGGCGCGCCGCGCTGTTGGCGGGCAGGCCGATGCGCGCTTCGAGGTGCGCCGCCTCGACCAGATCCAGAATTGGCTGGCCGGCGCCGGCTATCGCGCCCTCATCCGACATGCGCGCCGTCACCACGCCATCGAATGGCGCCGTGATGCGGGACAGGTCGATCTGGACACGGAAAATGTCGGCTTGCGCCTTGGCCGCTTCAACACGGGCAAGGGCTGTATTGGCCTGCGCCTCGGCTTCGTCGACCGCCTGCTGGGAGACATGCCCCTGCAGTTTCAGCGTGCGGCGGCGCTCCACCGTGCTGAGGGCGAGTGAATGCGCCGCGCGGGCTTCATCGACCACAGCGCTTGCCGAGGCCAATTGCGCGCGCAGGCCGCGCGTGTCGAGGCTGGCGAGGATACTGCCCCGCTTGACGCGGTCGCCAACATCCACGGCGATGGTTTCGATCCGCCCCCCGCTGGAGAAGCCCAGCGCAGAATTGCGGCGGGCTTCGGCAAGGCCGGAATAGGTTTCGTTCAGCGTGAATGCAGAGACCAGTTCGACCGGAGCAACCTGAACCGCCATCGGGACAGGCGCAGTCTTGGCGACCTTGGGGCCTTCCTTGCTGCGCAGCTGCGCCGCCGCAAACACCAGGCCAGCACATACGAGTAGCAGGATGATGAGGAAGAACAGCCCCTTGAGGGCCGTCGGCCGCTTGTCACGCGCGGTGTCTCCGGTGGTGTGAGGAATCTCGGTCATGAGTTTTGTCCTGGGAGGCGGCCATTTCCAGATCCGTCAGCGGGCTTGAGCAGCCCCCGGATCTGGAGGTCGGCATGAAATTCAATGAAGTCCTTGGCGGTCATCGGCTGTTGTTCCGGAACCAGCTGATGGAAATGGGGCATGTGGATCAACAATTGCGCAAGGCCGTGGGACCCGGCCCACAGCGATTTGGCCGCCATGACAGGATCAAGGGAGGGATCGAAGATATCCAGCTCCTGCCCTTCGGTGACCATGCTGATCAGCACACCAAAGGCCTGACCCTTTGAAGTGGTCACGAAGCTATCCCATGACAGGGGGCCACCGCCATTCTCGGGAAGCGAATGCTTGATGCTTGAAAACGCCGCCGCATAGTGGAAAGGCCGGGTGACCGCGGTATCGACATATGTCGCTACGCAAGCTTTGGCGCGCTGCAGGAAGGGCCGGTCCGCACTGGAACTGCCGTCAATCTTTGCAAGAAGACGCTCGAAGAACGCCTCCTTCAACTCGTCGATCAATTCATCCTTGGAGCCAAAATATTTGTAGATTGCCGAGGGCGAGTAGTCGATTTCGTCCGCCAGTCTGCGAATGGAGAGGCCGCTCTCGCCTTCTTTTGCGAACACGCGCTCCGCCGCAGAAATAATGGATTCCCGCACGCGCAAGCGGCGGCGGTCGGCCGGCGTCTCCTCGGAAGGGGAATCTGTCTGCATTTGACCCACTGCCCACGCAAAGTGTTCAGAAAGTGAACACTGTTCACTCTTGTACGTCTTTCTACCCCAATTCTCAAGCCTGCATTTGTTAACACGCGTCTTTAAGAATGAGTCGCAACTACCTATGTTGCCGCCATGACAAAGCGATTCCCCCCCGCCCCCGCCATTGCCACGCCGATGCTCGCCACCCGTCCCAGTGAGGAGGCCCGCCAATTGCTGGCCCTGCGCCGGTCTGCGGGAAAGCATTTCATCGGGGAGCCCGGCCCCACCCCGGAGGCCGTCGATGAATTGCTTGAGATCGCCGCCAGGGTGCCGGATCACCGCCGCATGACGCCGTGGCGTTTCATTGTGTTCGAGGACGATACCCGCGCCGAGTTCGGCCAGGAATTGGCGCGCATTCTGGGCGAGACCAAATCGGATGCGGAATCGAAGGATCTGCTGGAGGCAGCTGGCTTGTTCCTGCGGGCGCCGGTCGTGGTGGCTGTGATCTCCTCGCCGAAGGATGATGGTCGCACGCCGGTCTGGGAACAGGAGCTTTCCGCCGGTGCGGTCTGCTACAATCTCTTGCTGGCGGCAAATGCCAGCGGCTGGGCCGGCGCCTGGTTGAGCGAATGGCCGGCCTTTGACGCGAAAGTGGCGGAAGCCCTGGGCCTGTCGGCCACCGAACGCGTTGCCGGTTTCATGTATCTGGGAACCTCAAAGATCGCCCCGCCCGAACGCGGCCGCGCCAACATGTCGGAGATCATCACCCGCTGGTCGCGCTAGCCTCGTCCGCGATAGGGGGCAACGCCCGTGTCGGGCACGTAAAGACCGGCCGGGATTTCCCCGGACTGCCAGAAGACATCAATCGGAATGCCGCCGCGCGGATACCAATAGCCGGAAATGCGTAGCCAGGTCGCCTCGGTGAAATCAGCGATCTTCTTGCCGATGGAGACGGTGCAATCCTCATGGAAGGCGCCATGATTTCGGAAACTGGTCAGGTAGAGCTTCAGGCTCTTGGATTCCACCAGCCATTCACCGGGCGCATAGTCGATCACGAGATGGGCAAAGTCCGGCTGGCCCGTGACTGGGCAGAGCGAGGTGAATTCCGGCGCTACGAACCGGGTCAGGTAGAGCGTGCCGGCATGCGGGTTGGGCACGCGCTCCAGTTGCGCCTCTTCCGGACTTTGCGGTTGGTTTGTGTTCTGGCCGAGTTGGTCCAGGCCCTGATAGATCGGATTGTCAGCCATATTAAAGGATCGCCGGTACGGGAATGAGATTGAAGGTGAGCCCCATATAGAGCGCATAGCCGAAAAGGAGAACCGCCCCTTCCCAGCGCGCGATCAGGCGACCAGTGATCGCAAACAGGACCATCAGCCCGACCGACAGGATCAGCGCGGACATATCGCCCAGACTGATCAGGCTGGTGCCCGCCCCGGACGTGACCGCATCCGTGGTGACATCGCCGACCGGCACGCTACGCACGCTGAACGGATGGACCAGCGCCGTGACGCCCAGAATGCCGAGAATGTTGAAGATGTTGGAGCCGATGATATTGCCGAGCGCGACATCCGCCTTGCCGCGAAAGGCTGCGATTGCCGACGTGGCAAGTTCTGGCAGGCTGGTGCCCACGGCCACGATGGACAGGCCGATGACGGTTTCACTGATACCAAACTCCCGCGCGATGGTTACACCGCCATCGACGAGCAGTTTGGCTCCGAACACAACGCCGACAAGACCTGCCAGCGCCATCAGGACGCCGAATATGACCCCATAATTCGCCTCGACCGTTTCAGCCTCTTCAGCATGCAGGACCGAGGCTTCATCCCCGGTCGTCTGGTCCGCGAACAGCGAAAAGCCCACATACGCCACCAGACACGCCATCAGCATGAATCCTGCAAGGCGGGAGAAGAGGTCAAACCAGATGAGCCCGCACAGAAGGATCGTGACGATGACCATGACCGACGTATCCCGCATCAGGGCGCGGGGATTGGTGATGATGGGATGGATCAGCGCGGCTATGCCGAGCACGAGCAGGATATTGGCAATGTTGGAGCCGACCACATTGCCGACCGCAATGCCGACGGCGCCTTCATTGATGGCCCGCAGGCTGGTCACAAGCTCGGGCACCGACGTCCCGAAGCCGACCAGGGTAAGGCCGATCACCAGTTCGGAAATGTTGAGCTTGCGCGCAACACTCACAGAGCCCCGAACCAGTCCCTCGCCTCCGATAAACAGGAGGACGAGACCGCCCAGAACCATCAGATATGTCATGAAAATCCCCGTGGGAAAGAATGGAGTTGCCAATATGGGGGGCCGCCATAAGTCGCGCAATCTGGCCCATGATGAGTATTTTTGCGGGGTCTGATTTCGTCGCGAATGGACAAAAAAACAGCTATCGGGTTGGAAGCGACAAATTTCAGCAAACTTGTTCACCGTACACTCAGCTCAATAACGCACATATCTCAATGAACACGCAAGGATCGAAGGAAAGATGGTAAACCGGGCAGAACGCCCATCGGACAGAATTGCCCTGCCCCGAGGCAGGATGGCTGTCTGCTGCCTTGCGCTCAGCCTGATGCCCGCCTGCGCCTCTCTGCGCGGCAATGGCGACAGTGAGACGGCAATATCCGGAAACACCACCATTCCGGTCACCATCGACGGTCTGCCAAACAATCTGGAAGATGATGCGCGCGATGCGGTCGCGATCCGCGCCGGTGAGCCGACCAGCCTGCTGGATGTGCGGCGCCGCGCAACACAGGCCGCCAGCGCGCTGGAAGAGTATCTCGCCTCCGAAGGCTACTTCATGGCCATCGTCAGCCCGGACCTGGTCGAGGACATGGACACGCGCCCGCGCCTGGATGTGGATATCGGCGAACGGTTCACGATTGCGTCCGTGACCTTGGCGGGCACCGGTGACCTGCCGGATGACGTGGCCAACCAGCTTGGCATCACCACGGACGAATTGGGCATTGGCACCTGGGCGGTGACCGACGACATCGGGTCGCTGGAACGACAACTCGTCAGCCAATTGCGGAATTCAGGCTATGCCTTTGCCGAAAGCCAGGGCATCGACGCGCTGGCCTCGCGGGCGGACAAGACGCTGGAACTGACCTACCAGCTGGTGCCGGGGCCCCGCGTCCGGCTCGGTGAACTGGTCATTCCGGACGACCTAAAAACCGAAGACCGCGCCATTCAGATCCTGCGCAACTGGAAACCTGGCGATTATTACTCACCGGAAAAGATGGAGACGCTGCGCACGCGCGTGCGGGGAACGGATCTGTTTGACGGCATCGGGGTGAATGTTCAGAAGACTCCGGATACGGATGGCCTGCACAAGGTCGACCTCCAGCTCTCGGAAGGCAAGCGACGCTCGATCGGCGCCGGTGTCAGCGTCTCGACGTCTGACGGCGTCGGCACAACCACCAGCTGGGAACGTCGCAACCTGACCGGCATAGGCGACACAATCGGCGTGGAGGCCCAGATCGCCACGCGCGCCAGCGGGCTAACGCTCAGCTATGAGCGACCAAACATTGGCCGGTATGGCCGGGACTTCACGGCCGAGACCGGTGTGCGCGTCGAGGAAACCGATGCCTACGACCTTCAGGGTGCCAGCGTATCGGCCAGCCTGTCCCAGCCATTCAACGACCATTTCATGGTCTCGGCCGGAGCGAAGGTCGATGCCACCCGCTCGACCGATTATGAATTACGCGCGCAAGGGGTTGATGACTATCGCGAGCAGGTGACGCTCTCCTTCCCGCTCGGCGCGACCTATGACACGGTCTCGAAACCGCTTGATCCGCAGGCGGGCAATCGGGTGTCTCTCGGCGTCGAGCCAGGCATATCCTTTGGCGGTGGCGAAGCTTCCTACACACGGATCACCAGTTCTGCCTCGACTTACCGGAAAATCTCCGACCGGCTGGTCGCCGCCGTCCGGGCTGAAGCCGGGACCTTCCTGGGCGATGACGGCGTGCCTGTGGACCGGAAATTCTTTGCAGGCGGCGGCGGATCCGTGCGCGGCTTCGAATACCAATCCCTGTCCCCGACAGATGCAGACGGAAACATCATTGGCGGCGACGCCATGTTTGCGGCCACGGCGGAGCTGCGCTGGCGCAAGTCGGAGCGCTGGGGCTATGTCGCCTTTGTCGATTCCGGATATGCGGCGGGCTCGATTGATGAAGCCTTCAGCGAGATGCGAACCTCCTTCGGTCTCGGCGTGCGCTTCTATCCGGGATTCGGACCGGTCCGGTTCGACATCGCCACACCGCTTGACCGGCGGGAGGGCGAAGACCCGGTTCAGGTCTATGTCTCCATCGGGCAGGCCTTCTGATGGCCGCCCTGACGACTCTCCTCGATATGGTCCGGCGGCGACGATGGCTGATGGCCATCCTATCAGTTCTGGTCGTGCTGGCCGTGATCCTCGTTTCCGCGCGCCTCTGGATCGCCTCGAGCGGCGGGCGCGCTTTCGTGGAATCCCAAATTAATGGCCGGAAGGCCGGATCGCTGGGCACGCTGCAGATTGAAGGCCTTACCGGCGACCCGCTGGATCGTCTCGGTGCGGACCGGGTCACGCTGACCGATTCCGAAGGCGTCTGGCTGTCAGTCGAGAATGTCGACCTCGCCTGGTCGCCTGCACGGCTGATGTCGCGAACGATCAAGCTGGACCTGGTAAGCGCCGGCAAGGTCGACGTCCTCCGCCGCCCTGTGACGGAGCAGGATGACAGTCCGGACTCCGGATCCTCGGGCAAATGGGCCGTCTCGCTGGACGAATTGAAGATTGCGGAATTGCTGTTGCAGGAAGGCGTGGCAGGCCCACGCGCAGCATTTGAAATCGACGGGCGCTTCCGCCTGCCAAAAGCCCGGACGTTCGATCTGGCAGTCACCGCGCTCCCGCTGGAAGGTGTGGGCGACCGGGTAGACGCAACGCTGAAGCGTACCGCGTCCGGCGCGTACAGTCTTGATGCTGAAGTGGAGGCCCCTGCTGGCGGCACGCTGGCGACGCTCGCCAAACTGCCCGACGGCGAAAGCGCCTTGCTGACAGCGCGCGCCAGCGGCACGCTGGACAATGGCGACGGCTTTGCCGAACTGAAGATCTCCGGTGCCTCGGTTGCGGAACTGACCGGCAAGATCACGGCAGGCGACCTGCTGGCCAGTGCGAATGTCAATGCGACGCGCCTGCCCCTGTCGGACCGGATCAAGACGCTGGTCGGCCCCACCGCGAGCCTGACGGTCGACGGCGATATCCGGAAAGCGAAAATTCCGTTCAATATGTCCGGTACGCTGGCCTCGGGTTCCTTCTCCGCTAACGGCATATATCGACGCCGCGCACAGGATTTCGACGGCCCCGTCAATCTCGACGTCAAATTCTCGGGACTTGAGGAGTTGGCCAGCCTTGACGCGGACCTCGCCTTTACCGGCGCGCTTGCCGACCCAATGGACACGCCTGCCCTGACCGGCACGGCTAAGCTGACAGCTGACAGCACCGCCGACCTGCCTTTTGAGGCGCTTGAAGGGCCCGTGAAAATCGTGTCCGACAGCAGGCGTATCCGTTTCGAGGGCACGCTTGCCGGAACAGGCGTCCTGTCCTCCAGCGCGACGGCGCAGCGGATTGCCGGCAAGGCCCCGAAATTTGAGCTGGCTGGAGATTACAATCGCGATACCGGCCTTGTCACGCTGGCGCCCTCCACGGTGCAGCTAGCCACCGGACGGGTCGCAGCCAGCGGCACCATCGGCACCCGCGAGAAGTCACTGGACCTGCAGGCCCGGCTGCAACAGGTGTCCGGCCTGCTCGCTTCCGCCCCGCGCCTGTCTGCCACCGGCTCTGTCGGCGTAAGCGGCAACTTCAAATCGCCCCTGATTGTCGCAGATTTGACGGCTCAAGGTATTAGTGAAGTCAATTCAACACTCGCCCAGGCACTGGGCGAATCTGCCCGCGTGCGCGCCAGCGTTCAGAGAGCGGACAAGGCTTATCAAGTACGGTCGGCCAGGATCGATGGCGACAAACTGGATCTGACGGTGTCCGGCAAGTATGCCTCCAACGGCGCCACAACACTGACCGGCCAATTCGAACAGAGTGAAGCCATTGAGATATCGGGCACACACCTCAATCTGAATGCGGGCACGCTCAGCCTGTCCGGCCCGAAGGGCATTCAATCCATCAAACTGACCTCGACGGGCGGCGCCCTCAGCCGCAACTCCATTGATGTCACAGCTCTGCACACGGCGGCCGACCTGAACCGGACAGATGATGGCTGGGCAGGTCCTGTCGCCCTATCCGGTGATACGGGGAACCAGCCCGTCGAAATCACGTCGATGGCGTCCTGGGCCGAGGGCGTCTTCGCCTTGCGGGATATACGGTCCGTTTATGAGACCGCCCAACTGTCCGGGTCCCTGATCTATGGCGGCGAGCGCGGGCTTGATCTCACCCTCAACGTCGCGGGCGAACGTTTCAATCTCGGGGCACGGCATGTCGGCGCGTTCGATGTGAAGCTGAATGTGGACCGGGCGCCGGACGCAGACATGTCCATCACCGCCTCCGGTCAGGTCCAGAATGTCTGGCTGTCCCCCTCGCTCCGTTTTGACTCGATCAATGGTCAGATCCGGAATGCGCCAGAAGGCTACAATTTCGCAGTACAGGTAAAACGCGAACATGAGACGCGGCCGACCGCTCTTGATATATTGGGGGCAGCCGATTTTGCAGCGGAATATCCGAGCGGTCAGATCGAGCTGGATGGCACCCTGCTGGGAGAACAGGTCCGCTCGGTCCAGCCGATTAGTTGGCGGCTGGGTGAAACGCCCTCCATCGAAGCGAACCTCGCAATCTTTGGCGGCTCCATCGAGGCACGGATCGCCGAGCGGACCCGCACGCCCCGCATGAGTCTCACTGTCGAGAATGTCGATCTCGCGCCCGTGCTGGCTTCCGCCGGAATCGCGACACGCCGGGTCATGGTGAATGGTGATGGCGACTTCCTGCTCTTCGGCGCCAATCCGGAAGGCCGTTTCGACATGAATGTCGAAGGGCCATTGCCGGGGCTGGAGCGGTCTCTTGCTGTCGATCTAGTCGGCCATCTGCGGAATGGGGCGTTGGTGATAGACGGCGCTGGCGATTATGGCGAGCTGCGCCTGGCGGGCTCGGCCACGCTTCCCGTCGCAGCCGAGCCCGAGGGCATCGCCCATTTCGACATGGACCGGCCGATGCAGGGCACGGCAAATCTGAAGGGCGACTTGTCTGACCTGCGCTCCCTAGCGCTCGCCTATGGTCATGATGTTGGCGGTGTGATCGACGCGTCCGCCGAGCTTTCGGGAACCCTGAAGGCCCCGACTGTCCGCGCTGAGGCGGACCTGGCAGATGGCATTTATGAATTCGGCGCGACCAGTTTGAGGCTCGTGAATTTAGACTTGGAGGTCGCCTACGCCGATGCCGCCCTTCGCCTGACCGGGACCGGTGATGGCGCCGATGGCGGCACCGCCACCGTTTCCGGCACCCTATCGACCGATGAGACCGATTTGACCACGGAGTTCGCTGGCCTGCTGCTCTACAACCGGGACGGCGACTCGCTGCGCGCAGATGGCAAGGTCAACCTGACTGGCAACACGGAGCAGCGAACAGTCTCCGGAACCGTGGACATCCAATCCGCCCGGTTCAATCTCGACAATCTTCCCTCCTCCAAGGCGCAGGCCATTGATGTGCGCTGGAAAGAGGACGGCGAGGAAGGCGCCGGACAAAGCGCCCTGAGACAGTCTCTGTCCCTCGACCTCGACATCAATGCCGACCGGCGCGTGTTCATCGATGGGCGCGGCCTCGAAAGCGAGTGGGGTGCAGACCTGAAACTGACCGGGACCGCGGCGGATCCCCTTCTCAATGGCCAGGCCACCATGCGTCGCGGCACGCTCGCGCTAGCCGGCCGGCCGTTCGTCTTCGACAAGGGGGCAGTCTATTTCGAGGGCCCCTTGCGCCGGGCCCGCCTGGATGTTGAGGCAGAGCGGAGCGTCAATGGATTTGATGCAACGGTCGCACTTACGGGGTCGCCTACCAGTCCCAGCATTGCCCTGACCAGTTCTCCTGACCTGCCAGAGGATGAAATCCTCTCACGCCTCCTGTTTGGACGGTCATCGGTGGACCTGTCAGCCCTCGAAGCAGCCCAATTGGCCAATTCCATCGCGCGACTCAGTGGCAACAGTTCAGGATTCGATCCGACCTCCGAGCTTCAGGCCGCGCTGGGAATCGACCGTTTGTCGTTCGGCACCAATGAAGAAGGCTCCGCACAAGTAGGCGTAGGACAATACATCGCAGACGATGTATATCTTGAGTTAAACTCGGCCGGAGCTGCAGGGAGTTCCGTTGAAGTTGAGTGGGAGCCAAGACCACAGGTCTCCGTTACTTCAGAAACTACTACAGACGGCGAGGCCAAGCTCTCAATTAAGTGGAAAAAGGATTATTAAAAATTGCAGAGGTTTAATCCACTTCAGGTGGGATCGGGCCTTTCCTAACATGGGTTATGACACAGCAGAAAGCACTGCTTTTTATGGCTTTTTCGCCGTCACAAAACAGTCCAATATTGGAACGGTAATGAGATTGAAATGCAAATTTAGGTCTGCATTCCGTTTTCTTGGGTAGTGCTGGTCTTGCCATAACACCCTTTGCGGGAAATCTAATTACCTCTGATGGATATATGGAGCGAGCAGGTCATGAAGCAATCTACTTCCAGAGCCCCTACGGCAGTCGATCAGATGGTTGGCGAAAAAATTCGAAAACTTCGCCTGGACCGCAATCTGACCCTCGCTGAACTTGGCTCTGAGCTCGGCATCAGCCATCAGCAGCTGCAGAAGTATGAAACCGGCACAAACCGTCTGAGCGCCGGCATGCTCGCCAATGTCGCGGAAGTTCTTCGCGTCTCGATCGCCAGCCTTTTCGAAGACGAGAATGCCGAAGACGGCAAGGACACCGATCCATCGGCCAAGGTTCGCGCCGAATGCCATTCCTGGATCGACCGCACCCCGTCCAAGGAGCGCCTCAGCCTGATGGCGAAAGTCCTGCGGGCAATGTCGAGCGACTAAGCTCGTCCCCTTTCACTCGCCGGCTGCCCGCGGCAAGGGGGCCATCTCTTCCGTATCGCTCTCAAGGTCCAGGCGCTGCTTGGGATGATAGAACTCGTCGGTAAACCAGGGCGAGACCTGCTTGTCGAACTGGGCCTTGATCCATTCGATCATCAAATTGCCAAGCGGTGACCGACGTGTCTGCTCTGTATACGCCATCCAGAACTGGATCGGCGCGACTTCAGACATGTCCAGGGCCACCAGGTCCGGGAAGACATCCTGCAAATAGGTCGGTAGCAAAGCGATGCCCCCGCCCTGTCGGCACAGCGCGATCATGGCGCTCGCCGAATTGGTGACGAAGGCGAAGTCGATCATCTTCTTCAGTTCGGCTGCCTTGGGGGCCCACCGCTCGACCTGCTGGACATAGGATTCATGCAGGATGCACCGGTATTGGTGATATTCGAACAGGCTGGACGGCAAGGTCTCCTGCGCGTCCAGATACTCCTGCGAAGCGAAGCCGATATAGTGAAGTGTACCCAGCTTGTGCGAGATGATTTCCGGGTCGCGCGATTCGGTAAACTGGATCGCGATGTCGGCCTCTTCATTCAGCAGGTCCGGCTCCTCTTCCTGCACATGCATGCGGATCTGGGCCTTTGGGTGCGCTTTTTGGAACTCTGCCAGGCGCGGCGCGATCCAGTAGGGTCCGGCTCCATCGCCCGTCCCAATCGTGATTCGCCCTTCCGGCCCGTCGCTCTTGCCAATCGCCTTGCTGAAGGCTGCATTGGCCGATTCTTCCATCTGCCGCGCATAGCGCAGGACCGTCTTGCCGGTCTCCGTCAGCTCCATGCCGCGCGTTGAGCGGCTGAACAGCTTGCTGCTCAGAAACTCTTCCAGTTCGTCGATCTTGCGGCTGACCGTGGGGGGAGACTCTTTCAGTCTCGCAGCCGCCCCCGTCATGCTCCCCAGCTCGGCCACCACTTTGAAAACGCGCAGTTTGTCCCAGTCGATCCGTTGGTTTGGCATGTTGGTTTCCAGAATCGAGGAAGTTGCAGGGGCGATTAGACATGGCCGCCAACCAAACAACTTGCTTAGGCAGAGAAGAATTTCAGCGAATATTGGGATAAATACTATCCACCGGACAGCCATTTACAATGGGGCGGCATCATTTGGCCGCGATTGTAGCCCTATCCGAGTAAAATGGCGTCACGCACAATCCGAAATCTGCGAACGGATTGGGGTGTCTTGCGACTCGCGCGAATGGACCGCTGCTTCAGACCTGCTGGTCTCTTATCCGGTCTGGCGTCAAAACAGCCCCGGTAGCCAGAGCGTAAGTTCAGGGATGAAGGTAATCATCAGCATGACAACGATCAGCGCTGAATAGAACGGCCATATTGTTCGCACCACATCTTCCGGCCTCGCCTTGCCGACCGCGCACCCCACGAAAAGGACTGACCCGACTGGCGGGCTGACCAAACCGATACCCAGATTGAGCAGCATGACGATGCCGAACTGGACGGGGTCGACACCGGCATCCATTGCGACGGGCAGAAGGATCGGCGTCGTGATGATGATCAGGGGCGCCATATCCATGAAAGCGCCGAGGACGAGGAGCATCAGCAGGATCAACAACAAGACGACAACCGGGCTGTCCGAAAACGATGTCAGAGCAGCGGCAAGGGCCGAAGGGCCTTCGAGCAGCGCGAACAGCCAACCGAACATGCCCGCGGCCCCAATGATCAGCATGACCATTGCAGTGGTCTTCACCGCACCCGATGCCGCCTCCATGAATGTCCTGAAACCGAGCGTACGGTAAACGAAGATGCCAACGAGGATCGTATAGATGACGGCAACTGCCGAGCTTTCCGTCGGCGTGAACACACCCAAGAGGATACCGAACACGATGATCAGCGCCGTCATGAGCCCCGGAAGCGCCCCGACAAAGGCACGAAGAAACGCACTCCAACCCGGGAACTCACCCTTTGGATAGTTCCGTTTCACCGCAACCCGCCAGGCGACAAACATCAACGCAAAACCCGCGAGCAGGCCCGGGATAATGCCCGCCAGAAACAGGTCGCCAACACTGACGCTGACAGGCGAAGCTGCAGCATAGATAATCATGTTGTGCGACGGGGGTATCAGGATCCCGAGGATCGCAGCAGTAATGGTGACGTTCACGGCGTAATCGGCATCATAGCCCTTCTCACGCATCATGGGCATCAGTGTGGACCCCATCGCGGATACCGATGCGATCGCAGACCCGGAAACCGCACCGAACATCATGCTGGCCCCAACATCAACTTGCCCCAGTCCACCTCTCGCCCGGCCAAAAGCTCCCTCAGCAACTTTCACCAATCGATCAGCTATGCCTGTGCGCGCCATCAGGTCGCCTGCAAATACGAAGAACGGTATTGCCATCAGCACGAAAACATTCATGCCCGCCGCCATGCGCTGCAGGGCGACGATAGTCGTGATATCCATCAACAGGAATGTCGCCAGGGAAGACGCTCCGAGGGCAAAGGCCACCGGGACGCCCATGGCCAGCAGGACAGCCAGCAGAATGAGGAGGAAGGCTAACTCCATAGCGGTTCGACCTCCTTGCCCTGCAACTCGGCCAGGACATGCTCAAACGAAAACAGAACGATCAGGATGCCACACCCAGCGATAGGCAAATAGGCAAGGCCGCGAGGCAATCCGAGCGTCGGAATTCGGTGGTGCCACGTCGCAGCAACAAGCTCTGCTCCCCCCCACGCCATGAACATGCCGAAAACGAGAACGATCAAATGACAGACTATCTTCAGCCACTTGCGCGGGCTGCCTTTCAGGCTGTCCTGCACGAGCGAAAGCCGGATATGAAACCCTTCCCGGACGCCAGCAGCGGCCGCAAACAGGATGAACCAGAGCATCAGTAGCAGCGAGGCCTGCTCCGTCCAGCTGGGAGCGGCGTTAAGCACGTAACGCGCGAACACCTGCCAGCCGATAATGAGGGTCATGCCGACCAATCCCAGAGCTGACGCGTACAGCGCCGCCCGGCTGAGGAACCGGGAAACAGTACTTATCATCCCGCAACCTCCACCGCCTGAATGCTATCAGCGAGTCCTCTCAGCTCCGGCGTGTTCAGGTATTTTTCCCAAACCGGGCGCACCTTTTCCTGAAATGGAAGGATATCCGGCTCGTTAACCTCTACGCCCGACGCGAGCACAATCTCACGGGAGTGCGCCGCACGCGCATCCCAAAGATCGCGCATATATGGTACGCTGTCTTTTGCGCACACCCGGATAAGTTCCTGATCTTCCGGTGAAAGCTTGCGCCAGCGTTTGGCAGACATAACCAGGACTTCCGGCGCCATGACGTGCCGTGTCAGGCTATAATATTTCGCTGCCTCGAAGTGACGCGAGCTTTCAAAAGATGGCCAGTTATTCTCGGCGCCATCGACGACGCCCTGCAACAAGGCCTGATAGACTTCGCTGTACGGCATGGGGGTCGCATCGCCGCCAAGGGCCTCAACCATCGCAACGTACAGGTCTGAATTTTGCACGCGAATCTTCAGGTTTTTCAAGTCATCCGGCGTATTGATTGCTCGGGTTGTGGTGTAAAAGCTGCGGGCTCCGCTGTCATAGAAGCACAAACCGATCAGCCCGTGCGGTTCGAGCGCTTTCAAAATGGCTTCGCCCGGTGCGCCGTCCATCGCGGCCCGCATGTGTTCTGTCGAGCGGAACATGAAAGGGAGCGAGGCGACCAGAGTCTGGCGTGCGATAGAGTTCAAAGGCGCAATATTCACCCGGTTCAGATCCAGCCCTCCGAAGATCGTGATCTCCAGCGTGTCTTTCTCCTCTCCCAGCTGGGCGCCAGAATAGACTTTTGTCCTCAGACGTTGGCCAGAGCGCTCCTCCAGCAATGCCTTCATGTAGGTGACGGCCTCAACTGTCGGGTATCCGAGCGGCTGGGCATCCGCACATCTCAAGACGCGCTCTCCGGGTCTGCTGCATCCACCCGCAAATGCCAGCCCCGCCGTGGCCGTTGCAATCGCCTGTCGGCGTGTTGGGCGGTACGTCAAAGGCATGCGCATCACAGCGAAGACCTTCCAGCGACCATAACTTCCGGCATTTCACGCAATATGTGCGCACCCTCAGGCGACGGCATGAATACTTCCCTTCGTATGGGGGCTTGATCGTTATTCCGGGTCGCCGCATGTTCGGCGCCGATGTTAGCGCTCCCTCAATTCCTTCTTAGGACAGAAACGGATACAGATACAAGGCAATGAACAAAACGCCCCTCAAGCTCGATCCAGACAGGTTATTTCCGGTAGATCCGAAAGCCCGCGCTTTCGCGCGCGAACTCTACGCAACCGTCAAGAGCCTGCCGATCATCAGCCCGCATGGTCACACAGACCCGGCATGGTTCGCCAAGAACACACCGTTCGGCAATGCAACTGAGCTGCTACTTGTGCCTGACCATTATGTTCTACGGATGCTCTACAGTCAGGGTATTGCGATGGAAGACCTGGGTGTCGCCCCCGTGGGCAAGCGGTCCGAAGCTGACCCGCGCAAAGCCTGGCGCCTGTTCGCCCAGAATTATTTCCTGTTCAGGGGAACGCCATCCCAGATGTGGCTCGACCACGTCTTTGCAGAAGTCTTTGGCCTGACCGAGCGCCTCAATGCGAGCACGGCTGATGCCCATTATGATCACATTACCGCAGCGCTGCAGACACCGGAATTCCGCCCACGTGCCATTCTCGAGCGTTTCAATGTTGGCTTCCTTGCCACAACGGAGGGTGCGCTTGACCCGCTGAAACACCATGACAAGATCATGGCCGATGGTTGGGGCGGCAGGGTCGTAACAACATTCCGCCCAGATGATGTGCTTGATGCCTCACGTCCCGATTTCAAAAGCAATGTCGAAAAACTGGGCAGCATTACAAACGAGGATACCACGCAGTGGGATGGCTATCTGAACGCTTTGCGCAAACGCCGTGCCTTCTTCAAGGCCCATGGCGCGACAGCCACCGACCACGGGCACCCTACGGCCAATACTGCCGACCTGGGCAAGAGCACCGCTGCCTCCCTGTTTGAAAAATGCCTTGCCGGAGCAGCAAGCGCAGACGAACAGGAACTGTTCCGTGCCCAGATGCTGACGGAAATGGCCGGCATGAGCCTGGAGGACGGACTGGTCATGCAGCTGCACCCCGGTGTTTCCCGCAGCCACAATCCGAAACTACATGAACGCTTTGGCCCGGACAAAGGCGCAGACATTCCTGTTGCGGCCAATTTTGTCGATGGACTAAAGCCCCTGCTGGACAAGTATGGCAACGCGACTGAATTAACCCTCATCCTGTTCACTCTGGATGAAACGACATATTCCCGGGAATTGGCGCCCCTCGCCGGCCATTATCCTTGCCTGCGCCTTGGACCGCCTTGGTGGTTCAACGATAGTCCGGAAGGCATGACACGCTTCCGCCGTCAGGTCACAGAGACAGCAGGGTTCTATAACACTGTGGGCTTCAACGATGATACGCGCGCATTGCTATCCATTCCGGCGCGGCATGATGTTGCCAGACGCATGGATTGCCGCTTTCTCGCTGAGTTGGTTGCCGAAGGACGCCTGGAAGATGATGAGGCATATGACCTGATTGTCGATCTAACGACCACGCTTGTTACCGATGCCTACCGTCTCAATGACCGCAAGCCTGTCAGTTCGCAGGCCGCCAAGTAATTTCGCACATTCGCCAGATGAGAGCACAGACATGAAGATTACCAATGCGCGCGTGATCATAACCTGCCCGGGGCGAAATTTCGTCACGCTCAAAATTGAAACAGATGAAGGTCTGTATGGCATTGGTGATGCCACCCTGAATGGGCGAGAGAAGTCTGTTGCTGCCTATCTTGAGGATCATGTGATCCCTGTGCTGATTGGCCGGGAAGCCAGCCGTATAGAGGATATCTGGCAATACCTCTATCGGGGCGCATACTGGCGCCGCGGCCCTGTCACCATGTCAGCAATTGCCGCGGTCGATACTGCCCTATGGGACATCAAGGGCAAAGCAGCTGGCATGCCGGTCTATCAGTTGCTGGGCGGCGCATCGCGTGACGGTGTGATGGTGTACGGACACGCGAATGGCAACGATATTGACCACACGGTTGATGAAGTCGGCCGGTACATGGAAATGGGATACAAGGCTGTACGCGCGCAATGCGGCATACCAGGCGTCAAAGGCACGTATGGGGTGGCCAAGGGCACAATGTATTATGAGCCCGCAGATTCTGCCCTACCTGAAGAGACGGTGTGGAACACGACGGCTTATCTGAATCATGTGCCCAAGCTGTTCGAAAAATTGCGCGAAGTTCATGGCCCCGATATTGAGCTTCTGCACGACGTACATCACCGGTTGACGCCGATAGAAGCGGCGCGCCTTGGACAGTCGCTTGAGCCCTACCGCTTGTTCTGGATGGAAGACGCGACGCCTGCCGAAAACCAGGAATCATTCCGCCTGATCCGCCAGCATACGGTGACACCACTGGCTGTGGGCGAAGTGTTCAACACGATCCATGATTGCCGCGAGTTGATACAGAATCAGCTGATCGACTATATCCGCACAACTGTCGTGCATGCTGGCGGCATCACGCATCTGCGCAGGATTGCCGATCTTGCCGCATTGTATCATGTCCGCACTGGCAGTCACGGAGCGACAGATTTGTCGCCCGTTTGTATGGGTGCCGCGCTGAATTTTGATCTCTGGGTCCCGAACTTCGGCATCCAGGAATACATGCGACATACGCCGGAAACCGACGACGTCTTTCCGCATGCCTACACTTTTGAGAACGGTTACATGCACCCGGGCGACCGCCCCGGCATCGGTGTCGACATCGATGAGGACTTGGCAGCAAAGTATCCGTACAATCCAAAACAACTACCTGTTGCCCGTCTGAATGACGGCACTTTATGGAATTGGTAGGCATGAGCGAAGAACCACGGATAGCAATTATCGGAGAGGCCATGCTGGAGCTTTCCCAGGACCCGGCGGGCAATGCCAAACTGGCATATGGTGGCGACACCCTGAATACCGCGGTGTATATGGCGAGATTGGGGGCATCGGTCGATTACATCACGGCTCTGGGAGCCGATCCTTATTCGGAGCGTATGCTGAGCGCCTGGAAAAATGAGGGGCTGGATACCGGCTCTGTCCTGCGCCACCCCTCTCGCTTGCCAGGCCTGTACGCGATAGAAACATCGGCCCAAGGCGAGCGAAGCTTCTACTACTGGCGCAGTGAATCCGCTGCGCGCGAGTTCTTCGCGCTTGACGGCTGTGCCGACATTTTGGACAAGGCCGCGAATGCCGATTGGCTGTATATCTCAGGTATTACTCTGTCGATTTTCGATGAGGATGGACGCAGAAAACTCTGCCAACTCGCTTCGGAGATCCGCAACTCAGGTGGACAGGTCGCATTTGATCCGAACTACCGACCAGCAGGATGGACATCTGCCGCAGCGGCAAGAAAGACGATGGAAGCATTCTGCAGACATGCCAGCATCGTCCTTCCAACCATTGATGATGAGCATGCGCTATTTGGGACGCACACTGAAGCTGAGCATTGTGCGCGGTGGCATGATCTTGGAGTTGACACAGTGATCATGAAGCATGGACCGGATGGCGCCACGATTCATATACGTGACGCGCACCCGGAACATATTGCAGTCCCTGCCCCTCTGGCGGCAACGGACACAACAGGCGCGGGTGACAGCTTCAATGCCGCTTGTCTCGCCGGACTCATGAGAGGGAAGCCAATTCATGAGGCCGCTGCAGATGGTCATCGCCTGGCTGGCATTGTGGTGCAGCACAGGGGCGCCATCATTCCAAAAGACGCAATGGTGACGAGCCTTTCAGAATAGGTGTTCCCAGGCATTCACAGACAGAATCCCCATGCCTGCGAACATCGCACCAGCAGCGATAAGCACTAAGCCTTGACGGGTCATATGGGCATTCGAGGGGCACACGTTTCCACGCCACCACGATGCTAGGACGGGGAAGACCGAAAGACCCGACTAAGACCTAAGGTTCACACACGTCCCTGACGAACTCGGCAAGAGCATGCTGCATCCCATTCTGTGAGATGGACTGAACCCAATGCGTCACCTCGTTCACGAATTCAGGATTTTGCGGTAGATCGGCGGAAAAGATTTCAGAAAAGCCCAAGAGCTTCACGGTCAGCGCTACTGGATCATGGCCATATTCATGAGCCACAGCGGACAATCGCTCAGCCAAAGGATCTTGCACAATATAGTCTTCGCCTTGCTCGCTCCGACCGGAAATATAACGCATCCATGCCGCTATACCGAAACAGCAGGCGCGGATCGATCCGCCATTGGTCAATTGCGCACGGACGGTCCCCAGGAATCTCTGAGGTATTTTTTGACTGCCATCCATCGCAATCTGATAGGTCCGGTGGCGCAAGGAAGGATTGTCGAATCTACGCTGCAGATCGAGTCGGTAGGCATCCAAATCGAACCCCTCCGTCGGGCTTAGCGATTTGGCTGCCTCCATCCTCATCAGATAGTCGACGACTTTTCGAATTTTCTCATCCCTCATCGCCATGTGAACAAATTCGTAGCCTGAAAGATAGCCTATATATGCAAGCGCAGAGTGCGCTCCGTTCAGCATCCGCAATTTGGCGTCCTCAAAGGGCGCAACGTCCTCCACCAACGTCGCGCCGGCCGTCTCCCAGGGCGGACGGCCAGCAGCGAAATTGTCTTCGATGACCCATTGGCTGAAGGGCTCCGTCTGGAGAACGGCAGCGTCTTCAATGCCATACTCTTCAGCGAATGACTGAACTTGCTCCGCCTCGACCGCGGGCACAATCCGGTCAACCATGGTGCTGGGAAAAGCGACATGTCCCCCAATCCATTCAGCAAGATCGGAATCCACCTGTCGCGCAAATTCTTGCACAATACGTTCCACGACTTTCCCATTTGACGAAAGGTTGTCGCAGCAAAGAACAGTTACCGGGCCAGTCCCGTCACTCCGCCGCCGCGCGAGCGCAGCCACCAGATAACCAATGGCTGATTTCGGCGTGCCCAAATTGACCAAATCGTGCTGAATATCGGGATGCGCCTGATTGAGAGACCCGGTCGCCGGATCCAGGCAATAGCCTTTTTCCGTAATCGTCAGTGAAATGATCTTTGTTGAGGCCGCAGACATCGCCTCCAGCACCCGCTGAGGATCAGCCGGCGCCCACAAGACACCCGCAACACTGCCGATGACCTGCGCACGGTCGCCGCTCGCGCCCCGTACGATAACAGTGTATAAACCATTTTGCGGCTCGAGCTGATCTCGAATCTTCGAACTACGAAGAGAAACACCCAAAATCCGCCAATCGCCGCCATTTTCGGCCAACACGTCATCCGTATAGACCGCCATATGACAACGGTGAAAGGCCCCGATGCCCATATGAACAATTCCAACGCCATACGCCGTTGGATCATAACCCGGCTCGGCAATTCCTTCAGGCAACTGATCTATGGCAGCAAGACTCAATCGCACAGATTGTAGCTTTCCTTGGCCAACCGATAGGTGAGATCATAGGCCAGTTCGGCACCGGCCTCCTCGGTCATGCGCCCCTCGGCGATCAATGTACCCAGAAACCTGCAATCCATCCGACGCGCTACATCATGCCGTGCAGGGATAGACAAAAACGCCCGGGTATCGTCATTGAAGCCGACCGTATTGTAAAATCCCGCCGTTTCCGTGACCCGCTCTCGATATCGGATCATCCCTTCCGGGCTGTCGAAGAACCACCATGGCGGCCCCAGTTTCAAACAGGGGAAATGCCCAGCGAGGGGTGCCAATTCCCTTGAATATGTATCCTCATCGAGGGTGAACGCGATCATTGAGAGCGCAGGTTCATTTCCGTACCGATCAAGAAGGGGTTTCAGGCCATCCACAAAATTCGTTTGGCTCGGAATGTCCGCTCCCTTGTCAGATCCGAAGCGCGCAAACACATCTTGATTATAGTTCCGCCGCGCGCCAGCATGAATCTGAAGGATCATCCCGTCGTCAATGCTCATTTTCGCCATTTCAGTAATCATTTGGGCACGGAACAGCTCCGCTTTCTCCGCCCCGACATTCCCTTCGAGGCATTCATGGAAAAGGGCCTCGGACGCAGCTGCCGAAAGATCGGCCGTAGCTGCGGTGGGATGACCATGATCGGTCGCAGTGGCTCCGCAGGCGCGGAAATCAGCTCGCCTCTGTCTCAACGCGCCGAGATAGCCCGACCAGGAGTGCGTATCCTCACCCGTCAACATTGCAAGCGTCTCGATGTTTTCGAGGAAGCCTTTCCGCTCGGGGTCAACGACATCATCGGGCCGAAATGTTGTAATCACGCGCTTTGCCCACGCCGATCCTGAAAGCGACTTGTGATGCGCAAGCGGATCTGTTGCCCCTTCGGTTGTCGCAATGACCTCAATATTGAACCGGTCCATCAAACTCCGCGGCCGATAGGCGTCTGTCTGCAGAGACTCGGTAATGTAATCGAAATAGTAATCCGCCGTGTCCGGGCCGAAGGGTTTATCGATACCGAACACCTCATGGAAAACATGCGCCAGCCAGAGCGATGACGGCGTGCCGCGAAACAGGTAGAAATGCTCGGCGAAGAGGCGCCAAATCTTGCGTTTGTCAGTTTCCACAGGGCCGCCGTCCACACGCGGCACGCCCATATCCTCCATCGGGATGCCCTGACTATAGAGCATGCGGAAAATGTAATGATCCGGCATCAAGAACAGTTCAGCCGCATCTGGAAAATAGTTGTTCTCCGCATACCATTGAGGGTCGGTATGCCCATGCGGGCTGATGATAGGTAGATCTTTAATATCCTGATAGAGATGCTGTGCGATAGCGCGCGCGCGTCCATCAGCCGGGAACAACCTGTTCGGATCAAGCAACTGACTGGCCATATTTCAATACCTATAATGTTTTTAGCCACACTTCCGTATGGCGATTTCGCGTTAGCCGTTTCGCTTGCCTGAAGCAAGCTGTCCAAATGCGACGTCCGGGGCATATTTCAATATACACTTCGCAACGCTCGACATTTTGTCTCCATCCAATACACATCCGCATTGAAATCACCTCAACGCAGATGCTTATCTGTATACTGATGGGGTAATTCTGCGCCATGTGTGGCCCGGCATCACCCATCATTTTTGCCGCCAAGATTCCGGACAGCAGCGTCAGCACCGGACCACTTACCGCCAGCCCTCACCCCGTCTTATCTGTAGGAGCCACTCTATTTTTCGACTCCCCAGATTTAGCGGGAAGCCTATAGCATGGCTGCCACCGGTGGCAAATTCAAAACTCACTCACTTAGGAAATGGCCGATCACCTCAGGAAATCGGCGCTGTCGAATCTCGCAAAACAAGTTCTGGGTTGAGCACACAATCATCGCTGGCGGCATCATGATGCCCGTCAATTGTCGCGATCAGTTTTTGAGCGGCTAACGTGGCCATAAGCTGAACTGGGCGCCGAATTGTTGTTAACGACGGAATGATTTGGGCAGCCAACTCATGATCGTCAAAGCCCGCGACTGATAAGTCTGCAGGCACGGTCAGGCCCAATTCTCTTGCGGCATTGACCACGCCGATTGCCATTTGATCATTACTCGCAAAGATCGCTGTCGGTCTCTGAGGCGCGCTCAACAATTCCCGCCCGGCCTTGACGCCCGATTCAAAGGTGTACGCCCCCCGAATCAGCAAATCCGGGTCCACCTCAAGATCATGAGACCGTAAAGCGTCGAGATATCCTTCGCGACGCTCCCACGTTGACTTCAAACCCTTCGGACCGCTGATATAGCCAATTCTGCTATGGCCGGAGTTAATGAGATACTCCGTCATCTGCTTCGCCCCACTACGTTCGTCGGAAATGACAAGGCGATGCGGCTCATCAATCTGGGCGGCTGCCAGGCGCACACAGGGGACGCCGTTCGCCTCCAGCTCTTCCGCAATGGCGTCCATCTCGGAAATGGGCGGCGGTAGAATGACTCCGTCAATTTGGGCTCGGGACACGAAATTTATCACTTGGTCAACCAGGTTCGGATCCGTCCTGTCGCTAGGGCGAATGACAAGCTCATACCCCTTCTCAATACAGACGCTGGAAATGCCGCGAATGACAGATTCCATGAAGAAGGGGTCAGGATTGTCGTAGACCAGACCGATCAGATAGGAGCGGCTAGCAGCCAGACCTCGAGCTTGCGGGTTAGGCTGGTATCCAAGCTCACTTATGATCCGCTGGACTTTCTCCCGCGAAGATTTCGCGACCACCGGCGACTCGTTCAGCACCCGTGACACCGTACGTTTCGATACGCCAGCAAGTCGTGCGACATCATTTATGGTAACTTTTTCCCGCATTTCACCTTCTATTTCGTATATGTAAGATAGACGGTTTCTCGTCGAGATATCGCCCCATAATAGGCTTTGGTATAGGCTTCCATGCGCCTGCTACCAAGCACTTTAGGTGGGGTCGTGGCGCAATCAAAACCCCAATACTGCCGCACATGCGCGCGGATTTCTGCGACTGCACGAACAATTTGCGCGCTCAACGCGAGCTTGCCTCTTCTGAACGCAACCCTGAGCAATTATCCGCCAGAGCCAAGAACATCCGACCAACCGGGTTTTCATGGCACGTATTGAGTCGCAGACAAACAGAATGGCGCAAGTTGCGCGTCGCCACAGATCTCCCGGAATTTTCTCTTCTGCGGACCATTAGTCAGCACTTTAGCTGAAGCCAGGACCCCTGAAAATACGGATCGAATATTGCCTTTTTATCGGAGCTAATTTTTGCATTTACATTTTACGCCACCGGTGGCACAAATACCGCAAAAGAACACCAAGTGCACCAATGCACTGGCTAGAATCAATACCGGGAGGAAACCAATGAAGACTCGATTTTCACCACTATTGCGCTCTGCATCGACCATCGCCTTGGCGTGCGTCGTTCTCGCTCCGATGCAATCATTCGCCCAAGAAGAGCCTCCCCTTGAGGAAGAAAGCACACTAGAGACTGTCACCGTCACGGGGTCGCGCCTGGCCAATCGCGGCTTCGAAGCTCCGACGCCGGTCAATGTTATTGGACGGGAAGAGTACACACTTTCGGGCACAGAGAGCCCGGAGAACCTCCTTCTCTATACACCGCAATTCGGCGGCAACCAGCTTGAGGGTCCGACAGCGAACACGGCCCAAGCCGGTCAGCCCCTAGGCACGTCAACGTTGAACCTTCGGAACTTCGGCGCGACGCGTAACCTCGTGCTCGTCAACGGCCGCCGCTTCACAATTTCGGGTCCGGCGCTGACAACAGACATTAACACCATCCCAGCCGCGCTAATTGAGCAGACTGAAGTTGTTACCGGTGGTTCTTCGGCGGTTTATGGCTCGGATGCGATCACTGGTGTCGTCAACTTCATCATGCGTGATGATTTCGAAGGTGTGGAGTTGAATGCTCAAGTTAGCGCCGACGAGCACACATCGTCTCCGACTTACACATACGATCTGACGTTCGGCGGCAATCTGGACAATGGCCGCGGGAATGTGGTCGCATCCCTCGGGTATCAAGACCGGACCGCCATTGGGATCAAAGAGCGTGGCGGCTGGGCATTTCCGTCCCGGGACTCAGGTTGCGTCACCGCCGATTCGTATAGCGAGACACAGCGGGGCGTACCACTTTCCGTTCCCTCCGGCCTCTCCTGTGTGGAAGCTGGGGGCCGTATGGGGTGGATTCAGGGTGGATCCAGCGCTGTCCCGAATGGCCGCATCGGGAATTTGCCGACGTTTGGGTCCGGTGATGCTGAATGGGATGCCGCGCTCGTCGCGGCCGGCCTTCAGGACATGACATCGCTCGGCGCCATTTTTGATGATGCGGGAATGAGCGTGCGTCCGTTCAGCGATCCAGCTGACCGGTTCGACTTCGGCGACACCTCCTACTTGGTCACTCCGCAAAAGCGCTGGATGGGCAACGTTTTCGGTCACTACGACATCAACGACAAAATGACCGGCTATATGGAGCTGCACTACTCCAACAATGTCTCGGAAATGCAGATTGCTCCGACCAACATTACGGGAAACCTGTTGGTCGATGTCGACAATCCGTACGTTTCGGAGGATGTGCGCAACCTCTTCCGACTGCTGGATGAAAGGGAAACGGGCACGACGACAGTGACGCAAGGCCTGGCAACAATGACAACCACGCCAAACGACGGCATCGCGGTCATCAACTACAATCGACGGTTTAGCGATCTGCCACCGCGTAACGCACAAGGGGATCACTCGACGTTTAGGACTGCGGTGGGTGTTCGCGGTGACCTCGGGGACTTTTCGGAGTCGATGTTCCGGGAAATGTCCTACGATGTTTATTATACTTACGCCCGGACTTCAGAGAGCCAGCTTCAGATCGGCTCGGTTTCCAAAAGCGCCGTGCTTCAAAACCTGCTTTCTGTAAATGGTGCAGATCCTGTTCTAAATCTCTTTGGGCAGAACATCTCCGAAGCGGGTGCCGACGCGATCCTGATTTCCTCGAATTCAAAGATCGTGGCTGAGCAGGAAGGCATGGCAGCGGCCATTACCGGCGTCGCTTTTGACATGCCCGCCGGCCCGGTCGATTTTGCCCTCGGCACCGAATGGCGCAGCTCAGAATCCTCATATGTGCCCGACCGCTTCTTGAGCTCCGGCGATGTATCGGGGTGGAACTCCGCCAATCCAACTTCGGGTTCAAGCTCAGTGGCAGAAGTTTTCGGCGAAATTCGCGCACCTATCGTTGCCGATGCACCAGGCTTCGAACGTTTGAGCGTGAATGGCGCTTTCCGCTACTCGGACTATGATCTGGAAGGCGTCGGCGGCGTCTGGACCTATTCGACCGGTGCGGAATGGGCACCGACTACAGACCTGACACTCCGGGGTCAGTTCCAGCATGCGATCCGCGCACCAAATGTCGGGGAATTGTTTGGAGGGCGCGGTTCGGATGGTCCGATCGCCCAAGACCCTTGCTCCTCCATGCAGCCAGTCGATCAGCAAACGGCAGCCGTACGCGACATTTGTATTGCGACCGGCGTCCCTGCTGGCTCGGTGTTTGACGTAACCGTACAGCCGTCGCCATTTGTACAACAGATCCGTGGCGGCAATCCGGATCTCGATACCGAGAAGTCAGATACGACGACCTTAGGCCTCGTTTATCAGCCAAGCTGGATCGACGGCCTCGGCATTAGTGTCGACTACTTCTCAATTGAGCTGGAAGACGCGATCGCCACGCTTGGTGGCGGTGGGGTCCAGAACGTTCTCGACCTCTGCTACAATGTTCTTCAGGATGCTAGCAGCGTCTACTGTCAGGCCATCAACCGTGACCCGACAACTGGTGAAATCTCCGGGCCCGATTACGTTCTGACAACTTATGCCAATATTGGGGGTCTGAAGACGTCGGGCGTAGATTTCGAAGCCCAATACTCCTTCCAGACGGATTGGGGCCTCTTCGGCCCCAGTGACTGGCGGTTCGGAACCAACTGGACCTACACAGATGAATTTACCATCACGCCGATCCAGGAACTCCCGGACATCACCAATGAGTGTGTGGGCGCTTGGGGCGGCACGTGCGGTCAGCCTATTCCGGAACTCAAAGGCGTAACACGCCTTACCTGGAACACCGGTCCGGCAACGATGTCGCTGGCGGCTCGCTATATTGGCGAAGTCACGACCGACAGGATCATTGTCCCCCAGCGCAAAGGCGAGAGCCATCCTGACTATGCGGATATCAGCAACCCAACGATCGACAGGACGGTTTATTTTGACCTTTCAGGAAGCTACCAACTGTTGGAGGGCACCCGCCTGACTGCCGGCGTACGTAACCTCATGGACGAGGATCCAGAGATCGGCGCTCCGGTCCAGACGTATGATCCGCTGGGGCGTTCATTCTTCCTGAGTGTTAACACCAAGTTCTAGGAGCCTCCCCCTGGTTCTGGTGCGAAAGGGTGCGGCCGGAAACGGCCGCACCTTATTTACAAAGCGGATATGTGGGTGTGCGAATTTAAAAATTATATCCCACTGATCGTACCTACAGAGACAAAAGAAATCCCGATCCACGCCATGAAATAATCTCCCAAATATTACGTATACTCAGGAGGAAGCATGACCCATCTCTCACGCCGTCAAACCCTCGCTCTCATGGGAGGCGCCGCCATCTCCCCAGCAATGGGCGGATGCGCACAGACCTCCCCAAACACCCGCGCTGTTGAAACTGCCCCGGCAACTTCCCTGGGCACACTGGCAGCGAAAAAGGGGCTGCGCTTTGGGTCCGAGATAAATCACACCCAGCTGGGCGATCAGGCCTATATCGATATCTTCACCCGCGAATGCTCCGTCATGGTGCCCGGCAATGAACTCAAGATGTACACCATCGAAGATGAGCCGGGCGTGTGGAACTTCGAGCCGGGCGACACTCTCGCCGCCTTCTCGCAGAGCAATGGCATTGGCATGCGCGGCCACACCCTTTTATGGAACTATCCCCGCTGGCTGCCGGACTGGGTCAATGCCCAGGAATTCGAGAGTTCCGATGAAGCCGCGCAGTTCCTGACCGACTATATCAGCCGGGTCGCTTCCCATTATTCGCCTCATGTCCATTCTTGGGACGTCATTAATGAGAGCTTCAATGAGACAACTGGAGAGTTGCGGGAATCGGTCTTCAGCAACGCCATGGGCTGGGACGTCATCGACCATTGCTTCCACGTCGCCAAGGCCAGTGCCCCAAATGCGAAACTCATCTACAATGACTATATGTCCTGGGAGGACAAGAGCGCCAATCACCGCGCCGGGGTCCTGAAACTGCTTGAGCGCCTACTGAAGAACAATGTACCCATCGACGGGCTTGGCGTGCAGGCCCATATTATGCTCGACTCGGAAATACCATTTACGAGTCAAAAGCAAATCGCCTGGAGCAATTACCTTAAGGAGATTTCAGACATGGGACTGGATCTCCTGTTCACTGAGTTCGATGTCAATGACAGGCTTTATGATGCCGACGACTCGACAAGGGATGCGGAGATAGCCGCATATGGGAAGGATTATATGGACATCGCCTTCGCCAACAGGAGCACGACCGATTTTCTGCTCTGGGGCATGGCGGACCAGTATAGTTGGCTACAGAATTTCCGAAAGGAAGGACAGCCCCCGGCCCGCGCCCTGCCCTATGACGTGAATTACAATCCGAAGCCGTTGCGCGAAGCAATAGCGGCTTCCCTCAAGGGGGCTCCGGCCCGATAGAGCCAGATCCGAGTAACAGAAAAGAATAGATGGCACATACTTCCCCTTCGCTCATTATCATCCACCCCGATGACACCGTGGCCGTAGCGATCGAGGAGATTGCCGCCGGTGAATGCGTTACCGCTGGCGATCGCAACCTCACGACACGCTCGACCATCCCGAAGGGTCACAAGGTGGCGCTGAAAGACCATCAGACGGGCGACAGCGTAATAAAGTATGGCCACCCCATCGGTCGGATTACCGAGCCGGTGGAAACCGGCGGGCATGTGCACAGCCACAATATGGCAACTGCTCTCGGCACAGGTGAAAGCTACCAGTATAATCCGGCAGTGAAAGAACCTCCCCGCGCCGTACCAGCCGAAACGTTTCAGGGATACGCTCGCCCTTGGGGCGAGACGGGCACTCGGAACGAAATATGGGTCCTGAACACCGTCGGCTGCGTGAACCGGGCAGCGATGGCCGTCGCAAAAGCAGGCAACGAGATCATCGCCGAGCGTGGCCTGCACAATGTCGATGGCGTGCATGCGTTTTCCCACCCCTTCGGGTGCTCACAACTTGGCGAGGATCTGGACCAGACGCGGGATATCCTGCGCGCATTGGCGATGCACCCGAATGCGGGTGGTGTGGTCATCATGGGGCTTGGTTGCGAGAACAACAGGCTGGACCAGCTGCTTGAGGGTATTCCGCCGGCGCGCCGAGAACGGATTGTCTCCTTCAACGCACAGGAGGTTTCCGACGAGGAGGAGAGCGGACGCGAAGCCATTGAAACTCTATTGGAAGTCATGAAGGATGATCGACGAACTCCATGTCCCGCCTCCGCTTTACGGCTGGGCATGAAATGTGGAGGATCGGACGCCTTCAGCGGCGTCAGCGCCAACCCGGTTGTCGGTCGCATGACGGACTATCTTACTGATCGCGGCGGCATGGTCTTTCTAACCGAAGTCCCGGAGATGTTCGGCGCCGAGCAGCAATTGATGAACCGCGCTGTAAATCAGGATGTGTACGGCCGCATCGTGAGCATGATCGAAGAGTTCAAACAATACTTCATCAGCCATGACCAGCCAATCTACGAGAATCCTTCTCCCGGCAACAAGGATGGCGGCCTTACCACGCTTGAGGAGAAGTCCCTTGGCGCTGTGCAGAAAGGCGGTAAGGCCCAAGTCACCGATGTGCTCGGCTATGCCGAAAAGGGAGCCCGCAGCGGCCTCAACCTCATCAATGCGCCAGGTAATGACGCGGTTTCGTCAACGGCCTTGACCGCCGCCGGCGCGACAGTCCTGTTGTTCACCACCGGGCGAGGTACACCCCTTGGCTTTCCTGTCCCCACACTGAAGATCGCTTCCAACAGCGGACTTGCAGCGCGCAAGCCGGGGTGGATTGATTTCAATGCTGGGGCACTGGTTGATGGCGAAAGAGAGATGGAAACCCTTGCGGCGGATCTCTGGGCAACGATCCTGCGTGTCGCCTCAGGCGAGTTGACGCGCAACGAAGAGAATGACTATCGGGAGATCGCAATATGGAAAAGGGGCGTCACGCTTTAGGCCGACACCCCCTATCTTTCCAGAGTCACGCGTCCTAGTCGACCGCCTTCAACTTCTCCAGCTCGGCACGGCTGATCTTCAACACGGTACCGTGGCGTGTGCCTTCCGGGAAGGTCAGCTGGTCGCTGATATTTTCCCAATGGATAAGGTCATCGGACCGCGCACCCATCATCCGGTGCTCCATATACGCATCATAATAGACGTAGAACTCATCGCCTATTTTTGTGGCGGTAGGTCCTTCCACCCACACACCCTCCGGCGAGAAAGGCGGGGATGCCGGACCCCACGGGCCTTCCGGATTGGCGGCAATGGAGATGCGGATATTCTTTTCCGGCTCGGGACGCTTTGTCTCGTCCTTGAGGAACATGATGTACCGCTCCCCGTCTTTCAGGATCGACCCATCGATCGAAACGAATCCGCCATCATAAAAAAGTGCCGTGTCTGTATAAGTCTTGAAATCCTTGGTCTTGACGTAATAAACGCGGTGATTGATGCCCTTGTTTATGGTCGAACGGATATCGCCGCGGTCAGCCGTTTCGGGAAATTTTCCAGGGACAGCGGAAGACCAGAAGATAATATACTCTGCGGTGTCTTCATTATAAAATATTTCCGGTGCCCAGCTGTTCATGACTTCTGGCTCATGCGCCATGACCGGCAGCATTTTCTGCTCGGTCCAATGAATGAGGTCATCGGAGTGCGCGATACCGATATTGTTCTCCCACCAGCCGGTCGTCCAGACCATATGATAACGACCGTCCGGCCCCTGGATGATGCAGGGATCGCGCATCAGCTTGTTGCCCACCTTCGGCGTGAGGAAGGATTTGTTATCCCTAAGACCCTTCCAAGTTAGCCCGTCCTCACTATAGGCAAAATGCAGGCCGGTTTCCCCATCATTTCTGAAGGAGGAGAACAGCAGCACCTGGTCTTCCGGCAATGTCTGGGCACAGGCGCTGCCTGATATGGCGGCCGCCATTGCCATGGACAGTAACAGTTTCCTCAATGTCTCTCTCCTCTTTGATTATCTCCTGCCATTAGGGCAGCGGGTTGATGTCCTCATATCGCACGACCCACGACCCATCCTCGGGGAAGCCAGGCGTCTCGGTCTCGGCCCCGTCCCAGCCTGCGGCCATCAGCGCGACTGCGGCCAGCAGGGCGCCATTCGACGGGAAATATGTGTCGGCATTCTTGCTGTAACCATCAGCCCCGAGATGATAGCGCGGTGTCATGCCGGTAAGGCCGTATTGATTATTGGCGGCATCCATCATCAGGTAGTGCAGGGCCTTTTCAGGCTCGCCGAGCCGCGTTGCGGTCATTGCCATCATCGGGAAATCCCACCCCCAGGTCTGACGGAAATCCCAATACTCATCCGTGGCCATCATGGTACGCCGCATCATCTCCGGATCGACCCGGTTGCCGGGGATCAGCCCTGTCGCCATCAGAAATGACGGGTGATCGCGATTGAAGCATGTAGAATCGGGGGCTGCACCGGCTGCGTCTAACCCGCCTGCCGTCCCCTGCCCGCCTGCGCATTCGGCCCGGGCGATACTTTGCCAGAAATCAGGCGCATTCCTGACAGGCAGATAAAGCCCCTTTTCGGACGGCAAGGGCGAGAGGCCATCAAGCACCTCATCCCATTGAACCTTGCGTCCGAGGCCGAGACGTTCGCGCCAGACCTGCGCTGTTTCCAGCCCCCAGGCATAATAAGCAACTTCGAAAGCCGGGTTGACCGTGGTGCCGGCATCCCAGACTTCCTGCACCGGAACGATTGGCGGACCAATGACATAGGTATCGGTCTCTTCATCCTGCACAGGGAAGGTCGCCAGAAGGTCGCCGGTCTCGAATACAACATCCTTGTAGCGTTCCAATGTCTCTGGGCTCGGATCATTGCGCCAGGCAAGCTCGGCCAGATAAATGGGATGGGGCTGTTGCCACATGATAAACGGGTTGATCGTGCTGGGACTTTCGACCGCATCGTCGCCCGTCATCTTTGGCCACCAGGCTCCCTCCCGATCATAATGCGCAGCCCGCTGCTTGGCCATATCGAGTGTACGATTGTACCAATCAAGGCTGTTGCGGACATGATCTCCACGGTTCCAGAGCAGGAAATGGGCGACATGCCAGCTGTGCATTTCATGGTGGAACTTTCCGTTCCAGCTATTGGAATAAAGACCTTCTTCTTGCGGAATGAAATCGCCGCCGGTATTGACCGCCGTGAGGTATTGCGAGAGCACCACACGCCGCTCCAACTCGGCCGCTTGCGGATTGCTGCTTCCGGAAAAGTCTATCACACCGCCATTTTGCCAATAGTCCTGCCAGCCATTTGTGACGTCTGCCTCGGCCGTATCGTAGTCGAGCGCTGGCTCTAGCCGACTTTCATCTGGCCCATATTCCAGCATGAACCGCAATGTATCGGTATGGGCGCCCGCCTTGATGCTGAAATGATGCGGCCCCGTCTCACGTACGCTCACCTCCTCCCCAAGTCTGGCCTTGGCTGTATAGGTCGTATCATCCAGCCTACGGCGGAAAATGGCGGTACGCTCATCGGCCATTTGGAACTCGGTGCTGTGCTTTTCCGGGGCATCTGAGTCTGTGGGGTCAGGGTTCAATGCATCGCTGACATAAGGAAACGCAAGTTCCAGACCCAGCCTCCCCGAAGTGACCAGCTGAGACTTCACCTCGACAATAACCATGTCCCGGTTGGGATGAATGCTGGTAGAAACGGTCACCTGCTCACCTTCCACAACGAACTGGCTGAGGGCCTTACCAGTCCACAGATCGAGCGTCTGGTGCGTCTCCTTCACAGAAGCGAAATCGAGAGGTGTCGTTTCCCCCTCTTCTGTTGTCTCAAAGGAGAGGCGTCCCAAGGAAAAGCGATGTGGGTTGCGCCGCAGATACGAAATCGCGGCATTTTCCTCTACCTGGGCCCAGTCGGTTATATAAGGGTACAGATACGTGTTTCCGTACGCCTTTATCGGGCGGTACGAATCTTCAATGGTCAGGTTTTCAGGATTGGGAAAGCTATGCCATGCCCACTGAGCTTGGGTCAGAAGTGGCGAAAAATCAGAATACTGGTCACGGAATGTCTGGAGTCCCGTGATGTCGAGTGCCATCGCCAGATTCCCATTACCCACCATGACCGGCGCCTCCGGGTCAATAAGGTCGAGCTCCACATTGTGACGGGTAACCAACGCCCTTCTGTCAATGGCTCCAGTCGTCAGCTGGGGATTATGACTGGGCGTGTCTTCAGACAGTTGTGGGACGATAGTGTTTGTCTCGGCACAGGCCGACAACATTGTTACCAGAAGAAAAAGTGCCGCTCCAACTCTGAGACCGACTTCCCACTTTCGTATCGCAATAGTGTCCCTTACCAAGTCGTCTCTCCCAAAGCCTTATTATGCTGGCACGATTAATCGTGCCAGCCACTTTATCGCTGATGAAACAGATAGCAACGTAAATCCCACATTACGGCACATCGTATCACTTTATAAAGTGAGCCGGGGAGATTTTGATAATGCATGGGGGCTGGTGCCCAGTCAGAAACGACATCAAAGCCAGGCGAGGCATCGTCTCAGTGCGGCGGGTCAGCTAGACTCCCGGATCCTGCCACCCAAGCTCGCGACTGATTGCGCGAGTCGCTTCCTGGACGATTGGCACCAAGGCCTGCATACGGTCGTCACTCATATATTGGGCCGCGCTGGAAACACTGATCGCCGCAACGATCCTGTTCTCAACGTCCCGGATTGGCGCAGCAACACATCTTACCCGATCCTCGTTTTCTTCAAGGTCGAGCGCGTAGTTGCCCTTTTGATATATCTTCATCCGGTCCATCCAGGCCGACAGCGATTCTCTCGGCTTCGAGACAGCCATCCCATAGAGTTTTTTCCAGTACTCTTCGCTTTCTTCAAGGATAAGCGCCTTCCCGAGCCCTGTTGTCGCTATGGGCTGCCGCTCACCGACATGAGAGCTAATCAGTATACGCCGTTTACCTGGCACCTTTTCCAGATAAAGGACCTCATCACCCTCAATAACGCCGAGATGAACAATGTCATCGGTTTGCTTTGCAAGATCTTCCAGGATCGGGCGAGCCACTCGCGCCAGTTGAATCTGTGTCCTGGCGCAATGACCAAGGGCCAGGATAAGCGGCCCAAGGCTATAGCCGCGGCGCGGGGTGAACGACAAATACTGCCGCTCCACCAGCGCCGCTGCCAAACGGTGGGCGGTGCTGCGCGTAAGGCCAAGATTTTCAGAAAGTTCAAGTAAGGACACAGGCCCGTCGCGCACCATCTCCAGAACATCAAGGCCCCGCATCAATGTCTGCGCGCCGCCTGGCGATTTTTCTTTGGCCCCCTGGGGCGCATTATTTGCTTTTTTCTTCCGCTCAGTCATTCAACAGCGCCCGTTTGTTGCACCGGGAACATGCGTGTTACTATTGCCCAACCAATCCCGCAATGTGGGATATAGCCCCCTTTGGCGTGCACCGGAAGACTCGAAGCACGCCCTACTGCAAGTTTACATACATACCGCCGTCAACGAGGAGGGCCGCCCCAGTCACATAGCGGGCCATATCAGAGGCCAGGAACATCGCTGGCCCGACCAGATCCTCTGGCTCGCCCAACCGGCCAAGCGGCGTACGGGATTCCATGTATGCTCTCTTGCGCGGATCAGACAAGTCTTCACGATTGATGTCCGTCTCGATGGTCCCAGGCAGCAAGGCGTTGCAACGGATGCCATGTTTGCCAAGAGCGATAGCTGCCGATTGCATCAGGGACAGCACGCCAGCCTTTGTCGGTGTGTAGTGAGTCTGGAACTCCCCCCCGACCAGAGCTGATATTGAACTCATGGCAATAATAGAGCCCCCCCTTTTTTGAGAGACCATCTGCCGGGCGGCCGCCTGCACCATGTAATAGGCGCCCAGCAAGTTGACCTGCACCGTTCGATCGACTGTTTCGGGGGGCATGTCGAGAAAGGCATGAAAAGGACAGATGCCGGCATTGCTGACAAATACATCAACCCCACCCAGTGCATCCGTCGCTTCAGCGATGAAGCGATCAGCCGTTTCAGGAATAGCAACATCGCCCTTAACCGCTAAGGCTTTTCTCCCGGTTTGTTTTATATGGGTCAGGGTTTCCTGCGCCTTGCTGTCATCACCCACAAAGTTGATCGCGACATCAGCTCCCTGGCGAGCCGCCCCAATGGCAATCGCCTGGCCGATACCTGCCGACCCGCCGGTCACTAGGACGGTTTTTCCTTCCAGTAGCATATGCGTTCCCTCCATGCATGCCTCTCCGAAGCCAAGGATGTTGACCCTCTAAATCTTATAATCTAAGAACTCGTCTCATATTATAAGCACTCGTCTCAGGCAACGGTGGAGCGGAATAGTATCATGGCATCTGCAAAGATAGTCGATATCCGGGCGTTCGTGCTGAGGGGCGGCGGTGCCGATTATCACGACCAATCGGACGGGCACTGGATCGATGACAATATCGCCACCCCAATGTCCAAATATCCGGATTACAGGAAAAGCCGCCGCAGCTTTGGCATCAACGCCCTCGGCACACTGGTCGTGGAAATTGAGTCCGATGACGGAACGGTCGGCTTTGCCGTCACGACCGGCGGAGAGCCCGCCGCATACATTGTGGAGAAGCATCTGTCCCGCTTCGTCATCGGTCAAAATCCGGCCAACATCGAATTGATCTGGGACCAGATGTATTTTTCCACCCAGTATTATGGTCGCAAAGGGCTGGTTATAAACGCCATCTCTGGTGTCGATCTGGCCCTGTGGGACCTCCTCGGCAGACTGCGGCAGGAGCCGGTCCATGCGATGATTGGCGGCGCCGTGCGCGATGAAATCCAGTTTTATGCCACGGGATCCCGGCCGGACTTGGCCAAGCAGATGGGATTCATCGGGGGCAAGATGCCGCTTCGCCACGCCCCGGTCGAAGGCGACGAAGGCATGAGACAAGCGGTCGACGACATCGGGGAAATGCGCGGGCGCGTAGGCCCGGATTTCTGGCTCATGCTCGACTGCTGGATGGCGCTCGATCTCGACTATGCAACGCGCCTTGCGCACGCCGCAGCGGAGCATGACCTCAAATGGATCGAAGAAGCGCTCAGTCCCGACGATTACTGGGGATACCAGGACCTTAAAAAGGCCGCTCCCGCAGGCATGCTCGTCACTACCGGCGAGCATGAGGCGACCCGCTGGGGCTTTCGCATGCTGCTCGAAATGGATTGTTGCGACATCATTCAGCCGGATGTGGGCTGGTGTGGCGGCTTGACCGAATTGCTGAAAATATCAGCCTTGGCGGACTCGCATGGCAAGCTGGTCATCCCGCACGGCTCTTCTGTTTACAGTTATCATTTTGTCATTTCACGGCATAATAGTCCGTTTGCAGAATTCCTGATGATGGCTCCCGGAGCCGACAAAGTCGTGCCCATGTTTTCGCCGCAGTTACAGGGCGAACCCGTGCCGGAGAAAGGCAGGCTTTCGGTTTCAGCGCTCGAGAAACCGGGCTTCGGCGTCGAGCTTGATCGCAGCCTAAATCTGTTCCGTCCCTATAATCCCTAAAGAAAGATCCGCCATGAAGCTTTGCAGATATGGTCCTGCGGGTAAGGAAAAGCCCGGTCTCGTTGATGAGAACGGCCGCATTCGCGACCTCTCCGGCCATGTGGACGACATCACCCCGGACGCCCTCTCCCCGCGTATGCTGGCCAACTTGTCAAAAGTGGAGGTGGAATCATTGCCCCTCGTCGATAAGGATGTCCGCTATGGCATACCGGTCCACGGCATTCCAAAGATCGTCGCTGTCGGCTTGAATTACGCCGACCACGCGCGCGAATCCGGCCTTCCCATTCCGACCGAGCCGATCACCTTCATGAAGGCCGTATCGAGCCTTACCGGCCCGGATGACAATGTCATGCTGCCGCCCAACTCCACGCATACGGATTGGGAGGTGGAACTGGGCGTGATCATTGGCCAGCGCGCTTCTCATATTTCTGAAGAAGAAGTTCCCTCCCACATTGCCGGCTACGTGCTCGCCAACGACGTTTCCGAACGTTTCGACCAGAAGGAGCGTGGCTCTCAGTGGAGCAAGGGCAAGGGGCACGACACCTTCTGTCCGGTGGGGCCCTGGCTTGTGACCACGGACGAGATACCCGACCCGCAAGACCTGAACATGTTTCTCGACATCAATGGCGAACGCAAACAGACGGGCAATACGAAGACCATGATCTTCACTGTCGCGCAGGCGATTTCCTATATCAGCCGCTACATGACGCTAATGCCGGGCGATCTCGTCATTACCGGAACGCCGCCAGGCGTCGGTGAAGGTCAGAAACCCGAGCCGCAATTCCTGCGCGAAGGCGATGTCATGGAGCTTGGCATAGATCATCTCGGTGCGCAGCGGCAGAACGTTGTCGCGTGGACCCGCGACAATAGGCAGGGAGATTCCGCGTGATTTATAAAAACAGATTTGCCGGCAAAACCGCCGTCATCACCGGCGGCGCCTCGGGCCTTGGGCTCACCAGCGGCCAGCGCATCGCCGAAGAAGGCGGGAATGTCTTCCTCTGGGACATGGATGGCGAAGGCCTTGAGAAAGCGCAGAAGAAGATCCCCTCTGCCCATATCAAACAGATCGACATTACCGATCCCGAGGCCGTCGAAAACGCCGCCGCGCAGGCGGCGGAAAAAACCGGCGTCATTGATATTCTCATCAACAGCGCCGGAATTACCGGCGCAACGGGCCCGGTACAGGAGTTTCCGATTGATAGCTGGCGAAAGGTCATGCAGATCAATCTGGATGGCACGTTTTACTGCTGTCGCGCCATCATACCCCATATGCTGAAAAATGGGTACGGACGAATTATCAATATCGCCTCTGTTGCGGGCAAGGAAGGCAATCCGAACGCTTCAGCCTATTCCGCTTCAAAAGCTGGCGTCATCGGCCTTACGAAAAGCCTGGGGAAAGAATTAGCGCAGACCGGCATCACTGCGAACTGCATAACCCCAGCGACGTTTGAAAGCCCCATTCTCGATCAACTACCGCAAAGCCAGGTAGATTACATGCGATCAAAAATACCGATGGGCCGCCTCGGCACGGCGGAGGAAAACGCCAACATCGTCTGTTTCATCGCCAGTGAAGAATGCTCTTTCACCACCGCTGCGACCTTCGACACGTCAGGCGGTCGAACGACATACTAGCGACAAGCGGCTTTTGCGGCCAGAAAGAAGCCGTCAGCCTGGGGAGGAAACTGTCATGCATGATGTGCCGTTCGTCGATGCCCATGTCCACTTCTGGGATCTCGATACGATTCAGCATCCCTGGTTGATGCCGCCATTTTCCTCGGACGGCCTCATGGGGTCTGTCGAGGCGATCGCCTCAAATTACGGACCTCAGGAATATACCCGTGATGCAGCAGCCTGGACCATCGCAGGCACCGTGCATGTGGATGCCGGCGCAGCCGCCGATCAGGCTATTGAAGAAACCCGCTGGCTCGATAGCTTGCGCGGCTCATATGGTGCCCCAACAGCCATCATAGCTTTTGCTGAACTGAACGATCCGGGACTAGATAGTACTTTATCGGCGCACAGCGAATTTGACGCGGTGCGAGGTATCCGACAAATCGTCAACTACCATAACGATCCATACAGAAGTTACACGCCTGACGACATCACTCTCAGCGATGAATGGCAGACGGGTTTCCGGAAACTTGCCAAGTTTGGGCTCAGCTTTGACTTGCAGGCCTACCCTTCACAGTTTCGCAATCTTGCACCCCTGATAGCCGCCAACGACGACATACCGGTCATGATCAACCATGCCGGAATGCCCTTCCATGATGAAAAGGAAGAGTGGCGTATAGGCATGAGTCTACTGGCCGAGCTTCCACATTGCTCGGTAAAGATATCTGGCTTCGGCATCACCGATCATGATTGGCGCGAGGACTCGATCCGCCCTTATGTGCTGGAAACAATCGACACCTTCGGTCCAGACCGGGTGATGTTCGCAAGCGATTTTCCCACAGACAAACTTTATGCCGATTTCGACCGGTGTCTGACCGCCTATGCGAGCATCATTTCTGACTTCAGCGATGACGAAAAACGCGGCATGTGGGGGCTTAATGCAAACCACCTCTATCGCCTGGGACTTTCCATATGATGTGCCCGAGAGAGCAGGACTGACGCGCATGAAAACCGCCTCGACACATGGCTTTCGCCAAAAAGCGCACGCCAAACTTTCGCGCTTTCTTTGTAACCATGTCCATGGCGGCTCCCATTCCAACGCCGATCTTCGTGGCAGCCACGCAGCCGGCAAACGTGACGAATACACATTAAATCGGCCAGTCAATTTTGGCGTGTACAGATATAAATACACAGAAGGGGTAACACACCATGGGCGGTAATCCACTTTTCGGCGTCTTCTTTCACTGGCTCGGCGGCCTGTCATCGGCCAGCTTTTATGTCCCTTACAAGAAGGTCCGGCTCTGGTCGTGGGAAATTTTTTGGCTCACGGGCGGGATATTCTCCTGGATCTTTGCGCCCTGGATTGCCGCCTTCATGGGTACGGAAAATGTCTTGGGTGTCCTGTCGGGCGCTCCTACCTCCACACTCCAATGGTGTTACTTTTTTGGCGCACTCTGGGGCTTTGGGGGGCTAACCTTTGGCCTTACCATGCGGTATCTCGGCGTCTCACTTGGCATGGCGGTTGCCCTTGGCCTAACCACAGCATTTGGCACACTTGTGCCCCCAATCTTCGCCGGTGAGTTCGTTGATACACTACTGAAAGAAACGGGGGGACAGATCGTTTTCCTCGGCATTCTCCTCACCCTGGTTGGCATAGTTGTCGTGGCCTTGGCTGGTCATGCCAAAGAGAAAGAAGTGCCGCAGGAAGAACGGGTGAAGACCATCGCCGAGTTCGACTACCGCAAGGGCATAATGGTCGCGATTTTTTCAGGCATCATGTCGAGCTGTTTCGCCTATGGCCTTGCCGCTGGCGAACCAATCCGCCAGGCGTCACTGGCGGCAGGAACCGGCACCTTGTGGCAGGGGCTGCCCGTACTGTGTGTGGTGCTCGCGGGTGGGTTCACGACGAATTTCATCTGGTGCACAGTCATGATTGTCCGCAACAAGTCTGCGGGCCAGTGGATCGGTCGGCAGAATGCCAGCGCGCTTGTGCCACCCTCCGGATCGGTACTGGGGGAGAATAGCGTCCCTCCGGCCCAGTCAAAGCCACCCTTGCTGTTAAACTATGGCCTGTGCGCCATTGCCGGCACCCTATGGTACCTGCAGTTTTTTTTCTACACTATGGGCGAAAGCCAGATGGGCCGTTTCGGTTTCTCGTCCTGGACGTTGCATATGGCGAGCATCATCATCTTCTCGACCCTGTGGGGATTTTCCCTCGGCGAATGGCGTGCCTCCAGCAGCAAAACGAAACGGCTAGTATGGCTTGGAATCGCCTTGCTAGTCGGCTCCACCGGCATCATCGGTTACGGCAATTATCTCAGCTAAGTCCCCAATACATCGCATGCAGAATAAGATAAAAAAGGGAGAATATTCATGCTCGACAGACGGTCACTGATTTTAGCTAGCGGCGCCGGATTGGCCGCCGCCGCAGGCTGCGCCGCGACACCGCAACCCAAGGCACAGGCACAGGCACAAGACTTGGGCGCCACCTCAGTTGAAGGCATTCTCAACGTCCGCCACTTCGGCGCCACAGGCGATGGGACGACCATCGACACGCCAGCCATCAACCGGGCCATTGAGGACGCTGCAGCCCGCGGAGGCGGGACGGTCTATTTCCCGCCAGGGAAGTATGCGTGCTTTACCATCCGCCTAAAGAGCAAAGTTTCCCTCTACCTTGAGCAGGGTGCAATTATTTATGCGGCCCCCGCCCCGCCGGAAGGCACCTCGGGCGGCTACGATCATCCCGAACCGATCGACCCTTCCTATGCAAACTATCAGGATTTCGGTCACAGCCATTGGCGAAACAGTCTCATCTGGGGTGAGGGTCTGAGCGATATCACAATTGCCGGTGACGGCCTTATTGACGGCACCAACCTCGCCCGCGGCGACGGCAGCTACAACTACATGGACGATCCGCATTATAATGGGACAGGCAACAAGGCGATCGCACTAAAATGGTGTCGCAACGTGCTCCTGCGAGATTTCCGCGTCTACCGCGGTGGTTGGTTCGCGCTGCTCGCCACCGGTGTTGACAACATGACCATCGACAATCTGATGGTCGACACGACCCGCGACGGTTTCGACATTGATTGCTGCCGCAATGTACGCGTCACCAACTGCCATATTAACTCACCCTGGGATGATGGAATCTGCCTGAAGTCGAGCTATGCGCTGGGTGAGGCGCGCGCGACTGAGAATGTCATGATCGCTAACTGCTATGTGACAGGCAATTACGAGATCGGATCTCTACTCGACGGCATATGGAAGAAGATGCCGCCCTCCTTCGCGCCACAGGTTCACGGACGGATAAAATTCGGTACGGAGTCCAATGGTGGCTACAAGAACATAACTATAACCAACTGCACGTTCGAGGACAGTCAGGGCTTTGCCCTGGAAACGGTGGACGGCGGAGATCTGGAAGACGTAACGATCTCCAACTGCACCATGCGCGGCAACTATTCTTCCCCCATCTTCCTCCGTCTGGGGCGGCGTATGCGGGGACCGAAAGATGCTGCGATCGCGAAATTTCGCCGCATTCTGATTTGCAACATCGTCAGCTCGTCCTCAGCCCCCCTGTTGCCCTCCATCATCGCGGGCATTCCCGGTCATCCCGTGGAAGACGTGAAGATCGCCGACTGCTACTTCCATCAGGAAGGCGGCGCACCGGAAGATCTTGTGAACCGCGTTCCGCCGCTGGAGGAACTCGGCTACCCCGAACCCAACATGTTCGGCGACCTGCCCGCGACCGGTTTCTATATCCGCGATACGAAGAACGTCGAGATGAGCAATATTGAAGTTGCTGTCGCCAAGGCCGATCCGCGTGCAGCCTTCTGGTTGCAGGACGTGGAAGGCGCTGACTTCTTCCGTCTCCGTGTGCCAGGCGGCGCCCCTTCCTTCCATTTGACCAATGTCAGCAATTTCCGCAATTTTGGCAGCCTGTCGGCCCCCGAAAGACAAATGGAAACGGTCAAGTCGACGACTATTTTCTAGACATGGCAGGACGACGACGCGATACGCCGCCACCGCTAGGTCATCGAAATCGGGGAGAGGCTAAACGAGATAGTCCGTTACCGCGGCGACGTTCGGGACTTCGCATTGCAATCTTGTTCTTTCTTCTCCCGGTTTGCGCTGCGTGCATTTCGACGGAGAGTGCCTCTGCTCACTACCCCGCCGATACGCCCCTCGTGGGAACCATGCGCGACGGTCATCATATCAATCTTATTAAGCCCGAGACGTTTTATTCATCGGACAGAGTGGATTTTCTCCCAATTGAATCGTCGATCACCGAGGGCGTGAGAGTCGCCGTAGCGATTTATAAACCAGAGGCCCCCGGGCCGATCCTGCTGATGTCCCACGGCTGGCATGAAAGCGTGACCCGACCAGAGGCCGACACGCCCAATCCCTATCCCGGTTTTCTGACCGTTCAGGTGGACATGCGTGGGCGCGCCTACTCCACCGGCGAGCCTGATGCGAATGGATACGAACTCTACGACTTTCTCGATGCCCTCAATTACGTTCGGGAACATTATTCCGATTTCATCAGTGATCCCGACCGGGTTCATTTCATTGGCGGCAGTGGCGGCGGCGGCAATGCTCTTGCGCTCGCGGGCCGCTTTCCGGACCTGTTTGCCAGTGTGGTCGCCATGTACGGGATGAGTGATTATGCCGCTTGGTATCAAAGCGACGATGTCGGTGAGTTCCGCGACGAAATGGATATCTGGATCGGCACCTCGCCCAGCGAAAAAGCAGAAGCATATGCTGTTCGCAGCGGCATCACCGCTTTGCCCAATCTTTTCTCCCCCCTGTATCTCGTACACGGAGAGACCGATCTCCGTGTTTCCTCTTCCCATTCCCGCACCTACGCTGAAGCTGCCAGCCTGTTGCACAAGCCGGTAGAGTATTGGGAAATTGAAGGGGTTGGCGACAACGCTCACCTCGGCAATATCACACCGGAACAGCAGAAGAGGCTGGACGCTTTCATCAGTACGGCGCTGCAATCACATTCACGAGCGCCGGACTTGCCGAACAGGGGGGTACTGGTTGTGCCAGGCTATGTTCGGACAAGACATTTCGACGTAAAGCTCGACTCGATAGATCAGGTCGGCCTCGTCGCGTATGACCTGGAGACAGGCGAGGCGAAATTGATCAAGGGCACAGGCACAGTCAGTTTTTATTGATTCCCCTGAACGTTATCCGCGAATGGGCTCAGCGCCGGAAACAGAATGCACACTGACCAATTTGGCGATCATCCTGCCAAGCGTCTCGGACGACGAGGGAGAGCGCGGATGAGCCTCTCTTCACATCTTCAATACAGACTGCCCATTGACCCGAACATTCTGGATCGATAGCCCCTCCGTATACGATATGATACTTTCCTCATGAACTCCATTGAAGGAACAATCCCGAAGCGTGATATTATGTACCGGCGCACCGGGAAGACCTTGGACATCCAGAACACGCCCTGCCTTTTCCACGCGCAGGCGCTCAATTGTGAGATTGCGGAGCACCGGTATATAGGGCCCGTTTCCACCCTCCTCATAATTGAAATCACAGGTGATCGCCGCACGACCGACCTGCCCCACCTCAATATCGCGAATATGGATATCTTCGACCACGCCGCCACGCATTGCATTGTTCTTGAACCGAAGCGCGTACCATAAATCCGGACTGTTCATATAGCAGTTTTCGGCAAATACATGATGCACCCCGCCTGATATCTCGCTGCCAATGACAACCCCGCCATGACCCGCCTTCATCGTGCAGTTCCGGATCAGGATATTTTTGGCAGGCGTCGCTATCCGTCGGCCATCAGCGTTTCGACCGGACTTGATGGCGATGCAATCATCGCCTGTGTCAAACGTGCACCCCTCAATCAGCATGCCGTCCACCGATTCGGGATTACACCCATCATTGTTAGGCCCATGGCCATAAACAGAAACATTCCGAACAATGACGTTCCTGCTCATTACCGGATGGATATTCCAGCAGGGCGAATTGTGAACACGCACTCCCTCGACCAAGACATTGTCGCAATCGTAGAATTCCATAAAACTCGGTCGCAGATAGTGACCCTGGCCAAATACTCGATCTTCGACGGGTACGCCTTCCTCCGCCATACGGAACAGGGCTTGCCGGTCCGCCGACTGGCTGCCCATTCCTTCCTCCCAACCAAATCGTTCCGCGCCGCACCAGGGCCACCAATGGTCATTACTGGCTTGCCCATCCAGCAGGCCGGCACCGGTAACCGCCACATTCTGAGCCCCCCGCGCGTAGATTAGCGGTGAATAATTCCACAACTCCACCCCTTCATAACGGGTATAGGCCAGCGGATAGTCTGCAGGATCCGTACTGAAGAGGATGACCGCACCCTCCTCCACATGCAGATTGATATTTGATGCCAGATGGATGGGTCCGGTCAGATAGCGGCCCGCGGGCACCACGACATGGCCGCCGCCCGCATTCGCGCAGGACTTGATTGTCTTTGCGAAGGCTTCCGTGTTCTTGGTCGCTCCATCACCCACAGCCCCATAATCGGTAATTGCCATCCGACGGGCAGGAAAACGAGGGGAGGTGACGGACCGACTGATATCCTGTGCATGCCGCCACGGCCCTACAGCGCTGGCTGGTGGTAATGACGCGCAGGCCCCAAGCCCCAAAGCGGCGCCTGTCATCAAGAAGCTGCGTCGCGAAACTGCGTACTCGCTCATGTCACATCTCTTGATCTGGGCATGGTATGTTGACAGCTTCCTTGACGGTCGGCCGATTGGGCAAGGGCCGGGATTCCAACACTAAATCAAACTGTTGGAATGTGGCGAGCTCATCAATTCCCTTCGGATTCACACCTGACTTACTACACACATTGCCCACCAAAGAACTCCCACATTATGATCTGCGTGACAAGATATTGGAATATGCGGATGCTCTCCAATTTTGTAAAGCTTCCGTCAAGGAGCCGAGGGCTTGGTAAACCGCATGGCTGAATGTATCCGGATTGAAGAATCAATCAGTAGACAGCATAAAGATAATGCTGAAGGCCACACCATTCTTTTGGATGCGGGCTTACCGCGGAAGATCTGCCGACGAGCGCCCTATCTCAGAATGCTTCTCCTTCATTCACATCTGGCACCATTCCGTTACCATCCCAGAAGGATAAATCCCTTGAGCGCCCTCTCCGACAAAGCAGGTGGCCACCGATACAGTCCCGGCAACGCTTGCCCGCTATGTGCCCCATAGAAATTGAAGACGCTCCTTGAAAGCTGACATGCAGCCAGGGGAAGGCTTCCTAAACAATTTGGCATACGACCAACAATCCATGTCTTCCCCGCGATGCGAATCGTAGCTTCAATACCGGACTGAGTGTACTCTTGTCTGAAGTAACCAGTGGCGCTCGATAGCTGCGAGATTTAACCTCTATAAATGTCATAGCAATTTGAGAACAGACTCACTTGAGGAGTGATGAGGAGTTGCGCACCAACTTCTCTTGGGCCAAGACAGAAAGCGGAATATGTCGTCGGCGGATTGCGCGACTCGCGCTACTTCGCCCGCAAGCAAAAGAATATTGCCCCCCTTGCGAGGACAATAAAACTGGAATTTGGGGGAACCGACTTGTTAAATCCAGCTTACGACCTTGATGTTTTTCTCAGAGGCACCAGGGATTACGTTCAAGGAACCCAGTTGATCGCCGAGAGCGCAAAACTGCTGTCTCATGGCAACTATTCGGTTAAGAAAGCTGCATTCACAAGCATTACAAAGAAGGCTGTGAAAGCCGCCATCTATTCAAGCGAACGATCCATCGATTCAGAAACGATTGGGAGTGTGGTCTTCGCTGATCCTGAAGGCCAGACTGTCACCTTTGGCCTAGTTGCTCAGAATAGCGATGCACCACAGTCTGACAGCCCCTTCACTTTTGAATTGTCGTTGCGAGAAGAAACTGACGAACAGTGCTGTTACGATTTCTCAAATGCCGAAGCGATGTGCGATATTCTCGACGCGGTGGTGCAGGCAATCAAGACATTCATCCAACGCCAGTCCGCGCGACATTACGACATTTGGTTTACAGGCATACGGAACTTGCATCTCCCCGTTTCATCAGACAGCATCGACTCTTCGGGCTCCATTACAATCTCAAAACTGAAAGTACACAGGAATGGAAATCTCCACCAGTCGCTATTCAGGACGGAAGTAGAAGCTGAAAAGATGGGTCGACTTAGCGGCTTTGTAACATTCGCTCATAAGGTGAAGTAATATGTCATTGGAAGCATTTCGATTTGCCCTTCCTTCAAAGAGGGAAAGTGCAAGCGACATCGCGGCTCAAACAGGAGCGGACGAAGCCTTCATCCAAAATAAGGTCGGACTGTCGTATCGTCACATCCTCTCTGGCGAAGAGACGGGCATTGGGTTGGCGACAAACGCCTGTCGAGAACTGCTGGAAAGCCACGATCTTGATGTTTCAGAGATTGACCTGCTCATTTGCGTGACTCAAACTCCGGACCGTCAACTCCCACAAAATTCAGCCGGTATAGCCAGCGCGCTAAACCTGCCTCAAAGCACAGCCGCATTCGACATAGCGCTAGGATGCTCAGGCTTCGTCTACGCAATGCAAGTTGCAGTCGGTTTCCTGCGGACTTGCGGAATGAACAAGGCGATTGTCGTGACTTGCGACCCCTATTCACGAAACATGGCTGCGGAAGACAAGAGTACAAATTGCGTCTTCGGAGATGCCGCCGCTGCCACATTGATCGTCGCCGACAGCGCCCGCAGCCAAGTAATTGCCTTCTCCTGCGGCACGGACGGCAGCAGGGGTGATGCCATTTCGATCGCAGCTGGCGGCGCGAACTTGCCCTTAGTACATCTGACCGATTCCGGGACAGACACCGCAGCGTACGAGCGGGATCAGGCGCGTCTCAAAATGAACGGCCGAGGAGTATTCAATTTCGTCCTTTCGACCGTTCCAGACAGCATCCGAGAATGTCTCGACAAGGCGGGAATGGACCTTCAGGACATCGACTATTTCGCTCTTCATCAGGGCTCCATGTTCATGCTGGACGCCCTCGCAAAGAATATGGGCATCCCTCAAGAAAAAGTCCTCAAAAACATGGAGAACTATGGAAACACGGTTTCTTCCACGATCCCGATGCTACTGTCTGATCTGGACCATGACAGAAAGCTCAGCGGATCGACCGTATTGATGTCAGGATTTGGGGTGGGGCTCTCCTGGGCTACCGCCATAGTAAAGTTCAACTAACCAATCATCAGGGGAAAAATGATGACAAATGACGAAGCCTTTGAACTCATCAAGAAGGCATTGGATGAGGTCAGCGAGGGGGCATCTGAGTCCCTGACCATGGACACACACCTACTGGAGGACGACATACTCGATTCTCTGGATGCGATGAGCTTCATGTTCGAGCTTGAGAAAATGCTCGGAAAATCTCTGGCTGTCGATGAGGAGTTTTCGGATTTCAAGATCACGACCCTGATCGACCTGATGCAGAAGTAATTTTCTGATCTGGGCTGACCTATGAAGCTGTTCGTTTCGATTCCTATCTTCCTCTGCCTGATGGGATTCCTTTTCCTGTCGGATACAATGCTATTCAGGGCATTGATCGCGAAGAATTATGAATGCTCGTTTCCTCAGATCCGGTATCTGCCCAAGGATGCGGATTTTCTGGCATTCGGGAGTTCCCGTGTTCACATCGCCATCCTTCCTCAGAAACTGGAAGACGAATCCCGGCAAATTGAACGTGCATACAATGTCGCGATGCCGGGCGGCAGTTCGATCCGGACTTACTCCTGGCTGAAAGGAATGATCGACGCTGGTTACAGGCCGAAGACCATCTATTATGAAGCAAACCTAGTGAAACTGAATAGTACTTCACGCCACACAGAGTGGAAGCACAATAACTGGGATATAATGGCTTCGTATGGAGACCATCTTGCTCTAGGAAGCCTCTACAAGAAGATTCCGCTGCTCACAAAATTCTATATAATTGAAGGCGGACTCGTCCGAAAGCTCGACGCAAGTCTGAATGTTGTACTTGGAGGCCGCTTGTGGCGTGCTGCGGAAGAGGCTCGGCGTCAACACGAAGCTCCCAAGGCGTGCGTGATGGAACGGTTCTATGAAGCACCAGATCAAAAGAGTCTGAGCCAAATTGCGTCTCGGAAAAAGCGATACGAGAAGTTCGTCAAACAAAGCGGGCGGACGAACCGCAAATATTTCAAGATCGGGCATAGTTGGATCGCAAAAGAAGAATTGTATTATATCCGGAAGGTTCGGAAGCTGGCCAAAGAGAATGATATCGACCTGATCGTATCAAGGCCGTGGCAAGCCTATGAGAAACCGCTCTCCCCAACCGCCCTCGCGACCCTCCGGAAGACTATTCCCGAGTTTGTCTACCCTCCCACGGACGTCATAAGGGAGACTTGGCCAGCCTTTCAGGACCCCAAGCACATGTCATTTCGAGCAGCTGACATCTACACCGAATGGCTTGCCCGCGAGATTGATGCCCGGGCTGAGGAAGCACCCCAGTCCTGATGCCTTGTTATGCATCTTGTTCCGGATGCATCGTGGCGACGCCAGACACCCATTTTTCCAGGAAGGTCCTTCGATAAGTGATCTACAGTTTTGAACTTACGATATTCCTGTACCTGTTCGTGGCGAGCATGTTCTGGATTCTGCGGTCTTTCGGCGCGCATACGGCCGCGCTCGTTCTGCTGTGCTTGGCCAATCTGCTTCTGGTCCTGTCAGCCGGGCTGTTGCTAACGACATATCTTCTGTCTCAGCTCGCATTCGTTTTCCTGTTGTACCTGATCATTCGCCATACGCCCTTCGGGAAGTATGGCTTCTGGCCCTGGCTGACTTTTCTTGGCCTGATCCCTTTCAACTACGCCCTACACTTCGGTGACAGCCTCAGTACGATGGAATTCTTCAAGCAGACTGAACACTTCAGGTCAGCCGAAGTTGCCTGGACAATTGGTTCAACCTTCTTTGTCATCAAGTCATTCCTGATCCTCAAAGCCGCAGTCAAGGCAAGAAAGTTTCCATTCCTCAGTGGGCTGATAACCCTCACATTCATTCCGGCGTTCCCTGCAGGGCCGATCCATGGACCCGCAGTCTGGCAGCTCCAGAAAATGAAACGCACGCTCACGGCCAAAGATTATATGGTGTTTGTTACCGGGCTCGGTTGGGGCGCGGCAATGTTCTTCATCCTTGCCCCTTTCACAAAGGGGCTTATGGGTCACTTTGAGCACCCGGTACTTTCACATGTCACAAACATGTACCTGAACCTGATTGCTCTGTATTTCGACTTCGCGGGTTATTCCTTGATCGCGATCTGCCTGGGCCTGCTGTTCGGCGCCGAGCTACCAAGAAACTTCAATCGCCCTTACCTCGCCACCTCCATCCAGAATTTCTGGCAGCGCTGGCATATGTCACTGAGCGCATTTATCGGCACTTATCTTTTCAAGCCTTTCGTTCGTAAGACGGGCAGTCAGCGTTGGGGTATATTTCTCGCCTTTGTTTGTGCTGGTCTCTGGCACGAGTTCTCAGTTGCCTACCTGCTATGGGGTATCGGGCATGGATACGCGCTCAGCATAAACAAAAGGCCGCCCGCTTGGTGGTCGCAACTGATTGGAATTTTCCCATCATTCATCGGGAAAATCATCGCATGGTTCATGACCATGTCCTGGGTCGCTCTATTATCCTACACCGCAACAGTCCTGATAAATTTCTAGCATCAAAACGGAGACCACCATGAAGTTCCTGAAGTGCACTATCCAGGTGATCAACAGCATTTATTTCAAGGGGTGCGTCGGTTGGGCAGTGGTTGCCTATAACTACCCGCTTACGGACATCCTTCCTCGATATGCCGGCTAGTCTTTGTTATGGACGTACAGAATATATGTGTATCTTTGAGTAGGCTGGTGCCGTGAAACATTCTCTCATACAACCTGATCTCGCTGTCGCAGATGCTGGCGCCACTTCAGACAGCAGGGTTGCCAGACTGAACGCCCGGTGGAGATCTCTACAGGCGGAACGCGTTTTGCGCATGGCTATATTTGAGGAGTTTCCCGGCAGGGTCGCTGTTAGTTCTTCTTTCGGGGCCGAGTCTGCAGTTCTACTCCATCTCGTGGCGACGGTTTACCGGGCGGTACCTATCCTGTTCCTGGATACCGGAAAGCACTTTCCGGAGACCTTGGAGTATCGCGACCGGTTGATTGATCACCTGCAGCTACGAGAAGTCATAAATATTGCTCCAAGCGAGCAGAGCATCGCTGACATTGACAGCGATGGGCTGCTACACCAATCTGATCAGGAAGCCTGCTGCGACCTCAGAAAAGTTCGGCCTTTAGCGGATGCATTGAGTGGTTACGACGCATGGATCACAGGACGAAAACGGTACCAGAACGAAACGCGGGAAGAACTGCCGATTTTCGAGCAGGACAAGAGTGGAAAGATCAAGGTCAACCCGCTCGCCAATTGGTCCCAGGTTGATGTCCAAACCTACGCGGATCTGCATGAACTGCCGATACACCCTTTGACAGAACAGGATTTTCCGTCCGTCGGCTGCCTGCCCTGCACCACCCCCGTGGCGGAGGGCGAAGATCGCCGTGCTGGCCGGTGGCGAGGCTCCGACAAGACGGAATGCGGGATTCACATCACCTCAGATGGAAAGATTGTTCGAACGAATCTAGATTCTGAGTGATGAAGTGTTACGGCCCAACACTGGTCCGGGCCAGTGTTCAATGGGCATCGTGGATGCAGTTTGACTAGAAAGCGAACCTGCAACTGCGGGTTTGCTACTAGCGACTACATAAACCTGACTGGCGCACGTGAGGCGATGCACCACGAGATTCTTGCAGTGAAGTCGCCGAGTTTGATCGTAAGCATCCACTCTTCTTCAGCAGCGTATAGCTCGACGCAAATCAGAAATGGGCAGCTGCGTTGTTCCCCGGTGCTTCCAAAGCAACTGCCTCAAGCAGGGGAAGTCAACATTACCCCTTGTTTTGTATGGTGCCGGCTGAGGGACTCGAACCCCCGACCCTCTGATTACAAATCAGATGCTCTACCAGCTGAGCTAAGCCGGCCACGCTGGAATGGCTGTCACTACTTCGATCAGCGCGGCGGTGCAAGCGGGTCTTCCAGTCATTTTTTTGTCAGCCGGAAAGGCTCCCGTTTTCTTTCAAATTCCCCAACTCTGCCCCATTCGCCTCGCGAGCCGCATATTTCCGCCTCAAACTGGGGCTATCCAATCCTTAACGAGACCACACATCAAGATGTGGCGTGGATGGGTGTCAGATGACACGAGAGCCTGAAGGAAGACGGATATGAGACGCGCGCAAATACTTGCCGGATTCAGCATTGCCGCCATCGCGCTGGCATTTCCCGCCATGTCGGACGCGCCGAAGGCCCCACCGCTGGAGCCGGTGCATGTTCCTTTCGAGAAGACCTGTCAGGACACAAAGATCACCGTCTATTTCTCAAAGCAGGAATCGGTCCTCTCCTCCTATGCTGCCCGCTCGCTCAATACGGCCGGCGACCAACTCGCCGGATGCGCGGTGTCGGATATTCAGGCCCGCGTGATTTCTGCCGATGCCTCTGACGACTCCGCCGCCACCAGCCTGTCCGAAGCCCGCGCTGCCGTGGTGCTGGAGGCCTTGAACGCCCGCGGCATCCGCGCCCGCGACGTCCGCACCAATTTTGTCCCGGCGGCTGAAGCCACCCCGACCGAAGCCCTCACCTTCCCGATGGCGCGCCGGGTCGACCTCACCGTCAAAGCCACTACTGGCTACGGCCTCTAGGCCAACAGGTTTCCTCCCGGAAATTCCAGGATTCCTCACCGCGTCCTGGAACCCCTCGCCCCGAACGCCCTCGCAGCGTGTTCGGGGCGTTCTTTATAACCGGCGCCCTGTTATTTCAGGCGTTACAATTCTTTCCTTTCCGGCGTGCATCGCTAAAAGGTGCTGGGCACCCGGACACCCGGCCCGGACCTGCTTGCAACGCTATTTGGGAAAGATCGCATCTCCATGACGCAAACCCGGCGCATTCTCGTTACGTCCGCCCTGCCCTATATCAACGGCATCAAGCACCTCGGCAATCTGGCTGGCTCCATGCTGCCGGCCGATGTGTATTCCCGTGTGATGCGGCTGATGGGCCATGACGTGACCTATATCTGCGCAACGGATGAGCATGGTACGCCAGCAGAACTGGCCGCCCAGGCCGCCGACATGAGCGTGCAGGCCTATTGCGACGAGCAGTACGAGATCCAGCGCGCGGCCGGCGAAGGCTTCAACCTCTCCTATGATTGGTTCGGACGCTCCTCGCGCCCGGCCAACAACGCGCTGACCCAGCATTTCGCGCAAGTCTTGGAACAGAACGGCCTGATCGAGGAGCGCACGTCCAAACAGGTCTACTCGGTCGATGATGGCCGTTTCCTGCCAGACCGCTATGTCGAGGGCACCTGCCCGACCTGTGGCTTCGAAAAGGCGCGCGGGGACCAGTGCGACAATTGCGGACGACTGCTCGATCCTGTCGACCTGATCGACCCGTACTCATCTGTTTCCGGCAGCAAGAATATCGAAATCCGCGACACCAATCATCTCTACCTGTTGCAGTCCCAGATGCAGGACAAGATTCGTGACTGGGTGAACAGCAAGGGCGCCCAATGGCCTGGCCTGGCCGTCTCCATCGCCAACAAATGGCTGGATGAGGGCCTGATCGCCCGCGCCATCACGCGCGACCTGAGCTGGGGCGTGCCGGTGCTGGACGCCGATGGCAATCCGCGTCCGGGCTATGAAGACAAGGTCTTCTATGTCTGGTTCGACGCGCCCATCGAATACATTGCGGCCACGCAGGAATGGGCCGAAGCGACCGGGAATGACTGGGAGGCACTCTGGCGCACCGACAAGGGCGCCGATGACACTGAGTACGTCCAGTTCATGGGCAAGGACAATGTCGCCTTCCACACGGTCAGCTTCCCTGTGACGCTGCTCGGCTCCGGCGAGCCGTGGAAGACGGTCGACAAGCTGAAGGCCTTCAACTGGGTTACCTGGTATGGTGGCAAGTTCTCGACGTCGAACAAGCGCGGCGTCTTCATGGACCAAGCGCTGGAATTGCTGCCAGCCGATTACTGGCGTTGGTATCTGATCGCCAATGCCCCAGAAGGCTCGGATGCCGCCTTCACTTGGGAAGGTTTCCAGTCTGCGGTCAATTCAGACCTTGCCAATGTGCTCGGCAATTTCGTGAACCGGATCACCAAATACACGGTGTCGAAGTTCGATGGCAAGGTTCCGGAGACGGGCGAGGCCGGCGACGCCGAAGCGTGGATGGTGGCAGAGCTGCAGGAGCGCCTGCCACGCCTGATCGAGCATTATGAAGCGATGGAATTCCGCAAGGCCGCCGCCGAGACCCGCGCGATCTGGGCCGCCGGCAATGAGTACCTCACCAAGGCCGAGCCCTGGGTGAAGTACAAGTCAGATGTGGATGCGGCCGCTGTCGGCGTACGCACGGGCCTGAACCTCGCGGCCTTGTTTGGCATTCTCGCACTGCCGATCATTCCCGACGCGGGCAAGAAAATCCTCGATGCGCTCGGCATTCCCGAGGAGCATCGGAGCTTCCAGTTCCGCGACATTCCGGGTCTGTTGAACAGTCTGCCGCCGGGCATGGAGATCTCTCCGCCGGACGTGTTGTTTCAGAAGATCGAAGACAGCCAGGTCGAAGAATGGACGGAGCGGTTCGGCGGCGGAGCTTGATGCTGTCTAAGCGTTGGGAGGCGTCTCTGGTGGCGCCTCCGCCTCCCCCCGCATGTCTTCCCGCAGGGCCCGCAATCGGTCGCGGTAATGCTCCCCCGCCCCATATTCCGTGAACCCCGCATATCGCGCATGTGCGCCGATCACGCGCCGGGCCTGTTTTATGGGGCACCAGTACTGCTCCGTGCGCGCGCCCACCTCACGCACATAGGCGATCACGCCGTTGACATAGGAACAATATGCGCAGTTCAGTTTCTCCAGCGCATTCAGGTAGGCGAGCCCCGCCCGGTCGAATACGAGGTAGTCGCGGCGCTTGACCTGCGGGATGCCATACACGCGGAAACAGATGGCTTGGTAAAGCGACACCCAGAGGTCGAGGAGCACAAAAATCACAATGAGTGAATAGATTATCGGCGCCGTTACCACGACCAGGAAACGCGCGCTCAGTAAGTAAGTGACAAGATCTTTTCGAAGCTCATGGTGCCGCCGGATCACTTCCTGGTCGAACAGTACCCGCCCTCGCTCCAGACCGTAGCGGAGGCCCGCCCGCTTCCTGGCGAATTCTGCTTCAAGCTCCATTTCCAGGTCGCGGATCCTGCCGAGTATCAAATCTGTATGCTCTGCCATATCCCTCTGGATGCGCCGAACCGTCCATCATGGCAAGGCGGGACCGCCCCGATCAGGACCGCTCGAACACGACCGACAAATTATTGGCAGGCATGTCGACAATGTTCGCCACACTCAAACCAACCTCTTCTGCCAAGGGGATGATCTGGCGGTCGAGGTCGCGCACACCCCATGAAGAATCGCGTGACTGGAGGCTTTCGGTGAAGGCGGCATTGGAGGGGGCGATCTCGCCATTGCGCGCGAAGGGGCCATACAGGAACAGCTTGCCCCCCGGCTTCAGGAGACGTCCGGCACCCGCGATCAGGCCGAGGGCCGCTTCAAAAGGCGCGATATGGATCATGTTGACCGATACGATGGCATCCCAATGGCCGGGGCGTTCGACGTCGCCCCACTGCCCCTTCGAGGCATCCACGACGACAGGCCCATCCAGGCGGTCATGTGCGCTTGCGGCCTTCCATGCCGACTGACTGCGCCGGCTTTCGGCGTCGATGTCCGAATAGGTCCAATGAAGGCCGCTCAGTGCTTCGGTCAGGTAGGCGCCATGTTCGCCGGTGCCGGAAGCGATCTCCAGCACATGGCCTGCCTCACAGACATGCTCGCGGAAGACCTTCAGGATCGGATCGCGATTGCGCGCGACCGATGGCGAATAGCGCCGACCATCCGTCTGGGTATCGCGTGGCTCAAGGGCGACCGGCTTGCCGCTTTCGGACTTTGGGTAAGCCCCATCGGGATCGCGTGTCATTGGGCCTGCTCGAACGGATACATTTCCGTGGTCACAACGGATTGCCCCATCTCATTGTAGCGCGGGCCCACCGCCTTTTCGGGTAGGAAGAACGCATCCAGTCGCGCAACGATGTCGTCCGACAACTGAATGCTGCCCGCCTGCCAGTTCTCTTCAAGATGCGACAGATTGGTCGTGCCCGGGATCGGCAGAATGTTGTCACCCTTGGCCAGCGTCCAGGCGAGGGCGAGTTGGGCCACCGAACAATCCGCGTCCCTGGCACATGCCCGTGCCTCATCCAGCAAGGGCAGATTGCCGGCATAATTTTCCGGCGCAAAGCGCGGGAAGATCGACCCGCGCAAATCCGACTCATGAAAATGAGCGGGATCGACGGGCGGATCGGCCAGGAAGCCACGTCCAACCGGCGAGAAAGCCACGAGCGCTACACCGAGTTCCTCGCAAGCTGCCTTGATCGCGATTTCCGGGTTGCGTACCCATAGCGAGTATTCGCTCTGCATCGCCGCAATCGGATGGACAGCATGCGCACGGCGCAAATCGGCTTCGCCCATTTCGGACAGGCCAATCGTGCGGATCTTGCCCTCTTTCACCAAATCCGCCAGCGCGCCGACGGAGTCCTCAATCGGTACGTTCGGATCAGGCCGGTGCATGTAGTAGAGATCAATCACCTCAGTCTGCAGGCGTTTCAGGCTAGCCTCGCAGGCCGCCTTGATCGACTCCGGCCGTGCATCCAGCGTACGCTGGCCATCTTTGAAGCCCAGCACGCACTTGCTGGCGAGGAAATAGCTGTCCCGCCGGTCCTTCAAGGCCTGCCCGATCAATTCCTCGCTCCGGCCAAACCCGTAGAGGGTGGCCGTGTCGAGGAAATCATAGCCGAGATCCAGCGCGCGTACGAGCAGGGACTTCGCGTCCGCCTCATCCATGGGCGGGCCATAGGCATGCGTGATGTTCATGCAGCCGAGCCCGACCGGATAGACCTCCCGGTCCCCAATGCGTCGTTTTGCAGTCATCGTGTGGATCCTATGACTTGAATTGTTCCCGCAAGACGGGCTTCAGGATCTTGCCATTCGCATTGCGCGGGAGTGGCTCGGTCATGAAGTGAACTTTTACCGGCACCTTGAACGCCGCCAAATGACTTGCAGCATGCGCTCTCAATTCGTCCTCGGTAACGTGCATGCCGGGTTTCAGTTGCACAACCGCGCCAACTTCCTCACCGAGAATCTTGTGGGGAATGCCTACCACGGCAGCGTCAATCACCGCCGGGTGCTCATAGAGGGCATTCTCGACCTCGATACAGTAGACGTTCTCTCCGCCACGGATCAGCATGTCCTTGGCCCGGTCGACGAGATACAGGAAGCCCTCTTCATCAATGCGCGCGAGGTCGCCGGTCACCACCCAGCCATCACGGAAGGTCTCCGCCGTGGCATCTGGCCGGTTCCAGTAGAGCTTGCAGTTCATCGGCCCCTTGCACCAGAGTTCGCCCACTTCGCCCTGTGGCAGGGTGTTGCCCTCCGGATCGCAGACTTTCAGCTCAACAGCCTTTGGCGGCGCCCCTGCGCTGCCCGGGCGGTTCACATAATCCTCGCCAATGTTCAGCGTGGCGGTGGCGCAGGTTTCCGTCATGCCCCAGCCATTGCCGGGGGCGGCATCGGGAAAGCGTTTCTTGATGGTCGAGACCAGTTCCGGCGCGGACGGTGCACCGCCATAGGAAATCGCCGCGATCGAGGACAGATCATATTTGTCCCTGTCCGGATGTTCCAGCAGCTGCCACGCAATCGCCGGGACGCCGCCGACCGCCGTGACCTTCTCCTCTTCGATGATCGGCAGGGCCTTGCCTGCATCCCATTTGTACATGGACACGATCTTGTCGCCGCGCAGTAAGGACGGGATCATGATCGCGAACGCGCCCGTTGCGTGGAAGAACGGAATGGCCAGCAGGGTGGCTCGCTGCTCGTTCGGGTCCGGCTCGGGAAGCGGCTCGCCCTTGCGCAGGAACATGCGCGCCTGACAGGTCATGGAATTGAACATGTTGGAGACGACCGCGCGATGGGTCGCCAGCGCGCCCTTCGGCTTGCCGGTTGTACCCGACGTATACATGATCGTTGCATCGTCTTCCGGACCAATATCGATGGCTGGCCACGAAACCTCCGGCAGGTTGGCCCACTCATTCGCGCCGCCGATATATTGTTCCATCTGAGCCACACGCGGGTCCCCGTATTCTCCTTCCGGATCGCGCGCGATGACCACATTTTTAAGCTCTGGCAGGTTTTCCCACTCGGCTCTGATCCGCTCAAATATCTGAGGGTCGACAAAGGCCAGTTTCACGCCCGCAAAGGACAGGCCGTATTCCAGCTCCTCGCTGGTCCACCAGGAATTCATCGGCGTGGCGATGGCCCCGATCATCGAGGCGGCAAAGAAGGCGACCGGCCATTGCGGATAGTTCCGCATGATGATCCCAACCCGGTCACCCTTCTCGATTCCATACGTCTCGCGCATCACGCCAGCGAGTTTGATCACGGCCCGGGCAAGGGCGTCGAACGTGACGCGCTCGTCTTCATAGACAATGAAATCCCTGTCGCCGAACTGTACGCTTGCGAGCTGCAGGATGAGCGGAATGGTGGGCGGGGCATTCTTGTAGATCTTCATATCCACGCCATTGATCACAGCATCGGTGATCTCGAGCGGAGAGCCTTCCGCAGCCAGGAGCTCGTTCGCCTGAGCGATGGACATGGCGGGCCAGTTCGGCAAGGTGTCTGCAGGCATGGGTTTCCTCTGATTGTGTGTTTCATCCACACAATCACGCCCACTCCAAGTATTGAAGGAAAAATTGACCGTTCAGCCGACAATTCTTTGCGAGCAGGGCAAAATCATGTCCCTGAACGCAATGCGCCGCCAGCACGACGTCTTCTGGTTGGAAGAGCTACGCGCTGACGGCGAAAAAACGTTGTCAGGTCGGCAGTGACTATTTGCCGAAATCGCAGAAACGTAGCGCATGGTCGGTGCCGTCCGGCTCGACCGCGTCGTAGGTGCGCCCGGTCAATTCGTCCCCCTCGCAGAGATAACCGATCTGGTACATCGCGATCAGGGTCTCATTGTCCGGCGTCAGGTCGCTGGCGATCATCAGATCAATGGCGTCTTCATGACGGCCAAGCTGCATCAGGATATCGAATTTCTGCTGGCGGGTTGTTTCCGGCTGGTTGAGCACGGTCATCAGCGAGTCCGCCTTGCCGCGCGCCGTTTCCAACGCCAGAACGGCCTCCGGATGTACTGTCGTGTCGTCGAGCGTGTTCACGACTTCCTCGAAATCCTCGATCGCGCCCATCACGTCATAACCGGACTGGCCGACCCGAAGCTCGCCGCGGCGCAGGAGCGTCTCGGCCAGCTGTTCCCGCGTCAGGTCCGGATCGCCCGACAATTGGGTGAGCCGATCAATGGCCGTCTGCGTGTTGCCCGCCTCTTCGAGGCCCTCGACCGTAGTCATGGCCAGCGCGTAGCTGGACATGGTTTCGGTCATCGGCGCCGGGGCGGCACCCTTTGTCCCGGCTGTATCGGGGGCGGACGTACAGGCCGCCAGCGCAAGGGCGGAAGCGGCAGCGATAAAACCGGAACGAATCATGAGGTATCTCCAGAAGGGAACAGAATGACAATGCCTAGTCCTAGTCGCACAAGGCGCGCGCTGACAGGGCGTTAATGTGGATTTTATGTGACCTTTCAACTGGTCAGGTCTTCACACCATTCCAGTCCGGCAAGATCATCCCGCTCATCGCCATATTCATGCAGGCGGGCATCCGAGTCTTTCGTCTTGCAGATATAGCCCGCGTCCGTCAGCGTCTCGACCTGCTCCGGCGTCGGGGCCAGGCCGGATTTGCGATACCGCGTGACGGCCTCTTCATGGTCTCCCAAGGTCCAGACACCGTCGAACCATTGTGCCAGCGTCAGGAAGCGATTCATCGACGCTTCGATCTGGTCGATATCCGTGCGGACATAGCCAAGCTCGGTCTTCGCATTCGCGGCCAGCGCATGGTTCGGCGCCATCTTCAGCAATTTCTCGAAATCCTCGATTGCGCCTCGCCGGTCATTGGCGGCCTGACGGCGCAGGCTGCCGCGATGGTACAGCGCCTGCACCTTCTGCTCGGTCGTCAGAGAATTGCGCGCCAGCAATTCGCTCAGCATCCGGTCGGCGTCATAGGGATTTGAGTCGGCCAAAGCCTGCGCGATGACGGTTTCCGGCGGCGGGCCGGAATCTGCCGCTTCAGGGGCTGTGGCGCAGGCTGCCAGCAGCAAGGCTGCGGTGATCGAAGTGTAAAAGGGAAAGCGTCTCATGCGCGGCACATAAGACCGGTTCGCCGCATGTCGCAAATTGCTTTTCAGATAGATATCAAGCGCTGGCGAGGCGGTTGATTTCGGCAATGTCGCCCCGGCCGAGAGCCTCAATCGCCTTCGCGGCGATGTGGCGGGCATTGAGACCGGCCGTCTCGTACATCTGATACGGGCTGTCCTGGTCCTGGAAGATGTCCGGCAAGGTCATCGGGCGGATTTTCAGGCCGGTGTCGAGCGCGCCAACACGGGCAAGATGCTCCAGCACGAAGCTGCCAAAGCCGCCCGTGGCGCCTTCTTCCACGGTGATCAGCACTTCATGGTCCCGTGCGAGACGTTCGACGAGGTCCGCATCCAGCGGCTTGGCAAAGCGGGCATCCGCGACCGTGGCCGACAAGCCCTGCGCGGCGAGCATTTCAGCGGCCCTCTCGGCCTCACCGAGGCGCGTGCCATAGGACAGGATGGCAATCGTCGTGCCTTCGCGCACGATACGACCCTTGCCGATTTCGAGCGGTTCAGGATTTTCCGGAACGGCAACGCCAGTGCCCTCACCGCGCGGATAGCGGAAAGCAGACGGGCCGTCATCGATCTGGGCAGAGGTCACCACCATGCGGGCGAGTTCAGCCTCATCGGCAGCGGCCATGCAGACCATGCCCGGCAGCGCGCCGAGATACCCGATATCAAAGCTACCGGCATGCGTCGCGCCATCAGCGCCAACCAGACCCGCGCGGTCGATGGCAAACCGGACCGGCAGTTTCTGGATCGCCACATCATGGACGACCTGATCATAGCCGCGCTGAAGGAAAGTTGAGTAGATCGCTGCGAACGGCTTCATGCCGTCGGCCGCGAGACCAGCCGCAAAGGTCACGGCATGCTGTTCGGCAATGCCGACATCGAAATGGCGGTCCGGGAATTTCTTGGCGAAAATGTCGGTTGAGGTACCGGACGGCATGGCGGCGGTGATCGCACAGATCTTGTCGTCGGTTTCGCCAAGTTTCGCCAAGGTCTGACCGAAGACTTTCTGGTAATTCGGCGCCTTTGGCTTCGGCTTGGATTGCTCGCCGGTGATGACCGAGAATTTCGACACGCCGTGATACTTGTCGGCAGAGTTTTCGGCAGGCGCGTAGCCCTTGCCCTTCTGCGTGACGACATGGATCAGGATGGGGCCATCCTTCATCGCCTTCACGTTTTCGAGTACCGGCAGCAGCGTATCGAGATCGTGGCCGTCGATCGGGCCGACATAGTAAAAGCCGAGTTCTTCGAACAGCGTTCCGCCCATGGCGAAGCCGCGCAGGTATTCCTCGGCGCGTCGGGCGGGGCTTTCCAGCCCCATCGGCGTGATAACTTTCTTGGCGATCCGGCGCAGGCCGCGATAGGGGCGCGAGGAAACCAGTTTCGACAGGTAATTGCTCATAGCGCCGACGGGCGGGGCAATCGACATGTCATTGTCGTTCAGGATGACGATCAGGCGTGACTTGTCGGCGCCGGCATTGTTCATCGCCTCATAGGCCATGCCCGCAGACATCGAGCCGTCACCGATCACGCAGACCACATGATTGTCGCCGCCCTGAAGGTCACGCGCCTTGGCAAAGCCATGTCCGGCAGAGATCGAGGTGGAGGCATGCGCCGCGCCGAACGGGTCGTATTCGCTCTCGGCGCGCTTGGTGAAGCCCGACAGGCCACCGGGCTGGCGCAGCGTGCGCATCTGGTCGCGCCGCCCTGTCAGGATCTTGTGGGGATAGCATTGGTGTCCGACATCAAAGATCAGCTTGTCGGTCGGCATATCGAAGACGGAATGGATGGCCAACGTCAACTCGACCACACCGAGGCCGGACCCCAAATGCCCGCCAGTGACGGAAACCACGTCGATGACTTCCTCGCGCACTTCATCCGCGATCTGCTTCAGCTCCCCCCGTGACCGGCCTTTCAGGTCAGCAGGAGAATTGATGGCGTCCAGCAGACGATTGGGGCGGGCGTCGGTCATTCCAGTTTTAGCTCGATCTCGTATTTATAATTCTGACAGGTCTTAATGCGTTCTATCGAGCACAAAATCGACTGATTGCAGCAGTATATGGGCCTTTTCGCGGAAAATTGCGAGGTGTTCCTTCGCCTGTGCAGCGAGAATGTGCACCCGCTGGCGTGCGCCATCTATGCCAAGAATGGTCACAAAATTGGCTTTTCCTGCTGCTTCATCAGTGCGTAGCGGCTTGCCGACATTGTCCTCATGACCGGTGGCATCCAGCAGATCGTCAGCGATCTGGTAGGCCAGGCCAAGGTCGTTCGAAAAGCCCGCCAAAGCATTGCGTTCGGCTTCCCGGGCCCGGCCCACAATCGCCGCGGCCTCCGTCGCATAGGAAATCAGCGCGCCCGTCTTCAGACGTTGCATGCGGGTGATCGTGTTGAGGTCGCGTGGGCTATCGGATTCCAGCATGTCGATCATCTGGCCGCCCACCATGCCGCGCGCGCCGGACGCATCGGCCAGCCGCTCGATAAGCATGGCCCGCACGGAGGCATCATCATGGGTCTCGGTTGAGGCGAGGATCTTGAAGGCGAGCGTCAGCAGCGCATCTCCCGCCAGCACGGCCGTGGCCTCGTCGAAGGCCTTGTGGACGGTCGGCTGCCCGCGCCGGAAATCATCATCATCCATGCAGGGCAGATCGTCATGCACGAGCGAGTAGCAATGCACGCATTCCAGCGCGGCCGCTGCCCGCAGCAAGGTCTTCTCCGGTGCATCGAACATGGCGCCGGTTTCCAGCAGGAAAAAGGGCCGCATCCGCTTGCCATTGGCCAGGGCCGCATGACGCATCGCGCGCATCAGGTTTGCCTCGGGCCCACCCGCTGGCGGGATCAGCTGATCCAGCGCCACAGTGACCCGGTCGGCGACCTCTTTCAGGCGCTGTTCGAAGTCTTGGGCTTCGCCCATATCGAAGCCCCCTTAGTCGAAATTGGCGGATTCCGTTGTTGGCCCATTGGCCCCCTGGACGATCTGTTCGACCTTGAGTTCAGCGGATTTGAGCCGCGACTCGCAATGCGCCTTCAGCGCTGCGCCACGTTCATAGATTGCGATGGATTTCTCCAGTTCGACTTCGCCCGCTTCCAATTGGCGAACGATGATCTCGAGCTCGGCAAGCGCCTCCTCGAAGGTCAGTTTATCAACTGGTTTCTCTTTCGCATCAGCCATTCTTCGGCCTCGTCTTTTCTTGAAATTCCCGTGACACTAGAGCGGCGACCTGAGGTCCACAACCACTTCCAGACCAGATTTACCGGTATTCGTAGATGCGGTAGCTCCAATAAGCATCGCCGCCATCATACGAACACTTCCAGCCCAGCTTTTTCATTTCCGGACGCAGCATCCGGTTGAACCAGCCATGGGCGGCCAGGTAGACCTTGCCTTCGGTGGAAGCCGCGTCGAGCTTCGCTGCCGCAGACGCCGCGCGCTGGCGGGCCTGTTTCACGCTTTCGCCATCCAGCGCGTGCCCGTTCAACCATGCGGCCCGTGCGAGGATGTTCCAGGTCTTCGGCAGGTAGCGGACACCGGGCAGGAGCGGCGGCGGCAAGGGCGCCTCATTGAATACCGGATCGAACAGCGCCTGCATGTGCGGCGCCGCCCGGGCGGCGGTCTGCTGCGCCCTGAGACGCGCGGACGCGAAAATGATCTCGGCATCAGCTACGGCCTCGACCAGACCTTCGGGGGGCGATTGGTCATTGGCCAGAGGGCCGATTTCATAGCGCTCCCACCAGTCGCGATACTGCTTCCAATTCAGGCGTGGGCCAGCCGTCCGGTCCAGGGCCGGCCGGCCATGACGCGAAATGATGATGGGACCGCGCTGCCGGCCTGTCGATGTCTTGTCTGGCATCGCCATACACACTGTACTCGTTCTTGCGGGCCCGGTGACCACTGTTCCGAAATTGCCCTAACGGGGTTGCCCCCCTGCGGCAAGGCGCGTTTGTACACTTGCCGGATGGTCAAGCTGTGAAAAACCGGTGGCTCAGAGCCCCTTCCACACGCGCTTGCGGCAGGGTTCCTCGTCCTGCAGCTTGCACTTGTGAAACGTGACGAGAACGGTTTCCGCGCGGCCAATCAGGTGGTCCATGGGGACGAAGCCGATCGAGGCCACGTCTGCCGGGACACGCGGCTGGCAGCCTGCGCGGTCGACCACGCCCTCAATGGCGGGGCAATGCCCACTCGGGAAGCGGCTATCGAGGGAATTGTCCCGGTTGTCGCCCATCATGAAGACATGGCCCTCCGGCACGATGAACAGGTCTGTATTGTCGCCCCGTCCGCCCTTTTCCTGGCGATGCGTGACCCAGCTCTTGTCGCCCACGGTCTCCTGCCACTCATGGGCAATGTCGATGGCCACAGCATTGTGCGGCACATAGCGGATCGTGCGCATATACTCGCTCTCCACTGGCTCGCCATTGAGATAGACCTGTTCGCCGATCAGCTGGATCTGGTCGCCCGGCAAGCCGATCAGACGCTTGATCATGACCCGGCCAGTGTGCGGGTGTTCGAAAACGACGACATCGCCGCGCGTGGGCGTTCTGGCGAAGATCCGCCCCTCGGGCAGCGGGATGAACCGGCCTATCGAGAAAGGCAGGGAATAGCGGTCATAGCCATAGGCGAATTTCGCCACGGCGACGCGATCAGACACTTGCAGCGTCGGCACCATGCTCTCGGAGGGAATCACCCGCTGCTCATAGGCGAGGCCGGAGAAGAGCAGGAAGACGGGCACGAACACGGCCAGCGTGGCGCCCCATTCGCGAAGTTCCTGTTTGAGCTTGGCCCCCAGGCCCGGCTTTTCGGCGACTTCTTCGTGCGCCGCGCTGTTGCCATCTGATGCCATCGGAACCTCATCGATCGTCTTTGTGACGTTCGACCTGTTTAGACGAAAGAATACGTGATTGCGAAGGTGAAAACGCGCCCACTGCTGCAAAAGCCGCGAACGCAGTCTCTAGTTAAGGCTGTAGAGGTCTATTCCGGTTTCATTTCGTGTCACCGACACATCCCCCCGATAGATGAGGTAATTGAGGTGGGCCAGCGCTTCGCCCGTCGCCATGCCGACCTCATCATCCGCAATCGCCCGGCCGAACAGGGTCGTAAAGGAATCCACGGCCTTCATGGGGCACCGTCCCAGACGCTGCAACAATCGCGCGAGCGCCACATGGTGACCGTCGATCAGATGCTGCAGGCGCTTGTGCGCGCCGGTGAAGGGCTCGTTGTGCGCGGGCAGGACGAGCACGTCTTCCGGCAGGCGCTGTTTCAGCTTTTCACAGCTTTCGAGCCAGTCGAGCAGCGGATTGGCCGCCGGTTCGGTCGGATGGACAGACACATTCGACGAGATTCGCGGCAGGAGCTGGTCACCTGAGATCAGGATGTTGAGCGCCGGGCAGAAGAGACAGGCATGTTCCGGCGAATGGCCGCTGCCGGTAATGACTTCCCAGACCTGACCGCCCATTTCGAACGTGTCGCCATCGACCAGCCGCCGGAAGGAATCGGGCAAGGGCATCACGGCCTTTCCGAAGCCACCGAACTTTTCCTTGTACTGGTCCAACTGGGCCTTGTTCCAGCCAGCGCGCAGATAGAAGTCGAGCCCGGCCTTTGGTGCGCTGCGCCCGGTATCGGAGACGAGCATCCGGCACGTCGTGTATTCCAGCCGCGTCATCCACAATTCCGCGCCCCATTTGTGACAAAGCCAGCCAGCCGTGCCGATATGATCGGGGTGCATGTGGGTGACGATCACCCGCTTCAGGGGCTTCTTTTCGCTGATCCGGTCGGCCAGCAATTTCCGCCAGACGGCACGCGTCTCATCGTACGGAATCCCCGTGTCGACAATCGTCCAGCTGTCGCCATCGTCGATCAGCCAGACATTGATGAACTTAAGGGAGAAGTGCAGCGGCATGGCCAGCCAGAACAGGCCCGGTGCAATTTCCCTGATTTCGCCGGGAGCGGGTGCCGATTGTCCGTGAGGATAATCAAGGCGCGGCCGTTTCGGCTTGCTGATTTCTGTACCATCCATGTCAGGAGGATACGCAGCTTCTTGCGTCCGTCGAGCCGTACCGCAAGGTCATGCCACAGCGAGACGTGTGCGAATATCCTCAACCAGAGCGATTGGAGCTGCCGTGCCATCGACCCGGATAACGTCTTCCGGCGGGACCAGCGCGGCCAGCTGGCTGTCGAGCAGCGAGACCGGCATGAAATGGTCGGCGCGCGAGGAAATCCGCCGCGCAAGCTCGTCTTTTGGCACGTCCAGCAGGACAAACAGGCAAGTCCGGCCGCTCTGCTCGCGCAGGCCTCTCTGGACAAAGGGCGTGAGCGCCGAACAGGCCAGGACCACCCGGTCCTCCGGCATGGCGGTCATGGTCTCGCCCATGCTGCGCACCCAGTCGGCGCGATCTGCATCTGTCAGGGGTGTGCCGGAGGCCATCTTCTCCTTGTTCGCGGCGGAATGGTGGACATCCGCTTCCACGAAAGGCCAGCCTTCGGCCTTGGAGAGGGCTTCGGCAATGGAAGATTTCCCGCTGCCCGCGACGCCCATGATGATGACGAGATCCCTCATTTGATGGGCGTGCGCCTGCGGGGTTTCAGCTTGGTGCGCTTGAATTTCTCGCCCTTTAGCGGGGAGACCGTTTTCTCTCCGGATGGCGCACCGGGTTTTCCTCCAGCCCGTGAATCCGGACGATCAGGCCGACGGGGCGGTTTGCCGGCCCGGTCAGGGCGTTCAGAACGTGCCGGACGGTCGGGGCGGTCGCTTCGCTCGGGCCGCGCTGGGCGATCCGGTCTGTCCGGCCTCGGCTTGCGCGAACGCGGCGCATCGCCCTTCAACAGGGCCTCGCGCTCGCGGCCGCTGATCGGGCGCCATTTGCCTTCCGGCAGGCCCGCCAGTTCCAGCGGCCCAACGCGCACCCGCATCAGATCGACCACACGCAGATCGACCAGTTGGCACATGCGCCGGATCTGGCGGTTGCGCCCCTCATTGAGGATGAATTTCAGCTCCTGCTGCTTCACCTGCTCAACGATGGCAGGCTTCAGCTGGCGACCGTCGAGTTCAAGGCCGTGGCGCAATTTGTCGAGGCGTTCCGGCGTGACGTCGCCCTTCACCTTGACGAGGTATTCCTTGTCGAGTTGGCTTTCCGGGCCGATCACCGCCTTCGCCAGCACGCCGTCTTCCGACAGGATCAGCAGGCCGCGGGAATCCTTGTCGAGCCGGCCGAGCGGCGCGAGCTTGTTATAACGGCCCGGAATGGCGTGGCTCTTTCCGGACAGGCTCTCCGCCGTGATCAAACGCACAGCGGGGATTTCATCATCCTCTGGTGTGCCGGAAACAATGCCGACAGGCTTATGAAACAAAATGGAAAGCTGGTTATCGAGCCGCCGCGCCGCCTTCTGCGCGAGGTCCAGCGTCTGACCTGTCTCGATCTTCTGGCCCGAGATCGCCTTTTCGCCGTCGACCTTCACCAGACCCTGCTCGATCAGGGAATCCGCTTCGCGGCGTGAGCACACGCCCTCCAGCGCCAGCCATTTGTTGATCCGCAAGGGCTCGTCGCCGGAATAGGTTTTGGTCCAAGCCATGGCGTGTCGCGCCTCCTGATGTACTGCGGCCCGTCATATCGGCGCGGGCCGCCCCCCGCAACATTCAGTCGACATTCCGGGGCATTTCCGGCATAGGCGTGCGCCCCACACGGAGATGATTGAAGAATGACGGACCGCCGCGCCGCCGCGCCCCTGCTCGCCTTTGGCCTGTTAGTCCTCGGGACCATTCTCGGTCTTGCCGGGACAGATTTGGTCCTGCCTGCCGTTCCTTCCTTACCGGACACGCTCGGGGGCTCACAGGCGATGGCCCAGATGGTGCTTGCCGCCTTTGTGACGGGCGGGTGTATCGGCCTTCTCATGTTCGGAGAACTTGGCGCACGGATAGACCAGCGCAATTTGTTGGTTCTGTCCCTCGCGGCTTATGCATTGGTGTCCCTTGCCTGCATGGCGGCGCCGTCCCTGCCCGCCCTGGTGGGTCTGCGGTTTGCGCAAGGCCTGACCAGTTCTGCCGCAGCTGTGTTCGCGCCGGGCATGATCCGGGCGATGTTCTCCGAGGAGAAAGCCGTCGGCGCGCTCGGCTTCATGGCCAGCATCGAATCCCTGATCCCTGCCCTCGCCCCCGTGCTGGGCGTCTGGCTGCTGGTGGCCTTCGGCTGGAAAAGCTCGTTCCTCGTCCTCGGCGTGTTGAGCCTCGGCGTCGCGGCGCTGGTCACTTTGCTGCGCCACCGGATGCCTGCGCCGCCTTCGACGCGAGCACCGGGCAGCTATCTGCGCCACCTCATCAACCCGATCTTCCTGCGCTATGCGCTGAGCCAGGCCTTCACGCTGGGCGGGCTGCTGATCTTCGTGTTCGGCGCTCCGGCCATGATCACCAAAGGTCTGGGCGGCGATCTCGGCGACTTCATCATCATGCAGGTGACCGGGATCGCCTTCTTCATTGCCGGGTCGAATTTCGCCGGCAAGCTGGCCGCCCGTCTCGGGCCGGAAGTCATGATCCTGTTTGGTTCTGTCCTGTCCGCTGCGGGCCTGCTCGGCATTCTTGGATACGCCTTGGCGGGCGAGACCGACCCGCTCGCCCTCGCTGCGCTATTCGTGCCGGTCAACCTTGGCCTCGGGTTTCGCGGCCCGCCCGGCTTCTATCGCGCCGTGGTCGCCGCACGGGGGGACGATGCGCGCGGATCGGCGCTCGTGCTCGTGGCCATCCTGACCACGACCGCCGCAGGCACAGCCATCGCGGCTCCGTTCGTCACGTTGGGCATGGCTCCGCTCGCCGCGATTGCAGCGGCCGTCTCCTGCGCCTCTGTCCTCTGCCTGATCGCCTTGCCGAAGCTCAGAACCTGACCGGATTTCAGGCGATGCCGAACAGGGCTTCGCTATTGTCGAGGAAAGGCGAGCCGCCTGCGGTGATGCCGGAGACCCGGCCCGGCGCGGTGGCCAGAACCGTCTCGGCGAAAAAACCCGCCAGCGCCAGTTGGCGGGCGCGGAACCCACTCTCCTCACCGCGCGCAGCGACCGCCGCCCGCGTCAGGAAGTGTCCGCCGATCACATCACCGGCCAGAGCGAGATAGGCTGTGGCCCCAGCGAGCGCCTTGTCCTGATTGCGTTCCTTCATGGCGGTCAACATCCAGTCGCTGGCCTCGCGCAGGGCTTCAGCACCAGCGCGCAGGCGGTCCGCAATCTGGACGAGTTGCGGATCATTGGTCGCCCGCGCATTCGCGGCCGTCGCTTCCACTTCGCCCAGCATGACGCGCATCGACTCGCCATTCGTGCCGGTAAGCTTGCGCCCGACCAGATCGATCGCCTGAATGCCGTTCGTGCCCTCATAGATCGGTGCGATGCGGGAGTCCCGATAGAGCTGACCTGCCAGCGTCTCGCCCATGAAGCCCATGCCGCCATGTATCTGCACGCCCAGACTTGCCACGTCGACGCCCATGTCCGTGCACCACGCCTTGGCAATCGGTGTCAGCAGGTCTTCGCGCATCTTGGCAGACGCGCGTGTCTCTTCGTCCGGTGAAGCTTCTGCGAGGTCGGCCGCGACCCCGCAGGCATAACAGATCGACCGCGCTGCCGCGACGCGGGCGCGCATGGTCGTCAGGGTACGGCGCACATCTGCATGATGCAGGATCGGGGCGGGGCCATCGACGCCTTCCGCCTTGCCCTGCTTGCGCTCCTGCGCATAATCGAGCGCGGTCTGGTAAGCCGCCTCGCCCACGGCGACGCCTTCAAGGCCGACATTCAGGCGCGCGGAATTCATCATGGTGAACATGCAGGCCAGGCCCTTGTTCTCCTGCCCAATCAGCCAGCCCGTAGCGCCATCATATTCCATCACGCAGGTCGGCGAGGCATGGATGCCCATCTTCTTTTCGAGGCCGATGCATTTGACGGCATTGCGCTCCCCGAGGCTGCCGTCGGCATTTACGATCCGTTTCGGCACGAGGAAGAGGGAGATGCCTCGCGATCCAGCCGGTGCATCCGGAAGGCGCGCGAGGACGAGGTGAATGATATTTTCGGCGATGTCGTGGTCGCCCCATGTGATAAATATCTTCTGCCCACTGATCGCATAACTGCCGTCTTCCTTCGGCACGGCCTTGGTCTTCAGCGCGCCCACATCCGATCCGGCCTGTGGCTCGGTCAGATTCATCGTGCCGGTCCAGGTGCCGGAAACGAGATTAGGCAAATAAGTCTGCTTCTGCTCGTCCGTGCCGTGGGCCAGCAGCGCTTCCACTGCGCCAAAGCTGAGCATCGGGCAGAGACCGAACGACATGTTCGCGGCATGGAACATCTCCATCACCGCCAGAGCGAGCGCCTTGGGCAAGCCCTGGCCGCCCCATTCCTCCGGCGCGGACAGCCCCATCCAGCCCCCCTCGCGGAACTGGGCATAGGCCTCGGCAAAGCCCGGCGCAGCCTTCACACCGTCTTCGGTAAGTTGGGCGCCATGGGCGTCGCCAGACGTGTTGAGCGGGGCCAGCACATCCCGCGCCAGCTTGTTGGCTTCTTCCAGGATTGGCGCAATCAGATCCGGATCGTAATTGCCGAAGGGCTCCAGCCCCTCCAGCCGGGACAGGCCCGCAACTGACTGGAGCGCGAACGCCATATCGTTGAGCGGCGCGTCATAGGCCATGTATTTCTCCTAGAATCCGAATAGGTTATATCTCGACAAGCGTTTAGCGTGGGGATGGTGCCCCGCCAACTGCGCCCTATAATCACTGTGACCGTTCTAGCAGATGTCCAGGAGACCAGACCATGCGCAAATCCCTTCTATCCATTTCCATCCTCGCCCTCGCCGCCTGCGGCGCCGCCGAGACTACCGCCCCGGCTGCTGAAGCCGAGACGCCAGCGACCGAGACCGCTGAAACCGCAGCCGCGCCGGCAGAAGACGCCGCTCCGGCCCCGGAAATGGGCCCGGCTGGCACGTATGTCCTCGACCCGACACATGCGTCGCTGGTCTGGACCGTGAACCATTTCGGCCTGTCCAACTATACCGCCCGCTTCACCAAGATGGACGCCACGCTGGAATTCAATCCGGACGATGCCTCCGCCACGTCCCTGACCGTGACGGTTGACCCGACTTCGGTCGAAACCGATTACCCGGCTGACTTCAAGGCGACCCATGCCGATTCCCCGTACGACACGTTTGACGAGGAAATCGCGCAGGACCCGACCTATTTCAACGCCGGCGAATATCCTGAAATCACCTTCACCTCGACCGAGATCACCCAGACCGGCCCGGCCACCGGCACTGTCACGGGCGATCTGACCTTCCTGGGCGTGACCAAGCCTGTCACGCTGGACGTGACCTATAATGGTACCGCGACCTTCCCCTGGGCCCCGGAACAGCCGAAGATCGGCTTTTCGGCCACGGGTTCTTTCAATCGTTCCGAATTCGGCCTGTCGAATATGGTGCCAAATCTCGGTGACGAGATCCACCTCATGATCGAAGCGGAATTCGCAAAAGCCGCCGAATAGTACAGGAAGATCGACCCTCATGAAGGCTGAAACGTCTCGGTACACGATCGTCGCCATCACCCTTCACTGGGTGATGGCGGGCCTTCTTCTCTTCATGATCTGGCTCGGCTGGAACATGGATGAGAACGAAGTCCGGTTTCAGCTTCACAAATCGATCGGGATCCTGATCCTGTTCCTGACTTTGGTTCGGGTGATCTGGCGGGCCATGAACCCGCCACCGCCTTTGCCTGACGACATGCCGGCTTATGAAAAGCTGGCCTCTCATCTCGTGCACATGGCGTTTTACGGCCTGATGGTCATCTTGCCGCTGGCAGGGTGGCTGCTGGTCTCGACCTCGAAATTCAAGGTACCGACCGTCCTGTTCGGCTCGGTCAGCTGGCCACACCTGCCCGCGCCCGGTTTCCTGCGCTCGGACATCGGGCATGTCATCCTCGAGAACATCCACTCCAAGGGCGCCTGGGTGCTGATCGTCCTGCTCGGCCTGCATGTTGCCGGGGCGGTGAAGCATGAATTTGCCGCCGAAGACGGCGTCCTGAAAAAGATGCTGCCTGGCCTGTTCGGCAAGTCCGCAGCGCCCAAATCCTCGCGCGGTTATGTGCGCGCCTTTGGCACCGCCATTATCGCATTCGCCTTGATCGCACTGATCCCGATTGCCAGCTCCGGCCCGGCCAGCGGCGCCGCACCGCAAGAGGGCGAGCCAGTCCTCCCGGCTGACGAGACGATCGAAGCGAACTGGGACGTGAACTATGACGCGTCCGAGATCCGCTTCACCGGCATCTATGACAAGGCCGACTTTACCGGAACGTTCGAGGACTGGTCGGCGGATGTGGAATTCCACCCGGAGGATCTGGCCAGCTCGCATGTCCTCGTGACTGTCCGGACGGCGACGGCTGATGCAGGCAAGAAGCTCTATAATGACAGCCTCAAGGGCCAGGAATGGTTCGACACGAACACATTCCCGGAGGCCCGCATCCGGCTCACCCATTTCCGCGAGACAGAAACCGACTATACGGCCGACGCCTCGATTTCGCTCAAAACCGAACTGGTGACGGTGCCGCTCGACTTCACGCTGGAAATAGACGGCGACACGGCCACGCTGAACGGCACGGCGGTCATGAACCGCAAGGCGTTCGATCTCGGGCAGGATTCCGACCCGGCAGGGAATTGGGTCGGCGAGGTTGTCACCGTGACGGTCACCGGCACCGCGACGCGCAAATAGATGCGCCAGCGGCTTCCGGGGCTGGCGCGCCAGTGCTAAGCCCGCCGCATGACTGCGATTGCGCCCATCAACCCCGGCACGCTCCAGCTCGCTGCCAGCTTTCTGCGCAAGGGCGGGCTCGTCGCCATGCCGACAGAGACCGTCTATGGCTTGGCCTGTGACGCGTCGAACCCGGATGCCGTGGCGCGGCTCTACGCCGCCAAGGGGCGCCCTCAATTCAATCCGCTGATTGCGCATGTGGCTTCCTTCGAGATGGCGCGGGCCGAAGCGGTATTCTCCGAGGCTGCGCTGGCGCTCGCCCGGAACTTCTGGCCCGGCCCGCTGACACTGGTCCTGCCCGTCGCGCAAACCGGAACAGTCTGTGATCTTGCGCGCTCCGGCCTCGACACGATTGCGATCCGCATGCCGGCCCATCCGGGGGCACGCAGCCTGATCGCGGGCTTTGGGCGCCCGGTCGTCGCGCCATCCGCCAACCGGTCCGGCCATATCAGTCCGACCCTAGCAGACCATGTGAAAGCCGATCTCGATGGCAAGGTCGATCTGATCCTTGATGGCGGCCCGTGCACGCAAGGGATTGAATCCACGATTGTCTCCTTTGTCGGGGATCACCCCGTCCTGTTGCGGGCCGGAGCCGTCGAAACTTCCGCCCTCGAAGCATTCCTGGGCGAGCCACTGACCCGCGCAGGAGAGAAGGACGGCATCTCCGCACCGGGCCAGCTGAAAAGCCATTACGCCCCCAATGCCCGCCTGCGCCTGAATGCCGACGCTCCCGAAGCCGGGGAAGCCTGGCTGGGATTCGGGCCGGATACGTTCGGGGGAACAAATTTGTCGCCGAGTGGTAATCTGGCAGAAGCCGCGGCCAATCTGTTCGCTATGCTGCGGAAGCTGGATACAGATTCCGACCGCATTGCCGTGGCGCACATTCCAGACGAAGGCCTCGGCGAAGCGATCAATGACCGTCTCGCCCGCGCCGCCCACAGGGAGTGACCTCATGCATCCGAACCGCATCTTTCACGAACACAATCCCGATCATCTGATCGAAACGGCCCGCGCGCATTCCTTCGCAATTGTAATCGGCACACGGAATGGCCAGTCGCATGTTGCCCACGCGCCGATCATGCTGGAACGACGTGGCGAGAGCGTGATCGTTCGCTTCCATCTTGCCAATGCCAATCCCGCCATGCAGGCCATCGAGGAGACCAAGCGAGCGCTGGTCGTCTTCACCGGGCCTCATGCCTATATCTCAGCGACATGGTATGAACAGGACGATCAGGTCGGAACCTGGAACTATATTTCGGTCGAAGCCGAAGGCCCCGTCATCGCGCTGGATCATGCTGGCACAGCTGCGCAACTGGACGATCTGTGCGGCCAGCTCGAAGCCGGTCTGGCCCCAAAACCACCTTGGACACGCGACCAGATTAACGACCAGAAGTTTGATGGGATGCTGACCGCCATTACCGGATTCGAGATGACGGCGACGCGCTTCGAAGGCATTCGCAAGCTGAACCAGAACAAGCCGGTCGAGGCGCGCCGGCGCGTCATTGCCGCACTCGAAGACCAACCCGGCGGGCTCGCAATCGCACGCGAAATGGCTAAATTGGAACCATGACAGAGCTCAACCCGGACTTCCTGACCGCCGCCAAGGATCTGCTCGGCCCGAAGGGATGGAGCATGGAGACCGAAGACCTCGACAAGGTCTCGTCGCCTTGGCGGGGAACATACAAGGGCGAGACGCCGTTCCTGGCCAAACCCGCAACGACCGAAGAGACCGCTGCGCTTGTGCGCCTCTGCAATGAGCACGGCGTCGCAATCACGCCACAAGGCGGCAATACCGGCCTCGTCGATGCGGGCACGCCACATGGCGAAATCTGCGTCTCGATGCAGCGGATGAATGCCGTGCGGGCGCTCGACGCCTTCAACAATTCGCTCGTGATCGAGGCGGGCGCGCCGCTCGTTACGGCCCAGCAGGCTGCCGATGACGCCCAGCGCCTGTTCCCGCTGTCACTCGGCTCGGAAGGCACGGCCACCATTGGCGGGCTGATCTCCACCAATGCCGGCGGGGTCGCGGTGCTGCGCTATGGCATGATGCGCGACCTGATCCTCGGCCTCGAAGTCGTGCTGCCGAATGGCGAGGTCTGGAACGGCCTGTCGGGTCTGCGCAAGAACAATACCGGCTATGATCTGAAACATCTGTTCGCCGGCGCCGAAGGCACGCTGGGCATCATCACGGCGGCAACGTTGAAGCTCTTCCCGAAAGTCCAACGCGCCAGTGCCTGGGTGACGTGCGCGACGGCAGACGATGTCGTGAAACTGCTCGCCCTCGTCCGCGATCATGCGGGCGATACGGTGACGAGCTTCGAAATCATCCCGGCCAATGCCGTCACGATGGTGCAGGCCGATGCCCCCGACACGCGCGATCCTCTGCCTTCTGACCTGCCCTGGCGCGTGCTGATGGAAGTCTCCATGTCGCGCGCCGAACATGCCCGCGAGGTGCTGGAGGGCGCGCTCGCCGCTGCCTATGAAGGCGGCCTCGTCCAAGACGCCGTGATCGCCGAAAGCGTCGCGCAGGCCGACAGTTTCTGGCATATCCGAGAGACCATTCCCCTGTCAAAGCGCGCCTATGGCACCGCCCTGAACCAGGACATCTCGGTCCCCGTCAGCCGCATCCCGGAATTCATCGACGCGTGCAACGCTGCCGTTCTGGAGCAGGTGCCGACGGCGGAATTCGTGATCTTCGGCCATGTCGGCGATGGCAACCTCCATTACTCCGTCTGCGAACCGGCGAACGCCGAGCATCCTGTCCTGCGCGGTCAGGATCAGGCGGTCTTCCGCATCATCTATGATCAGGTCATGAGCTTTGACGGATCCATCAGCGCCGAGCATGGAGTCGGCCGGCTGAAGCGAGACGAACTGGAACGCATCCGTCCCAAAGCCGCGACCGAAACCATGCGCGCCATCAAGCGCGCCCTCGACCCGAACAGGATCATGAATCCCGGTCGCGTCATCAATTCCTGACCCCGTGACGTATTGCCTTCCCGGTGGATCGCTGTAGCGTTTGCGTACACAGGGGAGACACATCACATGCGGAACATTTTTATCGCCCTCGGCCTGCTCGCACCGCTCATGGCTTGCGAACCTACGCCCCCAATTGTCGGCGGGCCGTGCAGCTATGAAACCTCAATCATCACGGCGACCGTGACAGAGGTCGATGAGGATGGCGCCCTGTTCGAGGGCCCCGAAGGCGAGTTCTGGGTCCCGGTCTCCTATCTCGGCACCCTCCCGACAGTGGGCGACACGCTGACCCTGAAACGCGACCGCATCACCGAAGGCACCTGCACGCCCGAAATGTATGAAGTCGTCGACGCAGATATCAGCAACGAAGACTAGCCGCACGCCCTGGCGAGAGGAGACGCGCCCATGAAACCGCCCTCCAGTGTTGATGCCCTTTCGGAGTTCGGACGCGCGCGCCTGTCGAACTCCTTCTTCATGCGCGACTTCCTGTATTCGGATATCGCCGCACTTCACGGCTTCTCGAATATTCCCGAGGATCCGGATCTTGCCATTGCCGCTGGCACGAAGCTCTGTACGGAACTGCTTGAGCCCTTGCAGGGTGTGTTCGGGCGCATCGCCATCCGGTCCGCCTATCGCTCTGCCGAAGTGAACGGCTTTGGCAACCAGATGCAACGGGAGAAGAAGAAGGGCTATAATTGCGCCTCGAACGAGAGCAATTACGGCCATCACATCTGGGACCGGCGGGACGCGAACGGCAATATGGGCGCGACGGCCTGCATTGTTATCCCGGCCTTCTATGACGCCTTCAACGCAGAAGGGGACTGGCAGAAACTAGCCTGGTGGATTCATGACCATCTGCCCTATTCGACACTCCACTTCTTTCCGAAACTCTGGGCCGTGAACATCCAGTGGCGGGAAAATCCTGTGCGCCAGATCGACAGCTATACCGCGCCGCGCGGTCGGCTGACCGATCCCTCAAAGCCGAATTTCAGCGGATCACATGAAACAGAGTGGGCACCCCTGCGGGACGTTTTCCCGGAGGCCTGAACGGATCAACTGGAAAGCGCTGCGGCAATTTCCGCATGCGACGCAAAGACGTCATGTGCGCCCGCTGTCTTGAGACGCGATGCCAGCCCCGCATCGGCATGACCGCCGCCCGTGAAGCCCCACGCCGTCATCCCGGCGGCGCGCGCGGCTTTCACACCATTCACACTGTCCTCAATGACAAGGCATCCGCTGGGGCGAGCCCCAATTTGCTCTGCGGCATGCAGGAACAGGTCTGGCGCCGGCTTTCCATTCGTCACAAGGTCGGACGAATAGATGTGCGGCGCGAAAGTGTCGTGCAGGCCAGTCAGGTGGAGCTTGCGGACCAGCTTTGGCGCCTCCGAAGACGAGGCCACAGCCTGCGCACCAGCGAACGCCACCGAAACCTCCAGCACGCCCTCAATGGCGCGCAAATCCGTTTCGAAACGCTGCCAGATTCGCGCCTGCAGCTGGTCGGCAAAATCATGCGGCAAGGGGCGGCCATTGGCGATGGCATCTTCGGCAAGCGCCGCATGGAAATCCCGATTGTGCAGACCGACAAACCGCGAAACGAAAATCTCGAACGGATAGTCAAGCCCCCAGCCGGCGAGCATGTCGCGTTCGGTCGCAATGGAGATGGTCTCGGAGTCCACCAGCACGCCGTCGCAATCAAAGATCAGGGCGTCCATCGGGCCTAGCCGCGCCGCCCGAACAGGCGTTCGATATCGGCCAGTTTCAGCTCAACATAAGTTGGCCGGCCATGATTGCACTGGCCGGAATGAGGCGTCGCTTCCATCTGGCGCAGCAGCGCGTTCATCTCTTCGCCATTCAGACGACGTCCGGCCCGTACCGAGCCGCGGCACGCCATGTTCCCCATGACTTCCTCGAACCGCTCCTTGAGCGCGAGGCCCGCATCATATTCAGCGAAATCATCAGCAAGGTCACGCACCAGGCCCATCGCATCCATTTCGCCGAACAGGGCGGGGGTCGCCCGCACACAGATGGCCCCAGCCCCGAAGGGCTCGATCTCGAGCCCGAGTTCGGCAAGTTCACCTGCCCGCTCCAGAACGCGCGTGGCCTCGTCTTCCGATAATTCCACAACATCCGGAATCAGCAGCGCCTGACGTTTCACGCCGCCCGCCGCCATCTGGCGTTTCATGTCCTCATAGACGAGCCGCTCATGCGCGGCATGCTGGTCCACAATGACAATGCCGTCGGCTGTCTGGGCAACGACATAGGTTTCGTGCAACTGAGCGCGGGCGACGCCGAGCGGAAAGTCGGCAGGCATACCGTGCGCGGGCGCGGCTTCCGGTTCGACGCGGGCTGAGGGAGCGGCATCATGTCGATAGGCAGGCGGTGGTGCTTCTTGCAGCCCCGCCATCACATCGCCAGACGGTGGCAGGGGCTGGTCAAAGTCTATGCCGGAAGGTTGCCGGTAATAGGAGGAGGGGGAGGCCTGCCTCTCTGGCGTAGGGGGCAATGACCAGAGATTGGCCGAGGTCACTTCCTCGATCCGGACCTTTCCGAGCGCAGAATTCGCCACCGTCGTCGAGGCGCGGTGCCCCGCCGCGGCCAGCGCATGCCGCAGCGCGCCAATCATCAGCCCTCTTACATTCCCGGCATCGCGGAAGCGCACTTCGGTCTTCGCCGGATGCACGTTCACATCGACATATTCCGGATCAAGGTCGACAAACAAGGCTGCCAGCGGGTGGCGGTCGCGCGCCAGAAAATCCTGATAGGCGGCGCGGATGACGCCATTCAGCATACGGTCCTTCACGGGCCGGCCATTGACGAACAGGAATTGCATCTGGGCATTGCCGCGATTGAGCGTGGGCAGGCCCGCGAATCCGGCAAGCCGCACGCCTTCGCGCACGGCGTCGATCTCCAGCGCGTTCTCACGGAAATCCCGCCCCATGATCGCGCCCAGCCGCGCAAGCTGGCCAGAGGCGCCCTCGGCCTCCGCCGCATAACGCAAGGAGTTGCGGCCATTATTCTCCAGCGAGAAAGCCACATGTGGATTGGCCATGGCGAGACGCTTGACCGTGTCAGTCACGGCCATGCTTTCGGCGCGCTCGCCCTTCATGAATTTCAGCCGGGCGGGGGTGGCATAGAAAAGGTCGCGCACTTCGATCCGTGTGCCCGTCTCGCCGCGCCCGGTAAAGGCGGCCGGGCGGGGGCCTTCCATCCGGCCCGCCTCGACAAACACTTCCGCCGCATCCTCGCCCGCCGCGCGGGATGAGATGCTGCAACGGCTGACCGAGGCAATCGAGGGCAGCGCTTCGCCCCGGAAGCCCATTGTATGGATGTTCAGCAGGTCCACCCGGCCGCCGGCATCCGGCACGAGTTTCGAAGTGGCATGCCGTTCCAACGCAACCAGCAGGTCATCGGCAGACATGCCGCAGCCATCATCCTCGATGATGATCCGTTTCAGGCCGCCCGCCTCGATGGAAATGGTCACGCGGCGCGCCCCGGCGTCCAGCGCGTTCTCGACCAATTCCTTCACGGCGGCAGCCGGGCGCTCGACCACCTCGCCCGCCGCGATCCGGTTCACGACATCGGGCGGCAGTTTGCGAATTTCGGGGCGGGATCGGACGGAATCAGCCATCCGGTCACAATAACGCGCCCGACCCGCTTTGTCCCCGCCTGCCCGCACGTTTCAACAGGCCGAGGCACGGACGCAGCGGCCCCACATAGGCGCGGCGTCCTGTTGACGCAGGCCGGTTGCCTTCCGTCTGGTTACCCCACACAGTGTGCCCGAGACATTCCGGAGCCTTGTAATTCCATGAAGATGACTTCTTCCCTCGCTATCGTCGCTGTCCTGGTACTTGCCGCCTGTGGCAAGTCCGAAGCGCCCGCCCCCGAAACCCCGCCCGCTGCGACGCCTGTGGCAGAAGCCCCGGCTGAAACTGCGGCAACGCCCGCCGCGGCGCCGAATGAGGCTGTCGAAGCCGCTGCCGACGCGGTATCGCCCTTCGCGGCCCTGCCGGCCCCCTACAATACGGCCGACTATGCGCGCGGCCGCCGTACCTGGAAACTCTGCCAGTCCTGCCACATCACGGCTGAAGGCGGCGGCAATCTGGTCGGCCCGAACCTGCACGGCCTGTTCGGCCGCGAGGCCGGCACGCTGGAGGGCTTTGCCTATTCACCAGCGCTGCAGGAAGCCGACTTCATCTGGACACCGGACAAGGTCGATCACTGGCTGGAAAATCCGCGCACCTTCCTGCCGGGCAACCGCATGACGTTTGCAGGCGTGCGCAAGCCGGACGACCGAATTGCCGTGGTTGCGTACCTGATGAGCGAAACCGGCTATGAGGCGGAAGACGTTCCGGCAGAATAGGCCCGCGCCCTAGCGCCGGAGAATGAGCGCGAGCAGCACGGCATGCTCGTCAAACTCTCCGGCGAATTCCTCGCGGTAGCCGACGGCCAGATCTGCCCAGTCGAAATGATAGCCCAGCTTGGTCTCATACTTGTTTGAGTCCGCCGTTTCGTTGCCGCGCTCGATCCAGAGTTGCTGGCTGATGAAGAAATCCTGCCAGATATCGACGCCATAGCCGAACTCCGCGCGCTGGCGAACGCAGCCATCCTCATGCCGGATCGCCACCGCATCGGCGAAAACATAGAAATTGCGCCCGCCCCGCAGGCCCGACAGGCCGCCACTGAGGCGCGCTTCGGCGCCCCAGTCATCACAGCCAAACACGCCGGCCAGCGAACTGCCATGCACCAGGCCGCCTTCAACCCCCACGGCCCAGCCCTTGTGGGAGACGAGTTGCCGCCGCAGCGTGGCGCGCCAGAATTCCTTGTCGAACTGGCTGCCGATTTCATAGGCCACAGCCTCGGACTTGGCAGTGACGGTCCAGTCCGGCGCGACCCCATACTCTCCATAGAGTTCGACCCGCTTGCCGCGAACGCCTTCCAGTTCTTCCTCGGTGATCTTGGCCTCGGCATACCAGCCCCCGGGCGCCTGCGCCCAGGGCCCCGCCGAGGCCGGACCGGCCACAGCCAATCCCCATGCAAAGATCCCCAATCCCCTCATTGCCGGAAAACCTAGAGAAGAAATCTGGGGTTGAAAACCCATTTCTCTCCCGCGTGCAGGCCAACCTGCGATGTGCACACATGAAAAAGCCCCCGCCAGAGTGGACGAGGGCTTTTGCCATATCGAAGATATGCGGCGCGCTTAGAGGCGGAACCGGATCTGGTCGGACCAGAAGCGCTCCAGGCGCGAAATGGTCTTGTTCAGTTGCGACAGGTCATCCGGACGCACGCTGGCAGTTGGCTCAAGAGCGCCGGCCTGCTTCTCGAACAGGGCCTCGACCCGCTTGCGAACCTTCAGGCCCCGCTCGGTCAGGCTGAGCGTCACAGTGCGCTTGTCATCCTCAGAACGGGTCTGGATCAGATAGCCGCCTTCCTGGAGTTTCTTGACGTTGTAGGAGAGGCTGGTGCCGGCAAAGGCGCCACGGGCCCGCAGAACAGATGCCGGGGCTTCGCCTTCGCCAATCTCGTAAAGAAGGAGCGCCTGAACGCCTGTCAGCGACCGCTCGCCACCGCGCTCCAGATCGTCCTTCACAACATCATGAAGACGACGGTGCGCCTGCTCAAGCAAAGACAAAGACTTCAGGAAAGACTCGCCCAACGAATTGTTCGCAGTATCCTGCGTTTCTGCAATCATCATATTCACCACCACTCAACTATTCACTCAACTTTTGTTGTAGTTTGAGTAGAAATACACGAGCATTCCTAATGAATTGATAAGCATGCCCTTTTCGCAAGAGAAGAGAGTTAACATTCGCGCGAATACATTAACCGTTACTACGCCGCAATGAGTTGGAGGTCCGCAATCCCGGTAAGCCTGCCAGTCCAACGGGTTCAGGAGATGCGGGGCACGCAATTCAGACGTGCGCATGGCCGGGGGCGCCCCAGAGCGGCCCAAAAACCGTTTTCAAAGTGTAAACAGGCGATCGAGAGAGACTCTGGGCGAAGTATTCAGATGCCTACAGAAGATATCCGCAGATAATTTAGAGATCGGATACTTCAGTCTCCGAAACTCAACTCGTCATCCCCCAATGGATCGAAATACCTGGCGACGTCAGATTCGCTGACACCTTCCAAAGTGGCAGGCTTCCATTTGGGATCATTGTCCTTGTCTATGATGACGGCGCGCACACCTTCGAGGAAGTCATGGCTCTGCACCTTGCGCCAGCCGATACGGTATTCCATCCGCATATTGTCCTCGAAATTGTCCAGCTTCGCCCCTTCGCGCACCTGGCGCAGGGCCACCTTCACCGTCTCCGGAGACTTGGTGCGGATCGTGGCGGCCTGCGCTGCGGCCCACTCATCGCCTGATGCCTCCAGCGCGGCGACGATCTCTTCGGCGGTGTCTTTTGCAAAGCAGGCATCAATGACGTCGCGATGCGCCTCAAAGCTGCCCGCCGGGACAGGATGGGTCATGCCGCGCAATATCTCGTTCAGCATCTCGGCCGCACCAACCGAAAAATCCGCACTCTCTACCTGCTTCTTCAAATTCGGGACGAGTTCCGAGGGCAGGAAATGTGTCGCCACCCTCGCCGCCGCCACGTCCACGCCCTTCAACCGCGCGCCGGTCAGCGCGAGCCATGTGCCGAGATAGCCGGACAGGCGCGGCAGGAACCAGCCGCCCCCGACATCCGGGAACAGGCCAATGCCCGTCTCCGGCATGGCGAACAGGGTCCGCTCGGTGGCGATACGGTGAGAGCCATGCACCGACAGCCCCACGCCGCCGCCCATGGTCACCCCGTCCATGATCGCCAGAACTGGCTTGGGGAAAGTCTTCAGCGCGGCATTCATGCGATATTCGACATTGAAGAAGGCCCGCGCCTCCTGCGCATCACCCGCGCCGCTGTCTGCCAGCATGCGAATGTCGCCGCCCGCGCAGAAGCCGCGCGTCTCTTCTTCATGGTCGATCATGATGAGGTGGACGGTCGGGTCGCCTGCCCAGCGCTCCAGCGCCGCCAGGATGGTCTCGCACATTGGCGCGTTCAGCGCGTGCAGCGCCTTTGGCCGTGTCAGCGTGATGCGTCCCACGCCCCGGTGGACCTGGACCGATACCTCATTCGACATGTTCTATCCCTTTGTCTCCAGCGTCGTGCGCCGGTCATTTTCTGTTTTGCATACCCCTACAGGTGGCGCGTCGCCGATCAAGCCCGGCGCGCCGTCAGGAACCTGGGTCCTCCATTTCCCGCGAAGGGGCCAAGCCCCTTACCGCCCCTCTAGCGCGGCAGGAGTGTCGTGTCGCAATGCCAGCAGGCTTCGGCACTGCCGGCACCGATCGGGCTGCCCGGCGGGATCTCCACGTCTGGCGCCGATGGCACGAGCGGCGGGGAGGGCCGGTCGAGATGGGCGGTGATCCGCCGGGACAACTCATCCCGCACGGCCACATCAACCGGGTCGGCGCGCCGCGAGCGAGACACGATCCGGCGCGACAGGGCGCTGAGATAGGCATTGGTCTGCGTCACCGTCTCCGGCGTGGCCTCTGTATTGGCGGCAAGATCGATCAGGGTCGACACGTAACGCATCTGTTCCCGGCGCAGGATGCCGGCCTGGCGCGGCGTCTCCGCCTCGCCGAACAGGGCGTCCTCCACCTCACGCAGGACATCGCCATAGCTGAGCGCATTCCGGTTGCGGCGCTCGGTCTCGATCAGGCGTGCGACGCGCTCAGGGTGGAGCAAGGCAGCCAGGGTCTGCGAGGCGGCGGTATCGGCGGCCGTGAGCAAGTCGAACATCGCCCCGGTCTCGCCAGCGAAATACTCGGCACCTGCCCCGGCCCCTCGGAAAGTCACTAGAGGCGGCGTTAACAGGTCGAGCGTCCGGTCCGGCAGATCGAGCGCCGCCGGGTCCAGCGTCGCCACGAGGGCGCTGAGCGCGCCGCGCTGCTGGTCGACGGGCACAGGCGAACCGCCGACATTCGCATCGCCCGCTTCGGCATAATGGAAGTCATAACCGCCAATCATCTTGGCCGCCGCGTTCACCTGATAGCGATGATAGAGATAGACCGGCACGATCACCGCGCGCAGACGCGAAGTCGGCTCGCCGGTCTGCAGGGCGTCGAGGCCAAAGCGATCAAGCGCCACCTTCCGCACCCGCATCACATCCAGCAAGGCCGCGACCGGATCGGCGCCATTGTCCCAGACGCTGGAATAAGGATGCGCCGTGCCTACGCCCCGCCCCTGCGGATCGTCCACGAAGCGCAGTCCGCTGGCCCAGGCCGATTCCAGCAATTCATCCCCCGCAGCGTCTTCATCTGTGCCGTTCGGATATTGCCGATAGAGCCACATGGCGGAGACCTTGTCCCACTCACCAATGCCGGTGTCATAGGCGGTGGAAAAATCGAGATTGCCATCCTGGCCGACCCAGACGAGCGGCGCGGGATAATCCATCACCGAGGCCCGGTCGTTTGAAGAGGCCGCGAAATTGTGGGCAAAGCCCAGCGTGTGACCAACTTCATGCGCGGCCAGCTGGCGAATGCGTGACAGGGCGATCTGAACCGGATCGTCCGCCGCGCCTGTGCCGGTTTTCGACGCGCCTGCCAGCCCTTCGAAGATCATCCGGTCCTGACGCACGCGCTGGCTGCCGAGAATGACATTGGCTTTCAGCATTTCGCCCGTACGCGGATCGGTCAGCCCGCCACCATAGGACCAGCCCCGCGTCTGGCGGTGCACCCATTGAATCACATTGTAGCGCACATCCAGCGGATGCGCGCCATCGGGCAGGACTTCGACGCGATAGGAGTCCGGGAACCCCGCCGCCGCAAAGGCCTCGGCCCACCAGGACGCGCCTTCGATCAGGGCATCCCGAATTTCTGCCGGCGCGCCGGAATCCACATAGAAGACAATCGGCTCTTTCGCCGGGCTGCTCGCTACGGACGGGTCCTGTTTCTCAAGCCGGAAGCGACGTGCGAAGGCCTGTCCCACCTGCCCGCTCAGCGGCGCCGAGAAATCATAGAAGCCGACATCAATCGCCCCGCTACGCGGATCGAATAGACGCGGCGTGTAGCCCTCATCCGGCAAGCGCACGAGTGAGATATGCTGGGCCAGCGTCACAGAGCGCGCATCCGCCGCCGTGGCCGAGACTTCGGATTTCGGCTCATCGCTCGTCAGCGTCAGGAAGGCATCGAACTCGACATTGTCCGGAAAGGCGAGCGCCGCCGCCACGTCCGGCATGGAGAGATCATCTGACAATTGGTAGACGCCGCCCTTAGGATGCTCTTTCAGCGCTGCCCGCACGCCGAGCGCATCGCGCGTCAGATAGCTCGACATATCCACGAGCAACTCGCCGTCTGGCCCCGTACCGAGAATTTCGCCGGACCAGATAAAGCTGCGCGCAAACGAGTCCCTGACGGCCTTGCGCTCCAACGGATTGTCGGCGCTGGCGCGATAGGTCCAGTTCTCGATTTCCGCGACCATCTTGTCGCCCACCTTGCGGAAGGCAACAATCTCGCCGCCATTGGCAAGGCCGCGATCGAGGCCAATCGGATTGGAGCCAAGGCCCGCCGTCAGTCCTGTCGCCTGGATCGCGCGGAGGGCAACGCCTTCCTCGTCCGGCGCGGGCAGTGCCACGAGAATACGGCCACCCTCGGCATCAAGATAGAGATCGACAAACCCGTCCTTGTGGGTGAGCGCCCCGGTCTCCTCGGCCCAATCCCCAGACTGCGCCCAGGCCAGTGGCAGGACCAACGCCGCCACCAACGTCAAAACCAGACTCTTCATTCCCCGCACAGGCACACCTCTTCCGATCAGCTGAAACTCAGCCGCACGGTGCCGCAGATCGGATTGCGGTTCAAATGGTTTCCGGGGGCAAATGCTTCACGCCCGCAGGCATGGCGCATTATCCGTCACAGGTCTGCGTGCTGCGCATGATGCCGACCTCTTTGACCTTGCCGCTTTTGTTGTCCACTTCGAAATAGATGTCGCTGTAATCATACACAGTGACATCGTTTTCCGTGACAACGCATTTCGGCTTGCCATAAGCCCCGCGCGCAAGGATCTGTTCAGCGCCGCTGCCAACCCCGATTTCGGTGCGATAGCGCGGATCGCGCGCGATGATCCAGTAGACCGCATCATCGGCCGCCACGACGAGACCGCCATAGGAATAAGTGGTGGCCCGCGTGCCGGGGATCGGCGTGGTTATCCGGGGGGCGCCCCTGGCCGCGAACAGTTCGAACAGTGTCATGCCGAGTTCGACATCGCCGACCCGGTCGCCCCGGACAATCAGATTGTCATTCAGGTCAGGCGGGCTACTGGCGCACGCCCCCATGACAATGAGCACAAAACCTATCGACAGCTTACGGACCATTTTCATCACGGGCCCTCCTATTCACCAGAACTCTACAAGAGCCTTAGATCACAGCATACACGGCCATATGTCGAGGCGCAGACAGTAAAAAACTGTCCCTATACGCTCAAAACAGGCATAATTATCCGTAATGTTCGGAAATCAGGCAGATTTTCCGAGGCTGCCTCTACAGCCCCGACGCCGCCTAATCCTTCAGCATGTCCCGCGAGATGATCACGCGCATGATCTCGTTCGTGCCTTCGAGGATCTGGTGCACCCGGAGATCACGCACGATCCGCTCCACACCATAATCGGCCAGATAGCCGTATCCGCCATGGATCTGCAGCGCATCATTCGCCACCTTGAACGCCGTATCCGTGACGAACCGTTTTGCCATCGCGCACCAGCGCGTTGCATCCGGCGTCTTTCCGTCCAACCGACCGGCAGCCTCATACAGCATGACCCGCGCGGCCTGCAGCTCGGTTTCCATATCGGCCAGCTTGAACGCCGTGTTCTGGAAGGTCGCAATCGCCTTGCCGAACTGTTCGCGTTCCTTGGCATAGGCCACCGCCTTGTCGAGCGCGAGCTGCGCGCCGCCGAGGGCACACGCTGCAATGTTCAGGCGCCCGCCATCCAGCCCCGCCATCGCAAAGCGGAAGCCGTGGCCTTCCTCGCCGATCCGGTTCGCCGCCGGCACACGCACACCGTCTAGGATCACCTGCCGCGTCGGCTGGCTCTTCCAGCCCATCTTGCGTTCATTCGCCCCAAAGCTGAGGCCCGGCATATCCTTTTCGATGATGAAGGCCGAAACCCCCTGGGCCCCGTCATCAGAGGTGCGCGCCATCAGCACATAGACGTCAGACGTGCCCGCGCCGGAGATGAATTGTTTCGTGCCGGTGATGACATAGTCATCGCCCTCCTTCACCGCCCGCGTCTTCAGGCTGGCCGCATCCGAGCCCGCGCCCGGCTCGGTCAGGCAGTAGGACGCAATCATATCCATCGATGTCAGGCGCGGCAGCCAGGCCTGGCGCTGGGCGTCCGACCCGAACGTGTCGATCATCCAGCTCGCCATATTGTGGATGGAAATGAACGCCGCCGTGGAGACGTCGCCATAGGAAAGCTGTTCGAAGATCAGGGCTGCATCGGTCCGCGTCAGCGCGCTGCCGCCGACATCCTCGCGGACATAAATGCCTGCAAAGCCAAGCTCGGCGGCCTGTTTGATCACATCGACGGGGAAATGGCTGTCGCGGTCCCATGCTTCCGAATGTGGCAGCAATTGCGCCTCGGCAAACTTGCGGGCCATGTCCCGGATCATCAATTGTTCGTCGGAAAACAAAGCACTCATTGTTAATTTCCCGTTTTTTCGCGTAAGAGGTTGGGATGGGAATCGATTGGGCAGCGCGCAATGTCAATGCAACAAGCCACCTCACCTTACGGAATTGAGGGTGCGGACGCATCTGAAGTCGGCCTGCTGGCCGAGGTGGATCGCGCCGCCAGCGCGCTGTTTGCGCCCACTGGGCTCCTGTCAGACGAAGCCCTGAAAGATCATGTCCCGGTCGATATCCTGGCCAGCGCCGCAGAGAATGGTGACCTGTTCACCGCCCGGCTGGACTCTGGCACAGCCGTAGGCTTTGCGCTGGTCTCCCTGCGCGGCGGCACACTCTATCTGGACCAGATCAGCGTCCACCCGGACCATGGCCAGCGCGGCATCGGCGCAGACCTGCTGACCCGCGTCATTGACGAGGCCAAGCGCCGCAAGCTGCGGCGCGTGACCCTCTCCACCTTTCGGGATCTCCCCTGGAATGGGCCCTTCTACGCCAAACATGGCTTCCGCGAGATCAAGCGCGGCGACATGGCCGAATGGATGCTGGAGCTTGAACGCATCCAGGCCGAGGAACTGGACGTTTCGAAGCGCTGCTTCATGGTGCGTAAAATTGGCTGGTTGTAGCCATCCCGGTTTTGGACCAATGAGGCTCACATGACCCAATTCCCCCAAGCCTTCCCCGCCATCCGCATGCGCCGCCTGCGCCAAGCCCCCTGGATCCGCTCTCTTGTCGGCGAAAACGTGCTGACACCCGCTGATTTGATCTGGGCCGTCTTCGTCCATGATGGCGACGACCGCATGCCGGTCGGCAGCCTGCCCGGTATCGACCGGCTGAGCGTCAAGGATGCCGCCAAGGCCGCGATCCGCGCCCGCGAGCTTGGCATCCCGGCCATTGCGCTGTTTCCTTACATTGGCGCAGACGGAAAGGACGAGACGGGCTCCGGTGCGCTCGACCCGGACGGCCTCGTGCCGCGCGCCCTCAAAGCCATGAAGGATGCGGCCCCGGAAGTCGGCCTCATCACCGATGTCGCGCTCGATGCCTATACCAGCCACGGCCATGACGGCCTGCTCGACGAAGACGGCACCATCCCGAATGATGCGACGACGGAAAAACTGGTCCAGCAGGCGCTGGTCCATGTCGGTGCAGGCGCCGATGTCGTCGCCCCCTCAGACATGATGGATGGCCGCATCGGCGCGATACGCACGGCGTTTGAGGAAGAAGGTTTCACCAACCAGATGATCCTCGCCTATGCCGCCAAATATGCCAGCGGCTTCTACGGCCCCTATCGCGATGCTATCGGCTCGGCCGCCTCGCTCAAGGGCGACAAGAAAACCTACCAGCAGGACCCGGCCAATTCAGACGAAGCCCTGCGCGAGGTCGCGCTCGACCTTGCCGAGGGTGCCGACATGGTCATGGTCAAGCCCGGCCTTCCGTATCTGGACATTGTCCAGCGCGTCAGCTCCACATTCGGCGTGCCCACCATCGCCTACCAGGTCTCCGGCGAATACGCCCAGATCAAAGCGGCCGCCCAGAATGGCTGGATCGACGGCGACCGCGTGATGATGGAAAGCCTGATGTGCTTCAAACGCGCCGGCGCGAGCGGCATCATCACCTATTTCGCGGAAGAGGCTGCGGATACACTGGGGTGAATTTAGCTGCTTCCAGCATGCAGCATGCCAGAGGGTTCAGCCCCTCAGGACACGGCCCCCTCGAACAGCGCACTGATCTCCTTGATCTCGCGTTGCATGTGCTGCCGGAACAGCATGACGCGTTTTGTACTCCGCAAATCGCGGTGGTAGAGCAGCCATAATCCGAGTTCGTGCTGTTTTTCAGGTTCCCGGAACCTGACCAGGCTGGGCTCGCTGTCCCCCATGAAGCAAGGCAGATACCCGACCCCAAGCCCCTCCTTCAGGGCCGCGGCCGTCAGCGAGGTGTCATCGACACAGAAGGAATGATCGAGCTGGGGCCTGGCCTGTTTCGTCCAGCTCCTGTGATATTCGCAGCAATCGACGCCCAGCCATTTCTCAGGGGTGCGCCCGGCCGCGAGCGCCGCGCAATAGTCGCTTGAACCGTATACTGCGGAGGCGACCGTCGTCAGCCGCGTACCGATCAATGTCTCCCCGGGATTGTTCGTCTGCCTCAGCGCGACATCGGCGTCCCGTTCCGCCAATCGCACGGAATCATTGGTCACCTCCACCCGCAGGTCGATGTTCGGATAGGCCGCACTGAACCGGGCGAATAACGGCATCAGCACCGACGAGGCCATATTGGCAATTGCCGTGACACGGAGCTCTCCCGAAGCCTCCTCGCTCTGCCCGGCGCTGGCCGCTTCGAAGGACAGGAATTCCCGTTCAATCCTAGTGGCGGTCTCCTTCAAGGCTTCGCCTGCCCCGGTCAGCACATAGCCCGTCGCCTTGCGCTCGACCAAAGGCGTGGCGAGGTCCTTTTCCAACGAATGGATGCGCCGCGAAACCGTCGAATGCTGCACGCCTAGCCGCTTGGCGGCGCCGCTGAAAGAGCCTTCGCGGGCCAGCGCAAGAAACAGCCGCGCATCGTCCCATTGCATCACGCCCGTCCTCCCTCGTGCATTTTTGCAAACCCGCTGTCGATATTTCCCGGATTTTCACGACCGTGCGCGAATGCAACCCAATTGGCAACCAGACACGCAACCCCGGCCGGGTCCGAACTATCCATGGCCCGCATTGAAAACAGAGTTAAAAACAGGAGCCTCAAGCATGACCGTATCCCTTTATGACCGCCTCGGCGGCTATGACGCCATCGCCTTGTTTGCCGGCGAACTGATTGGCCAGGCACAGGCCGACAGCCAGCTCGGTCGCTTCTGGGCCAATCGCGGGGAAGACCGAAACGCCCGGGATCTGCAGATGCTGGTCGACTATCTGGTCCGGGAGACCGGCGGCCAGATGTACTATACCGGACGTGACATGGCGCTGGCCCATGCCGGCATGGACATCACCCAGGCTGACTGGACACGGTTTCTCGAAATAGTCGTCAGTGTCGCCGGGGAACTCGGCGTAGGGGCAACCGAAGGCGGAGAGGTGATGGCGTTTCTGGATACCCACAAGCATGACATTGTCACCCGGGCATAATGGGTAGACTGTCAGACCATAGCGCCCAGATCGAAAGGCAAAAGATGACCGCAACATCCGAACCCGTCGAAGGCGGCTGCACATGCGGCCATGTCCGCTACACGGTCTTGTCCAAGCCCATGATCGTGCATTGTTGCCATTGCCGCTGGTGCCAGAGGCAAACGGGTTCGGCCTTCGCGCTCAACGCATTGATTGAAGCGGACCGCGTACAAATCCTGTCAGGAGACATCGAAGCGCTCACCGTCGAGTCCCCGAGCGGGAAAGGCCAGATCATCGCGCGCTGCCCGCACTGCCGCGTCGCGGTCTGGAGCCATTACCACATGTCCGGCTTGAGAGAGCGCATCCACTTCATCCGCGTCGGCACGCTGGACACTCCTGACCTGATGCCGCCCGATGTCCACATCTATACCTGCTCCAAACAGCCCTGGCTGCGCCTTCCGGAAGGCGCGAAAGTCGCTGACCGATTTTACCAATATGAGGAAACCTGGTCCCCGGATAACCTCACCCGCAGGACAGCCCTGTTCAACGCCGCAGGCATTGCGAGCCCGTGACTACGGAATGAATGCCCGCAACGATCAGCGGTCAGACGACAGCCGCTCCAGATGCCCCATCAGCATTTTCAGTGTCAGCTCTCGCGCGCGCTCCGGGGGTTTGCCGATCAGGCGGCCGAGGGTCGGGCCGAACAGGCCGACGCCGACGGCCAGCGTCACGCTGAGCAGGATGATGTCCTCGGCCACATCTGCCGGCACGCCGGCATTGCCCATCTTCTTCTGCGCGACTTCCTCAACCACTTCGCGCACCACGGTCAGCCGGCTGGTCTCGTCGGTCAGTTCCAGCCAGGCCGCGAGCCGCGCGGCCCCGCGGGTCTCGAATGCGTCGAACAGCGTCTTCAGTCCGGCCGTCCGCACTTCCAGGGGCGCATCGGCCGGGATCTCGACCGACAGGATATTCTCGACCAGGTCCGCGATCATCCGCTCCATGAGCGCCTGCTGGACCGCGTCGATCGACCCGAAATAGTGCAAAACCGTCGCATTCGCCACGCCCGCCCGCTTGGCGACATCGGCCAGCCGCAGGGATTGCGGGCCCTGTTCCACCAGCAGGTCTTCCGCCGCCGACAAGATGTTGGCGCGTGACTCTTCCGGCGTGCGACGGATTCGGGGTGAATTCTTGTTTTTCGTTATTGACATTTTTGTCAGTAACCTCAATTGTGGCTTCGAGACAATTGCTATTATTGTTCCTGAAGGCACTAAACATAATGACAAGCAAACGCACACCCGACGGCATCACAATTCTGCCGCGCGATCTCCATTTCGAAATGGCCGCCGCAGATAATGGCCCCTGGCTCGATGGAGACCCCGTCGCCACCGCCATTTTCAACGCCATGTCGCTCACCTTCCCGGAAGGCGAGCGCATGTTCATGGATGCCGTGAAGGCCTATCGCAGCGAAGTGTCCGGCCAGCTCGCCGCTGACGTGAAGGATTTCATCACGCAGGAAGCCATCCATTCGCGCGAGCATCATCTGCTGAACAACAAAATCGACCGCGAGAAATACCCGGTCGCGGAGATCGAAGCCGCGATCATGGAGAAGATCACATTCGGACGCTCCGGCGGACCGTTCCGTATGCTGCTGGCCACGATTTGCCTTGAGCATTTCACCGCGATGATGGCCGATCTCATGTTCGGCTTCGAGGTGGACGGCGTCCCGATCTTCAGCAAGACCGATCCCGCGCTGGAACGCCTCTGGCGCTGGCACGCGATGGAAGAGACCGAGCACAAGGCCGTCGCCTATGACGTCTTCCTGGAGGCCACGAAAGACTGGCCCGCCATCAAGCGCTATTTCCGGCGCAGCCTGTCCATGCTGCTGATCACCAAACACTTCACCGCCAATATCGCGACCTATGCCGCCATGTTGCTGGAGGCCGATGGCTATAGCCGCAAGGATGCCGACCGCGCCGTGAAGGAATTTCTCTGGAAGAAACCGTCCCTGTTCGGCAAGGGCTGGAAGACCTGGCTGTCCTGGTTCAAGCCCGGTTTCCACCCGTGGGACCATGACAATCGCCACGCCATGGATGACTGGAAAGCCGAATTCACACCGGTTGCGGCCGAATAGGCTTGGCCCACTTTTGACCTGAAAAAAGGGCGTCCTGGCAGGGACGCCCTGATTTATCACTCTGTTTCGACGACCCGGTAGAGCGCCTTCAATTCGGCGGACGGCGCAAAGCCCGGCTCAGCCGCCAGCGCCTGTTCGAGATAGTCATAGGCCTCTGCATACGCGCCGAGATCATGATGTGCGAGCGCGAGATTGTGGTAAAGGCGCGACTGCAATTCCGGGGCGGAGATATCCGCCGATGACAGCACCTGCACCGCCTTTTCCGGCTGCCCGGCATCGACATAGACCCCGCCGCAGCTGATGATCGTGCCCGGCACGGCCTGTCCGGAGGCTAGCGCCGCTTCGCAATCTGACGCCGCCTCTGCGAGTTTCCCGGCCCGCCGGTAGAGGATGGCGCGATTGGTGAGCACCGCCACCCGGACCTCTTCATCCGTCTCAGGATCTTCCAGCGCTTCGCTACAGGCCTGAAGACCGTCGCGGGATGCCTCGCCTGCGCGTTGCGCCGCCTCTGCACAGGCTTCAGCCGGGGGCGGCGTAAAATACAGTTTACGGATATACATGCCCGCTGGATCTGCGGCTGCAGGCGTACTCGCAAGAGCAATCGCGGCAACCAGCCCCGCAAGCCCTCTGTTCAGGATGTTTGACCATTTCATTGTGACGCGCTCCTCAACTGGCGTTTCAATGCCTCATAGGTAGGGGATTGCGCT
>TARA_R110000765_G_scaffold10984_12_pt1 | contig 126509 bp, 111 predicted proteins | sample TARA_R110000765 | Tara Oceans TARA_R110000765 (sample SAMEA4398168) | marine metagenome | biome: Polar Biome; feature: [MES] marine water layer (ENVO:01000295) within the mesopelagic zone...; material: water (ENVO:00002006), including particulate matter (ENVO:01000060) such... | reverse complement strand
TCGAATTCGGGGGCCATCAGCCCGCCGATGGGCAGACCCATGTATTTGTGCCCGTAATAGAACAGCATCAGGGCCAGCAAAAAGTTCGGCGTGGCCAGCCCCAGATAGCCGACAAAGGCCGCAGAATAGTCCACCCATGTTTCGGATTTCGCCGCCGCCAGCACCCCCAGCGGCAAGGCGACGACATAGACAAAGATCACGGCGGCGAGGTTCACCAGCACCGTGAGCCACAGGGCATCGCCCACAATCTCGGCCACGGGCTGATCGAACTCGAAAGACCAGCCGAAATCGCCCTGCAACAGGCCGCTGAACCCTTGCGGGCCGGGGGCGGCCCCGACCCAGATCAGGTATTGCATCCACAGCGGCCGATCCAGCGCGTATTCGGTGCGCAGAAACTCCGCTTTGGCGACGCCTTCGGCCTGGCCCGTGGCGCGCAGTTCCGCGATCTGGTTGGACAGGTAGTCACCCGGCGGCAGGTTGATGATGGCAAAGATCAGGATCGACACCACGCCCAGCGTCAGAAGCATCGTCACCAGCCGATAGGCCGCGTATTTGAGAAACATCATTCGCTCACCTGTGCTGTCTGCGCAGGCAGATCGAACCAGAATTCATCTATCCGGTGCACGCCGAAATGCGCCCCCGGCTCCCACGCCCATGTGGCCACTTCGGGCACATTGCGCAGGGCGTTGTTCACCACGATGGGCTGCGGTGCTTCGGACAGGATGCCGATGCCATATTGCTCGCTGGCGTGAATTTCCAGCATCTCGCGCCAGATGGCGCTGCGGGTTTCCGTGTCGGTTGCGGCGCTCCAGTCCTCGGAAAGCACCAGCAGCCGTTCGGCCTGTGGCATGTCCACCGGTTCGCCTGCGGCGCCACGCGTTTGATAATACTGACCCCACATGGGCCAGGCCATGAAGTCCTGTTCGGTCGGGGCCAGATAACCGGGTGGTGTGTAGGGCTGGGGCAGCCCGTTGTCCCAGCCGTACCAGACACCCGCCATGCTGACACCCGCGTACAGACGGTTGCGCAGGATGTCGCGGTCCAGCGGGCGCATCACCAGCTTGATCCCAAGCTCGCGCCATGTGTCGGTGATGATGGCCAGCGCGTTTTCAACCTCTTGCCGTTCGCCGGCGGTTTCGATCACGAATTCCATGGGCCGTCCGTCCGGCAGCTTGCGCAAACCGGCGGGCGTACGCTCGGTCAGGCCCATGTCGTCCAGCAGCGCGTTTGCGGCATCGGGGTCGTAGCTGGCCCAGGCGTGCAGGTTTGCCTCGCTGAAAAAAGCGCTTTCGGGCAGGGCGGTCATGCCGCCTTCCATCGCCAGCCCGAAATACAGCGCGCGGTTGATCATGTGCCGGTCGATGCCCATCGACAGGGCCCGCCGAAAGCGCACGTCGCGCATGACCTCGCGCCAGACGGGATCGGCAAAGTTCAGGTTGGGATAAATCGCGATCTGGCTGGCGGCCCCGTTGCCCCACAGCAGCGTGTGATAATTCGCGCCGTCGCTTTCGCCCTTTTTCAGGACCGACACGTCATTGAAATCCAGCCCCCGCGCCTGCAGGTCCACCTCGCCCGCGTTGGATTTCGCCGCGACCAGCCCCGCCCCTACCACGGTCATTTCCACCACGTCGATATAGGGCAACTGCACGCCGTGTGCGTCGACACGGTGAAAATACGGATTGCGCACGTAAAGCTGGCGCGAGGTTCGGTTTGGGGTGGCGTTCATCCACGGCTGCAACGTCGGCAGGTCGGGATTGTCGAACTTGTACATGTTGTCGATGCGGTTGTGCAGGGCGGCCCAGCCACGCACGCGCTGCCGGTCGATTTCTTTTTCCAGCAGGTCGGGGTCGGCGTAATCGACGTGGAAGTTCTTGAGATAGGTCGAGGGCCGGTAAATGAACGGCGGTCGGGCCGCTGCAAGCTCTTGCAGAAACTCGGGGTTGGCCACGGGCCATTCCACCACCACCGTCCACGGGTCGGGAAATGTCATCGTGGCCAGTTGCCCGCGCACCCGCATGACGTCGGGGGGGCCGTTGGGGGTCAGCTCGGGGTTGTTGGCGACATCGTTCCACCAATAGGCAAAATCCGCCGAGGTGAAATCCGATCCATCCGACCATTTGTGCCCCTTGCGCAGATGCAGGGTAAAGCGGCGGTCGTCCTCGACGGTCACATCGCGCAGGATGTCCGGTGTCAGATTGTAGTTCTGGTCATAGCCGACCAGTCGGGCATAGCCATAGACGACCATCTGGCGGACGTCCTTGGACCGTGAAATCATGGTGCGCAGGGTGCCGCCCTGTTTGCCGAAGCTGCGGCCCTTGGCCTCAAGGTCGACGATCAGCGGCTCCTGCGGAATGCGCTGGGCGGCTGGGGGAATCGCGCCACGCGCCACCTGGTCGACCCAAAAGCTGCTCTCCTGCACGGGCAGCGTCTGCGCCGCCAGCGGGGCGGCCAGCGCCACAGCAGCAGCCAGCAGCAGGGGGCGCAGGTATCTAAACATGGCAGCGCACCTGATGGCCGGGGTTCACTTCGACCAGCGCGGGGGCGGTTGTGCCCTCAAACCGGAACATCTCGGGCCAGGACGCGGGCGAACCGGCCCCCTTGGCGACCAGCGCCAGATCAATCGGGCGTGACAGGTCCGGTTCGGGCTGGGCCGCGATCAGCGCTTTGGTATAGGGGTGCTGCGGGCTGTAGAACAGCGTGTCGGGCGGGGCCTGTTCGACGATGACGCCCTGACGCATGACGGCGACTTCGTCGGCAATGCGCGACACCACGGCCAGATCGTGGCTGATGAACAGATAGCTCAGCCCCATGCGTTCCTGGATGTCCTCGAGCAGCGTCAGGATCTGTTCCTGCACGCTGACGTCCAGCGCCGAGGTCGGCTCGTCACAGACCAGCAGCTGCGGGTCCAGCGTCAGGGCGCGTGCGATCGACAGGCGCTGGCGCTGGCCGCCGGAAAAGGCGTGCGGAAAGCGGCCCAACATGTCGGGCGACAGACCGACCCAGCGCAGCATCTCGGCAGCCTTCTCGCGGCGGTCGGCGCGGGTGCCAAGACCGTGGATTTCCATCGGCTCGGTCAGCGCCTCCTGAATGCGCATACGGGGGGACAGGGACGAATAGGGGTCCTGGAACACCATCTGCGCCGCACGCTGGAAACAGGTGCGTTGGGCGCGGTCCATGGCGTGCACCGGCAAGGCTTCCTCTGCGCCCTTGGCGCGAAACAGCACACGGCTGCCGGCGTCGGGCACTTCTGCGCCCAAGGCAATGCGCGCGCAGGTCGTCTTGCCCGAGCCGCTTTCGCCCACCACGGCCAATGTGCGGCCACGGGGCAGGGACAGGTTCACGTCGATACAGGCGCGCACGCGGATCGGAGCTTTCCAACCGCCCGCGCGCACTTGGTATGTTTTGCTGACGTGCTGCATGTCGAGGATCAGGTCATCGTAGACGACCGGATCAGAGGGAGCCGCGACTTGAGGGATCATCGGCGCGGCGGCGAACAGCTTTTGCGTATAGCCGTGTTGCGGTGCGCCCAGCACGGCCGCGGCGGGGCCGCTTTCCATCACCATGCCCTTGTTCATCACCACGACCTTTTCGGCCATGTTGGCGACCACGCCCAGATCATGCGTCACAAGAATCACCGCCATGCCGGTGTCGCGCTGCAATTGCTTGATCAGGCCCAGCACCTGCGCCTGTGTGGTCACGTCCAGCGCAGTGGTCGGTTCGTCCGCGATCAGCAGATCGGGGCGTGCCACCATCGCCATGGCGATCATTGCCCGCTGGCGCATGCCGCCCGACAGCTCGAACGGATAGGCGCGCCAGACGCGTGCGGGATCGGCAAATCCGACCTGCTCGAAAGTCTCCAGCACCTGCTTTCGCGGATTGGCCCCGGTTTTCGACTTGTGCAGGCGCAGCACCTCTGAGACCTGATTGCCGATCCGGTGCAGCGGCGACAGGGATCGCATCGGTTCCTGGAAAATCATCGAGATGTGGTTGCCGCGAATGTCGCGCATCTGGCGGGCGGGCAGGGTCAGCAGGTCCTGAACCGCACCCGCGCGGGCAAAGCGGATGCTGCCCGACAGCAGTTGCGCGGCACCGGGCAGGATGCGCAACACCGACCGGCAGGTCAGGGTCTTGCCCGACCCGCTTTCGCCCACCAGCGCAAGGGTTTCCCCCGGCATCACGGAAAAGCTGACGCCCTGCACCACGGGCGGCGCCGTGCCGAACCCGATGCTTAGGTCTGCCACATCAAGAAGTGGTGTCATGTTTTCCCCTGTTGCGCGTCGTTTGCGGCGCAGTGTTTGACCCAGTGAAACTCGATTTCGCCTTACACGTCCAGTGATGGCGCAATTGTGTGCCACTTACCCTACACATTGAGGGCTTTGTGCCCCATGTAGAGGGCAATTACTCTAATATGAAAGCTTTCTGCATGAGCCGACTGGATTTGTTTATTGACCGGATGGTGTCGCAACGCGCCTGTCTTGAACACGCTGCCGCCTTGGTGGCCGATATGGACGGCCCCGCGTTCGAGTTGGGTCTGGGCAACGGGCGGACCTATCACCACATGCGCAAAGTGCTGGACCCGCGTGAGATCTACGTGTTCGAACGTGCGGTTGCGTCGCACCCCGACAGCACGCCGCCCGATGACATGCTGTTGCTGGGTGATGTGTATGACACCCTGCCACAGGCGCTGGAACGGTTCGGGCCGGTGGCAGCACTTGTGCACGCTGATCTGGGGGGCCACAACCGCGCCAAGAACGACATTTTCGCCCGCAACATTTCGCCTTACGTGCAGCCGCTGTTGGCGCCGGGCGGCGTGATGGTGTCGAGCGACAAGATGTATTTTGAAGGGTTCGAGGAACTGCCCTTGCCGGAACATGCGGTTCCGGGGCGCTGCTTTATCTACCGCGCACCGCGCTAGGCACACATCCGCTGCCTTGCGGCGGCGGGTCGTTTGTGACGTGGCGGCGTTTTACACTGCGTCTATGTTCTTCTTGCGGGCCTTGGCCCCTTGTGGCTATCTGACCGCGCTGGCGCGGAATGCAGTTTCGCATCCCGAAACTGTGTGCCGGCGCGCAAGACAGCCGACCCGGAGGAGAACCCAGTCATGAGCGACAAGATTGCATATTCCCGTCATGGTGACATCGCCGTGCTGACGGTACAGAACCCACCCGTCAACGCACTGAGCCAGGCCGTACGCCAGGGCCTGTGGGACGGTATGGACCGCGCCGAGGCCGATGATGGCGTCAAGGCTGTCCTGATCGTGGGCGAAGGCCGTGCGTTTTTCGCCGGTGCCGACATCACCGAATTCGGCAAGCCGCCGATGGAACCGCACCTGCCCGTACTGATCAACCGCATCGAGGCGTCGCCTCTGCTGGTGGTCGCGTCCATGCACGGTGTCAGCCTGGGTGGCGGGCTTGAGGTTGCTCTGGGCTGCCATTACCGGATCGCGGTGCCGTCGGCCCGTGTCGGCCTTCCCGAAGTGCACCTTGGCCTGATCCCCGGTGCCGGCGGCACACAGCGTATGCCCCGCCTGACCGGCGTCGAGGCTGCGCTGGACGTGATGACCACAGGTCGTCAGGTCAAGGCTGATGAGGCCGCCAAGCTGGGCCTGATCGACGAGGTCCGCGACGGTGACCCCAAACAAAACGGCATCGACTATGCGCAATCGCTGCTGGGCGCAGGCGCACCGCGCCGTCCGGTGTCGGAAATGGACCCGCCCGCCGCAATCGACTGGGACGGCGCGTTCGAGGCCATTCTGGCCCGTGGCCGTGGCCAGATTTCCCCCGCATGGTGCGTGCGTGCCGTGCAGGCGGGTGTCGAGAAACCCTTTGCCGAAGGTCTGGCCGCCGAGCGCAAGATCTTCATGGACCTGATGGCCACGGACCAGCGCCAGGGTATGATCCATGCGTTCTTCAGCGAACGTGCCGTGGGTAACCTGCCCGAGCTGAAGGGCGTTGAACCCCGCGCGCTGCAGCACATCGGTGTGATCGGTGGCGGCACGATGGGGGCGGGCATTGCCACGTCGGCCCTGCTGTCGGGCTTTCAGGTGACATTGCTGGAAATGACGCCCGAAGCTGGCGAAGCCGCGCACAAGCGCATCGCGGGCAACCTCAGCGGTGCCTTGAAGCGGGGCAAGATCAGCCAGGACAAACACGACGCGATCCTGACCAGCATCCTGACGGTTGTGACCAACTATGACGCACTGTCCGATGTCGATCTGGTGATCGAGGCGGTGTTCGAGGAAATGGCGGTGAAGAAAAAAGTCTTTACCGAGCTGGACCGCGTTTGCAAAAAGGGCGCGATCCTTGCGTCGAACACATCCTATCTGGACGTGAACGAGATTGCCGCCTGCACCAGCCGCCCCGAGGACGTGATCGGGTTGCACTTCTTCTCGCCTGCGCATGTGATGAAGCTGTTGGAAATCGTCGTGGCCGACAAGACTGCGCCCGATGTGGTTGCCACAGGCTTCGAGCTGGGCAAACGCATGAGCAAGATCAGCGTGCGCGCCGGCGTCTGCGACGGGTTCATCGGCAACCGCATCCTGTCGACCTATCGCACCGCTGCCGACCACATGATCCTGGACGGTGCGTCGCCTTACGAGATCGACAAGGCGCTGGAAGACTTCGGTTTCGCCATGGGCCCCTTCGCCGTGGCCGACCTTGCCGGTCTGGACATCGGTTGGGCCGTGCGCAAACGCAAACGCGCCGAGGGCATCGACCCGCGCGCGCGTGACAGCTCCTACGCCGACAAGCTGTGCGAAGACGGCCATTTTGGCCAAAAGACCGGCAAGGGCTATTACGACTATTCCGCCGGCGCCAAGGCACGCGTGCCGAACCCGGACGTGATGCCGTTGATCGAAGAGGAACGCGCCAAGCAGGGCATCACCCCGCGTGATTTCACCTCGGAAGAGATCGTGCGCCGTTACATGGCCGCGATGGTCAACGAAGCGGCCAAGGTCGTGGGCGAGGGCATTGCCCGCCGTCCGCTGGACGTGGATATGACGCTGCTGTTTGGCTACGGTTTCCCGCGCTATCGCGGTGGTCCGCTGAAATGGGCCGACATCGTGGGCCTGCCCGAACTGCTGGCCGACATGAAAGAGTACCAGAAGGAAGACCCGTACTTCTGGCAAATCGCGCCGCTGCTGGAAAAGCTTGTGGCTGAAGGCAAGACATTCGACGACCTCAACAAGGCCGCTGCGGCCTGATCCCGAGAAGGAGACCGGATATGGACCTGAGCTATACCGACGAAGAACTGGCATTCCGCGACGAGGTTCGCGCATTCATGCGTGACGAACTTCCCAAGGAAATGTCCGACAAGATCCGCCTTGGCGAAGAACTGGGCAAGGAAGGTCAGGAAAAATGGCACGCCATCCTGAACAGCAAGGGCTGGCTGGCGCCGAATTGGCCGAAGAAATTCGGCGGGGCCGAATGGAACGCCGTGCAGCGTCACATTTTCGAGGAAGAGGCCGCCGCACACCACGCGCCGCGCATCGTGCCCTTTGGTCTGTCGATGCTGGCGCCCGTGCTGCAAAAGTTCGGCTCGAAAGAGCAGCAGGACTATTGGCTGCCGCGCATTCTGGACGGGTCCGACTGGTGGTGCCAGGGCTATTCCGAGCCGGGCGCCGGCTCTGACCTTGCGTCGCTGAAAACCCGCGCGGTGCGTGACGGCGACCACTATATCGTCAATGGGCAAAAGACATGGACCACGCTGGGCCAGCACGCCAACATGATCTTCTGCCTGGTGCGCACCGACCCCGACGTGAAACAGCAAGAGGGCATTTCCTTCCTGCTGATCGACATGAACACCCCCGGCATCGAGGTGCGCCCGATCATCCTGCTGGATGGCACGCACGAGGTGAACGAAGTGTTCTTTGACGACGTCAAAGTGCCGGTCGAAAACCTTGTTGGCGAAGAAAACAAGGGCTGGACCTATGCCAAGTATCTGCTGACCCACGAGCGCACCAACATCGCGGGCGTCGGGTTCTCGCAGGCCGGTCTGAACACGGTCAAGCGCATTGCACGTGCCGAAATGGCCGGGGGCAAGCCGCTGATGGCGAACCCGCATTTTGCCGCCCGCGTCGCGCAGGTCGAGATTGACCTCAAAGCGATGGCGACCAGCAACATGCGCATCATCTCGGCCGCAGCCGCAGGCGGAGCGCCGGGCGTCGAGGCGTCGATGCTGAAGGTCAAGGGCACGATCATCCGTCAGGAAATCAACGATCTGGCCCGCCGGGCCGTTGGCCCCTACGCGATGCCATTCGCATCCGAAGCCATCGAAGGCAGCAACGAAGCCTTGCCCGATCCGCACGAAGCGGGCCCGGTCGCGGCGCAATATTTCAACAATCGCAAGCTGTCGATCTTTGGCGGCAGCAACGAAATCCAACGCGGCATCATCGCGAAGGTCATGATGGGAGGCGGCAAATGAACTTTGAACTGACAGAAGAGCGGCAGATGCTGCAAGACAGCCTGCGGCGTTACCTGCGGGACAAATATTCGACAGCCACACGCAACGAGATTCTCGAAAGCGCGGATGGCATGTCGACAGAGGTCTGGACGCAACTGGCCGAACTGGGCGTGATCGGTGCAATGTTCACCGAGGATCAGGGCGGCTTTGGCGGTGCGGGTTTCGACATCGCCGTGGTGTTCGAGGAACTGGGCCGCGCCGGTGTGGTCGAACCGTTCATGGACAGCGCGCTGATCGGGGGCCGCATCCTGGCCGCCTGTGACAAGTCCGATCTGGTCGAAAAGATGATCGGTGGCGGTCTGCAACTGGCCGTGGCCCATGGCGAACCCACCAGCCGCTATGACATGAGCCATGTGCGCACATCCGTCGACGGCGGCAAGCTGAACGGCCGCAAGGCGGTGGTGATGAATGCCGAAAACGCCGACCATCTGATCGTGTCGGCCCGTGCGTCCGGCGACGTCGCAGACGAGGCGGGGATTTCGCTGTATCTTGTGCCCAAGGACGCGGCGGGCCTGACCATTCAGGCCTATCCGCTGCTGGCAGGCGGGCGCGCCGCCGAGGTCACGCTGGACGGTGTCGAAGGCGAATTGCTGACCGAAGACGGCTTTGCCGTGCTGAGCGATGTGATGGCGTTGGCGACAATGGCGCAATGTGCCGAAACGCTGGGTGCGATGGACACGGCCACGCGCCTGACCAACGACTATCTTGGCACGCGCAAGCAGTTTGGCCGCCCCATCGGGACCTTCCAGGCGCTGGCGCACCGCATGGCGGACATGCTGATCGAAATGGAACAGGCGCGCAGCGCCGTCATTAATGCGGCGGGGAACCTGAACGAAGAGACCCGCATTCGTGACATGAACATTTCGGCGGCGAAGAACCTGTTGGGCCGCGCCGGTCGTCTGATCGCCGAAGAGTCGATTCAGATGCACGGTGGGATCGCCATGACGCAGGAATACGAACTGGCCCATATCGCCAAGCGTATCATCATGGCCGATCACCGCTTTGGCGACACGGACCATCACCTGGAACGTTATATCGCGCTGAGTGCTGCGTGATATGACGGACGGGCCGGGAATTATCCGCGACGAGACGGGCGCGCAAACGCTCTTGGGGTATGTGGTTGATGTATCGGCCAACGATGGCAGAGCCCGCTGCGTGCTGGATGTCGGCGCGCAGCATGGCAACCGTCATGGCGCGTTGCATGGCGGGATTATCGCCTGCATTCTCGACAACGCCATGGGCTATGGCGCTGCGATCCATTCATCCGGGGATGGCAGCGACAAGTTCCTGACCATTTCGATGAACACGCAGTTTATCGCGTCGTCGAACAGTGGCCGTGTCACCGCCACGGGCAAGGTCACCGGCGGCGGGCGCAACCTGATGTTTCTCGAAGGCGAATTGCACGATGAGGACGGGCGCCTGCTGGCCACGGCCACCGGCGTTTACAAAAAAGTGCGGGAGGCGCAGTCATGAGCGATCCATATCTTGAGGATGCAGGCGACCGCCTGATTGTCTGGAACGGCTACGCGCACATGCGCGGCGCGCTGTCGCCCGAGCTGTATGCGGTGATCACCGAAGCTTTCGCCAAGGCGCAAGAGCCGCGCATTCGTGCGGTGGTGCTGACGTCAACGGGCGGCTTTTTCTGCGCGGGTGGCAACCTCAACGTGCTGATTGCGCGGCGTGACATGGCCGAGGATGCACGGCGCGGCAAGATTGACGAATTGCACGACCTGATCCGCCTGATCCGCAGCAGCCCGGTGCCGGTGATCTGCGCCGTCAAAGGCGGTGCGGCAGGCGCGGGCGCGTCGATCGCGCTGGCCTGCGATATGATCGTGGCGGAAACTGGCGTGAAATTCACTGCCTCTTACGTGAACGCCGGGCTGGTGCCCGATGGCGGTCTGACCGCGCATCTGGCCCGCATGATCCCGCGCCAGCTGGCGATGGAGATGTGCGTGCTGGCGCAGCCCGTAACAGCGGACCGCTTGCACGATCTGGGTGTCGTCAGCCAGCTTTGCGCCGCAGACGACGTGGTGCCGCAGGCGCTGAGCATCGTGGACCGCATCGCCAAAGGCCCCCGCGTCGCCCAAGGGCGCATCCGCGAGATGGTGGCCCGCGCCTACGATCAGGACGAGGCGGCTCAATTGGACATGGAACGCGACGGCATGGCATGGGCCGCAGGCGCGTCCGAGGCCGCCGAGGGCATCGCCGCCTTCCTTGAAAAACGCGCACCGGAGTTCGGCAAATGAGCAAGCGCGTCGAAGACTATCTGGCCCATCAGGTCACACAGCGCCCCGATGCGCTGGCGTTCGAGGACAACACCGGCGTCTCGGTGACCTACGCCGAACTGGACGCAGCCGCCGACGACATCGGCGCGCGGCTGACCGGTCTGGGCGTGGTCGCGGGCGACCGTGTTCTGATGCTGTCCGAAAACTGCGTGGCCGCCGTGGCGCTGCTGTTCGGCGCATGGAAGATCGGCGCGACCGTGGTGCCGTTCAACGCACGCCAGACGGCGGGCGAGGTGCAAAAAATCATCGACCACGCAGAACCCAGCGCACTGGTCTGCACCAGCGCCGCGTCGCCGGATGCGGCGGCCCATGGCGAACGGTTTGGCGCGATCGAGGTGACGGGCCTCTATGGCACGCTGTCGTTCGCAGCGCTTGAGGGCGGCGAACCGGATGCGGCCACCGACGTGGCAATCCTGCTATACACCACCGGTACCACCGGCACGCCCAAGGGCGTGATGCTGACCCATGACAACGTCCGCTTTGGCGGTCTGACCTCGTCCAACCTGCGCAACATGACACCCGATGACGTGATCTATGGCGTGCTGCCGATGACCCATGTGTTCGGCATGTGTTCGGTCATGGCGGCGGCGGTCTATACCGGCGCGCCCGTGCGGCTGGCGGCGCGGTTCGATGTGGCGGCGACCTACGAGGCGTTGAAAACCGGCGTCACGCTCTATTCCGCCGTGCCGCAGATGCATGCGCTGTTGATGGCCTACACGCGCAAGATGGGCTACACGCGGCTCGACAGCCCGACGTTGCGCTATGTGTCGTCCGGGGCGGCCCCGCTGGACCCCGCGTGGAAACGTCAGGCCGAGGCGTTCTATGGCGTCGCTCTGCAGAACGGTTACGGAATGACCGAAACCAGCGCAGGCACCGCCGCGACCACCAATGACATCGGTGACCCGGACATTTCGGTTGGCCCCGCCCTGCCGGGGGTCGAGGTGGCGCTGGATATGGACGCACCCGGATCGGGCGATGGCGTGGGCGAGGTGATCACCCGCGGCCCGCAGATCATGAAGGGTTACTACAAGAACCCAGGAGAGACGGCCAAAGTACTGTCGGCAGACGGCTGGCTGCACACCGGCGATCTGGGGCGCATCGACGAAAAGGGGCACCTGCACATCGTGGGCCGGTCCAAAGAGTTGATCATTCACGGCGGATTCAACGTCTATCCGCCCGAGGTTGAAGCAGCGCTGAACGATCACCCTCAGGTGATTCAGGCTGCGGTGATCGGGCACAAGGTGGACGGCGACGAAAAGGTGCTGGCCTTCTGTCAGGTGGCTGATGGCGACGATGTCAGCATTGACGACCTGCGCGCATTCGCCGCCGAGCGGCTGGCGGGCTACAAACGGCCCAGCCAGATCATCCTGGCGTCGTCCTTGCCCGCGGCACCCACGGGCAAGATCCTGAAACACAAGCTGCTGGAAGCCTTTGCCGATCAGATCGGCTGAGGCGTCGGGCCTTTCTCAGGCCCAGACACCTTCGGCAGCGGCGCGGATGGCGCGGATGTTCTCGCCGTAAGGCGCGGGGTTCTGGACCGAGCCGCCCTTGAACACGGCAGAGCCTGCGACCAGCACATCGGCCCCCGCCTGCGCCACCAGCGGCGCGGTCTTGGGATCGACACCGCCGTCGATCTCGATGTGGATGGGCCGGTCACCGATCATGCTGCGCAGGGCCTTGATCTTGGTGGTCATGTCGATGAACTTCTGCCCGCCGAAACCGGGGTTCACCGTCATCACGCAGATCAGGTCAACCATATCCATCAGATCCTCGACCGCCGACGCAGGCGTGCCGGGGTTCAGCGCCACACCCGCCTTGCACCCGGCCGCGCGGATCGCTTGCAGGGTGCGGTGGATGTGCGGGCCTGCCTCGATATGGGCGGTCAGCACGTCGGCACCGGCCTGCGCGAAAGCGTCGATATAGGCATCGACCGGCGAAATCATCAGGTGCACGTCCATCACGCCCTTGATGTGGGGGCGGATCGCCGCACAGGTGGCGGGGCCAAAGGTGATGTTGGGCACGAAATGCCCGTCCATCACATCCACATGAATCCAGTCCGCGCCCTGCGCCTCGGCGGCGGCGCATTCGGCACCGAAGTTGGCGAAGTCGGCGGCAAGGATGGAGGGGGCAATTTTGATCGCGCGGTCGAAGGTCATGAGGGCAGCCTTTGGGTGTTGGGGTCGGGCTGTCTATAGCGGGCTGCGCCGCATGTGGAAAGTGCGGGAGCCTCCGGCGGGAGTTTATTTGGCAAGATGAAGGGTCAGGTTTGGTAATAATCGCGGTACCATGCCACGAAGGCGTCGATGCCGGTCTGGATCGGGGTGGCGGGGCGTTTGCCGGTCAGCGTTTCCAGAAGGGTCGCGTCGGCCCATGTGGCGGGGACATCGCCGGGCTGCATGTCCTTGAAGTTGATCTGCGCCTTGGTGCCGCAGGCGGCCTCGATCGCGGCGATGAAATCCATCAACCGGACCGGCGCGCCGTTGCCGATGTTGACGACACGGTGCGGGGCAACGGGGCTAAGGCTGTCGCCGGCCACGGGATTGTCCCGTTCGGGCACCGCGTCGATCAGGGCGCTGATCGCGGCGGTCAGATCGTCGATATAGGTGAAATCGCGCATCATGTCGCCGTGGTTGTAGACGTCGATGGGGTCATTGTTCAGGATCGCCCGGGTGAATTTGAAATGCGCCATGTCCGGGCGGCCCCATGGTCCGTAGACGGTGAAGAACCGGAACATGGTGATCGGCAGATCATACAAATGCGCATAGCTGTGGGCCATGTTCTCGGTCGCCTTCTTGGTGGCGGCGTAGAACGACATCTGGCTGTCGACCTTGTCGGCCTCGGTGTAGGGCATCTGTGTGTTGGCGCCGTATACGGAGGAGGTCGAGGCCAGCAGCATATGCGCGGGCGGAACGGCGCGGGCGGCTTCTAGCAGTTCGAAGGTGCCGACAAGGTTCGCCTCGACGTATGAACGCGGGTTGTCGATGGAATAGCGCACGCCCGCCTGTGCAGCCAGGTGGATGACCGCATCGGGGCGGTGTTGGTTGAAAAGGTCCAGCAGCACGCCGGGCGTCTCAAGCCGTTCGGTCACGGCGGTGAACCCCGCACTTTGGTTCAGCATCGCGTGGCGGCGTTCTTTCAGCGTCACATCGTAATAATCGGTCATCGCGTCCAGCCCGATCACACGCCAGCCCTGATCCAGCAGGCGGCGGGCGGTAAAGTATCCGATGAAGCCGGCCGAGCCGGTGATAAGTGCAGTGCGTGTCATGGGGTGACCTTGGCTCAGGGCGGGTGCGATTGCCAGCGTCCGCTATTAGTTTGACAATCAAATTTAGTCGGGGTCAGGATGCGGCAAGGGAGATTTGCTATGTATATCGGTCTGGATCTGGGCACGTCGGGCGTGCGCGCGCTTTTGGTAGACGAGGGCGGTGCGCCATTGGGCGCGCAAGAGGCGCATTATCAGGCGGCGCATCCCGCTCCGGGCTGGAGCGAACAGGATCCGGCGACGTGGGTGGCGGGATGCCAGACGGCGCTGGCCGCGTTGAAGGCGGCGCATCCGGCGGAATATGCCGCTGTGCGGGGCGTCGCGGTGGCGGGGCATATGCACGGGGCGGTTCTGCTGGACGACGCGGGCGAGGTGCTGCGGCCTTGCATCCTGTGGAACGACACGCGCAGCCATGCCGAGGCGGCGGTGCTGGATGCCGCCGACGACGTGCGCGAGATCAGCGGCAATATCGTCTTTCCCGGCTTTACCGCGCCCAAACTGGCATGGGTGGCCGCACACGAGCCGGATGTGTTTGCCCGGGTGGCCAAGGTGGTTTTGCCCAAGGACTACGTCAGCCTGTGGATGACCGGCACCTGCGCCACTGAAATGTCGGATGCGGCCGGCACCGCCTGGCTGGACGTGGGCGCGCGGGACTGGTCCGACAGATTGCTGCAGGCCGGCGGGATGCGCCGCGACCAGATGCCCGCACTGCATGAGGGCAGCGGCGTGATCGGTCCGCTGCGCGATGCGCTGGCCGATGAGCTGGGCCTGCCGCGCGGCGTGCAGGTGATCGCGGGGGCGGCGGACAATGCCGCGGCGGCCTGCGGCGTGGGCGCGTTGCACGAGGGCGACGGTTTCGTCTCGCTGGGCACCTCGGGTGTGGTGCTGACGGCGCGGGGCGGGTTTGCCCCCGATCCGGCCAGCGCCGTGCACACGTTCTGTCATGCGGTGCCGGGACGGTGGTATCAGATGGGGGTGACGCTGGCCTGCACCGACAGCCTGAACTGGCTGGCGCGGATCACGGGGCAGGGGCCTGCGGCGCTGACGGCGGCGCTTGGCGATGACGTGCGCGCACCGGGCAGCCTGCGGTTCTATCCCTACCTCTCGGGCGAACGCACGCCGCACAACGACGCGCAGGTGCGGGGAGGTTTCAGCGGATTGGACATCGCCCACGACGTGCCGGACCTGACCCGCGCCCTGCTGGAAGGTGTGAGCTTTGCCCAGGCCGACAGCTTGATGGCACTGCGCGCAACGGGGGCCGATCCGCAAAGCCTGCTGGCGATTGGCGGCGGTGCCGCATCCAGCCACTGGGTGCAGATGCTGGCCAACACGCTGAACCTGCCGCTTGAGATCCCCGCGCGGGGCGAGTTTGGGGCGGCCCTGGGGGCTGCGCGACTGGCGATATGCGGGGTGACTGGCGCCGATCCGGTGGCGGTGATGACCAAGCCCGAAATCGCGCGGACGGTCACGCCGGACGCATCGCTGGTTGACGCATTTGCCGAGGCGCATCAGGCTTATCGTGCAGCCTTTGCCGGTTTGAAAGCATTGCAGTGACGGGGTGAACGATCATGGGGTGCAGGTTTTTCACGATCACTGGCAATCTCGCGGCGCTGGCCATCTGGGTGGGAGCCGCGCTGGCCGGTGACCTGCCTGCACCCGACGCAGAGTTTCCCGTGGCGGACATGCCGCAGGTCGAACTGGGGCGGTTGTTGTTTTACGATCCCATCCTGTCGGGGGGCCAGACCGTCAGCTGTGCCACCTGCCACCATCCGCGGCTTGCCACGGGCGACGGGCTGTCGCTGGGACTGGGCGACGGGGGCCATGGGCTGGGGCCTGCGCGGGTGGTTGATCCGACGAACATGCCCACCCACCGCATTCCACGCAATGCGCCCGCGCTGTTCAACGTCGGTGCGCTGGAATACCGGTCGTTCTTTCATGACGGCCGGCTGGAACTGGACGAGACCCGGGCGGGCGGCATTCGCACGCCTTTGGGGGCCGAGATGGAGCAGGGCTTTGCCAGCCTGCTGAGCGCGCAGACCATGTTCCCCGTGCTGTCTGCCGACGAAATGGCCGGACATCTGGGCGAAAGCGATGTGTCCAGGGCAGTGCGTCAGGGGCTGATGACCGGACCGGGCGGGGCCTGGGACATCCTGGCGCAGCGGGTGGCGGGTGTTCCCGAATACCGCGCGCGGTTTGATGAGGTCATTGGCGCAAAGCCGGTGCATTTCACCGATATTTCCGATGCAATCGCGGCCTTTGTCGCCTTTGAATGGCGGTCGACGGACAGCCTTTTTGACATGTCGCTGCGGGGCGAGGCCGAGCTGACGCAAGACCAGACATTCGGGCGCGACCTGTTTTATGGCAAGGCCGGTTGCGCCAATTGCCATTCCGGCCTGTTCCAGACCGACCATGATTTCCACGCAATCGCCATGCCCCAGATCGGGCCGGGCAAACGCGCGATCTTTGAAAGCGGGGCGGCGGACGAGGGGCGGATGCTGGTGACGGGCGATCCTGCGGATGCGTTCCGGTTCCGCACGCCGTCACTGCGCAATGTGGTGCATACTGCGCCCTATGGCCATGCGGGGGCGTACGCGCAGCTAGAGGATGCCATTCGCCACCACCTGAACCCCGTCAAACACCTGACCGAATATGATCCGGCGCAGGCGCTGCTGCCGGAACTGGCGGGGGTGGTGGATACCACCGTGATGGATGACCCTGCCGAAGTGGCCCGCATCGCGGCGGCCAACGAGCTGCCCCCAAGCGCGCTGAGCAACGGGCAGGTGCAGGCGATCATGGCCTTTCTGGGGGCCCTGACCGATCAGGACAGCCTTGACGGACGTCTGGGCGTGCCCGCGACGGTGCCCAGCGGCCTGCCGGTGGATCAGTAGGCTTCGGGCGCGGCACCGGGGCGCAGGCGATAGCGTTGGTTGGTCTGCACCGTGGTCCAGCCCGATGCGGGCGCATTGGGCCACAGAACACGCACCTGCACCGTCGTGGCATCGCCCAGACCAAAGTGCTGCGGCGCATCCGATCCGCCCGCGTGGCCGCCACCCACCACCAGTTCACGCGATTGCACCGACGTGCCGTCGTCCACCTCGATCCACGCGCCGATGGCGCGGGTGTTGGTATCGGGCTGGCTCAGGTCCAGCGACAGCCAGTGGCCGGTATCGGTGCTGGTGTTGTGCCAGACTTCCATCGGGGCGCGGCGGTTGACCACGGCCAGATCCAGCAGCCCGTCGTTGTCCAGATCAACCAGCGCCGCCCCGCGCCCGCGATGCAGCGATGCGACGCCTGCGCTCAGGCCGGCCTCGGTGAACGTGCCATCGGGCTGCGCGATCAACAGGTTGTTGGGGTCATCCATGGCCATCCCCGGCATCTGCTGCACGTTGCCCTTGGCGATAAAGGCATCGTCGCGACCGTCGTTCTGCACATCACCGAATGCGATGTGCCAACCGGTCGAGGGACGCCCGTCGCCACCCGTGTAGGGGCGGTGCGCGGTCGATCCGACGTCAAAGGGCACATCCACATAGCCCGGGCCGTCGCCGGTGGGCCGTTGCAGGCGCTGGTCGCCCATCGAGCTGAGGAACACCTCGTCGCGCCCGTCTCGGTCCAGATCGCGGGTGGCAATGCCCATGCCCCAGATGTGATGTTCACCCCAGCCGTCGGCTTCGGTATAGAGGCGCGGCTCGGGCGACATCTGCCAAAGCTGTTCCGCCCCGCCGGTGACATAATAGTGCCGGTCGTTAGACAGCCGCAGGTCGGCCTGCCCGCTGCGCGACCAGTCGGTGAAGAGTGCGGACAGCGGGCAAAATCCGGGCTCCAGAACGGTCTGCGTCCAGCCGTCCCCATCGGGCCGCCACAGGCTGTTGGTGTCGCAGGCCTGAAACGGGCCGTCGGGATTGCTGCGGTCGACGTAATGGCCCATCGCCAGCGTGGGTCTGTCCTGACCCTGCTCCCATGTTGCGGAAAAGGCGGTGGTCCATTTGTCGGGAAAGTCGATCATGTCCGTGGGGGCAAAACCACAGGCTCCGTCGCCCAGCCATATCTGGTCGGGACCAACGCGGAGCATCACCAGGTCAAGATGGCTGTCGTTGTTGATGTCCAGGGCATAAAGCCCCGTGGTGTCGCTGGCCGCCAGCGGCTCCATGCGCATCCGTATGGCGTCGTCGCTTTCGTTGATAAAGACTGCCGCCGGATTGCTGCCGCCCGCTGCCGCCAGATCGGTGCGCCCGTCGCCGTTGCAATCAAACGCGGTCAGGCCACCGCCGACGAAATGCTCCCACCCGCCGTCATATTGATGGTGGGGGACCGTGACGGGTGTGAACAGCGGCTCGGCCTGGGCGGCGCTGGCGCAGAGGAGGAACAGAACACTAAGCCGCATCGACACGCCCCTCGCGCGCCGCGCGCTCTTGGACAAACTCCAGTGCATAGGCGGCGGCACCGCGCGCCCACATCAGGTTGCCCCACTTGTGGATCACCACCTCGGGCGGGGCGGCGTCGACCTGCACGATAGACTTGCGCATTTCTGCAATGACTTCATCAGCATAGAGATAGTCGAACTGCATCTGCTCACCCGCCAGAATGATCAGCTCGGGGTCGAAGATGTTGACGATATTGGCCAGCCCCATCGCAAACATCCGCCCCGCGCGCGACACGATGGACGCCGCCGTGGGATCGCCCGCCTCGGCCGCGCCGAGCAGCCGCGCGATCTGACCGGATAGGGACGTGTCAGGGCCAAGGGCGGTGTCCGCCTCGCGCAGCAGGGCGTATTCGGCGACATAGGCCTCAAGACAGCCGCGTTGACCGCAGCGGCAGAGCGCCCCTTCAAGCTGCACCTTGGTGTGGCCGAATTCCGCGCCGCAGCCGCGCGTGCCGCGGTAAATCTCGCCGCCCAGAATGATGCCCATGCCGACACCGGCCTCGATGGTGACCACGATGAAATCTGACCGCCCGCGCCCAAGGCCAAATGTCTTTTCGGCCATCGCCACAAGGTTCGCATCATTGTCCAGATAAGTCGGCACGCCCATGCGTTCGGTCAGCATTGCCGCGAAATCCACGTTGCGCGCGTTCAGCGAGGGTGACCAGTGCACGGCACCCGCACCTGCGTCGATGGTCCCCGCAAGCCCGACCCCGACGCCCGAGATCTGCGCGGTCTTTGTGCCGATCTTGGCGGCCAGTGCAGCCACCGCGTCACCGATGTAGCCGGCAAGCGCCTCCGGGCTGTGACGCCCTGCGCCCAGCGGCACCTCGTGTTCGGCCATCTGGCTGCCTTCGAAATCCATCAGCACCAGAGAAATCCGCGACCCCGACACTTTGACACCCGCCACCAGATGCGCCGCCCCGGCAATTTTCAGGTCCACGCGCGGGCGGCCACGTGTGCCGGCAGCGCCATCCTCGCGGGGAATTTCCTCGATCAATCCGTCGCGCAACAGGTCGGCGGTGATCGTCGTCACCGTCGCGCGGCTGATTCCCGTGCGCTCTGCAAGGTCGATGCGCGGGATGCGTCCCTCTTGTGAAATTTCACGCAACAGGATCAGGCGGCTGTCTTCGCGTTGGTGTCCAAATGCCATGCTATCTGTCGCTTTTCCAATGGGTTGCGCGGAAACTCCGCAGTCGTCTCAGGGGCAGAATGCCGTTGTTTTCATGGCTTGTCCAATTTAATTTGCTTTCCGAATTTAAATGCATAATGATGATCGCAACCACCTGCACTCCGTGCCGCAGTTGGGCAAAAGTCTTGGGAGGACACAATGAAATTTATCAAAACGGTTGCCCTGGCGGCGACAATGACCGTGACGGCAGTCGCCGCATGGGCACAGGATGTGACGGTCGGCGTGAGCTGGTCGAACTTTCAGGAAGAGCGTTGGAAAACCGACGAAGCTGCGATGAAAGAAGCCATCGAAGCCGCGGGCGCCAAGTATATTTCGGCAGATGCCCAGGCCTCGGCGGCCAAGCAATTGACTGATGTCGAGGCATTGATCGCGCAGGGTGCAACCGCGCTGATCATCCTGTCCGTGGACAAGGACGCCATCGGCCCCGCCATCGATCAGGCCGACAACGAAGGCATTCCGGTCGTCGGCTATGACCGCCTGATCGAAGACCCGCGTGCCTTTTACCTGACCTTTGACAACAAGGGCGTGGGCCGCATCATCGCGCAAAGCGTCACAGCCGTGCAGCCCGAGGGCAACTTTGCCATCATCAAGGGCGACAAGGGTGACCCCAACGCGCTGTTCCTGCTGGAAGGTATGATGGAAGTCATCGGCGCGGACGTGGACGCTGGCAAGATCAAGATCGTGGGCGAGGCGTTCACCGATGGCTGGAAGCCTGACAACGCACAGCGCAACATGGAGCAGATCCTGACCGCCAACGACAACAACGTCGATGCGGTTCTGGCCGAGAACGACGGCATGGCCGGTGGCGCGATTGCGGCATTGCAGGCACAGGGCCTGAACGTGCCGGTGGGCGGACAGGACGGCGACCACGCCGCGCTGAACCGCGTGGCACGTGGCACCCAAACCGTGTCGGTCTGGAAGGACTCGCGTCAGTTGGGCAAGAAAGCGGCCGAGATTGCGCTGGCCCTGGCCGACGGTACGGCGATGGCCGATGTTGACGGTGCCGAAATGTGGTCCGGTGGCGAGAAGGGCGTGGAAATGACCGCGATCTTCCTGGCACCGACACCAATCACCAAGGACAACATCTCGGACGTGATCGACGCAGGTCACATCGAAAAAGACAAAGTCTGCGCGGGTGCGATGGACGGCGTCAAAGGCTGCAACTAAGCCGGAAGGGCACCGGCGCACATGCGACGTCGGTGCCCTATCATCTGATTTCATAAAACTTTCAGCCTGATCTGCTGCGTAACCTGCGCAAACGGGATCGGCTTATCTGACGGGTGCGGACATGACCGACATGAGCGAACACAGCGCAACACGCAACCAGCCGGGACTGGTCCAGCGGTTCATGCGCGACACGGAACTGGACACGCGGCTGCTGGGCATGCTGGGTGCGCTGGCGCTGATCTGGGTGGGCTTTCACGTCTATGGCGCACTCAGCAACGGATTTGGCGCGTTCCTGACCCCGCGCAACCTGTGGAACCTGTCGGTTCAGACGGCATCCATCGGGATCATGGCCTGCGGCATGGTGCTGGTGATCATCACCCGCCACATCGACCTGAGCGTCGGGTCGGTGCTGGGGTTCTGCGCCGTCATCATGGGCATCACCCAGGTGTGGTTTCTGCCAAAGCTGGTGGGGCTGGAACATTGGAGCATCTGGATCATCGCCTGCATCGTCGGGATGGTTGCGGGCACGCTGGTGGGGGCGATCCACGGCTGGCTGATTGCCTATCTGTCGATCCCTGCCTTTATCGTCACGCTGGGCGGCCTGCTGGTCTGGCGTGGTGCTGCGTTCCTGATCACGCGGGGCGAAACGATCTCGCCTCTGGACAGCACGTTCAAGCTGTTGGGGGGCGGGCCGAATGGCGCGGTTGGGGCCACCGGCAGCTGGATCGTGGGGATCATCGCCGCCATCGCGGTGGTTGCCATGATCATCATGGGCCGCGCGCGGCGCAAACGGTTTGATTTCCGGCTGCGCCCGATCTGGGCGGAATGGTTCATCGGTATTATCAGCGTGGGTGCCGTGGTCGGCGCGGTGCTGCTGGTCAATGCATATCCGTGGCCCACGGGCATCGTGCGGCGCTATGCGGCGGCGAATGACATCGAAATCCCCGAGGGTGGTCTGTTCATCAGCCACGGCTTTGCCATTCCGGTGCTGATCCTTCTGGCGGTGATCGTGGTGATGACCGTGGTGATGAACCGCACCCGCTTTGGCCGCTATGTCTATGCCATCGGCGGCAACCCCGAGGCGGCGGCACTGGCGGGCATCAACACCCGCTGGATGACGGTCAAGATTTTTGCCCTGATGGGGTTTCTCACCGGCCTGTCCGCCGTGGTGGCCTCGGCGCGGCTGGGGTCGGCGACCAACGCGCTGGGCACGCTGGACGAACTTTACGTGATCGCCGCCGCCGTGATCGGGGGCACCTCGCTTAGCGGTGGGGTCGGCACCATCTATGGCGCGGTTCTGGGCGCATTTGTCATGCAATCGCTGCAAACCGGCATGGTGCTGATCGGCTTTGACGCGGCGGTGCAACAGGTCGTCGTGGGCGGCGTTCTGGTGCTTGCGGTCTATCTGGACAATCTCTACCGGAGGTCTTCGAAATGAGCAGTAAAACCAACACTGGCACACCGCTGATCGATATGCGCGACATCTGCATCAGCTTTGGCGGCGTGCACGCGGTCGACCATGTGTCGGTCGACCTTTACCCCGGTGAGGTCGTCGGCCTGCTGGGCCACAACGGTGCCGGCAAATCGACGCTGATCAAGATCCTCTCCGGTGCCTACAAGATGGACAGCGGCGAGATCTACGTGAACGGCGAACGGGCCGACATCCGCAGCCCGCGCGACGCACGGCGCTATAACATCGAAACGATCTATCAGACGCTGGCACTGGCCGACAATCTGGACGCCGCCAGCAACCTGTTCCTGGGGCGCGAGCTGACCTCGCCACTGGGGCTGGTCGATGATGATGCGATGGAAAGCGAGGCGCGCAAGATCATGGCGCGGCTGAACCCGAACTTTCAAAAGTTCAAGGACCCGGTCAGCGCCCTGTCGGGCGGTCAACGCCAGTCGGTCGCCATCGCGCGCGCGGTCTATTTCAACGCGCAGATCCTGATCATGGACGAACCCACGGCGGCGCTGGGCCCGCACGAGACGCAGATGGTCAGCGAATTGATCACGCAGTTGAAGGCCGAAGGCATCGGGATCTTCCTGATCAGCCACGACATTCACGACGTGATGGAACTGTGCGACCGTGCCTCGGTGATGAAGAACGGCAAGCTGGTGGGCACGGTCGATGTGGCGGATGTGACGGACGACGACCTGCTGAGCATGATCATTCTGGGCAAGCAGCCCGGCAAGGCGGCGTAACACATGCAATCGGTCGTGGCAGATGTGGGCGGCACCAACACGCGTATGGCCTATGCGCAGGGTGGCGTGCTGGTGGACGGTTCGGTCAAATGGTTTCGCAATGACGATTATCCGACCTTTGCGGATGTGTTGGCTGATTTCTGTCAGGGCGCATCAGTGGATCGTTTGTGCGTGGCGATTGCGGGACCGGTGATGCCGGGCCATGTGCGTTTGACCAACCGCGACTGGTCCTTTGATGCGGCCCAGTTGGGGGCGGCACTGGGTGGTGCCACGGTGCGGATCATCAACGATCTGGCGGCGGTGGGGCACGCATTGCCCTATCTGTCCAAGGACGCGGTGGCACCTGTGGTGGCGGGCCGTGCGGCTCCCGGCGGGCAAGCGCTGGTCGTCGGCCTGGGCACCGGGTTCAACGTCAGCGTGGCCCACGGCAGTGGCGTGATGCTGGCCGAGGAAGGGCACACCGGATTGCCCATCGGCGTCTACCGTGTGTTGCAGGCGCGTCTGGGCGACAAGGCGGCGGCGTTCGAGACGGTCGAGCAGTTGTTTGCAGGTGCGGGGCTGCGCGCGCTGCACCGCGCACTTGGCGGGGCAGAGATGCCCAGCCAGCAGATCGTGGAACAGGCCGATGAGACGATGGCGGTCTATGTGGAGGCGCTGGCGGCGTTGTGCCGGGATATGACGTTCCAGTTCATGCCGCTGGGTGGCATCTATTTCAACGGCGGACTGGCGCGGGCGGTCGTGGGATTGCCCGAGACGGGCAAGGTTCTGGCGGCGGCGCGGGTGCAGGATATGTTCGAGGGCACCTTGTCGGATATTCCGATGTGGTGCGTGACGGACGATGCCGCAGCCCTTGCGGGCTGTGCGGCCTGTCTGGATCAGGTTTAGAACGTGTACAAAAGTCCGGTGAACATGTACCAGTTTTTCGTTGCGCCGCGTTGCACTGGCCTAGCCAAACTGTAGATCCACCCGTCCAAAGCTGCCGAAGTCTGCCTCGATCCGCGTGCCTGCGGGGCACTCGATGGGCCTGATAAAGCTGCCGGACAAGATCACCTGACCCGCCTCGATCTGCTGGCCGTATTGCGCAATGCGCCGTGCCAGCCAGACCACGCTTTCGACCGGATCGTTCAGCACGCCGGCACCCAGCCCGGTTTCCTCGACCGTGCCGTTCGCGGTGACAATCGCACCCACCCAACGCAGATCGCTGTCCGCAGCGTGCCGTTCCGACCCCAGCACGATCCCTGCGTTGGCGGCGTTGTCGGCGATGGTGTCGAACACCTTGCGCGCGGCACCCGTGGCCGGATCGGCGCGCAGGACGCGGGTGTCGAGGATCTCAAGCGACGGCGCCACATAGTCGGTCGCCGCAATCACGTCGTCACGGGTCACATCGGCCCCGCCCAAGGGCGATTTCATCACAAAGGCAATCTCGGCCTCGACGCGCGGCTGAATGAACCGGCCCGCAGGCACCGTATCGCCGGTGTCGAACCGCATCGACGAGGTCAGCACGCCGCTGTCGGGAATGTCGATGTTCAGCGCCTGCTGCATGGCGCGGCTGGTCAGGCCGATTTTCCAGCCGATGACGTCCTCGCCCTGCGCCAGCTTGCCCGCGACCACCTGTTTCTGGATCGCATAGGCGTCGTCCATGGTGATGTCGGGATAGGCAATCGAAAGCAGCCCGGTCTGCTGGCCCGTGGCCTCGGCCTGCAACAACGCGGCGGCGGCGGATTGGTGCTGTGCGGGGGTCATTCGTCGGCCACCTTGCAGGACAGGGTGCCAATGCCTTCGGCGGCCACGGTCACGGTGTCGCCGGGCACAAGGAACCGTGGCGGATCAAACCGCGCACCGGCCCCGGTGGGCGTGCCGGTGACGATGATGTCGCCGGGCACCAATGTCGTGAAGGTCGAGATATAGGCGATCTGGCGGCGGATCGGGAACAGCATCCGGCTGGTGCGGTCCTGCTGTCGCAATTCGCCATTCACATGACACGTCAGTTCGACGTCATCCAATTGCGCAGCCGACGTGAAGGGCACCAGATGCGGGCCCATCGCGCCCGAGTTGTCCCAGTTCTTGCCTTGGGTGACGTTGAACTTGGCATGACGCACCCAATCGCGCAGCGTGCCCTCGTTGCACAGGGTCAGGGCCGCGATGTGATTGTATGCGTCGGCTTCCGCGATGCGACGGCCACCCTTGCCGATGACGATGGCAATCTCGCCCTCGTAATCCAGTTGCGGGGTTTCCGGCGGGCGGATCACAGTGCCGTTGTGGCCGGTGAAACTGCGCGGGAAACGCGGGAACAGCGACATGTTGGGCGGCGCGTCCTGACCGTCCTTGTATTCGGCGTTGCGGTCGGGAAAGTTCACGCCGACGCAGATGATCTTTTCGGGGTTGGGCACCGGAATGTCATAGCTGAAGTCGGTGTGGCTGACGGCCAGGTCCTGCGCCTTGAGCGCAAGCTGGTGCAGCGCATCCGCCGCGATCACGTCGCGCAGCGTGGGCCAGTCGGGAAAATAGGGGCTGAGCGCGATCATCCCCGTGCCGGTGTCCACGCCGTAAAACTGCTGGCCTTGGGCGGTATAGGTGGCGAAATTCATCAGCGTCTCGCAATCTCGGTTATGGTGTCAAAGGCGGTGTCAAAGTCGCGTTCCTCGCAGTCGAATTGCCCTGCGGTGAAACGGATGACCTTGACCCCGTCCACAAGGGTTTGCGTCAGGTAAATGCGCCCGTCCGAGTTGATCGCCTCGACCAGTGCCTGTGTCTCGTCATTGCTGGCGTCGGCCACCTTGAACGTCCACAGCGACAGGATCGGGTCGGTCACAATCTCAAAGTCGGGCAGGGCGCGCAGGCGTTCGCACAAGGCTTGGGACCACTTCACATGGTTGCGGATGCGGCCACGCAGCCCTTCCATGCCGTAGCTGCGCATCAGGAACCACAATTTCAGCGCGCGGAACCGGCGGCCCAGCGGGATCGACCATTCGGAATAGTCGATGATGTCGCCCTGGGCGTGGGTTTTCAGATATTCGGGCCGGATGGCCAGTGTCTGGCGCAGCACATCGGGGGCGCGCAGGAAATGGGCGGCGCAGTCGAACTGTGCCCCCAGCCATTTGTGCGGATTGAACACGATGCTGTCAAAGTGTTCGGCCCCCTGCCACAGCGCGCGGAACTCGGGGCAGATCATCGCGGTGCCAGCCCATGCGGCGTCAAGATGGGTATAGAGGTTTTCGGTCTTGGCAATATGCGCCACGGCCTGAAGATCGTCGCACGCACCCATGCCGGTGGCACCGGTGGCGGCAATGATACCTGCGGGTACAAAGCCTGCGGCGCGGTCGCGGGTGATCGCGTCTTGCAAGGCGATGGGGTCCAGCCCGCGCAGGTCGCCGGTGCTGCGGATCTTGACCAGATTGTCCTGACCGATGCCCGCAACCCAGATGGCGCGGTCGATCGAGGTGTGGACCTGATCCGAGCAGTAGATGCGCAAGACGGGCTGGCCCGACAGACCCTGCACATTGCCCTGCCAGTTCAGTGCCCATTCGCGCATGGTCAGCACGGCGGCCAGCGTGGCGCTGCTGGCGCTGTCCTGAATGACGCCCTGATAGCCGGTGGGCAGGCCCAGACCCTGCCGCAGCCAGTCCAGCATTTTGGTTTCCATCTCGGTCGCCGCGGGCGAGGTCTGCCACAGCATACATTGCGGCGCGATGATCGAGGCCACGAATTCCGCCAGCACCGAGGCGGGGGCGGCGTTCGAGTTGAAATAGGCAAAGAAACGCGGGTGTTGCCAATGGGTGATCCCCGGCATCACGACCTTTTCAAAGTCGGCCATGATGTTGGCCATGTCGGTGCCGTCCTCTGGCGGGCTGTCGGGCAGTTGCGCCGACACTTCGCCGGGGGCGGTCTGCGCGCGCACCGGACGGTCGCGTATGGTCTTGTGATAATCCGCGCCCCAGTCGGCGACATCCTTGGCGTGGCTGGCGAAATCGTCCCAGTTCATGTCTGTCTGTCCTGTCTGCGTTATGGCGCGATGATCGGCTGCGCTTTCAGCGCAGGTTCGGCGATGGCTGTACCGTCAAATGTCGATCCCTTTTCAAACCAGCTGCGCGGAGCGGGGGCGCCCCACAGGGTCTGGCGCGACGGGTCTTTCAGGTCCCAGTGGATCGGCTCGTGATCGGGGTCGATGGTCTGGTAGTCCGAGCAGTAGATTTCGATCCGGTGGCCGTCGGGGTCAAGGATATACAGGAAAAAGGCGTTGGAAATGCCGTGCCGACCAGGGCCGCGTTCGATGTTGTCGCGCCAGCCGGTGGTGGACATCAGGTCCAACAGGTCGATGATGTTCAGCGGCGTCGGCACCCAGAACGCCGTGTGATGCAGGCGCGGGCCGCTGCCGTTGGTAAAGGCAATGTCGTGCACGCCGCCCTTGCGGTGCATCCATGCGGCCCAGACCTTTTGCGTCTCGGCGTCCTCGGTGTATTCGGTGACGCGAAAGCCCATCTGGTTGTAGAAGGCCACGGCCCCGTCCACGTCGGACGAAAACAGGTTGAAATGGTCGATGCGCAGCGGTTTCACCCCGCGATAGAGCGCATATTTCTGCGCGATGTTGGGCAGGCGGTCCATCTTGGCATAGAACTCCAGCGGCACGCCCCAAGGGTCGCGGGTTTGCAGCACGCGGCCCATGAAGGGTCGTTCGATCCATGCGGTTGGCAGGTCCTGGTCCTTGAACCATGCCTCGGCCTTGTCCAGATCCTGTTCGTCGAACAGCTTGAACCCCAGCCGGTGCACTTGGGCGCTGTCGGCCTCGCGCAGGATGATACAGTGGTGGCCGCGCTCTTCCATGGCGCGCAGCATCAACAGGCCGTCCTCTTCGTGACTGATCTGCAAGCCCAGCGTGTCGACCCAGAACGCACGGCTGCGGGCCAGATCGGTGACGGTATATTCCACGTGGCTGAGCCGCAGGATGTTGAACGGCGGATAAAGAACCGGTGCGGGGACGGGCATGGTAGGCTCCTGTGCGGCGGTGCGTTGTTTTGTTTGGATGAGGGACGCGTCCCTCGAACTCTCTTGGATTTATCGGACCGGAGAAGGATCAAGCGCCAAGGCGCGGGATGGCGTGGTGGCCGGTGGCAAAGCCCACGTGTTTGGTTTCCATGTAGAAATCGAATGACCAGTCGCCGCCGTCGCGCCCGATGCCCGATGCCTTGACCCCGCCGAAGGGGGTGGGCAGGTGGCGGACGTTTTCCGAATTCACCCAGATCATCCCCGCCTCGATGGCGGCGGTGGTGCGCATGGCGCGGGTGATGTCGTTGGTCCAGACATAGGCGGTCAGCCCGTATTGGGTGTCATTGGCAAGGGCGATGGCCTCGGCTTCGTCCTTGAACCGGATCGAGGTCAGCACGGGGCCAAAGATTTCCTCCTGGGCGACGGTCATGTCGTTGGTGGCATGGGTGAACAGCGTCGGATTGACGTAGTGACCCGCCCCCTCGGGCACTGTGCCACCTGCGGCGATGGTGGCGCCGTTCTGGCGGGCGATGTCGAAGTAGGACGTGACCTTGTCAAAGTGCACCTTGTGGATCAGCGGGCCGACTTCGGTCTTGGGGTGCAGAGGATGCCCGACCTTGATGTTGCCCACACGCGCGGCCAGCTTTTCCTCGAACTGGTCGGCGATGCTGTCCTGCACCAGCAGGCGCGACGAGGATGTGCAGCGTTCACCGTTCAGCGAATAGATCATGAAGATCGCCGCATCCAGCGCGCGGTCCAGATCGGCGTCGTCAAAGACGATGACGGGGTTCTTGCCGCCCAGTTCGAAGTGCACGCGTTTCAGGGTATCGGCCCCCTGTTTCATGATCATCGAGCCGGTCTTGCTTTCCCCGACAAAGGCGATGGCCTTGATTGCCGGGTGTTCGGTCAGGGCCTTGCCCGCCTCTTCGCCCAAGCCGTTGACCAGGTTCCACACGCCCGGCGGCAGGCCCGCCTCTTCGGCGATTTCCATCAGGATGCGGGCGGTCAGTGGCGAAAATTCGGCCGGCTTGTGGACGATTGTGCAGCCTGCGGCCAAGGCCGGTGCGATTTTCCAGGTGGACAGCATGAAGGGCGTGTTCCACGGCGTGATGATCCCCACCGGCCCCAGCGGCGTGCGGGTGGTGACGTTCATCAGCGTGGCCGAGGGCAACATTTGCCCGTCGCGCGCGGCCGGCGCGCGGTCGGCGAAAAAGCGAAAGTTTTCGGCCCCGCGCAGGGCGGCCTTGGACATGAAACGCAAGGCCTGTCCGGTGTCCCAGCATTCGCACAGGGCGATTTCCTCGGCCCGTGCGACGATGCCATCGGCGATGGCGTGCAGGATTTTCTTGCGTGCGGTGCCGTCCATATCGCGCCATGCGGGGAAGGCATCGGCGGCCGCCCGGGCTGCCGTGTCGATATCTGCGGCACCACTTCGGGCGACGCGGGCGATATGGCTTTCATCGACGGGGCTGTGGGTGTCGAACCATGCACCGGACTGCGCGGGCACAGGCTGTCCGTCGATCTGGTTCAGGATGCCGGTGTCGGCATAGCGGATCAGGTGGCCGTGCAGCTTGGCCAGATTTGTGTCGAGGTCTGACATGGTGTGATCCTTTACAGGTGATCGCGGATTGTGCCGGATTTGGGGGAAAGTTCGGGGTCGATGTCGCGCATTTCCATCGACAGGGCGATGGAGCGTTGTGCCATGACCGGCGCAAGAAAGTCGCAAGCCGCCTGGAACACCGCCTGTGTGGCGGCCTGTTTGGCGGCGGTGGTGCGCCCTTTGCGCAGGCGCACAGAGATGTCGATATAGCCGTGTTTGGCGTCACCGTCTGCGATGCTGACGTGCGTGGCGGCAAAGGCGCGCACGCGGATGCCTGCCATCGGAAACACGCCGGTGCCGATGGCCGCGCGGCGGATGTGGTCGCACAGCGCGGGTATGTCCACCGCTGCCTCCAGATTGGGCGAATAGTCGATTGTCAGGTGCGGCATTTCACGCTTTCGCAGGATTTACTTAACATCGCAATTATTGTCATGTTAAGTAAATGGACGCCGCCACGTCAAGGATTCGATTTTATGGCCCCCAAGCTTGTCAGTACCAGCCGTTCACTGCCCATCGCCTTGATGCACGCCCGCGAGGCCGTGATGGGGCCGATCCGCGAAATGCTGGGTGCGTCCGGCGTGACCGAGCAGCAGTGGCGCGTGCTGCGGGTGCTGGAGGAGGCGGGGGCGCTGGATGCCAGCACGCTGGCGCAGCGCGCGGCCCTGCTGCAGCCGTCGCTGACCCGCATCATCAAGGGGATGGTGGCCAAGGGATTGGTGACGCAGGTGCAGGGGGAGCACGACCGCCGCAGGCAAGAGGTGGCGATCACCGACACGGGCGTGGCGCTGATCGCGGCCAACGCGACACGTGCCGCTGAAATCGCCGAAGGCTGGCGCGCGCACCTTGGGGAGGACCGGTACGAGGCCTTGCTGGATCTGTTGGGGGATCTGGCGGACCGTGACGGGGTGCAGTAGGCCGATAAAGCGATCCGCCGGGTGCAGCGGAAAACAGGCTGCACCGCGCGGCATGTAGGGTACAATAGAGAACACCTCGAATTGCCCGCGCGGGTCTGACGCCTACATCTGGCTGAGAAGATCCGAAAGGGGGCGACATGAAACGGCTGAAACTGGGTATTCTTCAGGTCAATCACGACCGCAGCATCGAAGTGGGCGATGCCTTTCCCGATGATGCGCACCGCTTTCGTGACCTCTTTGACGCGCAGGAACAGCGGTTCGATTACCGTGTTTACATGACGGTCGGCGGCGAGGTGCCGCAGGACGTGGACGAACAGGATGCCTATCTGATCACCGGCAGTCCGGAATCGATATTGCACGAACTGGCCTTTCTCGATCCGCTTTACGATTTTATCCGTCGCGCCGATGCGGCGGCCAAGCCGCTGTTGGGCGTGTGCTTTGGGCATCAGGCAATTGCCGCGGCGCTGGGCGGGACGGTGGAGCAGTCCGACTGGAACATCGGGGTCGAGACGCACACATTTCTGGAACATTTCGACTGGATGCAGCCCGCGCAAGAGGATGTGAACCTGCACAGTTTCCACCACGACACGGTGACGGTGCTGCCCGAGGGCTGTCGGCGCATCGCGGAATCGCCCGGTTGCGTCAACGCGGGCTTTGCCAAGGGGGATCACATCATCACGACCCAAGGGCACCCCGAGTTCACCGATCGTTTCATGGCGGGGATATTGGAGGCCACCAAACATGTCCTCTCTGCCACCGAGGTCGAAGTGGCCGAGGCGCGGGCGGGCATGTCATCTGATGGCGAGGTCTTCGCCGCATGGGCGACGCGGTTTTTCGGCGGCACGCCGTAACGTCCCTTGCCGGTGCAGGCGGACGCTGCGCGGTGCTGGCAATTCGGCGCGGCGCAGGTAGTCTGTGGGCCAGAGATTAAAGGGAATCAAATTGATGCGCGCGATTGTATACGACCGCTTTGGCCCGGCGGCCCAGGTCCTGAGCTTGACCGATATGCCCACCCCCGCACCGGCGGCGGGCGAGGTTCTGGTCGATATGGCTTTTTCCGGGGTGAACCCCTCTGACGTCAAGGCGCGCGGCGGCACCCGTCCGGGCGTGACCAAACCCCCGTTCCCGCAAATCATTCCGCACAGCGACGGGGCGGGCACGATTTCAGCCGTGGGCGCGGGAGTGGACCCGGCGCGCATCGGGCAGCGGGTGTGGATCTGGAACGGTCAGTGGCAACGCGCCTTTGGCACCTGCGCCGAACAGGTTGCGGTGCCGTCGGATCAGGCAGTTGAACTGCCCGAAGGCGTGGACATGCAGACCGGTGCCAGCCTTGGCATTCCGGGGCTGACGGCCTGCCATGCGGTCTTTGGCGGCGGTGACGTGCGCGGCAAGACCGTGCTGGTGCAGGGCGGGGCGGGCACCGTTGGGTTGCTGGCGGTGAAGCTGGCGCATTGGGGCGGCGCGCATGTGATCGCCACGGCGCGCGGGGCAGGGGCGGACCATGCCCGGGCTGCGGGGGCTGCCGAGGTGATCGACTTTACCGCGCCGGATCTGGCCGACAGGATTCTGGCGGCGAACAATGGCAAGCTGGTGGACCGGATCATCGAGCCGGAATTCGGCGTCAACATCGGCACGGACATTGCGGTTGTGGCCCAGAACGGCACGATCGCGGCCTATGGATCGGCGGCCCAGCCCAAGGCCGACTTCAACTTTCTGGAACTGATGTTCAAGGCGGCCACGGTCGATGCAATCCTGATCTATCTGTTGCCGCTGGCCGAACGCCAAAAGGTCATCAACCGCCTGCATGCGGCTTTGGCGGAGGGGGCGCTGGACATTCCTGTTGCGCAGGTCTTTGCCCTGTCTGACACCGCCGCAGCCCACGAAGCGGTGGAACAGGGCGGGCGTCACGGCGCGGTGCTGGTGGAGATGGGCCAATGAGCCTGCTGCGCCGCCTGCTGGCCGCCCTGACGCTGGCGATGGCGCTGTGCGCACCGGTCCACGCCGAAACCGCAGGGCAGCCGCAGGGTGCGATTACCGTCGAGGACAGCGCCCAGCAGGATGCGGCCATCGCGGTGCGCATACGGGACATCATGTCCGAACTGGATGGCTATGGAAATGTCACGGTCACGGTGACTTCGGGGATTGTGACCCTGCGCGGCACGACGCTGGATTCCGCAGCCTCGGACCAACTGAACGAACTGGTCGGCCGCGTTCAGGGCGTCGTGGCGATCAAGAACGAAGTGACGGAAACGACGGATGTGGTCGAGCGGCTGAACCCGGCCTATGAACGGTTCAAGACGCGGCTGATGCAGGCCGTGGCGATGGTGCCGCTGTTGGGCGTGGCGCTGCTGGCCTTTGTGCTGGTGGTGCTTGCGGGGGTGGTACTGGCGCGGGCGAAGTATCCGTGGGACCGGATCGCGCCGAACGCGTTTATCGCTGACATCTACCGCCAGATTGTGCGGTTGGTCTTTGTCGTGGCAGGCATCGTGATCGCGCTGGACATCCTGAACGCCACGGCGCTGTTGGGCACCATTCTGGGCGCTGCGGGGATCGTCGGTCTGGCCATCGGTTTTGCGGTCCGCGACACGGTCGAGAACTTTATCGCCTCGATCATGCTGTCGTTCCGACAACCGTTCCGCCCCAATGACACGGTCGAGATCGAAGGCGACGTGGGCAAGGTCATCAGCCTGACCAGCCGCGCGACGATCCTGCTCAGCTTTGACGGCAACCAGATTCGCATTCCCAACTCGATGGTCTTCAAAAGCCGGATCATCAACTACACCCGCAACACCGAGCGTCGCTTTACCTTTGACGTGGGTGTGGCACCTGCCTCGGATCTGGCGGCGGCCAAGGCGCTGGCGCTGGAGACGATCAACAAGCTGCCCTTTGTGCTGGCCACACCGGCGCCCGCGATCTGGATCGAGACGATTGGTGACAGCACGATCGGGATTCGCGTGACGGGCTGGATCGACCAGCACGAAACCGGCTTTGCGCTGGCGCGGGGCGAGGCCATCCGGCACGTGCTGATCGCATTCGACTCGGCGGGAATCGAAATGCCCGAGCCGACGTTCCGCGTGGTCTCATCCAGTGACAAGCCCGCGGCACCGGCGAAACCCGCCGTCGTCATCCGAGAGGTCGAAACAGAGGACGTGCAGTCGACGCAGAACGAAGCATTGGAGAAGATTGTCGACCAGGAACGCGCAGAACGCGCGGACAAGGACCTGTTGACGCGGGAGGGCGAAGAAGAATAACGCCTCGCGCACGATTTGCCGGATTTTGGGCTTGCGCCTCCGGCAAGTGGGCATTAATTAGCGCGACACGTTGGGATGTAGCCAAGTGGTAAGGCAACTGTTTTTGGTACAGTGTACCGTAGGTTCGAATCCTACCATCCCAGCCACTTCACTCTGATAGCTAACAGCGATCACAGCCCCACGGCACAGCCAGCGGTGCGGTTTCCCTATCCCTTTGGTGTCTGCGACAGCACGGATGCCGCGACTTCGCGCAGCAGGATCCAGTTGATCGGTTTCTGCAGGAACGGTTCGTTCCATTCCGCGCCGTCGGTCTGGCGTTGCCGGATGGAATCATAGCCTGACATCAACACCACATGCGTGCCGGGGAAACGGGCGCGAATCTCCTTGGCCAGGGCATGGCCCTGCATCGCGCCGGGCATCACCAGATCGGTGATCACCAGATCGGGGGCGGGGCCGGTGCTCATGATTTCGAGGGCTTCGGCGGCGCTCAGGGCGACCTCAACCTCGTTGCCGTCAAGCTGAAGCTGGCGGGCCATGACGCGGGTGACCTTTTCGTCGTCATCAACCAGCAGGATGCGGTGCGCCGATGGATTGACCTCGGTGGGCTGCTGCTTGGTTTCGGTGGCGACATTCGGGCTGCTGGGGGAAAGCGGGAAGAACATCCTTGCCGTCAGCCCATGGCCGGGCTCCGAGATCAGTGTCAGCCCGCCGCCCGACTGGCGGCAGAACCCCGAGGCGACCGACAGGCCCAGCCCGGTGCCTTCGCCCACGGGTTTGGTGGTAAAGAACGGCTCGGTTGCGCGGGACAGTTCCTGTGCCGCCATGCCTGGACCTGCGTCGACAACGCTGACGCTGACAAAGGTGCCTGAAAACAGCTGCTCGGCCCCGCCAAAGCCTGCGACCTGTTCACGTCCCATCTCTTGTGCATCCGTGCTGATGACGATTTTGCCACCCTGCGGCTGGGCATCGCGGGCGTTGATCAGGATGTTCAGCAGTGCCTGTTGGAAATTGACCGGATCCAGCTCGACAATCAGGTCGTTCGCCGTCAGGCGCGTCGAGACGGTGATGTTGGCCGGGCACAGACGCTGGAACATGTTCAGGGTTTTGCGGACCAGATCGTCCAGGTTTGTCGGCACCGGTTCCAGCCGTGACTTGCGGCCATAGGCCAGCAGTTGCCGCGTCAGTTCTGCGGCGTTCTGCACCGCTTCCACGGCTTCGGTCAGATAGACAGGGTGCGCGGACTTGTCGGGGTCGGCCTGCAGCAATTGCAGGTTGCCCAGAACGACGGACAGGGTGTTGTTAAAGTCATGTGCGACGCCACCGACCAGCTTGCCCAGGGCTTCGATCTTCTGGCCGCGTTCCAGCGCCACTTCGGCCACCTGACGTGCGCGGTCGCTTTCGCGTTGCAGCTTTTCGGCCTGCGCCGCGCGTTGTTCGGTCTTGTTGATCACATGTGCGAAATAAAAGCCCGCAATGACCAGCATCAGGATCATCGTATAGGCCAGAACCGACGCCCGCAGGTCCGCCGAGACGTAGTTCAGGTTTGATGCAATCAGCGCCAGTCCGGTCAGCCCGACCGGCACCAAAACCAGAAACGGAAGCAGCTTGCGCAACATCTGGCTGCCCAGCTCGGGGGCGGCCAGAACCCGCATCCAGCCAACTTCTGCATCGTTGATCAGAAATGCCACGAACAGAGATGTGAAACCAATGGCCGTGTGCAGCGCCATCAGCGTGTAGACGGGGTTCGCAAACAAGGCTTCGGAGTTGTAGAGGTAGCCGATGATCGGCACCATCGTAATGCTCAGCCCCACTGTTTTCGGGAGAAGCCGTGCAAGCGTCGACAAGCCCCTGACCGTTCGGGACCACAGGCAGACCGCGACCAGCAGGCACGCCATCGCTGTGGCGATTGACATGCCGTCCGGCACCACCTGAAAAATGGGCAAGCGATAGTTCGCAATGACATCAGATGCGATCACGACGCTGAACAGGCGCACCAACCAAGGATTGCTTCTTTTATGCAGGGCAATCAGGCCCAGACTTCCGAACAGCAGGGAAATCGCGGTGCCGGGGACCATCGCCGGATATTCGGACCAGACCCGCAGAAAGAAGTCCAGACCGAGGCCCCAGCCAAGGATCAGGTTCAGCAGTGCAAGGGCCCCTGCGAACACTGCCAGATAAAGGGTGGCTTTGCTGTGCCAGGTGTTCGGCAGAGGGGCATCTGGTGTCATGGCGTCGTCCCAAAAGGCTGACGACTCCGCGCAGGAAACGTTCAGGCCGCTACGTGAAGGCTTCGTTGAAACAGCCTACACGATTCGCGAGATATCCAAAACAGACAGTACGTTGCGGGCAAGACAGCCTTTGGCTCAGCGGTCGGGTGCGGCCATCACCGTGGCTGATGGCACTCCGCCGCCGCCGGATGCTCCGGGGGTGACGGGGTCGGGCAAAAGGGGCGGCATCCGCTTGTAGATGCCATAGCACAGACAGGCCGTGGCGCCCATCATGGGGATCAAAAGGCCCATCGCAAACAGCGCATCCCCAAGCAGCGCGCCGATGCTGCCAACCACCAGGCCGGACCCCATCTGGATGAACCCCAGCAGGGACGCAGCGGCACCTGCCGCCTTGCCAAAGGGGGCAAGGGCTGCGGTCGACATGGAGGGCATGACAAAGGAGATCCCGAAGGAATAGATCGCCACGGGGATCATGACGTGCAGAAAGCTGGGCGGCCAGATCAGCAGGGTCGCGGTGCCAACGCTGCCCGTGGCAATGAACAGCAACCCCGGCAACACGATCCGTTCCGACCCGTAAACGGTCATCAGGCGCCGGACCAGCAGGGACCCGGTGAAAAACGCGCCAGATTGTGCCAGCATCGACAGGCCGAACTGCGACGGCGACAGGCCGACATCACGCATCAGGATAAAGGGGAGGAATGTCGCCTGCGCGTAGATCGCTCCCAATGCGCCACCGATGACGAAAGAGGCGCTGAGAAAACGGCGGTTGGTCAGCAACATGCGGTAGGACCCGGCCAGGGCCCGGAAATTCAACCGGCTGGTGTCGCGCACGACGGTTTCTTTCATGGAAAAGATCGCCACACAGATTACGATCAGACCCAGAACGGTCATCAGCACAAAGATCGACCGCCAGCCGAATACAGGCAGCATCAGCCCGCCGATGGTGGGGGACAGTGCCGGCCCCAAGGCGAGGATGATCCCGATCAGGTTCATGATCCGCGATGATTTCTCGCCTGTGAACAGATCGCGCACCAGCGCCCGGGAAATCGCCACCCCAACCGATGCGCCGACCCCTTGGGCAAAGCGCGCAAAGATCAGCGTTTCCACTGACTGTGACAGCGTCGCCAGGATGCTGGCCGCGCAATACAACAGCATGAACCCGATCGTCACAGGCCGCCGTCCCAGCGCGTCCGACAGGGGGCCTGCGATCAGCTGTGCACAGGCAAAGCCGCCGAAATACAGGGTCAGAGTGAGTTTTACGACGGTTTCAGCGGTGTCAAAGTGATGCACCATCTCGGTCATCGCAGGCGTGTACAGCGCCATCGAGATCGGACCGATGGCAACCAGCAAAGCGCCGATAAAGCTGACTTTGCGTTCGGACATGATGGGCGTGGCGGTCATGATGCGCTTTCGGTGCGCGCGGCGGCGCGTTCGGTTTCAAGGTTTTTGCGAATGGCGATGGCAACGGATTTGAACGTGGCAACCTGTTCGGCGGTCAGACCGGCTGTGGCCTGCGCGCGGGCTTGCTGGCCTGCGATGGCGATGCGTTCCAGCAGGTCCTGCGCTGCATCGGTCAGCGTCACGATCTTGGCGCGCCGGTCGGCAGGGTCGGCCGCGCGTGCGATAAACCCAGACCGTTCCAAATTGTCGAGATAGCCGGTCACGCTCATCGGGGCGAGCCCGAGGTTTTCCGCCAGAACATTCTGCCGTGTCGCGCCGCAGCGCGCCATGTGCACCAGCACGCGTGCCTCTGACGTGGTGACAGGCACGCGGACCTTTTCGATTTCACGTTCGAATGTGCCACGCATCAGGCGTGAGATATCACCGATCAAAAAGCCGAGACTGTCGGGGTCAATGACTTTCGTTTCGGGTGATGAGGGTGGGCTGAGAACAGGCATTCGGGGTCCAAAAAGATATGGTTACCATATTATATTGCTTACTTACTACCTTGCAGGCCAAGGTCAATGGCCGACCTTTGGTTTTTTCATCGGTTCGGCAGGTTTCGCGCGTGTGACTTGCGCTGCGCGAGCGCTGACAGCGAGCTTTGCAAGACCACTGCATGTTCGCGCTGACATTCCTCAAACCCCGCTAATCATGCCTGAAACCTGTCTATCCATGAACCAAGGCCTGTGCTTGAGTGACGCCTGTGGCTGTCTCGAAAGGAATTGCGCCCCGTGTCCCATGTATTTCCCCGCCATACCAAAGCCCTGCCGCCCACCGTTTCGTACGGGCAGGGGGTTTACCTTTATGATGCGGACGGCAAAGCCTATTTCGACGGATCTGGCGGCGCTGCCGTGTCGTGTCTGGGGCATGGCGACCCAGAGGTCACGGCCGCGATCAAGGCGCAGCTTGACGCGGTTGCCTTTGCCCACACCAGCTTTTTCACCTCCGCCCCCGCCGAGGCCTTGGCAGACAAGCTGATCGCGCACGCGCCCGAAGGGATCGACCGTGTGTATTTCGTCTCTGGCGGCTCCGAGGCGATGGAGGCGGCGTTGAAACTGGCGCGCCAGTATTATGTCGAGATCGGTCAGCCCCAACGCCGCCATGTGATTGCGCGGCGGCAAAGTTATCATGGCAACACGCTGTTTGCATTGGCTACGGGCGGCAACGCATGGCGCCGCGCGCCTTTTGCGCCGCTGATGGTGGACACCTCGCACATCGCCCCGTGCTATGCCTACCGCGGACAGGACGCCGCAGAGAGCGCCGAAGCTTACGGGCTGCGCATGGCCAACGAACTTGAGGCCGAGATTCTACGGCTGGGTGCGGACACGGTCTTTGCTTTTGTGGCAGAGCCTGTCGTGGGTGCGACGGCGGGGGCGGTGCCGCCAGTGCCGGGGTATTTCAAACGCATCCGCGAGATTTGCGACCAATACGGCGTGCTGCTGATCCTGGATGAGGTCATGTGCGGCATGGGCCGCACCGGCACGCTGTTTGCCTGCGAACAGGACGATGTGCGTCCCGACATCATCGCGGTCGCAAAAGGGCTGGGGGCAGGGTATCAGCCGATTGGCGCCATGCTGTGTTCGGCGGACATCTACAGGGCCATCGAAGACGGCAGCGGGTTCTTTCAGCACGGCCACACCTATGTCGGGCACCCGGTGGCCTGTGCCGCTGCCTTGGCGGTGCTGACCAGGCTGACGGACGGCGGGCTGGTGGCGCGTGCGGCCGAGATGGGCAAGCGGTTGCAGGCGGCACTGGAACAGGCGTTTGGCCAGCATCCCAACGTTGGCGACATTCGCGGCAGGGGCCTGTTTCGCGGGATCGAATTCGTGATGGACCGCGAGACCAAAGAGCCGTTCCCGCCTGAGCGTGCGCTGCACAAGTCGTTGAAAAAGGCGACCTTCGAGGCCGGGCTGATCTGCTATCCGATGGGTGGCACCATCGACGGGCAGCGCGGCGATCACATCCTGCTGGCGCCGCCGTTCATTCTGGACGACAGCCACATTGACGAGATCGTGGTCAAGCTCAAGACCGCGATTGATATGGTGATCTAGCGACCTGAGGTCAGGGGATCGACGGCAAAACGCGCCATGAAGGGGGCGATGCCGCTGCCCGTGACCCGCGCGGTGATGCCTGCAGTGCCGGGGGCGATCGTCATCTGCGCCAGCCCGCGCGTGTCCAGCCGTGAAGTGGCGGCCTTTACCGCCGTAACCAGTTGGTCGCGCAGATGGGACGGAAGGCTGCTGTCGATGACAATGGCCTGCGGGTGCAAAAGCGCCTGCGCGTTGACGCAGGCAACGGCAATGGTTTGCGCGGCTTGCTCTGCCCATGACGCAAAAATCGCTTGCGCCGCAGTGCCCAGTGGATCGGCCCCGTAAAGCATTTCCCGCGCCACGCCCGCCGCTGTCAGACGTGCTTCAAGCTGATGCAACGATGCCGTGCCGATCAGCTGTTGCGCGCCGCCGCCCAGCATCGACCCGATTGCGCCCGCCCGTCCACCTCCGGTGAACAACCGTCCGCCCATGGCGATGCCGCCGCCGATGAAGGTGCCGACATAGATATAGACAAAGCTGTCATACCCTCCGGGATTCCCGGTTTCCAATTCGGCAAGGCAAGCCGCCGCGACGTCGTTCAGGGATGTGACGGGCAATGCGAAGCGCTCTGCGATCTCGGCCCGCAGATCGGCACCGTGCCAGTCGGCCATCGCGCCCGTGGGGGCGTCGGAGGCGTCCTCCCAGTCCGCCAGTTGATCCGGCAACGCCAGTCCGATCCCGGTCAGATGCGCGCGCTGCGCAGCACCAAGACGGTTCATCACCGTGGTGTTGGCGTCGTCGATCATGCCCCGGACCTCGGTCAGTTTCGGAAACGCATAGCGGTGGGTGACCCGTTCCAGAATACGGTAGTCGAACCCCATGCCGACGACCTCGAGAGACCGGCGCCCGACCTTGACGCCAAGCGCAGTCGCGCTATCGGGGTTCAGCCTGTAGGGTGTGGAGGGTTGCCCCACACGTCCGCGCACTGTTTTGCCGGGCTGCAACAGGCCCTGACCCACCAGACGGTTCACGATCACCGTCGCCGATTGTGCCGACAGCCCCGAGGCACGGGTCAGCTCGGCCTTGCTCAACGCGCCGGCGCTGCGCACCAGATGCAGGAACAGCCGGTCGTTGCAGGGCAATGCTGTGCCTGTAACCTCTGTCATCGGGCGCTCCTCTTTCACCGCGTGAAACAAGCGCAACAGAACCGGGCAAGTCAATATATAAATCAAGTTGAGTTAGTTATTGACACACAAGCTGATTCTGCCCTTTCTCAGGTCAGCACAGGCAAGGGAGGACAGGCAGGTGCAGGGCAAACCCGTGATCGCCATCGGCGGTGAAAATCTGATTGATTTCGTCCAGACCGGCGAGGAAGACGGCGCGCCGCTGTTTGATGCGAACCCGGGTGGGTCACCCTTTAACGTGGCAGTCGGACTGGCGCGGCAAGGGGTTGAAACGCATTATGTTACGCCGATCTCACGCGATGCACTGGGCGATACGCTGGCCGAGCGTCTGACGGCATCGGGTGCGATCATTGCCGCGCCGCGCCGGTCAGAGCCGACCTCGCGGGCAGTGGTGACCTTGGAGCATGGCATTCCAACCTATGCCTTTCACCGCGATGGCACAGCCGAGCGGCAGGTGACCGCGAAAACTCTGTGGAAAAGCATCCCGAAGGATGTGGCGGCCTTGCATTGCGGGTCGCTGGCGCTGGCCGATGGTGCCGACGCCGATGCCTGGGTCGAGGTGCTGACCGAGGCCGCAACGCGCGGGATTTTCGTGTCCTTCGATCCCAATGTGCGCGAGTCGCTGATCTATGACCGCATGACCTATATCGAGCGTGTAAGCCGCGTGATGCAGGTGGCGCATCTGGTCAAGCTGAGCGACGAGGATCTGGGCTGGCTCTTCCCTGAAGAGACCGAAGAGGATGCCATCGCGGCACTTTTTGACGTCACCACTGCGGGGTTGGTGGTGCTGACGCGCGGGCCGAAGGATGCAACGGCTTTTTCCAACTCGGCCACCTGCACCGTGCCCGCGCCGCATGTCACGCGGCTGGTCGATACGGTTGGGGCGGGCGATACGTTCATGGCGACCTTGCTGGCGACATTGGCCGCACGTGATGCGTTGTCACCAGACGCTTTGGCGGCGATGGACGCGGATGACCTGCGGTATTTGTTGCGGCGGGCAGGGCAGGCGGCGGCGCTGAATTGTGAACACTCGGGGTGCAACCCGCCCTCGCGGTCGGATATCGACGTGGCACTGGCTGGCTGAGGATTTGCCGATATGGCGCTTTATCTCGACACTGCGGATGTGACGGCGTGGGAAACGCTCATGCCGACGGGGTTGTTTCACGGGATCACGACGAACCCCTTGCTGGCGTTGCGGGCGGGGCTGGATTACCGCACGATTGATTGGACGCAGATGGCTGCCCGTGCCCGCGATCTGGGGGCCAGGGAGTTGCATGCGCAGGTCTACGGCCCGGTGACCGGCTACGTCGATTGGGCGGGTGCGCTTTATGAGGCGGGCCAGGCGGCGGGGATCGAAACCGTGGTGAAAATCCCGTTGGTCGAACCGGCCATCCGCACAACGGGGGCCATTCGTGCCCTGGGCGGGCGGGTGTTGATGACCGCCTGTTATGACGCGAAACAGATGTTTGTCGCCAACGCACTGGGTGCCGATTTCATCGCGCCCTATTTCGGGCGGATGGATGGGCTGGGCATGGATGCCTATGCCGCGCTGGCGCAGATGAAGGCGATACAGGGCGCGGGCGACAAGCGCTGCACGATCCTTGTGGCGTCGCTGCGGTCGCCCGAACAGATGGTGCGGCTGGCCGCCGAAGGGCAGGACACGTTCACCATCAGCCCCGCCGTGGCGCAGGCGCTTCTGGACGATGCCAACACCGCTGCGGCCTACGCCGAGTTCGAGGCGACGGTCTAGAGCTTGACCGCCGCCCCTTCGGACAGCGTGCGCGGCGCGGCGTTCAGCGTTTCAATGGCAAAGCCTGCGGCGGCCTTGTACTTGGCCATGAACTCTTGCCGCTCAGCGGGGGGGATCACGTCATCGATGTCGTCATAGTCCCCGCCCGAACGCTCGTTCAGCATGTTCAGGAGGCCGAAAGGCCCCGCTCCGCGATTGCGCAAGATCAGCTCGGAAATCGGGCCGCACAGCTTGGCGTCATAGGCGGCGAGCGCGCCCGCAGTCACCCCGTGTTCCACAAAGGCCACACCCAAGGCGCGCGCGTCGATCACCGCCTGGCTCGCGCCGTTCGATCCGGTGGGATACATCGCATGCGCCGCGTCGCCCATCAGCGCCACCGGGCCGTCAACCCAAGTGGACACCGGATCGCGGTCGATCATCGGGTTTTCATAGGCGCTGTCAGACCCGCGGATCAGCGCGGGCACGTCCAGCCAGTCATAGACCCAGTCGTCGAAGTGGTGGATAAAGTCGTCAATCGGCACCTCGCGGAACCAACCGATGTCGGCGCGCTCGGACGGGTCGTTCATGGTGACCTCGGCGATCCAGTTGACCAGCGCCAGACCCGTGTCTGGATCCGGATGCGAGATCGGATAGATCACTATGCGCTGCCGGTGCGTGCCCAGACCCACAAAGGACGAGCCTGTGCGAATGGGCTTGGCCAGCGCAGTGCCCCGCCACATCACGGCACCACCCCAATGGATCGGTGGCTGGTCGGGGTGCATCTGTGCGCGCACGCGGCTGTGGATGCCGTCCGCGCCGATCAGCAGGGTGCCATCCTCGCGCGATGTGCTGCCGTCTGCGTGTTCAATCAAGGCCGTGACGGTGCCGTCACCGTGCTTTTCATAGCCGCTGACCCTGGCGCCCAGCCGGATTGCGTCGACGCCCGCGCGGTCCTGTAGCACGCGCGCCAAGAGCATGTGGAATTCGCCGCGGTGCATGGCGTACTGCGGCCAGTTGTATCCCGCCTCGAGCCCGCGGCTTTCGGCATAGATGTCCTGACCGTTCAACCCGACCATCGCCCATTCGCGCGCAGGCACGCCGACGCTGTCCAGATCGTCGGCGGTCAGCCCCATGTCGAACAGCTCGCGCACCGCGTTGGGCTGGATGTTGATCCCCACGCCCAAGGGCCGCAGGCTGCGCACGCTTTCGAACACGGTGCAGGGCACGCCGATCTGATGCAATGTCAGCGCCAGGGACAGCCCGCCGATGCCACCGCCTGCAATCAGAACGCGGGTCAATTCAACAGTACCGGAATTTGCACCGGACCGCGAAAGCCGAAGCCGCGCCAGATTACATCTTCGGTGTTCGGGATGCTCATGTTTGGAAAACGGTCAAACAGCAGCGGCAGCATCACCTGTCCCACGGCGCGGCGCGCCACATGGGTGCCCTGGCAAAAGTGCGGGCCGTTGCCAAAGGCCTGATGCTGGTTCTTGTCGCGGTACACGATGAAATCCTCGCCGTTCTCGTACAGGTCCTCGTCACGGCAGGCGCTGGCCTGAATGGTCATCACCGTGTCGCCCTTGGGGATGTGATAGCCGCGAATTTCCGTGTCTTCCAGTACCAGCCGGGCAGAGGCCTGAATGGGGGCGACCCAGCGCACCCCTTCCTCGAAGGATTTGTCCCAGTCGGCGTTGCGTTTGACCTCTTCCAACTGGTCGGGGTTGGTCAGCAGGCCGTAGATGATCGTGTTCAGCGCATCGCGTGGTTCGTTGATGCCGCCGCCGATGGCGATCTTGATATTGGAATAGATCTGGCTCATTTCGATGGGATCATCGGCGTTCAGCATCACCGACAGCGCCGAATTGTTCGGGTCGGCACGGTGGCGGTCCTGCAAACTGTCCATCAGCGCGTTCATTTCGGTGTTGGCCTGATCGGAAATGGCAAAGGGTTCGTCCTTCCAGCCAAAGTTGCCCGCACCGTTGATCAGCGCCTGGGACCAGTGTTGCATCTGGTCATCCGTGGCCTCGTCCAGACCCAAAAGCACCGCCAGACCGCGCGCGGCGTAGGGGCCGGAGAGGGCAGGAAACAAATCCACCACCTCGCCGCGCGGCAGGCGGGCGACGTACTCTTCTGCGATCTGCTGATAGCGCGGCATCCAGTCGTTCATGATCACCTTGGGCGCAAAGGCAGGGGCCATCGCCATCCGCTCGCGCTTGTGCGCCTCGCCGTCCTTGCGCATCAGCGTGTGGGCCTGAAAGGCGCGTTTCATCGGGGTGTTGGGATCATCCGAGCTGAAGATCTCGGGCGTGTCCTTGACGTATTTGGTGTCCTCGGCCTTGGTCAGCAAGGTGCGGCCCGCAGCCTTGACACGCAGCACCGGCGCTTCGGCGCGCAGGCGGCGGTAGATCGGGTAGGGATCGCGATCCAGCTGGTCGAGGGTGATCGTCTCGTCGAGGGGGGCAAGGGTGGTCATGGTGGACCCTTTCGCTGATGGAAACGACGCAGGGACCATGGCCCCTGCGCTGTGGTCTTCAAATCTATTCGCAGGTGAAGCTGTCCGCCGAGGCGGGATCGCTGCCGGTGTAGCGGGCAACCTGCGGGGCAGGACACAGCGGGCGCGAGATGCCGGCCATTGTCTCGGGCAAGTCGCGGTTCGACGCACGCGCGGTTGCCGTCACGGCCTGTGGCTCCGTGCCGTTTTCCACCCATGCGACCAGCTCTGCGAACATGTCAAAGCCCTCGACAGCAGGGCCACCGGAACAGTGGGTCATGCCGGGAACGGGATAGAACTTGGCAAATTCGCCTGCGGTGCCGCCGTTGTTGGCATCCAGCTTGCTGTACCAGTCCGCCGTGTCGTTGACCGAAAAGACCGGGTCCGATACGCCGTGAAAGACGATCATCTTGCCCCCGGCGTCACGGAATTCAGCCAGTTCGGGGTTGTCCGAGCCGGGCGGGGTCATCACCTCCATCGCGGATTCGGGGAAGGCATCGCTGGTGGCATAAATCTCGTCGGCGCGGGCGGTAAGGTCAAAATCCTTCAGGAATTGTTCCAGCGCGGCGGGGTCGCCTGCCACTTCCGTCGGGGGCGTGGTGAAAATCTGCGCCAGTGACGCGGCACCCATCACAGCGATGATCGGTTTCTTTTCCCATGGCGGGATCGGGCTTTCCAGTTTCCAGAACCGCCAGCCGCCACCGGCGATACCTGGGTCCCATGGAAAATCGCTGTAGAACGGCGTGCCACCATCGGCGGTGCCTGCGTGAATGGTGTTCAGTGCCGTGACCTGTTCGGGCGACAGGCAGGCCGAGTTCTGACCGTCCGTGCATTGCAGGGCAGCACTGTCAAAGCTGGCCTGACAGGCGGCGGTGTCCATCACCAGACCGTCCTCGATACCGTCCAGCGCATCGCAGGCCTGCAGGATGCCGTTCGCGACCGTTTGCAGATCGTCTGGGCTGAAGGCGGTGGCGAGATTGCCGGTAACCGCTGTCAGCGCCTGCACGTCAACTGCGTGTTGCAATGCGGCCTTGGGCAGGTTGTAGCCCGGCGCACCGGCCAGCAATCCGTCAAAGGCCTGAGGCATCCGCGATGCGGCAACCAGCGCGTGCCGTCCGCCGTTCGAGCAGCCCACACCGTAGCTGTGGCCAATCTCATTGTCGTAATAGGCTTCGACGATCTGGCGGGCCAGCGGGTCCAGCAGCGCCACCGCCTTGTAGCCGTACATCTGACGCGCTTCGAAATCGAACCCAAAACGCGCACCACCGGCAAGGCCTGCGTCCGTCACCGCCTTGCCGTCATGGCCTGCGTCCGAGGAGACGACGGCAAAGCCGCGCGCCAGAGGTGTCTGTTCACCCGTGCCGGCGCCCATGCCGCCGGTGGCGGGTTTGACCTCGCCGTCGTTGCCGCCATTGAATTGATGGACATAATCGCCGTTCCAGACATCGGGCAGGGCCAGTTCGAACCGCAGCGCATAGTCGCGCCCGTCGGCGCCAGTGCGTTCGGCGGTCGTGGCTCGGATGCGGCATTGGGCGGCGGGACTGTCTTCGCCTGCGGGCACCGCTGCCACTTCGGTAAAGGTGACGCCGCTCAGGCCCAGGGCCTCGGGCGTCAAACCTTCGCATTGCATTTGTGCCGCGGCCAACGTGACCGTGCTGCACAACAGTGCGGCCATTCCCATTGTCTTGAACATCACAGTTTTCCTCCCAGATACTCTGTGTCTTATTCTTGCGAGCGCCTCAGACGGTTTCTCCCAACAGGCGCATCGCATTTTCTTTCAGGATCAGCGGGCGCACTTCGTCCTTGAACGGGGCGGCCTCGAAGTCGGCCAGCCAGCGGTCAGGCGTGATCGCGGGCCAATCCGAGCCGAACAGCATTTTCTTTTTCAGGATCGAGTTGGCATAGCGGATGAAGGTTTCGGGGAAATACTTGGGCGACCAGCCGGACATGTCGTAATAGACGTTGGGCTTGTGCTGCGCGACCGCCAGACCTTCCTCGGTCCAGGGGAACGAGGGGTGGGCCAGGATGATCTTCATGTCGGGGAAATCCACCGCCACATCATCCAGATACATCGGGTTGGAATACTTCAGGCGCATACCCATGCCGCCAGGCATCCCCGAACCGACGCCGGTCTGGCCGGTGTGGAACAGGGTGATCACCCCCTCTTCGGCGCAGGCTTCCAGCACGGTGTAACACGCCTCGCGGTCATTGGGGAAAAAGCCCTGCATCGTCGGGTGAAACTTGAACCCGCGCACGCCGAAATCGCGGACCAGACGGCGCACTTCGCGCGCGCCGGCCTTGCCCTTGTGCGGATCGACCGAGGCAAAGGGGATCAGGATGTCGTCATTCTCGGCGCAGATGCCTGCAACCTCTTCGTTGGAATAGCGGCGAAAGCCAGTCTCGCGCTCAGCGTCCACCGGAAAGATCACCGCCGCGATGTTGCGTTCGCGATAATAGTTGGCGGTATCCTGCACTGTGGGCAACATGCCCTTGGCCCCTGCGGGATTCTTGAAATAGGCGGCCATGCCTGCCTGGAATTCGTTGTAACCATCATCACGGTGATCACAGCACGGCTCTTCCGCATGCGTGTGAAAATCGATCGCGCGAACGGATGCAAAGTCTACCAAGAATCAATCCTCCCTCGGGTTTTGACAAAACTGTAGCACGAAAAACGCTATGCTGTGTAACAATTACAGTCTATAACACTTTTAACATTATTTTTTACAGGAAGGGGATTCTCGTGGCCAAAGACTCAGCCAAGACGCACGTGACCCGCATCGAGATCGAAGACGACATCGCAACCATCATCTTTGACCGCCCTGACAAGCGGAACGCAATGAACGATGCGCTGGTGTCGGCGCTGGATGACTTCTTTTCCCATCCGCCCAAGGGCGTGCGCGCCGTGATCCTTTATGGTGAAGGCGGGCATTTCTGTTCCGGTCTGGACCTTTCCGAACACGAACACCGCAGCCCGGAAGAGACGGTATATCATTCGCGCAATTGGCACCGTGTGGCTGATCTGATCGAATACGGCGGCTTGCCGGTGATCGCCGCGATGACGGGCGCCGTGATCGGTGGCGGTCTGGAAATTGCCACCTCGGCGCATGTGCGCATTGCAGAGCCGTCGGTGCGTTTCCAGTTGCCCGAAGGGCGGCGCGGGATCTTTGTCGGTGGCGGGGCCACCGTGCGTGTGGGGCGGATCATCGGTGCGGACCGTATGCGCGAGATGATGCTGACGGGCCGCAACTACGGCGCCGAGGACGGTCTGCGTCTGGGGCTGGCGCATTATTCCGTGGGCGAGGGCGAGGCGCTGCCGCTTGCGAAAAAGCTGGCGCGCGAGGTGGCGGATAATGCACCTTTCTCGAATTACCTGATGATTCAGGCCATCGGGCGCATTGGCGATATGTCCCGCTCGGACGGTCTGTTCACCGAAAGCCTGTCCGCCGCGATGTCGCAGACATCGGCAGGCGCACAGGAAGGTCTGCGTGCGTTCCTGGAGAAACGCCCGCCTGATTTCCACAAGAAATAATCCGGGAAAAACCGGTACTGCGATCATCTTTAGGGAGGAAACAAGATGAACAAACGGACACTACTGATCGGCGCGGCTGCGGCCGTTGCCATGTTGCCGGGGCTCGCATTTGCGCAAGAGGTCACATTGCGCCTGCACCAGTTCCTGCCCCCCGTGGCCACCGTGCCCGCAAAGATTCTCAAGCCCTGGGGCGAAGAGGTGACGGCTGCATCCGATGGCCGCATCGTCATTCAGCACTTTGACGCGATGGCACTGGGCGGGCGTCCGCCCGAACTGCTGGACCAGGCGCGTGACGGTGTGGTCGATCTGGCAATGACTGTCGTGGGGTATACGCCGGGCCGCTACCCGCGCACCGAGGTGTTCGAGCTGCCCTTCATGATGAAAGATCCTATTGGGACCTCGCGCGCGTTCTGGGAAATGGTCGAAAGCGATTTTCAGGAAAGCGAATATCAGGACGTGAAGGTTCTGGGCGCATGGGTGCATGGTCCCGGTGTGATCCACACCAAGGACCCGGTGACCAAGCTGGAAGACATGAAAGGCAAGACCCTGCGCGGCCCGACCCGTGTGATCAACGACATGCTGTCCGAGCTGGGGGCCACCCCCGTGGGCATGCCATTGCCCGCGATCCCCGAGGCGCTGTCCAAGGGTGTCGTCAACGGCACCGTGATCCCGTGGGAAGTGACCCCGTCGATCCGTCTGGCCGAACTGGTCAGCAACCACGCCGAATTCTCGGGTGACGAGGCGCTGTATACCGCGACCATCGTTCTGGTGATGAACAAGGCCAAATACGACGCGCTGCCCGATGACCTGAAGGCCATTCTGGACGAGAAATCCGGTGCCGCCCTGTCCACCTTTGCCGCAGAGGTGATGTACGAGTATGACAAGCCGGGCCGCGACATCGCCGTGGCGAATGGCAACACCATCGTGCAACTGGACGAAGCCGAGGTGGCCCGCTGGAAAGAAGCCGCGCAGCCGGTTGTCGCCCGCTGGGTGGCCGACATGGACAGCAAGGGCATCGACGGGCAGGCCCTGATTGATCAGGCCAAGGGGCTGATCGACAAGTACTCGAACTGAGGTTCGGCGCGGCGTGCCCCCAAGGTCGGGGGCGCGTTGTTGCCGCGTGCGGGGCAGTTTTCATGTATATGACACTTTATAAATCCGCCGAGGCGCTGGCGCGCTGGATGGCGTTGCTGTCGGGGCTGGTCCTGATGGTGGTCGTCGCCTTGACCTGCGTGTCGATCGCGGGGCGTGCCTTGCTGCCGCTGGACATCGGCGTTGGTCCGATCAAGGGCATTTACGACATGACGGAAATCGGCGTCGGAGCCGCGATCTTTGGCTTTTTGCCGTGGTGCCAGTTGCAGCGCAGCCATGCCGCCGTTGATCTGTTCCAGCCGGTCTTTGGCGGTGCGCTGAACCGCGTGCTGAACGTGATTGTCGATCTGGGCATGTTGATCGCGGCGGTGCTGATCGCGTGGCGGCTGTATCTGGGCATGACCGACAAGCTGCGCTACGGCGAGACGACGTTCATCATGCAGTTGCCCGTCTGGTGGGGCTATGCCGCAAGCCTTGTGGGCGCTGTGGCCTTTGCCCTTGTCACGGCCTTTTGCCTGATCCGGTCGCTGCGTGCGCTGACCGGACAGCCCGATCCAACCGAGGAAGCCACCACATGAGCAATTTTGAACTGGCGCTGTGGTCGTTCCCGGTCCTGCTGATCCTGATCTTCATACGCATCCCGATCGCGCTGGCGATGCTGGCAGTGGGCTTTGGCGGGTCCTATCTGGTGCTAGGCTCGCCGCTGATGATGATGAACCAGCTGAAGACGCTGACCTACGGGACCTTTTCGAACTACTCCTATTCGATCATCCCGCTGTTTTTGCTGATGGGCCAGTTTGCGACCCTGTCGGGCATGTCTGCATCGCTGTTCCGCGCCGCCGAAAGCTTTCTTGGCCACCGGCGCGGCGGGGTGGCGATGTCGGCCATCGGCGCTTGCGCGGGCTTTGGTGCGATCTGCGGATCTTCGCTGGCGACGGCAGCGACAATGGGGCAGGTGGCCCTGCCGGAACTGCGCCGCTACGGCTATCCCGGATCGCTGTCCACTGGCGCATTGGCGGCGGGGGGCACGCTGGGCATCCTGATCCCGCCCTCGGTGATCCTGGTGATCTATGCGATCCTTGCCGAGCAGAACATTGAAAAGCTGTTCGTTGCCGCGCTGATCCCCGGCATTCTGGCTGCTGCGGGCTATATGCTGGCCATCTCGATCTGGGTGCGCGTGTCGCCGAATGCGGCCACTGTGCGCCCGCGCGTTCCGTGGTCCGAGCGGATGGTGGCGCTGGGCAAGGTCTGGCCCGTGCTGACGATTTTCCTTGTGGTTGTCGGGGGCATCTATCTGGGTGTCTTCACCCCGACCGAAGCCGCCGCCGTGGGCGCGGCAGGCACCGGGTTGATCAGCCTCGCCTCGGGGCAGATGTCGTGGGACAAGCTGAAACAGGCGATCCTGTCCACGGCCTCCTCAACTGCGATGATCTTTCTGATCATCCTCGGCGCGGGTCTCTACAACAGCTTTCTGGCGCTGACCCAATTGCCGCAACTGTCCTCTGCCTGGGTGGCTGAACAGGGGCTGAACCCGTGGCTGGTGCTGACGGCGGTGCTGCTCATGTACCTGGTCTTTGGCTGCATCATGGATTCGCTTTCGATGGTGCTGCTGACGGTGCCGATCATCTACCCGATCATGGTGGTGCTGGACTTTGGCATGTCGCCCAATGATTTTGGCCTGTGGTTCGGCATTCTGGTGCTGATCGTGGTCGAGGTGGGGCTGATCACGCCGCCAGTGGGGATGAACCTGTTCATCATCAACTCGATGGCGCGGGACATCCCCATCGGGCAGACCTATCGCGGCGCGATGCCCTTTGTGCTGACCGATATGATCCGCGTGGTGATATTGACCGCCTTTCCGGCGATCACGCTGTCGCTGGTCTGGTTGATTGATTATCTGGTGCCTTAGAGTGATGGCACCGATCCGCTAAACGCAAAACGCCGCGCTGGTGAAGCGCGGCGTTTTTGGTTTCTGGCGGCGTCGCTCAGGCTATGAACACGCCATCGCCCCCGGCATACAGTTTTTCGACCAAGGCCGAACGACCCGAGCGCATGGCACGCTGATTCAGTGACCCCTTCTCGGTAATCTCACCAGCATCAAGGCTGGGCAATGCGTCCAGCACAATGGCGCGGCGGACACGGCTGGCCGAGCCGGTGGCATTGGCGGCCGCTGCACTCAGATGCTCTTGTAATAGCTGTGTCAGGTCATCCGCATCCATTGCGGCCGCCTTGTCCGACAACCACAACAGCGCACCCAATTGCGCTTGATCCTCGCCCACGATGACCGCGTCGCGGATCAACCCCTGCATCGCATCGACCAACGCGGCACGCACAGCGCCCACCGCGACCCAGGTGCCGGTGGTCAGCTTGAAGTTCTCCGCCAGCCGTCCGTCGAAAAAGAACCCCTTGGAAAAGTCATCGGGGTCAGCAGGGCGCAGCGCATCGCCAAAGCAGTAAAAGCCCTCTTCGTCAAAAACCTCTGCGGTTTTGGCTTTGTCGCCAAAGTAGCCGGGCATGATGTTTGGGCCTTTGATCCGCGCCTCGAGCTTGCCCGCATTCGGCACAAGTTTCAGCGTCGTTCCGCGCGCAGGCACACCGACGTTTCCGGAACGCTCCTGAAGATCGGTGATCGCCAGCGCAAAGGGAGAGGTTTCTGTCGCGCCCAATCCGGTGGCCAGCAGCACCTCGCGGCCCAGCACTTTGCGCCCCAGCGCCGACAGCCGGTCCCACGTGCGCTGCGACATGCTGGCGCCTGCGTAGAACAACATGCCCAGCTCGGAAAAGAAGGTGCGCGCCAGCGCGTCGTCGGCTTCCATCGCGTCGATCAGCATGTCGTAGCCGACCGGCACGTTAAAGTACCACGTACACGAGATTTCGCGCAGGTTGCGCAGCGTTTCATCGAACTTGCCCGGAACGGGGCGGCCATCGTCGATGTAATAGGTGCCGCCATTGGTCAGCACCAGATAGCTGACCTTGTTGCCCGCCGCCGTGTGGTTCCACGGTGCCCAATCCAGCACCACGGGGGGCTGGTCGGTCAGAAAGCGGTAACAGTCGCGCACCATCGCCTGACTGGCACAGATCATCGCGTTGGTGTTGATCACGGCCTTTGGCGATCCGGTCGACCCTGAAGTGAACAGGTATTTCGCCACAGTCTCGGGCGTCAGTGCGGCGCGGGCTTCGGTCGACCCTGCGGGGTGGTGGTCCAGAAGGGACGCGAACGAAACGGCACCTTCGACCATGTCGTGGACATTGATCACCGCGCGGTCATCGGCTGCGATAGAGGCGATGGCCCCCGCATAGGCCGCACCATTGTCGGCAAAGACAGCGCCGGGGTTCAGCGTGGCCGCGATGTCGCGCAGTTTGCTGTGATCTTCGGACACCAGAGAATAGGCGGTGGCCACAGGCGCATAGGGTACGCCCACGTAAACTGCGGCCATCCCCAGCAGCGCATGTTCAAGGCTGTTTTCCGACAGGATCAGCAGGGGACGGTCCGGCCCCAGCCCCATTTCCAGCAAGGCAGCCCCCAGCCTGCGGCACATATCCTGCGCCAGCGCATAAGAGATGTACCGCCAGTCGCCACCACCGGTGCGGCGTGCCATCCATGTCTGCTCCGGTGTCTCTCTGGCCCAGTGGTCCAGATAGTCGGCCAGCAATTGCGGATGCTCGTCCAGTGCTTCGGTCTGGCGCATCAGGATGGTGCCGTCGGGGCGGCTTTCATAGTCAAAGGTCGGGGCCCAAAAGCGCGGCATGTTCATGCGCAGGTCCCTTAACGCGGTGCCATGCGGATTGCGCCGTCCAGCCGGATGACCTCGCCGTTCAGCATCGGGTTGTCGACGATGTGGCACGCCAGCTTTGCGTACTCAGAGGGATGACCCAGACGTGACGGGAACGGGACCTGTTTGCCCAGCGAATCCTGCACGTCCTGTGGCAGCCCTTCCAGCAAGGGGGTCAGGAACAGCCCCGGCGCAATGGTGCAGACGCGCACACCCTTGTCCGCCAGATCGCGGGCCATGGGCAGGGTCATACCGACAATGCCCCCCTTGGACGCGGAATAGGCGACCTGGCCGATCTGCCCGTCAAAGGCAGCGACCGAGGCGGTGTTGATGATCACCCCGCGCGCGCCGTCGGGTGCGACGGGGTCGGCGGCGACCATGCGGGCCGCGACCTGGCTGGCGCAGTTCAAGGTGCCGATCAGGTTGACGCGGATGGTTTTGTCGAACACCGCCGGATCATGCGCTTCACCGCGCGAGACGGTCTTGGCCGCGGGGCCGATCCCTGCGCAGTTCACCAGCACGCGAGGCGTGCCCAGTTGCGCCTGGACCGCATCCAGACCCGCGGTGACGCTGGCAGGATCGGACACATCCACGCTGTGAAACATGCCGCCCAATTTGGCAGCCAATGCGGTGCCTGCATCCGTGTTCAGGTCGAACAGGGCCACCTTCATGCCAGTCTCGGCCAGTGCGCGCGCTGTCGCGGCCCCAAGCCCCGATGCCCCGCCGGTGACAACGGCAACGCTGTCGTTCCAAATGCTCATCTGATCACTCTCCAATTTCCCTGATCTTTTTCAGCAAATGCACAAGCTGTTCCCGCTCCTCTGCGTTCAGCATGTGCAGCATTCTGTCTTCGTGGTCGTTAATCAGCGCCAATGCGGCCTCATAGGCCTGCACGCCGGCCTCTGTGGGGGCCAGTGCCTGAATACGGCGGTCCTGCGGCACGGCCACACGGTTCAGATATCCGCGCGCTTCCAGTTCATCGACAATGGCCACCAGCCCCGACCGTTCGATCCCCAGCCGCCGTGCCAGATCGCTTTGCGTGAGGTTCGGCATTTCGACAACAAATGTCAGGGCGGAAAACACCCGTGGGCTGAGGCCATGGTCTCCCATCACTGCGCGGTAGTCATTCTGCAGGACGACATAGGCCCGCTTGAGATTGTATCCCACAAGCGTTTCCAGAGCCATTTCAGACACATCCATCGCGTCTGCGCGGGCTTTCCGTCGGGTCCGTGTCATGGCATCCTCATTCTATGGGTCGTGGCGCTGCCGGATATGGACAGACCTTAGATCGTTTACTAGGTTAACAATTATCGGAAGCGAAAGGCCCTGTCTATGAAATTGCTGACGCCTGTGCTGGAACACGTCTGTAGGTTGAATGTCGAACTGGGGCCGATCCGTGAAATGGGGCAGGGCCGTGCAGGGGCACGGCGGATTATCCCGATCATAGGCGGGACGGTTTCAGGGCCGCGCCTGAACGGCAAAATCCTGAATGTCGGTGCGGACTGGCAAACGCTGTTTGGCAGCGGCATGGCCGAGCTGGACACACGTTATGCCATGGAAACCGATGATGGTGCCGTGATTGAAATCATCAACTATGGCTACCGCGACGGCCCGCCCGAGGTGCTGGCCGCGCTTGGACGGGGCGAGACCGTGCCGCCCGAGGACTACTATATGCGGACCCATGCGCGGCTGGAAACCGGGGATGGGCGCTATGACTGGGTGAACCGCACGCTGTTCGTCGGCACCGGTGCGCGTAATGCATCTTCGGTCAATGTGGACCTCTACGCACTGCGTTGACCGGCAGGTGGATCAGTCGCGAATCTCGTCAGGGGCCACGCCCCACAGCCGCGATTTCGGCGCCCAGCCTTTGTAGCCGTCGGCATTGACCCAGCACCATTCGGGATTGCATTCGCCCAGCCGCGCGATCACGCCGTTCTCCAGAACTGCGGCCGTGGGCGCGTTCGGATCGGGGCGGGTGTGGATCGGCATCATGTCCTGTTCGATGATCACGGTGCGGGTGCCCGACAGCAGTGAATAATGCACCCAGCCGCCCAATCCGTCGCGGTCTTCGACGCGCCGCCAGTGGCCGTGTTCCGCGGTGATCTGCAGCGGCATGTCGCGGCGTTTGAACACCCAGTCGATCCGATGCGTCAGCGAGGGGCCGCGTCGCACGTTGCCCTCGGCGGCTTTCAGGGACACGAACCGGGGCAGAGGCAGGTTGGTGACCTGCCCTTTGTCCTGCGCGAGCGCACTGCCGGCGGTGGTCAGCGACATCAAGAAAGCCGCACAGACCACACCTGTTTGAATTCTTTTCAGGAATCCTGCCATTGCTGCCTCATATAGTGGGCGCGGGTTCTTGTGCCTCGCGCTCTCATCGGCCACCATAGCGCGGCGCGATACTGTGCGCCAAGTCCGGGAGGTGCCGAATGGCAAAGGAACGTTTAAGTGTTGTCGTTACGCGACGGTTGCCCGAAGCGGTAGAAGCACGCCTGAGCGAATTGTTCGACACAACTTTGCGTGAGAACGACACGCCGATGACGCGCGATGAGCTGTCCAAAGCCATGAAAAGCGCGGATGTTCTGGTGCCGACGATCACCGACCAGATCGACGCGGCCATGATCACGCAGGCCGGGGACCGGCTGAAGCTGATTGCGAACTATGGTGCCGGGGTCGACAACATCGACGTGGCCACCGCCCGCCAGCGCGGTGTGTTGGTGTCGAACACGCCCGGTGTTCTGACCGACGACACCGCCGACATGACGATGGGGCTGATTCTCGCCGTGACGCGGCGGATGCCCGAAGGGCTGGCCGTGATGCAGTCCGGCACATGGGACGGCTGGGCGCCGACCGCCTTGCTGGGCGGACGCATCGGGGGGCGCCGTCTGGGGATTCTGGGCATGGGCCGCATCGGTCAGGCCGTGGCGCGCCGTGCCGCTGCCTTTGGCATGCAGGTGCATTACCACAACCGTCGCCGTCTGCGCACCGAGACTGAGGAAAGCCTGCAGGCGACCTATTGGGAGAGCCTGGACCAGATGGTTGCCCGCATGGATGTGCTGTCGATCAACTGCCCGTCCACGCCTTCGACATTCCATCTGATGAACGCGCGGCGGCTGAAGCTGATGAAACCGGATGCGGTTCTGGTGAACACCTCGCGTGGTGAAGTGGTCGATGAAAATGCCCTGACACGGATGCTGCGTGCAGGCGATATCGCGGGTGCCGGGCTGGACGTTTACGAAAACGGCACCAACATCAACCCGCGCCTGCGCGAGCTGCCCAACGTGGTTCTGCTGCCGCACATGGGGTCGGCCACGCTGGAAAGCCGGCTGGAGATGGGCGAAAAAGTCATCATCAACATCAAGACCTTCGACGACGGTCACCGTCCACCGGATCAGGTCGTGCCGTCCATGCTCTGAAATATCTCTAGGGGGACGTGATGCGTAAGATTTTGACAGTGATGGCCGCTTTGGCGGCAGGGCCTGCTGTGGCCCAACAGGCCGCTGATGCGGTGCAACCCGAAGCGACCACATCGGGCGGGTTTGCCGCCATGTCGCCGCAGGTGGCCGCAGCCTTGCAGGCCAAGGACGACGGCGTGCCCGTGCAGGGCAAGACGTGGATGGTGGCCGCCGCCAATCCCCATGCCGTGCAGGCGGGGGCTGATGTGCTGTCCGCGGGCGGTACGGCTGCGGATGCGCTGGTTGCGGTGCAGACTGTGCTGGGACTGGTCGAGCCGCAAAGCTCCGGCCTGGGGGGCGGTGCATTCCTGGTCTGGTACGATGCGGCCAGCAACCGGCTGACCACGCTGGACGGACGCGAAACCGCCCCCCTGGCGGCCACGCCCAAACGCTTTCTGGATGCGGACGGCGAACCGTTGAAATTCTATGACGCCGTCGTCGGTGGTCTGTCCGTTGGCGTGCCGGGCACGCCCGCGCTGTTGGCCACGGCGCAGGCAAACTGGGGCAAAAGCAACTGGTCCGACCTGTTGCAGCCCGCGATTGCACTGGCCGAGGGCGGTTTCGAGGTGTCGCCGCGTCTGGCGGCATTGGTCGCAGAGGATGCCGAACGTCTGGCGCGGTTCGACAGCACGGCCAGCTATTTCCTGCCACAGGGCCAACCCTTGCAGGCAGGCGCACGGCTGACGAATATGGCCTATGCCGACACGCTGCGGGCGCTGGCGGATGATCCGCGCGCATTCTACACAGGCGCAATCGCACAGGACATCGTGGACACGGTGAACGCCGCCGTGCCTGCGGGCGGTTTGCTGTCAAAGCTGGATTTCACCCTCTACGCGGCCCGCGAACGCGACGCTGTTTGCGCCCCATTCCAAGGGCACGAGGTGTGCGGCATGGGTCCGCCGTCCTCGGGTGCGCTGACCGTGGGGCAAATTTTGGGGATGCTCGACAACTACGACCTGAGCGCCCTTGATCCTGCGGACCCACAGGCGTGGCGGTTGATTGGCGACGCCTCGCGTTTGGCCTTTGCCGACCGTGGGCGGTACATGGCGGACAGTGATTTTGTGCCGATGCCCACCGCCGGTCTGGTCGATCCCGCCTATCTGGCGGAACGGGCCAAGCTGCTGGCGGGCGACGATGCCCTGCCCGAGGTCAGCCCTGGCAACCCTGAATGGGACCACGCGATGCTGCTGTCCGACGACGAAAGCATCGAGCTGCCCTCGACCTCGCACATCTCGATCGTGGACAGTTACGGCAATGTGGCGTCAATGACGACGACCATCGAGAACGGTTTCGGCTCGCGTCTGATGGTGCGGGGGTTCCTGCTGAACAACGAACTGACCGATTTCAGCTTTCGCACCCACAGCGACGGGGTGCCCATTGCGAACCGGCTGGAGCCGGGCAAGCGGCCGCGGTCATCCATGGCGCCCACAATCGTGATGAAGGACGGCGCCCCCGTGCTGGCCATCGGCAGCCCCGGCGGCAGCCGCATCATCGGCTATGTGGCGCAGGCGATCATCGCGCATCTGGCCTGGGGCATGGATGTGCAGCAAGCGGTGGCGATGCCCCATGCGGTGAACCGCTTTGGCACCTATGACCTTGAGGCCGGGACCACCGCCGCCGATCTGCAAGGGCCGCTGGGCGACATGGGCTTTGAAGTGAAAACGCAGGATCTGAACTCGGGCCTGCATGCAATTGAAATAGGCGATGGCCTGCAAGGTGGCGCAGATCCGCGCCGCGAAGGCATCGCGCTGGGAGACTAAGAGACAATGGCAAAAGCGATCGACCTGCCGCGTAACGAAAGCGGTATCAAAACCGTTATGGACGTGCTGAAACAGCAATTCGGCGACCGGTTCCAGACCAGCGCATCGGTGCGCGAACAGCACGGGCACACGACGACGTGGATCGCGAACCAAATGCCCGACGCCGTCGTTTTCGCAAAATCGACCGAAGAAGTGTCGGACATCGTCAAGGCCTGTGCCGCCCACAAGGTGCCGGTGATCGCCTTTGGCACCGGCACCTCGCTCGAAGGGCATGTGAACGCGGCTGCGGGCGGGATCTCGATTGATCTGAGCCAGATGAACAAGATTATCCAAGTGCACTCCGAAGACCTGGACTGTGTGATCCAGCCCGGCGTCACGCGCGAAGACTTGAACACACACCTGCGGGATCAGGGTCTGTTTTTCCCCATCGACCCCGGTGCGAATGCGTCGCTGGGCGGCATGGCGGCAACGCGGGCTTCGGGCACCAATGCCGTGCGCTATGGCACGATGAAGGACAACGTGCTGGCGCTGGAGGCGGTCATGGCTGACGGCCGGGTCATCCGCACCGCGCAGCGGGCCAAGAAATCTTCGGCGGGCTATGACCTGACGCGGCTGCTGGTCGGGTCGGAAGGCACGCTGGGGATCATCACCGAGATCACATTGAAATTGCAGGGCATTCCCGAGGCCATCAGCTCGGCGCGCTGTTCGTTCCCGTCGGTCGATGCGGCCTGTCAAACGGTGATGCAGGTGATCCAGTTCGGCATTCCCGTCGCACGGATCGAGCTGTTGGACACGTTGCAGGTGCAGGCATGTAATGCCTATTCGGGGCTGGACCTGCCGGAAACGCCGCTGCTGCTGCTGGAATTCCACGGCTCGGACGCCGGTGTGGTCGAACAGGCGGAGACCTTTGGCGCCATCGCAGAAGAGTTTGGTGGCACCGGCTATACCGCGACCACCAGCACCGAAGAACGCAACGCCCTGTGGAAGGCGCGGCACAATGCCTATTGGGCGTCGCTGGGACTGCGCCCCGGTGCCAAGGGGATTTCGACGGACGTCTGCGTGCCGATCTCGCGGCTGGCGGAAATCGTGGTGGCGGCGCAGGAGCGGCTGGAGGAACTGGGGTTCCTCGCGCCCATCGTGGGCCACGTCGGCGACGGCAATTTCCATTCGCTGGTGCTGGTCGATGAAAACAGCCCCGAAGAAATGGCCAAGGCCGAGGGCTATGTCAGCTGGCTGGCGGAAATGGCGATTTCGATGGATGGCACCTGTACCGGTGAACATGGGATCGGACAGGGGAAAATGCCCTATCTGGTCAAGGAACTGGGCGAGGCCACTGATGTGATGATCGCCATCAAACGCGCACTGGACCCCGACAATATCCTGAACCCGGGCAAGATCGTCACGGTCTGATCCCAAGGCCGCTTGCGCGACGATGTTCTGTCAGGGGGCGCTGCCCCCTGCGCTGGCGCGCCTCCCCCGGAGTTTATCTGGCAAGATGAAGTCGATGGTCGCTTTTTTGCCGTGACGTGTCGGGCGGCTGACGCGGGGGATGCTGTGGCGGAGTAGAAGAGGGCAAATTGAGCGTTCAGGGAATCGGGTCATGAAAACAAACGTCAAAGCACTTGTGGTCGGCGGCGGAGCCGTGGGCACGTCGATTGCCTATCATCTGGCCCGCGCGGGCTGGGATGATGTCATGCTGTTGGAGCGGGACGAGTTGACCTCGGGGTCGACCTGGCACGCAGCGGGCTTGCTGCCCTATTTCAACATGTCCTTTGCGACGACCCACATTCACGACTATTCGATCCGCTTCTACAAGACGCTGGAAGAGGAAACCGGGCTGAATGCGGGCTTTGCCGTTGTGGGCAACCTGCGCATGGCACAGACCAAAGAGCGCATGGACGAGTATATGCTCTATGCCTCGACCGCAGAAACCTGCGGCGTGCCCTATACCTTCATGACCCCCGACGAGATCAAGGCCAAGTGGCCGCTGATCCGCACCGAGGACCTGGAAGGCGCGCTGTATCACCAGACCGATGGCTATATTAACCCCGCAGACGTGACCATGGCGATGGCCAAGGGCGCACGCCAGCGCGGTGTGATGATCGAGCGGAAGTGGCAGGCGGATGCGTTCCATTGGAACGGTGAGGCGTGGGAAGTGACCGCGACCAAGATGGTCGAAAAAGGGGGCAACCTGGTCCCTTCGGACGAGCAAATCGTGATCACCGCCGAACATGTGGTGACCGCCAGCGGCAACCACGCGCAGCGCACCGCCAAGATGCTGGGCATCAAGATGCCTGCCATTCCGGTCGAGCACCAGTTCATCGTGATGGATCAGGACCCCGAGCTGGTCGAATTCCGCAAGCAGCCCGGCAATGTCGAACACCCCGTTATCCGTGATGCCGATGCGCAGTCCTATGTGCGCGAGGAGCGTGGCGGCTGGATCCTCGGGGTTTACGAGCCCAACGCGCCTGCGCGGTTCGAATACGGTGTGCCGGACAGCTTCCGCGCGGATCTGTTCCAGCTCGACCTGGACCGGATCGAAGATCAGTACATGGCGATGAACCACCGTATTCCGTCCGCCGAGAATTGCGGCCTGAAGGACGATTTCAACGGACCGATCTGCTACACCCCCGATGGCAACCCGTTGGTGGGTCCGGCGCCGGGACTGCGCAACATGTGGCTGGCCGAAGGGTTCTCGTTCGGGATCACGGCGGCGGGTGGCACCGGTTATTATCTGGCGCAGCTGATGGTCGAGGGCGAGGCCGAGATCGACATGGCGTCGCTGGACCCCAAACGCTATGGCGACTGGATGACCACCGAGTTTGCTGCGCGCAAGAACGAGGAAGCCTACGAGCACGTCTACATCCTGCACCACCCAGACGAGGAGCGGCCCGCTTGTCGCCCTCTGCGCACGTCGCCTGCCTATGACCGGCAGGCCGCAAAGGGCGCACAGTTCGGCTGGGTCAACGGCTGGGAACGCCCGAACTATTACGCGCCCGAAGGCTTCAACGACCACGACGCCCGCAGCTTCCGTCGCGGTGGCTGGTGGCAATACGCGGTGGACGAGGCAAAGGCGATCCGCGAGGGCGTGGGCCTGATCGACGCGACCGCGTTCACCAAACATCTGGTCAAGGGCCCCGGTGCCACGCAGTTCCTTGACTGGTTCACCTGCAACAAGCTGCCCAGCGTTGGCCGCATCAACCTGACCTATGCGCTGACCGGTGCGGGCACCACGCGCACCGAATACACCATCGTGCGGCTGGCACAGGACGAATACTACCTTGTTTCGGCAGGTGCCTGGACCGCTTACGACAGCGACTATCTGCGCAAGGCGATTGCCGACAAGGCGCCGGAATTCGGCTATATCGAATGTCACGATGTCACGACGCAATGGGGTGTGTTCGCCATTGCTGGTCCGAAAACCCGCGATGTGCTGAACACGCTGGTCAAGGATGCCGATCCCGCCACCGTCCTGTCAAACAAACGCTTCCCCTGGTTGACCATGCGCAACATCGAACTGGGCATGTGCCCGGTGCGTGCGATCCGCGTGGCCTATACCGGCGAGCTGGGGTGGGAATTGCACCACCCGATCGAGATGCAGAATTACCTTTGGGACCAGCTTATGAAAGCGGGCGAACCGCACGGGCTGAAGCTGGTCGGCGCGCGTGCGCAGAACTGGCTGCGGCAAGAGAAATCCTATCGTGCCTTCGGCACTGAACTGGGCCGTGACGCGACCCCGCTCGAGGCGGATCTGCCGCGCTTTGTCGATCTGTCCAAGGAGTTCCACGGCAAGGCCGAGATGGAGGCCAAGGGCATCCGGTCCAAATGTGTGACGCTGTTGATTGACGGGCCGGACGACGCCGACCCGTGGGGCCGCGAGGTTCTGTATCACGGCGACACCCGCGTGGGGCGTCTGACCTCGGGCGGCTATTCGGTGGCCTTCGGCAAAAGCATCGGCATGGGCTATGTCAAACCGGAGCACGCGGTGGTGGGGACCAAGTTGAAGGTCAAGATGTTCGACCAGCTTTGGGATGCCGAAGTGACCGAAGACAGCCCCTATGACCCGAAAAACGCAACGATCCGTATCGACGGATAAGCGCCGGACGCAATGAAACGACAAAAGGCGATGCTTGCGGGCATCGCCTTTTGTTTAACTTACAGCTTGTGCGAGGCGAGCCACGTTGCCCATTCGGCGCGGTTGCCCTGAAACACATTCAGGTCCACTTTGCCGACGATGCCGGGAATGATGCCAGTGGATGAATACTGCCAGAACCGCCAGCGTTGCCCCGGAAAGGCCTCGGACACGTTCCGGGCCGTGGACCGCAACCAGAAGTCATAGCCGCGAAATGAACGCAGGCCGTTTTCTTCGAAGAACTTCGGCGTGGTGTAGATGATCGGGCGCAGCCCATAGTGCGCCTCGACGATTTTGATCCAGCGGCGCATCTGGTCGCGCACCTCGCCTGCGGGCGGGCGGACGTGGGCGCAGGTGGGCGAGAACGGGTTCCACTCCATGTCCAGCACCGGCGGCAGCATACCGGGCGTGCGCGGCACGTTGCGGATGAACCAGCGGGCCTGATCCTCGGGCGAGGTGCAGAAATAATAGAAGTGATAGGCACCGCGTTCGACACCCGCGCGCCCCGCATCGCGCCAATGCTCTTTGAACGCCGGGTCCAGCAGGTCGCCGCCCTCTGTCGCCTTGAGAAAGGCAAAGTTCACGCCGTTGCGCCGTGCGGTGTTCCAGTCGATGGATTTTTGGAACCGTGCGGCGTCGATGCCCTGCACCGGATAGCGCTGCGGGGCCCGGCCATTGAAATCGACCGGATGCACGTCCGAGAAATTCGGCGCAAAGACGACACCGGCAGGGGCAGGCGGGGCGCTGGATTGCGGCGCGCCACAGGCGGCCAGAGCCAGCAGGGAAAGCAGGGCAAGACGGCGGGTCAGGGACATGGAACAACCTTTGACAAATTACTGGTGAAAGCGGGCAGGCGACAGGGACGTTACGGTGGTCGCGTCAATTTCGGGCGTGCGCCCGTTGACCAGATCGGCAAGCAATTGCGAGGCGGCGGGCGCTGTTTGAAAGCCATAGCCGCCCTGACCCGCGCACCAGACAAAGGCGGGGTTTATCGCATCGCGCCCCAACACCAGCGTGCGGTCGGGGGCAAAGCTGCGCAGACCGGCCCATGACGCGTCAAGCCGTGTGACTTCGGTGGTCACGTGCTGGCTGTAGCGGTCCAGCCCCTCGGCCAGCACCATATCGTCGGGCCATGCGTCGTGGGGCGTGGTGGCGTGTTCCTCGGAGGGCGAAACCAGCAATGACCCTGCGTCAGGCTTGGCGTACCATGTTTCATTGACGCCAAAGAAGATCGGCCAGCCGCTGATGTCATGCCCGCCCGGCGCCGGGATGCGCGCCATCGAGCGGCGGAAGGGGGTGATGCCGACGGGGGGCACGCCCGCCATTTCGGCCAGTTGGTCCGCCCATGCGCCGGCAGCATTCACCAGCGTTGGTGCCTGATGCTCTTGTCCGCCTGCGGTGACGGTCCAAAGACCGTCGGCAAAACGGATCCGGGTCACGGGCGCTTTCGTCAGGACCTGACCGCCATTGCCGCGCACCTGTTTGGCAAAGTCCTGGATCATCCGGTCGGTGTCGATGTCATAGGCTTCGACGTGATAGGCGGCGCGGGTGATCCGGTCATTCAGGATCGGGACGATGGCGCGGGCCGCATCCACCGAAATCTCGGGACATTTCAGTGTGGCCGCGTCGGCTTCAAACCCCTCATCCTCGCCCGCACGCCCCACCAGCATGAAACCGCGCGGGCTCAGGTAGGGCTGGTGATAGGCGTCGCTGGCGTGGTTCAGGGCAATGACCGACGGCAGACCGTAGTTCTTTTCGAACAGCGCCGCCGAACGGCCCGAAGCATGATAGCCAAGCGCGTCTTCCGCCTCCAGCACGGTCACTCTGCCATGCGCTGACAGACGTGCCGCCGCAGAGATACCGGCGATGCCGCCGCCGATGACGACAAAGTCGGTCATCGGTCGTCCAGGCGGTCGGTGGCGGGGGGCGGGGTCTGCGACAGCGCGGTGATGCGGTCGTAAAGGGTGGCCCCCATGTCGAACCCTTCGGCGGCGAGAGAAGGTTGCAACTGGTCGACACTGCGCGCTGAGATGATCGGCCGCGGACGGGCAGGGTGGGCCGCGGCCCATGCCACGGCCAGCGTGGCGGGGGACACGTTCATATCGGCAGCCAGCGCCGCCAGATCGGCGGCGGTCTGGTGCATCCAGTGCTGACCATAGCGCATGGCATAGCGGTCGTCCGTGCTGAGCCTGCCAGTGCCACCGGCCGCATATTTGCCGGTCAGCAATCCGCCACCCAGCGGTGAATACGGCACGACCTCGATGTGCTGATCGATGCTCATCGGGATGATCTCGACCTCGGCCTGACGTTTGACCAGGTTGTACATCGGCTGGATCACGTCGATGCGGGTTTCGAACCGGGCGGCGATGGCCTGGGCCTTCATCACCTGCCATGCGGCAAAATTGGACACGCCGATATAGCGGATAGCGCCCTGCGCTTGCAGATGGGCGAGCGTGTCGATGGTCTCTTCCAGCGGCGTGTCGGGGTCAAAGCGGTGGATGTACAGCAGATCGACCATGTCCAGTTGCAGCCGTTTGCGCGACACGTCGAACTGTTCAAGGATGTTGATACGGCTGGCCCCGCCCACATAGCCAACCTTAGTGGCGATCAGCAGGCTGTCTCGGTCGCGCCTGATCATGTCGGCCAGCAGCGTTTCGGATTGGCCTTCGGTATAGACATAAGCCGTGTCGAAATGGGTGATGCCCGCCGCGCGGCAGGCATCGAACATGGCGCGTGAGGCGCTTTCATCGGCGGTGCCGCCGAACTGCATTGCGCCAAAGGTCAGGCGGCTGGCGGGGGTGCCATCGGGGGATGTCAGTTGTGTCATGACCCAAGGGTCGCATGGTCCCGACAACGGTGCAACGTGCCTTTTGGGGGGCATTGCCCCTTAGTCGGCACCCTGCGCGGTCGCTCGCTGATAGGCGGGGCGTGCGTGGATGCGTTCGACGAAATCGGCCAGCCTCGGGAAATCCTTGGCGCGCCCTTGCATCATCGCAATCTCGGCCGGAAAGCTGAGCATGATGTCGGCGGCTGACAGGTCATCCATCACAAAATGTCCCGAAGGGCGCAGCATGTCGTTCATATAGCCAAAGTGGGAATTCAGTTGTTCGTTGATGCGCGGGTGCAGCGGTGCTCCGGCCTCGCCCAGACGACCGACATAGAGGTTCAACAGGATCGGCGTCATGGCCGAACCTTCGGCAAAGTGCATCAGCTCAAGGTGTTGGATATACGCGGGGTCATCACGCGCGGGCACCATGTGCGGGGCGTGTTTGGCGCAGATCACTTCGACGATCGCGGCGCTTTCGGTGATCAGACGGCCATCCATCTCGATCATGGGCGATTTGCCCAAGGGGTGAATCGCGGTCAATTCGGGTGGCGCGAGGTTGGTTTTCGCGTCGCGTTTGTAATGTTTGACTGTGTACTCTGCGCCTGCCTCTTCGAGCAGCCACAAAATACGATGAGAGCGGGACCGGTTGAGGTGGTGTAATGTGATCATGAACGCAGGTTCGCATGGGGACGCGAAGTTGGAAACCGGTTTCGCACCCCTGTGACGTCAGGGGAGGTTTTGTGTGCACAGGGCGGGGTCAAACCCGTCGCGCAGCCAGCCGCCGCTTTTGGCCACGAAGTTGCTGTCGGTCACCGTGACATAGCTATAGCCGTTCTGCGGGCTGTGGATGAAATAGATGTTGTCGCCGGTCTGGGCGGATCCGATCACCTGCGTGGCGTTGCCGGTCCCTGCATGAAGGCGTATCTGGCCGCCGGTCCAGCCGACGCAGCCCGAGGGGAATTCGTCCAGCACGGGTTGGACAGTCAGTTGCCGGCGCACGGCCAGATCTTCCAGATCAATGCGGCGCGACGTGGTGTCTACCTTGCAGCCCACTTCCTTCTCTATCGCCTTTACCTGCGCCACGATGCGGCTTTGTTCCGGGGTCAAGGTGACCGTTTTGCCGGTACAGTCCACATTGTCGAACAATGCCTGGCCCAGGTTCGAGCCAAAACAATAGCCTGCCTGGTTCATCGTCTGGTTCCGGCTGAACCACAGATCGGCACAAGGATTGGCAAGAGCGGGGCCACTGAAAAGGGCAAGGCAGAAGCTTAGTCTTATCATGCGGTCAGACTAGCGGGAGTATGCGCAGCAGCACCAGCGGTATTGCGCGAAGGGTTGGCAGCGCAGGTGCCGCTGTTTATGAAACTGCGTTCGCGCCGCACAGGAACCGCCATGAAACGCTTATTCGCCTTAATCCCCACGCTTTTCCTGACTGCACCCGCGGCGGCGCAGGTGCAGCCCGACGGTTGGAACGCCGAGAAATGCAGCCGCTATTCGGTGGCATGGGCGCAGATGACCGCAGGTGACATGACCGGTATCAGCACGCAATTCCTGGAGGATCACGCGGCCTTTCTGGCCTCGGGGTGTTTGCAGGGTAGGGTCTGTCCGGTCAGCGAGGCGGAATACCGGTTGGCCGACACGCTGTCCCTGATGGCCGTGGCCGAGGGCATGGCCGGATCGTTCCTGCCGTTTTCCTGCGCGGTGCCGGAATGAAGCGGTTGGCGCTGATCGCGGCACTGTGTCTGGGCGCAGCAGGGACGCAAGCCGCCGAGGTCTGCACGCTGGTTGCGGATGCGCACAGCGGTGCCGTGTTGTTCGAGCGCGGCGATTGCGACAGCCGTGTCACGCCGGCCTCGACGTTCAAGGTGCCGCTGGCGCTGATCGGGTTCCAGACGGGGTTTTTGACCGATACGCAAACACCTGTGCTCAAGCCCCGAAAGGGCGATCCGGATTGGGGCGGTGACGCATGGCTGCAACCCACCACGCCCGAGCGGTGGCTGAAATATTCCGTGGTCTGGTATTCGCAACGGATCACGCGGGCGCTGGGCGCGGAGGTGCTGCGCGATCTCGCGTTGGCCTATGGCTACGGCAATGCCGATTTCTCCGGGGATGCAGGCTATGACAACGGGCTGGAGCGCGCATGGATTGCATCCTCGCTGAAGGTTTCGCCGCGCGAACAGGTGACGTTCTTGCGCGGACTGGTGACCGATACGCTGCCCGCCGCGCCCCGCGCGATGGCGTTGACCCGCGAGATAGTTGAAGCGCGCACGGTTGGCGCGTGGTGGGTGAAGGGTAAGACCGGCACCGCTTTCCCGCGCCGCGCGGATCGCTCCTTTGACCGTGCTGCGGGCTGGGGATGGTTCGTCGGCTGGGCACAGCAGGGCGACCGCGTGCTGGTCTTTGCGACGCTGACCCAGGCCACCAAGCGACAGGACGGATCGCCCGGAAACCTGACGCGCGATGCGTTCTTGAAGGGATGGCCCGATTTGGCGAAGACGCTGCCCGAAGGATGAAGGTCCAAGAGGATCGGCGAAATACGCACGGTGAAAACCCTGAAACACATTAGTGTAACGAATACAGCCACATCGCCCCGCGCACGCTGACGGGGCGATGTGGCAATCACTCTATCCCCGCCTGCAAGATGGCACGCCGGCCCCGATTAATGCGGCGCCAGGCCGTGAGCGGGGACCAGACCGTGGGGCCAGGATGCCTTCATGGCTCACCTTGCCATTTGTCGTCAAAGATCACGTCCTCAAGCGGCAGACGACGGGACCATCCTTTGACCTCCAGTTCGGGGCGGTCATAGAGTTCATCGACATAGCCCAGACACAGATAGCCCACGATCTCGATCCGTTCGGGGATGCCCAGGATGCCGCGCAGGTCCGCATCGTGAAAGATGCTGACCCAGCCCATGCCGATCCCTTCGGCACGGGCGGCCAGCCACAGGTTCTGGATGGCACAGACGGTGCTGTAGATATCCATGTTCGGGTTGTGTGTCCGTCCCAACACCACCTTGCCGCCACGCGACCGGTCACAGGTGACGCAGATGTTGACAGGAGCCTTGCGGATGCCTTCCAGCTTCAGCGAACGATAGGTGTCGCGGCGGGTGCCCACGAACATCTCGGCAGCTTCGGCGTTCGCAGCCTGAAAGGCCCGCCAGACCCGGTCACGGTCTTGTTGCGCCCGGATAACGATGAAATTCCACGGCTGGCTCAGGCCCACGGACGGCGCGTGATGCGCGGCCTTCAGCAGCCTGCGCAACACATCATCCGGCACCGGATCGGGCAGGAACTGATCCCGCACGTCGCGGCGGGTGTGGATCGCCTTGTAAACGGCGTCGCGTTCGTCAGTGGAAAAGGGCGCAGCCTGCGCCAGAGCGGTGGATGTCGTCATTGTTTGGTCCCCAACAACACGTGTATGCGGCCACCCTGCCGTCCACGCGGGGCACACCGTGCTGTCTGGCCGGTCTTCTGACTTGGGATCGTCTGGCCCCCTGCGCCTTCCCGGAGTGATCCAGTGGCATGTGCAGCAGGCCATCCCCCTTACAGCGTTGGGCACGTGCCGGAATTTCACCGGCTTCCCGATTCTCCCGACAGGCGGGCACCAGACAGGGGCAGGATGCACGGAAAATGCCGGGGAACAAAAGCCCCGGAGACGAAAAAAGGCCCCGGACAGTGCCGGGGCCTTTCAAATCCAGACGTCAGCGCCGCTTATTGCGGGATGTCGCCTTCGATGCCTTCGACATAGAAGTTCATGCCAGCCAGCGTGCCGTCATCGGCGGTCTCGCCCTCGGCCAGCCAATCGCTGCCGTCCTGCTTTTTCAGCGGGCCGGTGAAGGGGTGGTATTCACCCGATGCGATCTGGTCTTTCAGCGCCAGCGCTTCGGCCTTGACCTCGGCGGGCACAGCGTCCGAAATCTCGCCGATGCCAACCATGCCCGGGCCAATACCGTCCCATGTGTCTGTCGACGCCCAAGTGCCGTCCATCACGGCCTTGGTGCGGGCGATGTAATAGGGCGCCCAGTTGTCGATGATCGAGGACACGCGCGGCATGGGGGCATATTGCGCCATGTCGGATGCCTGACCAAAGGTGATCACGTTGCCTGCCTTTTGCGCGGCAGCCTGCGGGGCGGTCGAGTCGGTGTGTTGCAGGATCACGTCGGCACCCTGTTCGATCAGAACCTTGGCGGCGTCGGCTTCCTTGGCCGGATCAAACCATGTGTAAGCCCAGATGATCTTGAACTGGACATCGGGGTTGACCTTCTTGGCGTGGATATAGGCCGAGTTGATGCCACGGATCACTTCGGGGATCGGGAAAGATCCAATGTAGCCGATGATGTTCGATTTGGTCATCGCACCGGCGATGTGCCCCTGAATGGCACGGCCTTCGTAAAAGCGGGCCGAATAGGTCGAAACGTTGTCAGCGCGCTTGTAGCCGGTGGCGTGCTCGAACTTCACGTTCGGGAATTTGGCCGCAACGTTGATCGTCGGGTCCATATAGCCAAACGACGTGGTAAAGATCAGGTCGGCACCATCCAGCGCCATCTGCGTCATCACGCGTTCGCTGTCGGGGCCTTCGGCCACGCTTTCCACGTATACGGTTTCGACCTTGTCGCCGAATTCTTTTTCCACGGCCAGACGGCCCTGGTTGTGCTCATAGGTCCAGCCGCCGTCGCCGACGGGGCCGACAAAGACAAAGCCAACCTTGGTCTTGTCCTGGGCAAAGGCGCCCGTGGCAAGGCCCAGCGTCAATGCCGCCGTGGCCATCAGTTTGGTGAAGGTCATGAGTGTTATACTCCCCGGTTTATTGGCCTCAATGCGAGGCATGGAAAATGCGCCCCAGAGAACCCGGTGCGCGGGATTTGTCAGCAGACAGGATCACCAGAACGATGATCGTTACGATGTAAGGTGACATTGCCAGATACTCGACCGGTATGGCAACGCCCGCGCCTTGCAGATTCAGCTGAAGCTGGGTGATGCCGCCGAAAAGATAGGCGCCCAGCAGGACGCGCCAGGGCTTCCACGAGGCAAAGACAACCAGCGCCAGAGCGATCCAGCCGACACCGGCGGTCATGCCTTCGGTCCATTGCGGCACACGGATCAGGGAAATATAGGCCCCGCCCATCCCCGCGCAGGCACCGCCGAACAGGATCGCAAGCGTACGGATGCGTTTGACCTTGTAGCCCAGTGCATGTGCCGCATCGTGGTTTTCCCCCACGGCGCGCAGGATCAGACCGGCGCGGGTGAATTTCAATCCCGCCCAGACGCCCAGCACGATCAGCAGGCCGATATAGACCATGGCATCGTGGCTGAACAGGATGCGGCCCAGCACCGGAATATCGCTAAGCGGGCCAAGGTCCAGATCCGCCATCCGCGGCGGTTTCACCCCCACATAGCTTTGACCCATCAGCGCCGACAGGCCCAGCCCGAACAGTGTCAGCCCAAGGCCGGACGCCACCTGATTGGCCAGCGCCACCTGCGTGAGGAAGACGAACAACAGTGACAGCACGGCCCCGCCAGCCGCCGCCCCGATGAACCCCAGCGCGGGCGATCCGGTGTTCACGGCCACGATAAAGCCCGCGATTGCGCCGACGATCATCATGCCCTCGACACCCAGGTTCAGAACGCCCGCACGTTCCACCACCAGTTCACCCGTGGCGGCCAGAAGGATCGGGGTGGCAGCGCTCATCAGCGCGGCCAGCAAAAGGATCGGATTGATAACAGACAGGTCCATCACGCTACCTCTGCCGCGCCGAAACGCAGCCTGTAATTGGTCAGCACATCCAGCGCCAACAGGAAAAACAACAACATACCCTGAAACACCTGAATGGCGGCGGCGGGCAGTCCAAGCTGCGATTGCGCGATGTCACCGCCGATATAGGTCAGCGCAATCAGGGCTCCGGCCAGCAGGATACCAATGGGATGCAAGCGGCCCAGAAATGCCACGATGATCGCGGTGAACCCATAGCCCACGTTAAAGTCGATTGTGATCTGGCCCGCTGGTCCCGCGACCTCGAACATGCCGGCCAGCCCCGCCAGCATCCCCGATGCCCCCAGACAGAACAGCACCAGCCGCGCGGGGTTCACACCGCCGAACCGCGCGGCACGCGGAGCCTCGCCCGTGACCCGAATGGCAAAACCCAACCGGTGCCGCGTCAGCAGCACATAGGCAAAGATCACCGCGATCAGCGCGGCCACCACGCCCCAGTGCATCCCCGATCCGGCAATGATCTCGGCGTTATGGGCGGACGCATATTGTTGCAGGTTCCGCGAGCCGGGAAAGCCGTAGCCTTCGGGGTTCTTGAGCAGCCCAAGCGACATCGAGGACAGGAACTGCTCGGCCACATAGACCAGCATCAGGCTGACCAGAATTTCATTGGTGCCGAATTTCACTTTCAACAGGCCGGGTATCATTGCCCACAGGAACCCGCCCAGACCGCCACAAATGACCATCAGTGGGAAAATCCACCACGCGTCCAGCGGATAGAACGCCAGCGCCACGGCGGCACCGCAGATAGCACCGATGATGTATTGCCCTTCTGCCCCGATGTTCCAGATGCCCGCGCGAAACCCCAGCGCCAGACCCATGGCGATCAGCACCAGCGGCGCACCTTTGACCAGCAGTTGCGGGCGGTAATAGAACGCGAATTCGCCAAACAGCGGCTGCCAGAAAATCGTCAGGATTGACTGCACCGGGTCCTTGCCCAGCACGGCGAACAGCAGCCCGCCAAACACCATCGTCGCCAGCACCGCCAGCAGCGGTGTGGCCAGCGCCATCTGTCGGCTGGGTTGTGGCCGTTTCTCAAGCCGGATCATTGGCTGCCCCCAATTTCATCTTGCAAGACAAACTCTCCCCGAAGGGCCGGCTTGCCACATTTCCAAAGCTCACACATGGGCCACCTCCATCCCATGCGCGCCGCCCATCATCTGACCGATCTCGGCCACCGTCAGCCCTGCTGCGGGGCGCACCGCACTCAGCCGCCCTTCGTTCAGGGCCGCAAAGTTGTCCGAGATTTCCATCAGCTCGTCCAGATCCTGCGAAATCACGATGACCGCCGCCCCGTGTTCGGCCAGATCCAGCAGCGCCTGCCGGATTGCTGCCGCCGCCGAGGCATCAACCCCCCATGTCGGCTGGTTCACCACCAGCACTTCGGGGCGTTGCAATATCTCGCGCCCGATCACGAACTTCTGCAGGTTGCCCCCCGACAGCGACCGCGCCGCATTGCCCGGTCCCGGCGTGCGCACGTCGAAATCGGCGATGATCTGGTTGGCAAAGCTGCGCGCTGCCCCCCAGTTCAGCAGCCCGTTGCGCTCCAGCCCCTGACGCGCGGCACCGGTCAGCATCGCGTTTTCGGTCAGCGACATGTCGGGGGCGGCAGCATGGCCCAGCCGTTCCTCTGGCGCGGTCAGCAACCCCGCCACGCGGCGCGCGTTCGGACCCAAGCGGCCGACGTCGGCGCCCTTGAGGAAAACCGTGGCTGCGGGAACCTGAGCCTCGCCCGACAAGGCCGACAAGAGCTCGTCCTGTCCGTTGCCTGCCACGCCGCCGATGCCCAGAACCTCGCCCGCGCGCACCGAAACAGAAATGTCGCGCAGCGGCATCCCGAAGGCCGACGCGGGCGGCAAGGACAGTCCGCGCAGTTCCAGCAGCACCTCGCCCACCGGACCCGCCGCCTTTTGCGGCGGTTTCAACGCGCTGCCCACCATCATTTCCGCCATCTCGGCGGCCGAGGTGTCACGCGGAATGCAATGGCCCACCACCTTGCCCAGCCGCAGGATCGTGGCGGCGTCGCACAGGCTGCGGATTTCTTCCAGCTTGTGCGAGATATACAGGATCGCCGTGCCTTCGGCGGACAGCTTGCGCAGGGTCTTGAACAGGATCTCGACCTCTTGCGGGGTCAGCACGCTGGTGGGTTCGTCCATGATCAGCAACTTGGGCTCTTGCAGCAGGCAACGGATGATCTCGACCCGCTGCCGCTCGCCCGCTGACAGATCGCCCACCAGACGGTGCGGCGCCAGCGGCAGGCCATAGGTTTCCGACACCGCCTTGATCTGCGCCGCAAGCTGGCGCATCGGCGGGGCGTTCTCCATCCCCAGCGCGATGTTCTCGGCCACACTCAGCGCGTCGAACAGCGAAAAGTGCTGAAACACCATGCCGATCCCTGCCGCCCGTGCAGCGCGCGGGTCCGCAGGAGCATAGCCCGCGCCGTTCAGTGACATCTGCCCCGCGTCCGGTTTCACCAACCCGTAGATCATCTTGACCAGCGTCGATTTCCCCGCGCCGTTTTCGCCCAGCAGTGCGTGGACTTCACCCGGTTGGATGGTCAGGCTGACGTTGTCATTGGCCACCACGCCCGGATAGGCTTTGGTCACGCCGGAAAGGTCCAGAAGGGCAGTCATGCGGTCTCTTTCGTCAGGGCTGGCAAGGGCTTGCGCAACATTAGTAGCTGTGCGGCCACGCCGACGGCAATGGCTTGCGGATGTTTTCCAAGGGCCGGATCGCCAATCGGGCAGGTGATGTGCTCAATTCGGGCAGGTGAATGTCCCAGCGCCGCCAGACGGCTGCGAAACCGTGCCCATTTGGTGGCCGACCCGATCAGGCCCGCAAAGGCAAAGTTGCGGTTCAGCAGGTGGTGGCACAGCTCCAGATCATAGTCGTGCTCGGGCGTCATGATGTAATGCGCCGCGCTGTCATCGGCAGTGGCCAGCACCTCGGTGGGCGCGGCATCGGTGCGGGCAATCGCATCGGGCAGTTGCGCCAGTTCCCCGGCACGCACATCGCTGACCAGCACATCATATTGCGGCAAGGGGTTCAGCACGCCCGCCAGCGCCCGTCCGACATGCCCCGCGCCGTAAATCACCACCTGCTGGCGCTCTTGCCACAGGGATTCCGCCATCCAGCCGCCCTGATAGATCGCACGCAGCGGCGCGCCGCCGTCAGCGGCCTGCGCACAGGCGCGTTGCATCGGTGCAGGCATGTCCTCGGCGCCATTGACGCGCCGTGCCCAGACGCCTGCATAATCGGTCCCGATGGCCTGAAAGCGCGCCGCGTCAAACCATTCCAGCACAATCACCACAGCCCCGCCGCAGCATTGGTTCAGTGTCGGCCCCAGTGCCAGCTTTTCAACCCGCGCGGGCGGGGCGTCCTGTTCCAGCATTGCGCGTGCACGGCGGATCGCTTCCAACTCCAGCCGCCCGCCGCCGATGGTGCCGGATATTCCCTCCGCCCAGACCAGCATTGACGTGCCCGGTGTCCGCGGAGCCGAGCCGCGCACCTCGGCCAGCACGATCCGCACGACGCGGCCTTGCGCCTCGATCGCCGTGCCCAGAGCATCCAGGTCCATCATGCGCCGCGCGCCCGATGAATGGCCGCCAGAACCTGTTCGGCCGTGGCGGGCGCGTGCAGGTCGGGATAGGCGTCGCCACAAGAGGCCACCGCATCCGACAGGGCCATCAGCGTCGCAATGCCCAGCATCAACGGCGGCTCGCCTACAGCCTTGGATTTATAGATCGTATCGGCGCGGTTCTCGCCATCCCAAAGTGCGACATTGAACACCTCGGGCCGGTCGCCGCAGGCCGGGATCTTGTAGGTCGACGGCGCATGGGTGCGCAGCGCGCCCTTGTCGTTCCAGACGAGTTCCTCGGTCGTCAGCCAGCCTGCGCCCTGAATGAACCCGCCTTCGACCTGTCCGATGTCCAGCGCGGGGTTCAGCGAAGCACCGGCATCATGCAGAATATCGGCCCGCAGCATCCGGTTCTCGCCGGTCAGGGTGTCCACCGCCACCTCGACCGCCGCAACGCCGTAAGCAAAATAAAAGAACGGGCGGCCATGTCCCTTGATCCGGTCCCACGAAATCTCGGGCGTTTTGTAAAAGCCCGTCGACGACAGGCTGATCCGCGCCTGATGGGCAAGGGCCGCCACCTCGGCAAAGCTGTAGTCGGCGCCGCCCGCCGTCACCCGTCCGTTCTTGAACACCACATCGGCGGGCCTGCATTGATGCAACTGCGCCAGATGCAGCTCGATCCGTTCCCTTATGGTGTCGCAGGCATTGCGCACCGCCATCCCGTTCAGGTCTGACCCCGACGACGCCGCCGTGGCGGATGTGTTGGGCACCTTGGCCGTGTCCGTCGCCGTGATCCGCACGGCCTCCATCGGCACCCCGAACCGGCTGGCCGCCACCTGCGCCACCTTCTGGAACAGCCCTTGCCCCATCTCGGTGCCACCATGGTTCAGATGGATCGACCCGTCGGCATAGACATGCACCAGCGCCCCCGCCTGATTAAGGTGCGTCAGCGTGAACGAAATCCCGAACTTCACCGGCGTCAGCGCCAGCCCCTTGCGGATCACACCGCCGCGCGCGTTCCACGCATCCACGGCCGCCCGCCGCGCCGCATAGTCCGCAGTCTCTTCCAGTCGCGCCAACATCTCGTGGCCAATGAAATCGTCCACCTCTTGCCCATAGGGGGTGGTCTGTATCTTTTGGCCGGAAATATCCCCGCCGGAGGCATAAAAGTTTGCCCGCCGCACCGCCGTCGGATCGGCGCGCAAGGCATGGGCCACGTGATCGACGATCCGCTCCATCCCCAGCATCCCCTGCGGCCCGCCAAAGCCGCGAAAGGCGGTGGCGGACTGGTGGTTGGTTTTCCAGCGGTGACTGGTGATGCGCACCGCAGGCAGGTGATAGGCGTTGTCAGCATGCAGCATCGCGCGGTCGGCCACGGGCAGCGACAGGTCCATCGCCCAGCCGCAGCGGGTGTCATGGCGCACGTCCAGCGCCAGAATGCGCCCCGCGTCGTCATAGGCCACGTCATAGGTGATGCGGAAATCGTGGCGCTTGCCGGTGATGATCATGTCATCATCACGGTCATAGCGCATCTTGCAGGGTCGTCCCGTCGCGCGGGCGGCAATGGCACAGGCCACGGCCAGCGCGTTGCCCTGGCTTTCCTTACCCCCAAACCCGCCGCCCATGCGCCGGGTTTCGACCCGCACGGCATGCATATGCAGGCCAATGGCTTCGGCCACTTTGTGCTGGATTTCCGACGGGTGTTGGGTGGACGAATGCACATGCATGTCGCCGTTGTCACCGGGCAGGGCGAGGGCAGCTTGCCCTTCGAGGTAAAAGTGTTCCTGCCCGCCGATCTCCATCACGCCAGACAGACGGTGCGGGGCATCGGCAAAGCCTGCGTCGAGATCGCCGCGCGCATAGATGCGGGGGCCGTCCTCAAAGCGGCTGTCGGCGGCTTCGGCCTGTTCAATCGTCAGGATCGGCTTGGTTTCAGTGATCGTCGCGCGGCCCAGACGGGCGGCACGACGTGCAGCACCGTGGCTGGTGGCGATGACCAGAAACAGCGGTTGCCCGAGGTAATGCACAGCGTCCGTCGCCAGCAGCGGCTCATCATGATTCGAGGGCGACACGTCATTGGCAAAAGGCAGATCGGCGGCGGTCATCACCGCGACAACGCCGGGGGCTGTGCGCACTGCATCAAGGTCCAGCGCAGTCAGCGTTCCGGCAGCGGCAGGGCTGGTGCCAAAGGCCAGGTGCAGCGTATCCCGAGGCGTGGGGATGTCATCGACATAGTGGGCGGCCCCCGTCACATGCAGGCGGGCGGCGTCGTGGGGCAGGGGTTGGGCGACACTCATGCGCGGACCTCCAGCACCGAGGTGGGTGCGCCCAGATCCTCAGACCACGCCCGCAACAGCATGTTCTGCGCGGCTTCCATCCGGTAGGCGGCACTGGCGCGCATGTCGGACAGGGGGGTGAAGTCTTGCGTCAGTGCGGCCATCGCGGCGCGGACAGTGTCGTGGCTCCAAGGCTGGCCGGTCAGGGCCGCTTCGGCTCTGGCGGCGCGTTTGGGTGTTGCGGCCATGCCGCCAAAGGCAAGACGGGCTGTCTTGACCGTGCCTTCCGCAACTTCAATCCAGAAGCACCCGCAGACCGCCGAAATGTCCTGATCAAAGCGTTTCGACAGCTTGTAGCAGCGCAGGTGGTCTGCACCCCGTGGCAGGGTGATATGGGTCAGGAATTCGCCCTTTTGCCGGTCCTGTTTGCCATAGTCGATGAAGAAATCCGCGATGGGCAGGCTGCGGGTGTCAGACCCGCATCGCAGGTGCAGGGTCGCATCCAGCGCGATCAACGCGGGCGGGCCGTCGCCAATGGGCGAGCCGTTGGCGACATTGCCGCCGATGGTCGCGGCATTGCGCACCTGCGCGGATCCATAGCGGCGGATCAGCTCGGCAAAGGTCGGGTGGTGTTCGGCCATAACGGGGTGCAGGTCCGATAGTGTGGTCATCGCCCCGATGGTGATCACGTCGTCGCTGACCGTCACACCGCGCAGTCCGTCGACATGGGTCAGGAACGCAGTTTGCCCCAGATCACGCATTTGCTTGGTCACCCACAGGCCCACATCCGTGGCACCCGCGATCAGCGTGGTGTCGGGGTGCGCGGCGTACCAGTCGGCGAAGGCGTCGAGGGTTGTGGGGTGGCTTGGGGGCTCTGCCCCCGCCTGCGGCTCCCCCGGGATATTTTTGGCCAAAAGAAGTGGGGTGTCACGCATGTGGGCGGGGACGGGCGCGTTTTGCGCCGCTTGGGCTGCCCGGACGATCGGGGCGTAGCCGGTGCAGCGGCACAGGTTGCCCGCCAGCGCGGTGTCATGGTCGGTGCGGCCGTTCAGGTGGTTGGCCGCCATCGTGGTGATAAATCCGGGCGTGCAGAATCCGCATTGCGACCCGTGGTGGTCGATCATGGCCTGTTGCACCGGGTGCAGGGTGCCATCGGGGGCGCTGATACCTTCGACGGTGCGGATGGCCTTGCCGTGCAGTTGTGGCAGGAACAGGATGCAGGCGTTCAGCGGGCGGGCGCTGTCGGCATCGGTGACGATCACCGAACAGGCGCCGCAATCGCCTTCGTTGCAGCCTTCCTTGGTGCCGGTCAGGCCGCGCGTTTCGCGCAGCCAGTCGAGAAGTGTCGTCGTGGGGGAGACATCTGTCGCCGTGACGTCCTCTCCGTTCAGACGAAAAGACACGTTCATGTGGTTCTGACCTGCCACCCTACCAATGCCCGACAAGGCGCGGCGTCGATGTGGCGTAGACGGCGCGCGGGCGTGTTGGCGTTCAGCCTAGGCGGGCAAGGTGTTGCATTGCAAGAGATTTGGCGATGTACCCAAGGGCAGCCACCGGAAAGTGGCGCGAAAGGCGTCAATGCGCTGGCAGGGGATGCGGCGCGGCGTTAGGATTGGGCCATGCCCCATGATCCCCGATTCATTCACCTGCGCACCCATTCCGAGTATTCCCTGCTGGAAGGCGCGCTGCGGCTGAAAAAGCTGCCTGACCTGTGCAAAAAGCACGACATGCCCGCGCTGGCGCTGACCGACACCAACAACATGTTCGCGGCGCTGGAATATTCCGTGACCCTGTCGGGCGCGGGCATCCAGCCGATCATCGGCTGTCAGGTGGATGTGACTTGGATCGAGACTCGCCCCGGCGACCGTCCGCGCCTGCCTGCGGGACTGGTGCTGCTGGCGCAGAACGAGACGGGTTACGAAAACCTGATGAAGCTGAACTCCTGCCTGTACCTCAAGGGCGACGGGCAACTGCCGCAGGTGACGCTGGACGAGCTTGAGGCATTGTCAGGGGGGCTGATCTGTCTGACAGGCGGGCCCGAGGGCCCCGTGGGCCAGCTCTTGCGCGCGGGCCAGACCCCTGCGGCACAGGCAATGATGGACCGGCTGGCCGCGGCCTTTCCGCAGCGGCTCTATGTTGAACTGCAGCGCCATCCCGGACCGGATGGCCAGCCCGACGCCGAGAAACTGACCGAGCGGCCCTTTGTCGAGATGGCCTATGCGATGGAGTTGCCGTTGGTCGCCACCAACGACGTTTATTTCCCCGCCGCCGATATGTACGAGGCGCACGACGCGCTGATCTGTATCGCCGAGGGCGCCTATGTCGACCAGCAGCAGGACCGCCGCCGCCTGACCAACCAGCACTATTTCAAATCGCAATCCGAGATGGTGACGCTGTTTGCCGACCTGCCCGAGGCGGTCCAGAACACCGTGGAAATCGCCAAACGCTGCGCCTTCATGGCCTATCGCCGCGATCCGATCCTGCCGAAGTTCGCCGACGACGAGGTGGTCGAACTGCGCCGTCAGGCCAACGAGGGCCTGCAAGCGCGTCTGGCGGTGATCCCGCACGCGGCCTCGGTCGAAGACTACCAGAAACGGCTGGATTTCGAGCTGGACATCATCGAGGGCATGGGGTTCCCCGGCTATTTCCTGATCGTTGCCGATTTCATCAAATGGGCCAAGGACGAGAATATCCCCGTAGGCCCGGGCCGTGGGTCTGGGGCGGGCAGCCTTGTGGCCTATGCGCTGACGATTACCGACCTTGATCCGCTGCGCTATGCGCTGCTGTTCGAGCGGTTCCTGAACCCCGAACGGGTCAGCATGCCCGACTTTGACATCGACTTTTGCATGGACCGCCGCGAAGAGGTGATCCGCTATGTGCAAAGGAAATACGGCCGCGACAAGGTGGGGCAGATCATCACCTTCGGTGCGCTGTTGTCCAAGGCGGCGGTGCGCGACATCGGGCGGGTGCTGCAGATGCCCTACGGGCAGGTAGACCGTCTGTCGAAACTGATCCCGGTCGAGGGGGTCAAACCCGTCAGCATCGCCAAGGCGCTGATTGACGAGCCGCGCCTGCGCGACGAGGCGCGCAACGAAGAGGTGGTCAAACGGCTGCTGGATTACGGCCAGCAGGTCGAGGGGCTGTTGCGCAACGCATCGACCCACGCTGCCGGTGTGGTCATTGGCGACCGTCCGCTGGACGCGCTGGTGCCGCTCTATCAGGACCCGCGGTCCGACATGCCCGCAACGCAGTTCAACATGAAGTGGGTGGAACAGGCCGGTCTGGTCAAGTTCGACTTTCTGGGCCTGAAAACCCTGACCGTGATCCAGAACGCCGTGGACCAGATCCGTGGCGCCGGGCGCGACCTGCACACATCGGCCGACGGCACGCAGCTATATGAACCCGCGCCGGGGACCGAGAACGACATCAACGCCATCCCGCTGGACGACGAAGCCTCTTACAAGCTCTACGCCGCTGCCAAGACCGTTGCCGTGTTCCAGGTGGAATCCAGCGGCATGATGGACGCGCTGAAACGGATGAAGCCGACCTGTATCGAGGACATCGTGGCCCTTGTGGCGCTCTACCGTCCCGGCCCAATGGAAAACATCCCGACCTATTGCGAGGTCAAGAACGGCCAGCGCGAACGCGAGAACCTGCACCCGACCATCGACCACATTCTGGACGAGACCCAGGGCATCATCGTTTACCAGGAACAGGTGATGCAGATCGCGCAGGAAATGGCGGGCTACAGCCTTGGCGGTGCTGACCTGTTGCGCCGTGCGATGGGTAAGAAGATTCAGGAAGCGATGGACGCCGAGCGGCCCAAGTTCCTGGAAGGGTCCAAGGCCAACGGCGTCGACAAGGACAAGGCGATGGAGGTCTGGAACCTTCTCGACAAATTCGCCAACTACGGTTTCAACAAATCCCACGCCGCGGCCTATGCGGTGGTCAGCTATCAGACCGCATGGCTCAAGGCGAACCACCCGGTCGAGTTCATGGCCGGTGTGATGAACTGCGATATCCACCTGACCGACAAACTCGCGATCTACTTCGAGGAAGTCCGCAAGGCGATGGGCCTGCCGTGGGTGCCGCCTTGCGTGAACCGCTCTGATGCGACGTTCAAAGTGGTCGACGGCGCGCTGGTCTATGCGCTGGGCGCGCTGAAAAACGTGGGCGTCGAGGCGATGAAGCTGGTGACCGAAGGGCGCAAGGTGGACGGCGTGGACAAGCCCTTTGCCACGCTCTTTGATCTGGCACGCCGCGTAGATCTGAAACGGGTGGGCAAGCGTCCGCTGGAAATGCTGGCGCGGTCGGGGGCGTTCGACCAGCTCGACAGCAACCGCCGTCGGGTGTTCGATGCGCTGGACGCACTGGTGCAATATTCCGCCGCGATCCACGATCAGAAGAATTCCAATCAGGTGTCGCTGTTCGGCGAGGCGGGCGACGACCTGCCCGAACCGCGGATGATGCCGGGGGACGACTACATGCCCGCCGAACGGCTGAGCGAAGAGTTCAAGGCCGTGGGCTTTTACCTGTCGGGTCACCCGCTGGACGATTACGCCGGTGCGCTGAAACGCAAGGGCGTTCAGACGCTGGACGAGGTCATCGCCGATGTGGAACGGCGCGGGGCAAAGAACGCCAAACTGGCGGGCGTGGTCGCGGGCTGTCAGATCCGCAAATCGGCCAAGGGCAACCGCTTTGCTTTTGCGCAGCTGTCGGACACCACGGGCGCCTACGAGGTGACGCTGTTTTCCGAAGCGCTGGAAAAATCGCAGGATTTTCTGGTGACCGGCGCCAAGGTGATCATCACCGCCGAGGCGACGATGGAAAGCGATCAGTTGAAGCTGCTGGCGCGGTCCGTGGCCCCGATTGATGCGGTGGTGGCGGACGTGGGCGGCATGGGGCTGCGCGTGTTCATCAACGACGCAGGCGCGGTCGGCTCGATTGCCACGGTGCTGGAAGGGGCCGCCAAAGGCCAGCGCGCCATCGGGCGCGGGCCGGTGCAACTGTGCCTGATGGGCGCGGGGCTGAACGGCGAGGTTGACGTGGAACTGGGCGATGATTTCCCGGTGAACCCGCAAATCAAGGGCGCGATCAAAAGCCTGGGCGGTGTGGTCTCGGTCGAGGAAATCTAGGGTCAGGACCCATTAATCCTGCACCGTCAGTTCGACAGATTTTTCCGCTGACAAGCAGCATATGGGCAGAAATAGTGGTTCTATTTCAAACAGATGCGCCGCAGGCATCGGGAAAATCCGTCGAACCCGCAGGGCGGCGATTTCACTTCATTTCAGCGGCTTGGGCCGCTTGCAAATAGAACCACTATTAGCTGCACGACCCAAGCCACTGAAATCTCGTGAAATTGCCGCTGACGGCGCAGGATTAATGGGTCCTGACCCTAGCCCCGCAATTGCCGGATTCCGGCGAATTGGTGGACAGCAGCGCAACCCTTGCGTTAACACTTGCGCACGCAGATGCAGGAGGTGCGGCGTGCGCAAGGCTTTGACAGGATTGGCGATAACGCTTGCTTTGGCAGGCTGCGGTGATCCGCTGGACAAGGTCGAACACATTGGCGACGTGGAACTGGCCGACGATCAGGCCACCGCTGCCGCCTTGCCCTCGCCCGAAGAACTGGCCCGTGAGGGTGGCATTTTCGCGGGACTGTTCAAGGCGAAAGACACCGCTGCGCCGGAAGAGGTCCCTGCTGAAAACATGAGTGCCGAAGATGGTTCCGGCGATGAGCCGCCAATCGCTGAAACCGAAGCCCAGGCCGCCGAGGCCGAAACAACGCAAGCAGCGCCAGCGGTCGAGCCGGAAAAACGCCGTGGGGTGTTTGGCCTGTTCCGCGCAGGGTCCGCGACGCAAGACAGCACTGATCAGGCTCAGGTGCAAACCGCATCGCTGTCAGCGGAGGTTCCCGAGGCTGCCCCGCAAGCACGGGTCTCGCCGGAAAAGCGCCACGGACTGTTCGGCGGGGGGCGGGCGTCCGGGCCGGACCAGATGGATGTGCCGCTGGGCGCGGTTCTGCCATATGGCGCCATCGCACGGGTGTGTGATGCGAACCCCAAACAGCTGGGCACTAGGATCGACAAGGCTCCTGCGCGGGGCAACGGTTTCACGCTCTATGACAGCGACCCGCAAAGCACCGCGGCACGCACGTTCTATGTCACCGGATTTTCCGACGGCTGCCCGCGCCAGTTCACTGCCGCACTGGCCATGTTCGGCGCGCCGTCGATGCACGAGCAGTTGCGCTATGGGCAAGCTTCGGATGAATACCCTTACAGTGACACGGACAAGGCCTATGAAAAGGTCAAATCGCAAGTGTGCCGCGTCGGCAAACGCAAACCCTGCGGCAGCGCCATCAGCCGGCTTGAGCGGGACACGGTGTTTATCAGCACCTACGAACACTTCGGCAACAACGCCCGCTGGTCTGACATTCTGCTGCACGATGGTCAGGTGATGGCGGCGGCGATCAAAACGCCCTGAGCGGCTTGGCGCCAGCCGACACTCCGGGCGGATTTTTTAAAAACCAGAGAAGCCATAAAGCGGTGCTTGTACGCGCGACCTTTGCTTCATCTTGCCCGATAAACTCTCCCCGAAGGGTCGGGCCGCCACTGGGCCGAAGCCGTCAGTAATGCGGCGGGCGTTCGTCGCCGATGACGGTGCCGCCAGTGGTCTGGGATTCGCGTTCGCCCTCGCGCTGCATCAGCATGTGAACGCGGCGGGTCAGGGTGGCGATCTCGCCTTCCTGGCGGGCGACAACATCCGACAGATCGTCGACGGTGCGGATCAGGTGGGCGATCTGTTCTTCGAGCTGTTCCATGCGGGATCTCCTTTGGTGCCCATGTGGGCCATCCTGCCACTGCTTGCAATGGGGCGCGAGGTGCTTGCTCCCATCTGGCCCATATCGTAAGCCCATGCGCGAACGCTGACCCGATCGGAGCCTGTCATGGCAAAGCCCAAAAAGACCCCACGCCCCAAGGCGGAGACGCCCAAAGGCTTTCGCGACTATTTCGGAGCCGAGGTGACCACCCGGACCGAGATGCTTCAGGCGATTGCCGGGGTCTATCATCGCTATGGCTTTGACGCGCTGGAAACCAGCGCGGTCGAGACGGTCGAGGCGCTGGGCAAGTTCCTGCCCGACGTGGACCGCCCCAACGCGGGCGTCTTCGGCTGGCAAGAGGATGGCGAGGGCGACAAGCCCGGCGACTGGCTGGCGCTGCGCTATGACATGACCGCGCCGCTGGCACGGGTCTATGCTCAGCACCGCAACGATTTGCCCAGCCCCTATCGCCGCTATGCAATGGGCCCTGTCTGGCGCAATGAAAAGCCGGGGCCGGGCCGGTTCCGCCAGTTCTACCAATGCGACGCCGACACCGTCGGCAGCGCCAGCATGGGCGCGGATGCCGAGATTTGCGCGATGCTGGCCGACACGCTGGAACAGGTCGGCATCCCGCGCGGCGACTACATCATTCGCGTCAACAACCGCAAAGTGTTGAACGGCGTGATGGAGGTCGCGGGCGTTCTGGACCCCGCCAACCCCGAGGCGATGGAACACGAACGCGGCATCGTCCTGCGCGCCATCGACAAGCTGGACCGTCTGGGCGTGGACGGCGTGCGCGCGCTGCTGGGGGCAGGGCGAAAGGACGACAGCGGTGATTTCACCGATGGCGCGGGTCTGAGCGATGCGCAGGCCGACGTGGTCATGGGGTTCATGGAGGCCAAGCGCGACAGCGGTGCGGCCACAGTGGCGCGGTTGCGTGAACTCGTCGCGGGATCGCAAACCGGCGAGGCCGGCGTGGACGAGCTGGAAGAGATCGCGGCGCTGCTGGCGGCGGGCGGCTATGGTCCCGACCGGATCGAGATTGACCCTTCGGTCGTGCGTGGCCTTGGCTACTACACCGGCCCCGTCTACGAGGCCGAGCTGACCTTCGAGATTTTCGACGAGAAGGGCCGCAAGCGGCAGTTCGGGTCGGTCGCGGGCGGCGGGCGCTATGACGATCTGGTCAAACGCTTCACCGGACAGGAAGTGCCCGCGACAGGCGTGTCGATTGGCGTCGATCGTCTGCTGGCTGCGCTGACCGCCAGGGGACGGATGGAACGCGACGTGCAGGGGCCCGTGGTCGTCACCGTGATGGACCGCGCGCGCATGGCCGATTATCAAGCGATGGTGGCCGAGCTGCGGCAGGCCGGTATTCGCGCCGAGGTCTACCTGGGCAACCCCAAGAACTTTGGCAACCAGTTGAAATACGCCGACAAACGCGGCAGCCCTGTGGCCATCATCGAAGGTGGCGACGAAAAAGAGCGTGGCGTGGTGCAGATCAAGGACCTGATCCTTGGCGCGAAAATTGCCGAAACAGCCACCCACGAGGAATGGAAGGACCGGCCCAGCCAGTTCGAAGTGCCCCGTGACCAGATGCTGGCCAAGGTGCGCGAAATCCTTGAAGGACAAGAACCATGATCACCCGCGAAGGCCGTGCCAAGGCGGTTGCCCTGCGGGACCGGTTCGAGGCCGCAGGCGCACAAGTGGTCGAGCCGCCAATGCTGCAAAGCGCCGAGTTGCTGCTGGACCTCTATGGCGAAGACATCCGCGCGCGGGCCTATGTCACCAGCGACGCATTGCGCGGCGAACAGATGCTGCGCCCCGATTTTACGGTGCCGGTGGTGCAGATGCACATGGCGCACGGGGCAGACCCCGCGCGCTACACCTACGCGGGCGAGGTGTTTCGCCGGCAAGAGGACGACCCGGACCGCGCCAACGAATTCCTGCAAGTGGGGTTTGAGGTGTTCGACCGCGCAGATCCGGCGGCGGCCGATGCAGAAGTGTTTGCGCTGATGGCCGAAGCCGTGGCGGGGCTGAACCTGCGCGCAGCCACCGGTGATATCGGTATTCTGACCGCGGCGGTCAACGGCCTGCGCACCACCGAGGCACGGCGCGCCGCCCTGCTGCGCCACATCTGGCGGCCGCGCCGGTTCCGCGCGCTCTTGGACCGGTTCGCAGGGCGCACGCCCGTGCCCGCCAGCCGCAAGGCGCTGCTGGCCAACCCGCAGCCGCGTCTGGGATCGGCGCCGCTGATCGGTCTGCGCACCGATGATGAGATCGAGGCGCGCATCAGCGCGCTGCACGCTGATGCTGCCGCCAAGCCGATCAGTGACGGCGAGATGGACCTGTTGGATACGCTGCTGAACGTGCGTGAAACCGTGCCCTTTGCGCTGTCGCACCTGCGCGATCTGACCGTGGACATGCCGTCGATTTCAGACGCTGTCGAAGGGCTGGCCGCGCGCTCCGACGCGTTGGTGGCGCGGGGCGTGGACGTGGACACGCTGGATTTCGAGGCCAGCTATGGTCGCACGTCGATGGAATATTATGACGGTTTTGTCTTTGGCTTTTACGCCGCGGGCCGGGCCGATCTGCCTGCCGTTGTCAGCGGGGGGCGTTATGATGCCTTGACCCGCAGGCTGGGTGGCGGCGCGGAAATTCCGGCGGTGGGGGCCGTGCTACGCCCCGGGCTGATGGCCGAACTGGAGGCAGGCGCATGATCAAACTGGGTGTGCCGTCCAAAGGGCGGCTGATGGAAAAGACTTTTGACTGGTTTGCGGCCCACAACATCCGGCTGAGCCGCACAGGGTCTGACCGCGAGTATGCCGGCGCCGTGACGGGGATCGACGGCGTGTCGCTGGTGCTGCTGAGCGCGGGCGAGATCCCGCGCGAACTGGCAGCGGGGCGCATCCATCTGGGCGTGACCGGCACCGATCTGGTGCAGGACAAGCTGCCGCTGTGGGAACAGCAGGTCGAGCCGCTGGAAGAAATGGGCTTTGGCGAAGCGGACCTGATCGTGGCGGTGCCGCAGGCCTGGGTCGACGTGGACACGCTGGACGATCTGGATGCGGCGGCGTCGGCTTTTCGGGCCACCCATGGCCACCGGCTGCGGATTGCCACAAAGTATCACCGTCTGGTGCGCGAATTCCTGCGAGATGCGGGCGTGGCCGATTATGCCATCGTCGACAGCCAGGGTGCCACCGAAGGCACCGTTGCCAACGAGACCGCCGAGGCGATTGCCGACATCACCTCCAGCGGCGAGACGCTGCGGGCGAACCACCTGAAGGTCCTGTCCGACGGGCTGATCCTGAGGTCGCAGGCGACGCTGTGGCGGTCGCGGGTGGCCGATGTGGCGGATGAGGACCGTGCGGCAATGGCCGAGATGTTGGCGCGCCTGGGCTGAAGCTTGCGCGCTTTGCCGGGGGCAGGAGCCTCCGGCGGGGATATTTTTCGCCAAAAGAAAGCCGGTTACAGCACGCCGATTTCAGCAAGGGCGCGATTCAGCTCGACAGGCAGAGGCTCTTCCGACTCGCGGCCCTTGGGCAGGTCGGGCGGTGCGTCGGCGGGCGTCAGGTAACGCCAGCCCTGAAAGGGGCGGCGCAGGCTGGTCTGGGTGCGGATCAGTTCGGGGTCCAGCACGATGGCGCAGCGGCGGATGCCGTCGCCGCCCATGACCTCGTCCAGACGCAGGATGCGTTGGCGGGCTTGAATGACGCCCTTGATCACCCAATAGATCGATCCGCCGTTCAGGATTTCGTCGACGCGTTTGGGAAACATGCGGGTCACGTGGCGGGGCAAACCATCCGAGGTTTGCGCCCGTTTTCCGACCTGCCAGTTGGCCAGATCGTCAACGTTTTCGGTGCCGACGCTGAGCTTGATCAGGTTTACACACGGTTTGTTCACAGGTTTACCCACAGAATCATCTCTCCCACACTCTATGATGTGGCGCTTGTCGCGCGGACTTCAATGGGTAGTGGTTTGCTGGCAGATCAATGGTTGTGATTTGAGGACGGTTGCGTCATCTTGGTCATCTTTCCACCAGCCAGAGAATCGACGCCATGACACGCTTTGCTGCCCCGATCGCAGAACAAATTTGGGATATGAAATACCGGTTCAAGGCAGCCGATGGCACGCCCAAGGACGTGACAGTTGAAGACACCTGGCGCCGCATCGCCCGTGATCTTGCGCAGGTCGAGGCGGATCCGGCCACTTGGGAAGAGAATTTCTATGGCGCGCTGGAGGATTTCCAGTACCTGCCCGCCGGCCGCATCACCGCAGGGGCTGGCACCGCGCGCAAGGTCACCTTGTTCAACTGCTTTGTCATGGGCACGGTCCCCGACAGCATGGGCGGCATTTTCGATATGCTGAAAGAGGCCGCGCTGACCATGCAGCAGGGCGGCGGCATCGGCTATGATTTCAGCACCATCCGCCCCAAGGGCGCGGATGTGCACGGCGTGGCCGCAGATGCGTCCGGCCCGCTGTCGTTCATGGACGTCTGGGACGCTATGTGCCGCACCATCATGTCCGCAGGCAGCCGCCGCGGCGCGATGATGGCCACCATGCGCTGCGACCACCCCGATATCGGCGATTTCATCACAGCCAAATCCGATGCCGCCCGTCTGCGCATGTTCAACGTCAGCGTCCTGATCACCGACGCGTTCATGGAGGCCGTGAAGGCCGATGCGTCCTGGGATCTGGTGTTCGATGGCAAGGTCTACAAGACCGTGCAGGCGCTGGACCTGTGGAACCAGATCATGCAGGCGACCTATGACTATGCCGAGCCGGGCGTGATCTTTATCGACCGGATCAACGCCGCCAACAACCTGAGCTATTGCGAAACCATTGCCGCCACCAACCCGTGCGGCGAACAGCCCCTGCCGCCCTATGGCGCCTGCCTGTTGGGCTCGATCAACATGGCACGGCTGGTGGCCGATCCGTTCGGCGCAAACGCCGGTCTGGACGAAGACAAGATGACCCGTCTGGTCGCCACCGCCATCCGCATGATGGACAACGTGGTGGACACGTCGAAGTTTCCGCTGCCCGAACAGGAACGCGAGGCGCAGCAAAAGCGCCGCATCGGTCTGGGTGTCACCGGTCTGGCCGACGCGCTGCTGATGGTCGGCCTGCGCTATGGCTCGGACCAGGCTGCGGCCCAGACCGAAGCCTGGCTGAAGGCGATTGCCCGCGCCTCCTATCTGGCCTCGGTCGACCTGGCCAAGGAAAAGGGCGCCTTCCCGCTGTTCGACGCTGACGCCTATCTGTCATCCGGCAACATGATGAACATGGACGACGACGTGCGCGACGCGATCCGCACCCACGGCATCCGCAACGCCCTGCTGACCTCGATTGCGCCCACCGGCACCATCTCGCTGTACGCGGGCAACGTCAGCTCGGGGATCGAGCCGGTCTTTGCCTATGCCTACACCCGCAAGGTGCTGCAAAAGGACGGATCGCGCACCGAGGAAGAGGTGGTCGACTATGCCGTCCAGATGTGGCGCGACCTGAAAGGCGATGCCGAACTGCCCGACTATTTCGTGAACGCCCAGACGCTGGCCCCTGCGGATCACGTCAAGATGCAGGCCGCCGCGCAGAAATGGATCGACAGCTCGATTTCCAAAACCATCAACTGCCCCGCCGACATCAGCTTTGACGCGTTCAAGGATGTGTATATGCAGGCCTGGGACACCGGCTGCAAAGGCTGCACAACCTACCGCCCCAACGACGTGACCGGCAGCGTGCTGAGCGTGTCGGAAGACAAGCAAGCCGCCCCCGAGGTCATCGCCAATTCCGACGCCGAGCCGATGCAACCGCACGGCGACGTGATCTATATGGCCGACCCGCTGGACCGCCCCGAAACGCTGGAGGGCAATACCTACAAGGTCAAATGGCCCGACAGCGAGCACGCGATCTACATCACCATCAACGACGTGGTGATCGGCGGGCGCCGCCGTCCCTTCGAAGTGTTCATCAACTCGAAGAACATGGAGCATTTCGCCTGGACCGTGGCGCTGACGCGGATGATTTCGGCCGTGTTCCGGCGCGGGGGCGATGTGTCCTTTGTGGTCGAAGAGTTGAAAGCCGTCTTCGATCCGCGTGGCGGCGCCTGGATGCGCGGCAAATACATCCCGTCGATCCTGGCCGCGATTGGTGGCGTGATCGAACAGCACATGATCGTCACTGGCTTTATTGCGGGCGAAGGGATGGGCTTGAAATCCGACCCGACCGCGAAAGTGGTCGAACTGGAAAACGCAGCTCCACGCGGCAAGGCATGTTCCTCCTGCGGCAGCTACGAGTTGCGCATGGTCGAGGGCTGCATGACCTGCGCGTCCTGTGGATACAGCAAGTGCGGGTGAGGTTTGTCGCGGACGCGTTTGTGTAGCGTGTCACACGGCATGACCTGAACGTCTCAAAAGGTCATTTTGGCTGAGATGGTGAGAAAGCGGCCTCGAAGCAACCCGGGGCCGTTTGCATGTGTGGTGGGGACTGGGGAACGGCGATAGGGCTCGACTTGAGAAGCAGGAGAGCATCGACCCAGCGGGAGGCCGTCATTCGCTGCAGGTGCGAACCGCGGAGTTCACCTCGGAGGAGCGGACATTCTTTTCAGCCAGGAAAGACTTCGTGTGCCACCCGGCTCATCTGACACAGCTGCGGAACTGTCCCGTGCAACCTGGATGGCATCGAGGTTTCCACGATCCGCAATGCCGTCGCTGTCCTCCGCACGGTGACACTCGGCAAGTGGGCCCGCCAATTAACCTTTAAGGCCGTACAAGCGCTTTACCGCTTCGTGATCCGACATCTTTGCCCAGTGCGTGCTGAGCGCATGAACACTGTCGTAACTGGCGCAGGTTTCATGTTGCGTGTGTGGCCAATCGCTGCCCCATACGACGTGGTTGTCGTCCAGCAGAGTCATTAGCTCTTGCGCGTGTGGCTGGACGTCAAACGGCACGCGGTAATGGGCCGCGAACTTGAAAAACAGGGTGCTGCGATCGGACAGTCCGCGGACTGCTTGGATCATCGGATCGTTCTGTGGTTGCGGTTCGGAGGGTAGACCGAAATGATCAATCACCAGATTGATCCCCTGATCCGTCAACGCGAACAGCAATGGTGCAAGGCGCGGGCCTTCCAGGTGAACTTCAAGGTGCAAGCCCCTGTCCCGCAGTTTGCCGAGAAAGCGTTGAACCGGATCTGTGCCCAGGTCGGGCACTGCCGCCCCGCGCACCAGGTTCCAGCGAACACCACGCATCCCGGAGCGGACCAGCCGGTCCAGTTCTGCATCGTCCACGTCAATCGGCACCACGCCGACACCCGCGAAACGGCTGCTGTCCAGCTGGGACAGGGCAGCGCACATTTGCGAATTGTCCGCGCCCAGAAAGCTGACCTGCACGATCACACCGCCGCGCAAACCCTGTGCCGCCTGAAGGGCCAGCCAATCCGCCAGCGGCGCGGGCGACCCGGGAACATAACGCGCGCCGTCAACTGGCGTCACCGTTTCGTAGACATGCGCGTGACAGTCGAACTCTATCATGGGGCCTCCTCGTTAATTCATATATATGACTAGTTGACTAAATGGGTCAATATGCTTTAGGAGTCATATCGGGAGGACGAAATGACCAACAGTTACGCGACAACTGATTCCAGGCTTCCGGCCTATGTCCGCCTGCGGGATACGCTGACGGCACGCATTGGCGCGGGGGACTGGACGCCCGACCAGCCGATTCCGTCCGAGGCACGCCTTGCTGCCGAATTCGACGTGTCCGTCGGCACGGTACGCAAGGCGGTAGATGGCCTTGTCGACGAGGGTTTGCTGGAGCGGCGGCAGGGGTCCGGCACATTTGTGCGCGCACCTTCGTTTAATGCGACGCTGTTCCGGTTCTTCGCGATCCGCGAGTCAGATGGGGCACGTCCTTCGATCCCGTCCAGCAACGTGATCCTGCGCAGCATCGCCAAGGCCCCCAAAGAAGCGGCAGACGCATTGGGCACCGACAGCACGATCAAGATCGTTCGCTTGCGCAGCCTCTCGGACCAGCCGGTTCTGTCCGAAGAAATCTATATTCCCACGTCCAGATTCGCGGGCTTCGAACAACTGCCCGACACGGCCTTTGGTCCGTTGCTGTACCCCGTCTATTTCGAACGGTTCGGGGTCATGGTCAAACGCGCCGTGGACGAGGTGTCCTTTGGGCAAGCGTCCGAGGCCATCGCGAAACAGCTTGGCATCACCATCAATGACCCGCTTGCGGTGATCCGCAGAACGGCCTTCGACGTCGAAGGCAAACCGGTCGAATGGCGCATCGCCAGCGGCAGCGCCACCGGGTTCCGCTATCGCAGCGAAATCAACTGACAGATCAAATCACAGGGAGAGAGACTATGACACTTAAGGCAACTTTCATCGGCTTGACGGCCGCAGCGGCAATGGCGGCCCCCGCCTTTGCGGAATACCCCGACCGCACCATCGAACTGACCATTCCGGCAGGAGCGGGTGGTGGCACCGACACCAGCGCACGCAAGCTGGCGCTGCTGCTCGAAGAAAAGCTGGGCACGTCCATCGCCATTCTGAACGTCGGTGGCGGCGGTGGTTCGGTCGGCGCATCACAGTTCATGCAGGCCAAACCCGACGGCTATTCGTTGTTTGCCACATGGAACAGCCCGTTGACCACCGTACCGCAAGTGCAGGACGTGGCCTATTCGCTCGACAGTTTCACACCGATCGCGTCGACTTCGGAAACCGCCTACACGCTTTGCGTCAAGACCGATTTCCCCGCGACCACCGGTGCCGAATTCCTGGCCGAGCTCGAAGCCAATCCCGGCAAGTACACCTATGGCAATGACGGGATCGGCGGCACCATGCAGCTGGCAGCCGAGCGTATCTTCCAGGCCAAGGGCATCGACGCCGTTGCCATTCCTTTCGGCGGTGCGGGTGAAACCCTGCAGAACTTCCTGGGTGGTCACGTGGACATCTACGGCGGGTCGATCTCGACCGTGCTGCCCTATGTCGAAAGCGGCGAGGCCAAGTGCCCTATCGTGACATCGGCAGCCGACGTTCCGGCACTTGAAGGCGCATCCGGCCTTGAGGCCCTTGGACTGGCCGACAAGGAAACCTTGCTGTGGCGTGCGATCCTCGGTCCGAAAGGCATGGACCCGGCCGTTGTCGAGATGCTGGCGAATGTCATCGACGAGGCCGTCAATGATCCCAGCTATGTCGAATTTCTCGCGACAAAGGGCGAAGTGCCGAATGTCGTGAAGGGCGACGCGCTCGGTGCGCGGCTTCAGTCGGAATATGACGCACTTGCCGAAGTGTCCAAGGCTCTGGGCCTGTAACCAATGGAAAAGCGTCAGGACATCGTGCTTGGGTTGATCTTTGTCGGCATCGGCATTTTTGCGGCCTGGATGGCAACGAGCTACAAGGGGGCAAGCGGAACCTATCCGATGGTGCTTGGCCTTGTCCTGACGCTCCTTGGTGCAACTGTTTCGATCAAGGCGCTGCGGCAACCCACGGACCAGCCGCGTGCCTTGGTCAACGCGCCTGCGAAACTGGTTACCGCTGCGCTGGTTTCCACGATCTACGTGGCGCTGGTGATCCCCTTGGGGTTTTACACCGCGTCTTTTCTTCTGGTGCTGGCCATGCCGCTGGCGCTGGGGTTCCGGCGTCTGGTCTATGCGCTCACTGTCGCGGTGGTGTTCATGTCGCTTATCTATCTCGTTTTCTCGGTCCTGCTTGAGAAACCGTTGCCGCGTGAATTGATCCTTTCCCTGAACGCCGTGGGAGGCTGAGATGGAGTTTTATACCAATGCGCTGTCCCACGTCCTGACCTTCGGCCCGCTGACGGCGATGATCGGGGCCACGCTGTTGGGCGTGTTCATCGGTGCGTTGCCCGGCTTGAACCCGGTCATGGCCATCGCGCTGCTGTTGCCGCTGACCTATTCGATGGACCCGTTGGTTGCGCTTGCCATGGTTGCAGGCATCTACAACGGGTCGATGTACGGTGGCGCAATTCCCGCGATCCTGCTGCGCATTCCCGGAACGCCGGCCTCTATCGCCACCACCTTTGACGGCTTTCCCATGGCCGACCGTGGCGAGGCCTCGAAGGCGTTGAAGATCGCTTGCTGGTCCTCCGCCATCGGCGGTATCGCAAGCGCCATTGCCCTGATGACGATGGGACCGATGCTGGCGCGGGTGACCCTGTTCTTTGGACCGGCCGAGTATTTCTGGATCGCGATTTTCGGCATGGCGTCTGTGGCCGTCATGGTCGGTTCCGATCCGGTCAAGGGCATCATGGCCGCCGTGCTGGGCCTGTTGATCGGCACAATCGGGATCGACAACCTGTCGGGGCAGGCGCGGTTCACCTTTGGGCAGACATGGCTTTTGGGCGGTCTTGACCTGATCGTCGTGCTGGTCGGTCTCTACGCGCTGCCGCCTGTTTTGCAACTGGCAGAGAAATGCGATCTCAGGGGGCTTTCGGCGGCGCAGCTGAAGCTGGCTGACGTTCCCTTCAACAAGGGGGAAATCCGCGGACTGATCCCGACGTGGCTGCGCGCCTCTGGCATTGGCATCGGCGTTGGCATCCTGCCGGGGGCGGGGGGAAATATCGCCGCGTTCCTCAGCTATAACGCGGCCAAGAATGCCTCGGACGACCCCTCAAGCTTTGGCAAGGGCAACCCCCAGGGCGTTGCCGCCGCCGAATGCGGCAACAATGCAGACAACGCGGCGTCGATGATCCCGGCACTGGCTTTGGGCATTCCCGGCAACGTGGTCGCGGCGCTGGTGCTCAGCGCGCTGACCATCCACGGCCTGCAACCCGGCCCGCAACTGTTCCACCAGAACCCGACCCTTGTCGGTGGCTTCATGATGGAGATGCTGATCACCTCGGTCCTGATCTTCGCGCTTGGCGGTGCCGTGGCGACACGCGTTTTCGCGCAGTTCCAGCGGTTGCCGGGCGTTCTTTTGGTGCCGACGATCCTGATCCTGATGTGTGTTGGCGTTTACGTCATCAATGGTCGTGCGATTGACCTGTGGGTGATGCTGGCCGCAGGCTTTGCCGGCTACTTTCTCGAAAAGGTCAACTTTCCGCTGGCGCCCGTCATTCTGGGAATGATCCTGGGACCGATGGCCGAGCAAAGCGTGCGACGTGCGCTGCTCATCAGTCGCGGTGACGTGACCGAGCTGGTGACGCGCCCGATCTCTGCCGTTCTGGCCGCGGTGACGGTGCTGGTGATTGTCTGGCCGCTGGTCAAAATGGTGCGCCGCCGTCGGAAACCCGTTGAACACTGAGGCGGGTGCATTGCCGCTGCAAGGCCTTCGCCCGGTCACCGTCATCCGATAACGGATCAAGGACCGGCCACCGCGAACCCTATCGCGGTGGCCGGTCCTGTGTCATTTGGTCAGGCCTGCCCAGACAAGAGTGCTGCGCCTTTCGCGGCCAAAGCGGTTTTGATCACCCCAACCCGGCTCTTTTGCGCAGCGGCGTGGAGGCGACAGATTTGTCAGGGCCGGGTGACGGTATCTCGATATTGATCTCAAGGCTGGATACGTCGTCGTTTCGCTCCATCTGGATGTCGACTTCGTCTTCCTTGATTTCCATGTACTTGCGGATAACCGCGAGAATATCGGCCTGCAGCAACGGCAGGTAATCCGGCCCCTCCGACCCATCGCTGCGCTCGTGGGCAAGCAGGATCTGCAGCCTGTCCTTCGCGGTCTTGGCGGATTTGGCGCGGCGCGGTCTGAACGAGAATCCAAACAGGCTCATGCTGGCGCTCCAAAGAGGCGGCTGAAAAAGCCGGGTTTCTTGTCCCGCTCTGTCTGCGTGTCGACCTCTTCGCCCAGCAGGCGCGCCACGGCGGCCTCGTAGCCCCGGCTTGCGGCAGAAGGTTCGTCTAGCACGATGGGCATGCCGACGTTCGAGGCGCGCAAGACCGCCGTGCTTTCTGGAATGACGCCCAGCAACGGCACGGCCAGGATTTCCAGCACATCGTCGATCGTCATCATTTCGCCAGCGTCAATCCGGCGCTGGTCAAGACGGGTCACAAGCACTTGCGCCTTGACCTCTGCGCCCTCGTCTTCGGCGCGTTTGGTCTTGCTTGCCAAAAGGCCCAGAACCCGGTCGCTGTCACGCACGGACGACACTTCGGGGTTGGTCACCACAACGGCTTCGTCGGCAAAATACATCGCCAGCTGCGCGCCGCGTTCGATCCCTGCGGGGCTGTCGCAAATGATGTAATCGAACTGCTCTTTCAGCTCGTTCAGAACCTTCTCGACACCTTCCTTGGTCAAGGCGTCCTTGTCGCGGGTTTGCGAGGTTGGCAGTATCCAAAGCGTATCAAGCCGCTTGTCCCGGATCAGCGCCTGTTTCAGGCGCGCTTCGCCCTGAATGACGTTGATAAAGTCAAAGACGACCCGGCGCTCGCAGCCCATGATCATGTCGAGATTGCGCAGGCCCACGTCAAAATCGATCACGACTGTCTTGAAATCGCGTTTTGCCAATGCTGCGGCAATCGCCGCAGCAGAGGTTGTCTTGCCTACGCCACCCTTGCCCGAAGTGATGACGATCACTTTGCCAAGGGGCGCTTTGTCTTTCAGCTGTGTCATACAAGTCTCTCAATGTGGAGTGTTTCGTCTTCGAGAAAGGCCTGAACGTTGCAACGGCGCAGGTCCGGGTGGATCGTCTCGCTCGTCTTGAAGAGCCCCGCGATGGCAAGAAGCTCTGCCTCGAGCTTGCTGCAGAAAATCCGGGCGCTCGTATCGCCTTCCACGCCTGCCATGGCACGGCCACGCAAGGTGCCGTAGATGTGGATGTTGCCAGAGGCGAGGACTTCTGCACCCGAGGCAACCGACCCGATAATCGTAAGATCACCGCGTTCCGCCACGACCAACTGACCGGAACGGACATGCCTGTGTATGACCTTGTTTTCCGGCTGTGCCACAAGGCGCGACCGCCGGGGCGAGGTGGTGCGCGCCTGTTGGACGGGCGTGTCCCGGCCGACCAGAACCTGGATCAGGCCAAATTCTTCTGCCAGAGCCTGTTGTTCCGGGGTGGCGTTTTGCACCCCGAACAGCAAAAGCCCCTTTGCGCGGATTGCCCTGACCAGTTCGCCCAGATGATCCCGGCTAGCGAATCCCGGTACCTTTTCGAAATCCAGCAGGATCGGAGCCCCCACCATGAGATTGGCCGCACTTCTGATCTTTTCATCCAGCGCTGCAAAAAAGCTTGCGTCCGGGGTATCGACTTCGATCCGGATCGCGATTGCCGTAAGAAAGCGACCGCGCACCTGAATGGGCTCTGCTCGCACCGCGCCACCTGTAGGCAAATGCCTTGCGTCATTATCCTGCACAGAAAAACTGCACTCCTGCTCTTTGAGTATTGCGTTCAAGCCTGCTGTTTTTGTCTTGCTTCTACGGATGCTGCCCGAGTGCGCCACAGGTATTTGTCTTTGCGGCGCGCACCGGCAAGCCTTCGCCGTCAATGGGCGGGTTTGTTCCGCTGGCGAGATCCCGCGCATTTTCGGGCGGTTTCGGCGGAAAATGGAACGTCTCTCAAGAAGTCAGGCCGCCAGCCGCCGGTCGCGTGTCGCAAACAACACTGCGGTTGGGAGGTCAGCTAAAGCTCTTGAGGGTGGCCACAGTTGTGGCCTTGTTGTTTGTAAAGGTCAGCACGTGGCTGAAGCGGCGCCGATGGCCGTTCGCCATGATCGTTTCTCCGGTCGCGGATGTGTCCCAGGTTACCGTCGGAGCAAAGCTTTCCGGGTCGGCCTCGCCGGTCTCGAGTGCAATCGCGATGGTCTGCACAAACGCGTTCTTCGGAGAATTCCCACAGCCCGCGCTTTCGATGATTTCCGCGCGTTCTCGGCTCATGTCGGGGCGCCCGAAACGCCCTCGCAGATGCGGATGATCTTGTCGACATGGCTGTCGGGGAAGGTCTCGGCATAAAACTTTGCCGCGGCTTCGGCATCGGAGTCGAACCAGAGAAATACAGCGGCCTTGTTTCGGGTCATTGGCTGTCTCCTTGCTGAGGGTTCAGTTCATCCCATCTGTTCGCGACGCAGCAAGATTACAGTGCCTGCCGGGTCTGATGTCCAGTGGCCGGTCACGTCGGTCAGCGGTTCCAACTCATCCCGGCGCGGGCTGCCAAGGCGCGACAGTGCGGCCGTCGGATCGTCGTCGAACAGCTCGATCCACACATCCGTCTGGCTTTGCTGTGGCACGCGGTCGATCCACAGCGTCATGCCGCCAAAGTCAAAGCCCGTGCTGCTCTCCAACTCGCGGCTGACACTCAGGCCCACCTTGTCGCGATAAAAGGCCACAGTCTCTTCCCAGCGATGCAAAGGCACCTTGATGGCAATGTTTTTACCCGGTTGCATGTGATGGCGCTCCTTCTGGGGTGTTTGAATTATTTGTAGAACCCGTCGCGCAGCTTGATCCCGTGCTCCATCCAGACCTTCATGGCGCACAGCATCCCGGTCCAGCCTTCGCAATTGCCCAGACACGAGGTCAGACCCGCCTCTGTGTCCGGCCAGCCAAGCTCGCTGATCCGTACCAAGGTGCGGTTCGCGTCCAGCGGGGTGAATTCCATGGTCACGGTTGTCCATGTGGCGGTTTTGCGGTCCGCCTCCCATTGCAGCACGATTTTTTCGTTCTGCACGACTTCCTGCACGAGAACGGGAAAGGCACCGGGAAAGTCGTGGAAATCCCATGTCACCTCGGCACCGGTTTGCAGGCGTCCCTTTGCACCACCGGTGGTGAAGTACTGCGACAGGCTGTCAGGAGAGACCACGGCTTCAAAGACTTCTTCGACCGGTTTGGATATGCGCCCCGCCACTGAGAATTTTAACTCCATGATGCGAATCTCCTTTGCGTTGCTCTCTATAATGTTATAAAATTATAACATGTCAAATGAAGATAGATATGATGCCCTGTTCAAGGCGCTGGGCCATCGAGTGCGGCGCCGGATCCTTGATATTATCAAGGATCAGCCAAAGACGACCGGTGCGCTGTGCGCGGTGATGACGGATATTGATCGCTGCACGGTGATGCAGCATCTTTCGGTGCTTGAAAAAGCGGGTCTGGTGGTTGTCGAGCGGCGCGGCCGGGAGCGTTGGAACCACCTTGACGCGCTCCCGATATATGACGTCCAGAAACGCTGGATCGGGCCATATGCCGCGCATGCGATTTCGATGTTGGGAGAGTTGGAGGCACTTGCCGCGCCCGATGCATCAGCGCAGGCGGCCGTCGCGGTAAAGAATGCCTGAAGCCATTCAGGCTCTGGACCCAATGTGGCGCAGGGCCATCATTCCCCCGGTTGTACGTCCGGTTCGCCCTCGATGTCCCGGGCCACTTCGCGCAGATGCACGCCCAGCAGCGTCAGCCCGGGCCAGAGCATATAGGCCTCAATCTCCAGATTTTCGCCAAAGGACAGCAGCACGATGGTCATCAGGATACCCATCGGCAACCGTCCGCGCGGATGACGGGCGGCGTCGAGCATCGCGAAACAGGTGTGCCAGACCATCGGCACCAGAAGTGCGGCAAACCCCACCAGTCCCTTGACGAACAACAGCCCATACCATGTGTGATGGCTGCCGATGGGCATATACTCCACCGCGTGCGATCCGGGGTGAATGGTGCCATGACCGAACCACACCGCCTCGTTCTGCCAGCGTTCATAGGCGATGCGTTGCAGGGTTTCACGCACCCGCGTGCTGTCGGCGCGCGCGCCCTTGAATGTGGCGACCGCGTCTTTGGCCAATGCAACCAGCGCCGTGCCCAATACCGCCAGCGACGCGGTCAGGGTGGCCGTCACATGCCACGCCCAACCTTTCAGCAGCAGCGGCATCATGCGCGGCGCGATGGTGCAGGCGACCAGCCCCACCAGACCCATCCGCGACTTGGACGCAAGGATCATCAGGATACCCGCACCCACACCGGCCAGCATCCATTTGCGGTCTTTCTCCTCCAGCGCAAAAATCACCATGACCACGCCCAGCAGCGCGGCAAAGGGCGACCAGGGGGCATAGAACTGCCACCGTGGCGTCCAGCTCGCCGGATCGTAAGTGAACAGGAACACCGAGAAATATTCAGGCCCCGGCCCGCCAACAGCCTTGAGCGGCGAGGTAAAGATGCGCTCGGGCAGGCCGATATAGGGCGCGATCAGCAACAGCGGTGCCAGCGCCAGCGTCCACGCGCCGATCACGCATTGCCCCCGGATCAGCAGCGACCGCCGGATCGGCAGCACAGCGCCCACCAGCGGGAACAGCGCCAGCAACGCCCAGCCCTTGGCCCAGCCGATCGACGATTTGATCGTCTGTTTCAGCCCCAGCCCCCAGTCCAGATGCCCGACCCACAGGGCCACCAGCATCACGAACATGCCGATGAACCAGCACCAGACCAGCGGCGGCACCGATCCCGTCGCACGCAGGTCTGCGCGCATGGCAGGCCCCAGGTACAGCGCCAGCGCCGCCATGCCGCCCAGCACCCAGGCCAGCACCGGCCCGACCACATACAGCGCGCCCACGGCGTACAGCGGCCAGGTGTAGACCATCGCGCGGTACACCATGCGCTCGGCGGCGTTCTGCGGTGTCATGCTGCGGCCTTGCGCAGGCCGACCAGCCGCCCGATCAGCGCCGAACGCATCCAGCCCAGCATCAGGCCCAGCAACATCATCATCGTCGCAGCCCCGCCCGCGGCCACTGCCAGCTTGCGATTGGGCGACGACGGGCGGTCGGGCAGGGACGGGTTCTCCAGCACCTGCACCAGCGGATAGGACGCATAGACATCGGATTTGGTCGACTGGGTGCGCGCGATGGCGGTGGCAAAGACCGCCTCGGCCACCGAGAAATCGCGTTGCAGGTCCTGCAGCCGTGCAGCGGCGGCGGCAAGGGTCTGTTGTTTCGTCAGATCTTCGGCCAGCCGCGCCGACAGGGTGGCGTGCTGTTGCACGATGCCTGCGCGCTCCGCATCCATCCGCACCAGCTGCGCCAGCAATTCAGCCCGCGCGCCTGCGGGGGCCAGATCCAGCCCGCTCAGTTGGCTCTGGTCCAATCCGGTCACGGCAATCGCCTGCCGCAATGCGGCCGCCGTGGCTGCGGCATGGGCTGCGCGGGCATCCTGTACCTTCGGGTGACCTTCCCCGAACAGGGACCGCGCCTCGGACAACTTCGCGGCCTGCGTGCCCACTTCTTCGGTCAGCGTCAGGAACTGCGCATCGGCATAGACCTTCAGCGTGGCGGCAGCGGCACGGGCCGACAGGCCCAGAGTTGCCTCCAGCGACGCCACGCTTTGGGTCTTTTCGCTCAGCGTCGCCGCCAGATCCTGCACGCGGCTTTGCAACAGGCGGGTGGTCTCGACCATGGCATCATATTGCTCGCTGGACACCAGCCCCGTTTCATCCTGCAACCGCGCGATATCCGCACGGGTGGCGGCGACCGAATTGCGGTAATCCGCGATGGCGGCCAGACCGCTGTCCTCGCGGGTGTTCTGCTCATCGGCCCGCAGTGCATCCAGCTCGGCAAAGAACGCCGCCAGCAAGGCATCGCCGCGCGCCTGTGCGTCCTCGGCACTGCCGCCGGTCATTTCCAGATGGATCAGGCTGGTCTGGTCCACCAGATTGATGCGCGGCTTGCCAAAGGCCTGACGGCTCAGCCCCATCGAGGTTGCCGCCGCCTCCAGAATACGATCCGCGCCGATCAGCCGCTTGTAGGTTTCCGTCGGGCTGACCGAATTGCTGGAAAAGGCCGAGTTGGCATAGGACGACGCCTGTCCGATGCCGTTCAGGTTAAGCGAGGCAGAAGCCCCCGAGCCGGGCAGGATCAGCGAGGTCTGCGATTTGAACGACAACGGCGCGGTGCGCAGATAGCCGGTGATCGGCGCCCAGATCAGCGTGCCGCCCATCAGCGCAAAGGCCAGGTAGCGCGGGAAACGACCCAGGTCGCTGACACGGCCCCCCAACAGGATACGGCGCATCGAAATGCGGCGTTTGGCGGGGGCAGGGGGGGCGAATGCTGTGGCGTCTTGATGTGTCATCGGGCGTCTCCTTTGCCCGTGACATTAACCAAGTTTTAACGTTAACGCGCGCACGCGCTTGGCTGGGCGCGGGGGCATTGGGGGCACAGGCCCTATCCGTCGGGATAGGTCAGTACAGCCCCGCCTCGCGCGCGATCAGCGCCGCCTGCGTGCGGTTGGCGGCCCCGACCTTGCGGTACAGTGTCTTCATATGCAGCTTTACCGTGGGTTCGGTGATGTCCAGGTCGCGGGCGATTTCCTTGTTCGACTTGCCCTCGGTCAACCCTTTCAGCACCTGCAACTCACGCGGCGACAGTTTTTCGGCCAGCGGGTGTTTGGCGGTTTCGTCCACGGCGGTCATAAAGTCGATGGGCGCGTATTGTTCGCCCATGGCCATAAACTTGACCGCGTTGATCATGGATTTCGCCGGCAGCGTCTTGGGCACGAAACCGGCGGCACCGGCCTCCAGCGCCTGTTCGGCGATGTCGCGCGTCGCTTCGCCCGACAGCAGCGCCACCCGTTGCCCGCCATCCAGCGCCAGCGCGTGTTTCAACCCGTCCAGCCCGTTCATGCCGGGCATGTTCAGATCCAGCAGCACCAGATCAAAACGGTCCTCGTCCTTGATCAGCTTGCAGGCGCCCGCAAGGTCCGCCGCAGTTCGGGTTTCGATGTCGCCTTGCGCTTCGAGAAACAGCACAAGTGTATCGCGCAGCAAGTCGTGGTCGTCCGCAATCAAAACACGCATGTCGTTCTCCTTTAAGTAGCACAATGTCTAAACATGTATTGCGGACCTTGCACGCTGAAATTCAGGCATATTTGTGGCGGATGCAGGTCCCATCAGGATATCACCCTGTCCGACCGGATAGGGGTTAACTCCACTTGTAACGGTTCGTTAACCAAAGTGGCGTGCGACTGTCCGTCCGCTCCGTTGAGCGAAAAACCGGCATCGGTCACCTTGAGGCAACTTCTGCAACCTCAAGGACTTGCCCGATGAAACACGCTGCCTTTACCACCGACACATCGCTTTACATGCCCGCCGCTCTGGCCTCTTTGAAGACCACGCACCTGTCCGCCTTGGGGTTGGATCTGGTCGACGCGACCCAGGCGCAGGCCATCGCGGCGCTGCTGGCCCCGGGCCGTCGCCGCGCCTATTTCATGAACGCGCACTGCTGCAATATCCACCGCCAGGATGCAGCTTATGCGGAAGCGGTGGCCACTGCCGATATGCTGCTGCCCGATGGCATCGGGGTTGAGCTGGCGGGCCGCATGACCGGCAAACGGTTGACGGCAAATCTGAACGGCACCGATCTGGTGCCCGCGTTGCTGGCACAGGCCGCCAGCATGGGCAAATCGGTCTATCTGTTCGGAGGCACCCCCGGCACCGCACAGGCGGCCGCCAACCGTCTGGCCAACATCATTCCCGGTCTGCGCATCGCCGGAACCCGTGATGGTTTCGCCGGCGCTGCGGACACCGACGCAGTGATCCATGACATCAACGACAGCGGCGCCGACATCGTGCTGGTGGCGCTGGGTGTGCCGATGCAAGAGCTGTGGCTGCACGCAAACGCCCACCGGATCGACGCACCTCTGACGCTGGCCGTGGGCGCGCTGTTCGACTTTCTCGCAGGTACCGTGTCGCGCGCCCCCAAGGCGGTCCGCCGTGCGCGTCTTGAGTGGGTCTGGCGTCTGGCGCAGGAACCGCGCCGCATGGCCAAACGCTATCTCTCAGGCAACACCAGCTTTCTGGCACACGCAGGCATCAAGGCACTGCGCCAACTGCCCGTCGCGGATATGCAACGCCGGTTCCTGGATGTGACCGTCGCAGGCAGCGCGCTGGTGCTGCTGTCGCCGCTGCTGGCGCTGACCGCGCTTGCGATCAAGGCCGACAGCCGTGGCCCGGTCCTGTTCAGCCAGACCCGCGTGGGCCGCGACGGCAAGGAGTTCCGCATTTTCAAGTTCCGCTCGATGACCACCGACGCCGAAACACGCCGCGACGCACTGCTGGCCTCGTCCGACCGCGAGGGCGTGTGCTTCAAATCCCGCCACGATCCGCGCGTCACAAGTGTCGGGCGCTTCATCCGCCGCTTTTCCATCGACGAGCTGCCGCAAATCCTGAACGTGCTGCGCGGCGAGATGGCCATCGTCGGCCCGCGCCCCGCACTGCCGTGCGAAGTGGCGGCCTATCCGGCCCGCGCGCTGGGTCGTCTGGCGGTCAAACCCGGCATCACAGGGGTCTGGCAAGTGTCGGGCCGCGCCACCATCGGCTTTGACCAGATGGTCGAAATGGACCTGTCCTATGCCGACAGCCGCACCCTGATGCTCGATTTCATCCTCATCCTGAAAACCTTTGGCGCGGTCACCTCGGGCCGTGGCGCCTACTGACTCACCCCAACCAAAAGGACCAAAACCATGACACATATTCGCAAAGCCGTCTTCCCCGTCGCAGGTATGGGCACCCGTTTCCTGCCCGCCACCAAATCCATCCCAAAGGAAATGCTGCCGCTGGTGGATCGCCCGCTGATCCAATACGCGGTGGACGAAGCGCGCGCCGCAGGGATCGAAGAGTTCATTTTTGTCACCGCCGCAGGCAAGGGCGCGTTGGAAGACTATTTCGACACAGCCGCCGCTCTTGAGCAGCGCCTGACCGCGAATGGCAAGACCTCGGCACTTGCGGCTCTCGAACGCACCCGCATGCCCGAAGGGGCACTGTCCTTTGTCCGTCAGAACAATCCGCTGGGTCTGGGCCACGCTGTCCGTCTGGCTGCGCGCCTGATCGGGAACGAACCCTTTGCCGTGTTGCTGCCCGATGACGTGATCCGCAGCCCCCAGGGTGCGCTCAGCCAGATGGTGGCAGCCCATGCAGAGCATCGCGGGCACATGGTCGCCACGATGGAGGTGCCCCGTGCTGCGACCTCGTCCTATGGCATCCTCGATGTCGCCCGGTCCCAGGGGCGTCTGGCGATCGCGCGCGGTCTGGTGGAAAAGCCACGCCCCGAAAATGCCCCCTCGACCAGCGCCATCGTGGGCCGCTATATCCTTGAGCCGTCGATCTTCGACCGTCTGGCCGACATCGGTCCGGGTGCGGGCGGGGAACTGCAGCTGACCGATGCGATCAGCGCGGATCTGGACCGCACCGGCGTCACCGGGTTCCGCTTTGACGGTACGCGATTCGACTGTGGCTCCGTGCAGGGCTTTGTGCAGGCCACCGTTGCCTTTGCGCTGGACCGGCCCGAACTGCAAAGCGAACTGGGCGTGTTTCTGAACGACTGCACCGCACCGATGTCCTACGCTGCCTGAACCGACACCTATCCCTTCGGATAGGTGCCTATACCTCTGACCTGATGCGGACGGCGCAGTTTTCCGTCATACAGGTCCCAACACCACTCATGGGACGTTAATCATGCTTCGCCATCTCACTCACGCCACAGCCGCCCTCGCCCTCAGTGCGCTGCCGCTTTTTGCGCAAGACCTTGCAGCGCCCGAGGGCGATGTGATCCTGACCGTGTCGGGCCAGATCGCCACCACCAACGTGGACAACACCGCGCAATTCGACCTGGATATGCTGGAAGAGCTCGACGCCACCACGTTCGAGACCTCGACCATCTGGAGCGAAGGCACCCATACATTCCAGGGTGTGTCGCTCAAGGTGCTGGCCGACCGTCTGGGGATCACGGGCGAGACCCTGCGCGCCACGGCAATCAACGACTATGCCGTGGACATTCCGCTGACCGACGCCGTCGAGGGCGGCCCGATCGTCGCCTACAAGATGGACGACGCCACCATGTCGGTGCGCGACAAGGGGCCGCTGTGGATCGTCTACCCCTATGACAGCGATGCGGCATACCGCTCGGAAGTGATCTATTCGCGCAGCATCTGGCAACTCGACCGGCTCGAGGCATTGGACTAGACTTGCCTTAACCGGCGCGTTGCACTCTGACGACCTCCAACAACGGGAACATTGCTCTGCACCTCTCGAACAACAAGGGATACCGCGCGCGGCTGATCGCCTTCCTCCTCTTGGGGGCGATTGGCCTTGCCGGTATCGTCTTGTTGTCCAGCAATGTCACCCGCGACCTGAAGCTGCTGAACTCGGCCAGCTCGGACAACGTGCAATGGACCCTCTCGCAGGCCGAGGTGGAATTCCTCGAATTCCAGATGCACCTGTCCGAATCCACCACCGAACCCCTGCCGGACCTCAAGGTATTGCGGCGCGAGTTCGATATCTTCTACAGCCGGATCAACACGCTGGGACAGGCCTCGATCTATGCCAGCCTGCGGGACCTGCCCGAATTTTCCCGCAACCTGCGCATCGTGCAGACCTTTCTGGACCGCTCGATCAGCGCCATCGACGCCAGCGACCCGGACCTCATCCTTGCGCTCCCTGATCTGCTGGAGCGGACGAACGCAGTGCGGCCCAACGTGCGCAAGCTTGCGAATTCGGGTCTGAACTACTTTGCCCTGGATTCCGACCAACGCCGCAGCAGCATCTCGGTCACTCTGACGCAACTGGCCGCAGGCGTGACCTTTCTCATGCTGGTCCTGGTCTTTCTTGCCGCCTACCTGGGGCGTTTGAACGCCCAGAACGTCAAACGCCGCGCCGAGGCGATAGAGGCGGGCGCGCGTATGAACATCGTCACCGATACAGCTCTTGATGCGGTCATCGTCAGCGACGCGCAGGGGCGTATTCTGGTGTTCAACGCGGCGGCCGAGCAGATGTTCGGTCACAAAGCCGAAGATGTCATCGGCAGCGATCTGGGCCAATTGATCGTGCCCGATCATCACCTCGCGGCCCACGAGGCGGGTATGCAGCGCCTGCGCACAGGCGGCGCCCGCAACGTGGTCGGCAAGGGGCGGGTGAAACTGGAAGCCAAACGCGCCAACGGTGATATTTTCCCGGTCGAATTCGCAATCCAGGCGGCCAGCACGGACGAGGGTGAAATTTTCATAGCCTTCCTGCGCGACATTTCCCAACGGGTGTTGTCCGAACGCGAACTGGTCGTCGCCCGCGACCGCGCATTGGCCGGCGAAAAGGCCAAGACGGATTTTCTGGCCACCATGAGCCACGAAATCCGCACGCCCCTGAACGGCCTTCTGGGCAACCTGACCCTGTTGCGCGACACCCGGCTGAGCGCGAAACAGGCACGCTATATCAAGAATATGGACACCTCGGGCAAGCTGCTGATGAGCCATATCTCGGATGTTCTGGACATCACCAAATACGACGCGGGCAAGCTGCGCCTGCGGCCCGTGGTGATGAATTTCAGCGATCTTCTGCAAGACATCATCGACAACCAGAGCGGGGCGGCATTGGCCAATGACACCACGCTGGAATGGGGCTGGACGGGGGGCCGGACCGACTGGATACGCGCCGACCGCGACCGCATTCAGCATATCCTGATGAACGTGATCGGCAACGCGGTCAAATTCACCCGCAATGGCCGTGTTCTGGTGAACACCGAGGTTGCGAACGACCCGGCCGTCGGACCGATCCTGCAGATCACCGTCAGCGATACGGGCATCGGCATGGATGCCAACCTGCAAGCGCAGATATTCGACGATTTCATGACCGGTGACAGCTCTTACGACCGCGACGTGGGCGGCACAGGGCTGGGGCTGGGCATCGCGCAACGCTTCGTCAAGGCGCTGGGTGGCACGATCACCGTGGAAAGCGAAAAGGGCAAGGGCAGCACATTTGCCATCCATCTGCCGATCGAACCCGTGGCACCACCTACAGCGGTTCAGGACCAGCGTGCGACACAGGCAAATGCCCGCCCCAGTGACATCCTTCTGGTGGAAGACAATGAAATCAACCGCGTGGTCGCCCGCGAGATGCTGCTGTCAGCAGGGCACAAGGTGACCGAGGCGCACAACGGCCAGATTGCCGTCGATCTGGCACAGGGGCACCGCTTCGATCTGATCCTGATGGACATCAGTATGCCGGTGCTGGACGGACGCGGCGCCACCCGCGCCATTCGCGCAGGCACAGGTGCCAGCGCCAGCACCCCGATTGTCGCCCTGACCGCCAACGCCATGGCCGACGAGCAAGAGGCCTTCCTGTCGGACGGTATGAACGACATCCTGACCAAACCGCTGAGCCGCGAGGGGCTGATGCGCGTTATCGCCAATCAGGTGGTCTCCGGCAAGGAAACCTCCGGCGCGGCGGGCGAGGGGGCAGGCGCTGTCGCCTTTGCCTATCTGGACGATCTGCGCGACACGCTGGGGGTCGACGCGCTGGCCAAACTGCTGGCGCGCTATGCCACCGAGGTCGCGGACACCATCGCCTATCTGCAAGACCACGCGCATCACACGACCGAGGAAATCGCCCAACGCGCCCACCGCATCGCCGGCAGCTCTGCGGCTTTGGGTGCGGTTGATCTGCGTGCGGCGCTGATCGCGGTCGAAACCGCCGCCAAGGCAGGCGATGCCGCGAAGATGGTTCAGGCCATCGACCAGCTGCCTGCCGTCTGGTCCGCGACCCGCCCGCAGATGAGCGCCGAGCGGCGCGGCAGCACGCGCGAGAGCTAAAGTAAGCGTTACAGCGCGAGCTGTCCCAGAACCCTGCCAACCTCACCGATGTTGGTGATCGTGCTGTCATAGCAGGCGATGGAATCCCCCGGCAGCAGGTAGGGGTCATAGTCATCCCGATCCGCGCGCCGCAGCAGGTTCTCGATGTCGCGTTCAATCACCACCGACACCCCCGTCACCGGATTGCGCGAGAACAGCACCGACGACCGGTGCGCGCTGGTCGCCCGCGCGCCGCCCACACAGTTGGTGTTGATGACCGCCTGCAGATAGCGCGTGCCATAAGGGATCTCGCGCACATCGCGCCCCACGGCAGACAGGGCATTGCCCGCAGCAGGCTGGGTCAGGTTCGACAGGAACAGCGAAACCCCCGGCGGGCTGATCGGACTGGGGCGCATCAGATCCTCCTGAAAACACCCGCGGCTTGGCACGGACACCTCGTCGCCGGTCAACAGCATGATGTCGACGGCATTCTGCCCCTCGAACACGCCGCGCATGTCCAGCACGTACATTTGCCCGCCGCGCCGCACCTCGACCGCGGAAATATCCGCATCGGGCCGCACACCGCCCGCCGCCCGCAAGGCCGCCGACAGATTGCGCGCTTCGGTCGAGGCCCCCAAGGCCCCCTGACGGCGGCTGTCCACCTGATCGCCGGGCACGCCGCCGATCTCGACGGTGCGCGGCTCGAACACGGCACCGGACACGCCGACGGTAACAGAGGCGAAATCAGCCACCCGCACCGAAATGCGCGGGCGGTCCACAAAGAAATCCCCGGCGATCAACTGGCGTGCAATGTCGCTTTCGATCTCGCTGGTCAGACGCCCCTGCGCGCGGATCGGCGGCAGGAACGGCAGTTTGATCGTGCCGTCACGGGACACCACGTAATCGCCGTTGAACGTGTCATCGTCACCGATGCGCACATCGACCAGATCGTTGCGCGTCACCCGCTCGCCGCGCAGCGCATTGGCCGCCAGCCCTGATCCCTTGCCCGCAATGCCGCCCTTGGGCGCGCGGCACTTCTGCGCGTTGATCGCCTCGGATCGCAGGAATTGCGCATTGCCGCGACTGACATCGGGCGCGCGGTACTGTGCCTGATAGCCGTCGCCTGCGGCAATCGGCTCAAGGTTGTCCGGCGTGTCCAGGCCCGCGCAATTGCCCAGAGCCATCGTGGCCATCAGAACCGATCCAAATCCGAAGCTCTTTTTCATCATCACGCTCAATCACTATCCTTGGGCACTATCCTTGAGTTGAATCATTGTTATGCACTTCGCGTCAACGGGTCGAGGGTGCGTTGGCGTCCACGCACCTATCCATTCGGATATGATGCTATTCTGTTGCGCCCTTTTCCTCACCTGTGGCGTCCAAGACAGCGGGCAATCGCCAACGATACAAAGGGTTCAACAGATTTGATTGGACCCCGAAATGCCCGCAGCAATCCACAAGACTTCCCGCATGGCACAGAACCTTTTTGCCTATGGTGCCTCCGAAGTGGCGGCCAAGGCGTCGCGGTTGCTGGTTGTCGTGGCAGTGGCCCGGTCGCTGGATCTGGCCCAGATCGGCCTGGCGGCGGCGGCATTGGCGGCGGCTGACATCCTCAAGGCGCTGACCGAAAACGGCGTGGGCCAAAAGATCATCGCGGCCCCCGAAGCCGAGCTGCCGCAAACCTGCGCCACCGCGCACCGCATCTTCTGGGTCTGGTGTGTGGGCCTCTTTGTGGCACAATCCGCCATCGGCTTTGCGCTTTACGCCGCAAATGGCAACGCGGTCCTGCTGGCGCTGATCCTGCTGCTGGCGGGCGAATACCTGTTCATGCCCGCAGGGCTGGTGCAAACCGCGCTGGCGATGCGGGCAGGCAAGCTGCGCCAGACCGCGGCAATTTCAGGCGCGCAGATCGTGGGTGCGAACATCCTGTCCGCGCTGCTGGCGCTGGCCTGGCCTTCGGCGCTGGCGCTGATCCTGCCGCGTCTGCTGACCGCACCGTTCTGGCTGATCGCCATGCGCCGCCTGCACCCCTGGACGCTGGACCTGTCGCAAGGCCGCGCACCGCTGCGCCCTTTCCTCAGCTTCGGCTGGGCCGTGCTGGGGGTCGAGCTGGTGAAGGCGCTGCGCCTGCAAGCCGACAAGCTGATCGTCGGCACGCTGATGGGGGCCGAGGCACTGGGCCTGTATTTCATGGCCTTCAACGCGGGCCTCAGCCTGGCCAATTCCTTCTCGGTCGCCTTTTCCACCGTGCTGTTCCCGCACCTGTGCGCCAGCCATGACAAAGCCGCAGCGCTGCGCCAAAGCATCCTGCTGGCCATGGGGCTGATCACGCCCGCCGTCGTCGCCCAGGCCCTGCTGGCCCCCTATTACGTGCCGGTCCTGTTCGGTGCGGGCTGGTCGGGCATCGACGACATCGTGTCGATCCTGTGTCTGGTGGCGATCCCCACAACCCTGTGGTCCGCCACCGCAGGCTGGCTGCGCGCCACGGGCCGTGCCCACCGCGAATTCTGGGTCACCGCCGCCATGACCGCCGCCCTGATGCTGAACACCGCAGCCCTCGCGCCCTTCGGCCTTGTCGCTGTGGCCACCGGCTATGCCATCACCGCGACCGTCCTGATGGTCGGCGCCTCGCTTCCCGCCCTCTCACAGGCCTTCGGCCCCCAACTTGCAAAGGCTTGAACCATGCCCTCCTTCTCAATCATCATCCCCTGCTTCAACGCCGAAGCCACCATCGCCCAGACACTGGCCAGCCTGATAACGCAAAGCTTTCCGGGCTGGGAGGCGATCTGCGTCGACGACGGCTCGACCGATGCCACCGTCGCACTGATCGAGGCCGCCGCCCGTCAGGACGCCCGCATTCGTCTGGTGCGCAACACCGGCAAAGGCCCCAGTGCTGCGCGCAATTTCGGGGTGAAGGACCACGCGAACGCCCGGCTGATCGCCTTTTGCGATGCTGATGACCTGTGGCAGCCGCACAAGCTGACCGAACTGGCGCTGATCTTCCACGATCCGGCCATCGACGGTGTCTACGGTCAGGTCGGGTTCTTCCGGAACCAGCCGACAGATGCACAGGCGCTGTCCACCGTGCCCAAACACGACCTGACCATCGCGACCCTGCTGGGCGAAAACCCGGTCTGCACCATGTCCAACCTGACCGTGCGCAAGTCGGCCTTTGTCCGCTGCGGCGGGTTTGACCCGCGCATCGTCCACAACGAAGACCTCGAATTCCTGATCCGTCTGGTGGGCTGCGGGGCGCGGGTGGTGCCGACGCCGTCCTTGCAGACGTGGTATCGCACCAGCATCGGCGGCCTGTCCACGGATCTGGACGCGATGCTGAAAGGGCGCAGACAGGCCATCGCCACCGCCGCCAGGTTCGGCGTGCGTCCCAGTGCGGCGAACCATGCCATCCACCACCGCTACCTTGCCCGCCGTGCGCTGCGCGTCGACAAGGGGCGGGGGCTGGCGCTGCGTCACGCCCTGACCGGCTTCGCCCATTCCCCCACAGGCTTCATGTCGCCCCCCAGTCGCGGGGTGATGACACTGGGGGCCGCCGTGGTGGCCACCGTGCTGCCCCGCAAGCTGCGCCTTTACCTGTTCTCGTAACTTTATCGAAAGCCCTGCCATGACCTTTGCATCCATCATCATGCCCGCATTCAACGTACAGGCCACCATGCGCGACACGCTGGCGGCGCTGCTGGCCCAAACCTACCCCGACTTTGAAATCATCATCGTCGACGACGGCGCGACCGACTGCACGCCGGGGATCGCGGCCGAATTTGCCACCGACGCCCGTGTGCGGGTGATCCGTCAGGCCAACCGCGGCCTGGCCGGTGCGCGCAACAGCGGCATTGCCGCCGCACGCGGCGACGTGATCGGGTTTTGCGATGCCGACGACATCTGGGAACCGCAGAAGCTGGCCCGCCACGTGGCGCACCTGAACGCCAACCCACACGTCGGCATCAGCTACTCCGGCTCTGCCCTGATGGACGACAACGGCACGCTGACCGGACAGGCACAGCGTCCGCGCCTGCACGATGTCACCGCCAGCCACATCTTCAAGCGCAACCCCATCGGCAACGGCTCGGCCCCAGTGATCCGCCGCGCGGTGTTCACGCAGATCGCCTATCGCCCGCGTCACGAGACCCAACGCGACTGGTACTTTGACGAAACCTTTCGCCAGTCCGAGGACATCGAATGCTGGCTGCGCATCGCGCTGACCACCGACTGGGCGTTCGAGGGCGTGCCGGGCCTGTTGACCCGCTACCGCATCAACGCAGGCGGCCTGTCTGCGGCCACCGACCGTCAGCTTGCCGCATGGGAACGGATGGTCGAGAAACTGACGCCGCTGAACCCGGCCTTTTTCACCGTCAACACGCCCGCCGCCCGCGCCTACCAGCTGCGCTATCTGTGCCGTCGCGCGATCAGCGATCTGGACGCGCCGCGCGCGCAGACCCTCAGCCGCGCCTGGGTCGCACAGTCCCGCCTGCCGCTGGTCGAAGAGCCGGTGAAATCCGTTGTCACCCTCGCGGCCAGCGCGGCACTGTCCGCCTTTGGCGGCACCGCGCTGCGCAACGCAATGACGCTGGCGCGCAGGCTTCGTCCGACAGGCGCGGCTCAATGACCCGGCTGCGGGTTCTGCATCTGGTCGATGATACCACGGCCGGCGGGGTGATGCGCGTGCTGGACCACATCCTGACCGCACCCGCCTTGGCAGAACAGGCAGACCACAGCTTGCGCTGCGTCAAACGCGGCAGCCTGCTGTCCGCGCGTCTGGATGCGGATGTGATCGTGTCGCATCTGGCTATCAGCTGGCGTGCGCTGCCCATGCTGGTGGCCTTGCGCCTGATGCATCCGCGCACCCCGCTGATCCATGTCGAGCACAGCTATACCGACCATTTCACCCGTCACAACGTGACCCGCAAAGGCCGCTTTGCAACGCTGCTGCGCACCGCCTATGCGCTGTTCAACCACGTGGTTGCCGTCAGTCACGCCCAGGGCGCATGGCTGGTGGGAACTGGCGCAGTCAAACCAGCCGCCTTGTCGGTGATCCAGTCCTGCGTGGACCTGTCCGCCTTTCGCGCATTGGCGGCGCCTGCGGGCCCTGTGCGCGTGATCGGCGCGATTGGCCGGTTGGACGATCAAAAAGGGTTCGACATTCTGGTGCGGGCGTTCCGCCGGACAACGAACCCCGACATCGCGCTGCATATCTACGGTGAGGGTGCGCAAGAGAGCAGTCTGCGCGCATTGGCTGAAGACGACCCGCGGATCCGGTTCAAAGGCTTCGCGCCCGACCCGGTCGCCGCCATGGCCGCCGTTGACGCCGTCGCCATGCCCTCGCGCTGGGAGGCCTACGGTCTGGTCGCAATCGAGGCACTTGCCGCGCAACGCCCTCTGCTGGTCAACGGCATTGACGGACTGACAGACCATATACCGAACGGGGCCCGGGAGGTTGCGGTTCAAGATCTGCGGAGCTGGCAGGAGGCATTGGAAAACCTGACGGATGCGAACGCACCGACCGGCCGGCCCAATGCGGCAACTTCCGAGTTGCCCGAGCATATCTTTGAAGCCGCATGGATCGCTCTTCTGAACCGTGCCCGATTGGGCTGATCATCGTTTAGGGCGGCGGTTGGGGGCGTTTGATCGCATAAAATCCGCCCTTCCGCATCTTATCAACCGCCGCCGCACAAGGGCAGGGGGGCGGGATCTGGCAAGGTCAGGCAAGACGAAATTTGAAAGCGACACAGTTTATTTCCGCTACAGATCCTTGGGAATGAGTGAATTGCGCTCAAAAGGGATAATTCTTTAGATATAATGCAATATACTTAAGTATAATTCCAAATTATACTTAAGTATATTAAGTAGATGCAAAACCGCGCAAAAGAAAACAAAAGTCTGTATTTTTTTGATTGTGACAACATTAGTTGTTGCGATACCGTTTAAGTTGTGCCTTTAGTTGGATGAGCGGGGAATTGCCGATAAGCAATAAGCGTCCGAATTGGTATCCTCCTGCTTCTGAACACATGAGAAAAGTGAGGTTAATGATCATGACGGCTTTTAAGTTTATCAAAAAGTTCGCACGCGACGAAGATGGCGCGACCGCAATTGAATACGGTTTGTTCGCTGCTTTGATTGCGGCAATACTTGTGGCGACTGTTCAGCTCCTTGGGCTGCAGGTTCTTGCTGGATTTGAATCTGTAAGCGATGCTCTTCCTGCTCTCCCAACGCCCTAGGAGCTTTGGTCAGAGCTCTGGAGTGGAGGTGATCTAAATGCGCACGTTTACTGTGATATTGATCTCCTTGGTGCTTGCATCCGGTGTCGCTTGGGTCGGCGTTCAGGCGAACAATACGCCTGAACCAACACCCCCAAGGGCGGTCGCTGCAACGGTTGTTCCTGTTGTGCCGAAAGAGGCCTATTTGTTCTCAAATCAAACAATAGAATTGGGGGCGTCTATTTCCGCAGATATTTTAATACCTGTGAAAATGGAAATAGATCAGGCCGGAAAAGACCTTATTGTAGACACGCCAGAAAACCGCGAGGCTTTGGTGAAGGTTTCCACCAATAGGACCATTCCCGGCGGCACGCCATTCGTCAAAGCGGATCTTCTCGTTAAAGAAGAAAAACACCCTGAGGTTGTGCCGATACAGGTCATACCCACGATTGAGCCCACTGGCCCGTCAGAATCGCTTCGACCGGGCATGCGCGCGATTGCTCTGCCATTGACCGGCGAAACGGCCGTTGCCGGGCTGATTGGCGTGCAGGACAAGATTGACGTGATGGTGTCCTACAACAGCTCTGACGGGGTCCGCGCCGTCCGCACGGTTTTGCGCAATGTGCGCGTGATCGGAACAGACCAGCCGGCAGGACAATCCAACGCCGCCCTGCCACGTGCGATCACGCTGGAGCTGCACCCCGAGGGCGCAAAAATGCTGACCTTGGCCAGACACACCGGTGATCTCATCCTGGTGCTCAGCGATCAGAGCAACGACGACATGCCGATGATCGTCGACGATGCGCCCATGCTGTCCACACAGATTTCCGGCCTTCCGGCGCAACGCGCCGCACCGCCACCCGCGCCGCCCAGCGTCCGTATCATCCGCGGCAGTTCGGGGCGCAAGGACCAGATCATTTCGATGCAGGAACCCGTCCCGCAAAACCTCCCCCCAGCTGCTGCGGGTACAGATCCGTAGCTAAACTCACTAGGACCCCCATGCTGTCACGAGTGCTGCCCACACCCGCCAAGTTTTTAACGATTTTCCTTTTGGGGGCCGGTGCCCTTGCTCTGCCCACCGCAATGCCCGCCCAGACCCTGATCGAAGCCACCGGTCGCCCGGTCAGCCTGTTTGCGGGCGAGGGCAAGCTGCTAAAGCTTGATACACCGTCGCAAACCGTGTTCCTGGCCGACCCCGAGATCGCGGACGTCGAGATCAAGTCGTCCAACCTGCTGTATATCTACGGCAAGGCCATGGGCGAGACGACCTTGTTCGTCATCGACGACAATGACGAGGTGTCGGTCGCCAGTTCGGTCAAGGTTTCGACAAATGTCAAAGCGCTGAACAGTGCCGCCCACGCGTCGGTCCAGGGGGGGGCCTTTTCCGTTGTCGAGGTCGACGGCGCATTGGTCCTGACCGGTCGTGTCGGCACCATCAGCGATGCGGAACAGGTTCAGAACGTGGTGCAACGGCTGGCAGGCGATGCCGTGCCGGTCGTCAACGGGCTGTCGCTGAACACGCCGCCCCAGGTCAACCTTCAGGTCAAGATTGCCGAGGTGTCGCGCACCGTGACCGAGGATCTTGGCACCGACTGGACGTCGCTGTCGGGCAACGGGCTGACGGGCGGCACGTCGGTCGCGGGGGGCTATTCGCTGGCGTCGCAGTTCACCGTGGGCAGTTCGCTTCAGGGGGTGACGCTCGAGGCGCTGATGAACGAGGGGCTGGTGACCATCCTGTCCGAGCCGAACCTGACCGCGCGCTCCGGTGACAAGGCGTCGTTCCTGGCCGGCGGGCGCTTTCCCTATCAAACCCAGTCGGGCGACGGCGAGGTGCGCGTGGTCTTTGAACCTTTCGGCGTCGAACTGGACTTCGAGCCGGAAGTGCAGCGCTCGGACAAGATCAAGCTGGTCGTGAACACCAAGATCCGCGAACTGGACTTCTCCAAGGGCAGCACGACCGACCTGCAGAACCTGCCCCTGATCCTTGAACGCAGCGCCGCCACGACGATCGAGGTCAGCAGCGGCCAGAGCTTTGCGATTGCGGGCCTGTTCAAGGCCACGTCGCAGCAGAACATCAAGCAGATCCCCGGTCTGGGCGAAATTCCCCTCTTGGGCGCGCTGTTCCGGTCCACCAGCTTTCAAAAGGGAGAGACCGAGCTTGTCATCATCGTCACCCCCTATCTGGTCACCCCCGGCGCGCCGGGCAAGTTCAAGACACCGCTGGACAAATTCGCACCCGCAGACCGGGTAAGCCGCACCATCGGGGGCGAGCTGACCTTTGGTGCGCCTGACGATGGTCGTGGGTCGGTTTCGGTCAAGGGCATCAACGGCAAAGCGGGGCTTCTCCTTCAATGATCATGCAATTTTCATCCCGCGGCGTCGCAATCGCCCTCTTGGCCGCAAGCACCGTCCTGTCGGCATGCAGCACGCCCCAGCCAAGTGTCGGTGTCGTTGACAGATTGTCCGCCCCCTATGTCGAGGCGCAGCATCAATACCGCTTTGCCGCCAAATCCGCGTCCCTGTCGGGATCGGAACGCGCCGCCATCAACAGCTTTCTGTCCCGCAATGCCTTGCGCGGCGGGGACGCGGTGATCGTGACCATTCCCACCAGCGGATCGCCCAAGACGGATGCGGGACGCGTCCAGACGATGCACGCCGTCTTTGCGCGCGTCCCGTCGCGTATCCGCATCGGCATGGACCAGAGTTTTTCGACACATCCGACCGTGCGGCAGCAAACCGGCCTGATCCGTGTGGTCCGTGCCAAAGGGGTCCGCGTCGCGTGCCAGCCGGGTGTCGAGGATCTGGGCTGTGCGAACGCGATCAACCTTGCGGTGATGATCCACGAGCCGGGCGATGTCCTGGCCCCGGCGGAAACCGCCAGACTTGCGCCGCAATGACGCCCGAGCAAGGAGAGTGATGTGAACCGCCCCCTGACCACAGTTCTTACCCACAACAGCGCCACCAAGGTCGAGGCTTTCATCAGTTCCACAGAAGCCAAGGCGGCGCTGGACCTGATCCAGCGCCAGCTCGGGCGCGACTGTTTCGTCAACTGCCATTCCGGCACGCTGGCCACGGCGGCGCGGCTGGCGGGGATGACGGGCTTTGGCGATATTCTGGTGGCAGAGCTGGGGTCCGAGGACAAGGCGGCCAATCTGGCGGGGATCACCGAGTTGACCGCCGAAGGGGTCCGGCTGATCCTCTTGGGGCGCCAGAACGACGTTGAGACCTACAGAAGTTACATCGGGGCAGGCGCGCGCGATTATCTGGTGTTGCCGGTCGAGGCGGACACACAAGTGGCCCTTGGGCTGGGACAAACCCAAGCGGCGCGCACACCGACGGTGGCCAGTTCGCGGGTGATCGGTGTGTGCGGGGTCTCGGGCGGGGTGGGGGCCAGTGTTCTGGCCACCAATCTTGCGGTCAGCTATCTGGACCGCGCCGCTGCGGGCACCTTGGCGCGCGACACGCACGGCAACGTCGCGTTGATAGATGCGGACCTGGGTTTTGGCTCTCTGGCGGTTGATCTCGACATCGACACCACGCCGGGGCTGCTCGAGGCGCTGCTGGCGCCCGAGCGCGTGGACCACACGTTTCTGAATGCAACGATGGCTCTGCCGCTGATGGGGCTGTCGGTCTATTCCGCCGAAGCCAGCGAAGCGGGGCGCATCCCGACCTACGAGGCGGGCCTGCCTGCCTTGCTGCAAAAGATCAGGGCGGACTATCCCACCGTGATCATCGACCTGCCCCGCACGGTTCTGGCGCAAAATCCGGGGCTGACGGACGGTCTGGACGAACTGGTTCTGGTGTTGGGTCCGGGCTTTGGGTCGATCCGCAGCGGCAGCAGGTTGATGCACCGCGTCGGAGACAGCGCCGACGGTCCGCGTATGTCCTGCGTGATGTCCCAGACGCGCCGTGACGCGGGCCTGCGCAAATCCGAGATTTCCACCGCACTTGGCAGAGAGATCGACCTGGTGCTGCCGGATTGCGCCGCCGATCTGGCGCGCGCTTCGGTCAAGGGCAAGCCGCTGCAAAGGCTCTCGGCCCGTGGCAGCTATGCCCGAACGGTCGCAAAGCTGCTGACGCGGCTGGAGACGCCCGCGTCCCAGCCCACCGAAACCAGGCGCGGCTTCTGGCGCAGGAAGAAGGTGAGCCGGGATGTCTGAAAGCGTGGTCCTGCCCCTGATCAGCCCAAGCCGTCTGCGCACGAGCATCGAAGAGCGGCTGTCCCAGCTTGCGCTGGGTGGCGGACCCGTGGGGCTTCACGAGATCAGCAGCGCAATTGACTGGTACGAAACCCAGACCGGCCAAACCGTACCGCGCGAGATGCAGCGCGAACTCTTGCAGCATTTCGCACCCTCCACACAGGCCGGGGGGCTGGCGCCACCACTCACGAACGAACGCATTGCCAAGACCAGCTATATGCCGGGATTTGCCAAGCGTCTGAACGCGCTCAGCCGCCTGATCCTGCCCGAAGCCCTGACGTTGCTGGACCTTCAGGCCCTGTCCGCACTGCCCCACGAGGCGCAGCGCGACACCATCCGCGACGCCGTTCTCAGCATCTGCGCCCGGCAAAAGCTGGAACTGAACGGCGCGGAAAGTGCCGATCTGGTGGGCTATGTGGTCGACGACATGATGGGGTTCGGCCCGCTGGAGCGTCTGCTGGCGGATGATGATGTTTCGGACATCCTCGTGAACGGGCCGCAAAAGGTCTATGTCGAACGCGGCGGCAAGCTTGAGCTGACGGACGTGTCGTTCCGCGACGACCAGCACGTGATGAACATCGCCAGCCGGATCGTGTCCGCCGCCGGGCGCCGCGTCGACGAAAGCACGCCGCTGGTCGATACGCGCCTGGCGGATGGCAGCCGGATCAACGTGACCATTCCGCCGCTCGCCGTCGACGGGCCGACCATCACGATCCGCAAGTTCCCCAAAGAGGACCTGACGCTCGCCGATCTGGCCAGCCGCAACACCCTGTCGCCGCAGATGGCCGAACTGCTGAGGATCGCCGCCTATCTGCGGCTGAACATCCTGTTCTCGGGTGGCACAGGGGCCGGCAAGACGACGATGCTGAACGCCGTGTCGCGCGAAATTCCTGCGAACGAGCGGATTGTGACCATCGAGGACGCCGCCGAACTGCGCTTGCAGCAGCCTCACGTGGTGCGGCTGGAAACGCGCCCGCCCACGCTGGAAGGCACGGGCGAGATCACCATGCGCCACCTGTTCCGCAACGCCCTGCGGATGCGGCCCGACCGGATCGTCATCGGCGAGGTCCGCAGCGACGAGGCGCTGGACATGCTGCAAGCGATGAACACCGGCCACGACGGGTCGATGAGCACGCTGCACGCCAACACCCCGCGCGAGGCGCTGACGCGGATGGAGAACCTGATCGCGATGTCGGGGGTGCAACTGTCGACCGACTTTGTCCGCGACCAGCTGAAAGAGGCGCTGCATCTGGTTGTCCAGATTTCGCGGATGCACGACGGGGTGCGGCGGGTGACCTCGATTGCAGAAGTCGTGGGCATGGAAGGCAACACCATCAGCATGCAGGAACTGTTCGTGTTCAAACGCGCCAACGGGCGGGTGGGTGAAGACATCGTCGGAGAATTCCAGAGCACCCGCACCATGCCGCATTTTATAGACCGCGCCAAAGAGCACGGGCTGGACGACGCAATTCGCGACATTCTGGTGGGCAACGGATGAGCCCCGTCACCCTATATTTCGTGCTGACCTTTCTGATCTGCACCAGTCTGGGGTTCACCGGTATTCTCCTGCTCGACCGGTCCCGCCGCATCCGGCGCGCGCGGCTGGTGCGGTTCAGCACCGATCACCCCGGCAGGCCCTCTGCACGGGTGATGCGCCGGATCGAGGTCGCGCAAGCCGCCGAAAAGGGCGGACTGCGCCGCAAGCGGGGCGGGATCATGGGTCTGCTCGAGGTGCGGCTGCAAGAAGCCGGGGTCGAGATCACGCCAGCCGCAGCCATCGGTTTGATGGTGCTGATCGCGGCGGGTGTGGCCTTGGGTGTCTGGCGCATCGGGCTGCTGCCCCCGCCGCTGGCTCTGGTCGTGGGGGGCGGTTCCGGCTGGTTCGTCTTTAACGTCTTTCTCGACATCCTGAGCGCGCGGCGCGTGCGCCGCTTCAACGAAGCCTTGCCCGACTGTCTGGACATTCTGGCGCGCGGCCTGCGCGCGGGCCAGCCGATCCCTGCGGCGCTGAGCGTTGTGGCCCAACACGCCACCGGAATCGCGCAGGACGAATTCAGGCGCTGCTGCGAAGAGCTGAAGCTGGGTGTGCCGCTGATCCGCGCGCTGACCGGCATGGCAGAGCGGATCGGCTCGCCCGAGGCGCATTTCGTCACTGTCGCCACCAGCCTGCAGGCCGAAACGGGTGGCAATCTGGTCGAGACACTGGAAAACCTCGCCGAACTGCTGCGCGAGCGCAAAAAGCTGCGCAAGAAGGCCGCCGCACTGACCGCCGAGATACGCGTCAGCGCGGTGATCCTGTCCAGCCTGCCCTTTGTGGTCGCTGTCACGCTCTATTTCATGAACCCCGGGTATCTGAACCCGCTGATCACGGACCCGCGCGGACAGATCATGGCGATGGCGGCCGTGGCCAGCCTGGCTATGGGCATTTTCAGCATGTACAGGCTGTCGCGCATCGATGTTTGATATTCCCCCCCTCCTTTTGCAGATCGCCCTTGCCTTACCGGTGCTGACCGCGCTTCAGCTGCTTGTGCTGAACCTGATCGACCGCAATGCCCGTGCGGCACGGATCGGACGGACGCTGGGACGCTTGCCCGTGCGCAGCGCCGCCGCCCGCCGGAGCCTGACCGAACGCATCACCCAGATCTTCCGCCGCATTGCGCAGATGACGCTGGAACGTGTCTCGGTCATGCGCGGAGGCGAGGCCGAAGCCTCTGCCGCCCTGCTGCGCACGGCAGGATTTCGCAGCCGCGACGCGGTGTTGATCCATGCGTTCCTCAAGCTGGTCCTGCCGGTCGCCGGCCTGCTTTTGACGATCTTGTGGTTCGTCATCGCCCGCGATGATGCGACACGCCTGTGGGTGATCATGATCTGGTCCTGTGGCGTGGCCCTCGGGTTCTCCATGGCGCCTGACCTCATCCTGACCCATCTGCGCAACCGGCGTTTCAAACAGGTGCGGCGCAGTTTTCCCGACATGCTGGAGCTGTTGGTGATCGCCAGCGAATCCGGCCTGAGCGCCAATCCCTCGCTCAGCCGTGTCGCAACCGAAATCCGGGCCTTCTGTCCGCCGCTGGCCAGCGAGCTGCAGCAGCTGGTGATCGAGCTGAGCATCCTGCCCAGCCGCGAAACCGCATGGCGCAATTTCAGCGAACGCCTGCCGATGAGCGAAATCACCATCTTTTCCAACGCGCTGATGCAGGCCGAACGCTATGGCACCCCCTTTGCCGGTGCCATGCGCACCCTGATGCGCGACGAACGCGCGGGCCGGTTGCTGAAGATCGAGGAACAGGCCGGCCGTGCGCCCGCCCTGATGACCGTACCGCTGATCCTGTTCATCATGCCCCCGCTGTTCATCGTTCTGGTCGGCCCGGCGGTCCTGAGCATCCTCGACAACATCATGGATGGGGGCTTTGGATGAAACGCCCGACCTGCACATTCATCCGGGACGAAAGCGGTGCCACGGCGGTCGAGTTTGTGCTGGTCCTGCCGATACTGCTGTCGATGGTCTTTGGCATCATCTGTTTCGGCCAATACTTCGCCATCGCCAACAGCCTGCAACAACTGGCCGCCGAGGCGGCGCGGTCGTCCGCAATGGGGATCAGCACGACCGAACGCCAGACGCTGGCAACCTCTTTCATAACAAATGCAGGCGCGCGTTTTACCTTTCTGGGGCCGGACAAGGTGGTTCCCACCATCACGATGCTGTCAGCGACAGAGCCGCACGGCATCCAGGTGTCGCTGTCCTACGACCTGCAAGGATCTGCGGTGGACCTGGCGGGCGGGTTCATCGGGCTCGACGTCTCGACCCTGACGCGGAGCAGCTATCTTGCGTATTAAGCGGCAGTTACAGGAATTCTGGGCCGACGAGCGGGGCGCCGTCATCATCATCTTTGCGCTGGTGCTGACCGTCATGCTGGGCTTTGTCGCCCTGGGCGTCGATCTTGGCTCGCTCTATTTCCAGCAGAAAACACTGCAAACCCGCGCGGACCTTGCCGCGATCAGCGCGGTGAACAACCTGAGCGATCAACCCGCCGACCGTGCCCTTATGACGGTCCTGGGCAACGGGCTGGACGCGGGCGCGATGACCAGCGTGACCTTCGGCCACTACCAACGCGACATCTCGGTCCCGATCGAGGACCGGCTGACCGACCGCGAACTGACCGCGCCGGACGTGAACGCCGCGACCGTCCGGTTGCAGGAAGCCGCCCCGCTGTATTTCGCGCGCACCTTCCTGCAGCAGGAGACAACCCAACTGGGTGCCACGGCGACGGCGGCGCGGTTCGATCTGGCGTCTTTCAGCCTGGGATCGCGCCTGCTTTCGCTGGACAGCGGCCTGCTGAACGCCCTGCTGTCCGAGGCCACCGGCAGCATGATCGCCCTCTCGGTGCTGGATTATGAAGCATTGGCAAATGCGGACGTCGATCTTCTGACGTTTTCGGACGCGCTGGCCACCCGCGCCGATCTGACCGCGCTGACCTACGAAGAGCTGCTGTCCAGCGACATCGAACTGCTCGACATTGCTGGCGCGCTTCTGGACACCGGTGCCGTTCAGGGATCAACCGCGGTTCTGGACGCGATCCTGGCCTCGCTCACCGGGGCGACGGTCGATGCCGAACGGCTGATCGCGATTGCCGGTGATGACGTGGGCATTCAGCTGGATGATGTGTTGCCCACGGTTACGGTTTCGGCACTGGATGTGCTGATGTCAGCGGTCGATGTGGTCACCGCCAACCACTTTATCGAAACACAGCTTGATCTGGGCATTCCGGATCTGACCTCCACCAACCTGCAACTGATTGTCGGCGAACGCCCCGCCTGGATCACCTTTGCCGAAAAAGGCGCCACAGCCCACACGGCGCAGGCACGGCTCAAGCTGGACCTGACCTTTGATACCGGAATTCTGTCGGGCATTGCGCCGTCACTGAACATCCTGTCTGTCGAATTGCCCCTCTACCTCGAGGTGGCCGGCGCGACGGCAACCCTGACAGGACTGGACTGCGGGGCAGGCGACGCTGAACCGCTGGTCACCTTTGACACCGGCACCGACCCGCTGACGGGGGTCACGGGAACCCACGTGGCCGAACTGTTCCTGGGCAACTTTCCCGCCCCCACGTTCGAGGACAACACCACGCCGCTGGATCAGAACGACCTGACAGACGCCAAGCTGCTGGGGCTGAACGTCGTCGTGACGAACCTCTTGGGCCTTCCGATCAATCTTGGCACGGACGTCATGGTGAAATCCCACGCATCCGTTGGCGTGTCCGAATCGTCGCAAACCACCTTCATCCGCACCGAAGAAGGCACGACCAAGAATTACGGCTCCGGCGGGCTGCTGAACTCGACCGTCAGCACGCTTGTCGCCAATGCAGATATCCGCCTCGCGCCCAAGGCGGGCGTGGTCAATCTGCTTTTGGGCACTGTCGTCGCCGTGCTGGACAGCGTGCTTTCCATTGTCACGACCCTGCTGGCGCCCATCCTCGCGGCACTCCTGACCCCGGTTGATACCCTGCTGGACGGGGTCCTGGACATGCTGGGCATCGGTGTCGGCGAGGCGGACCTGACCCTTCACAAAGCCCACTGCGGGCGGATCGTACTGGTTCGATGACCCCGCTGCCTGTATACTCTCCCACACATTCTGAACGGAGCCTAAATTGACCCCTCTGCTTTCCCACATCCGTCGCGCCTGCTTGCTGGTTGCCGTTGTCAGCCTCTCTGCCTGCTCGGTGCCGACCGCTCAGGAAGGCAATCCCAACAACCGCCCCGAAGCGGTCTCGAGCACGCTGCGTCTGGCGCAGGCCACCGCAGAGTCCGGCGATCATGTGAATGCGGCCCGCCTGTACGAAAAGGTACTGGCAAGCGATCCCGATTCCGTGGCCGCGCTGAAGGGGGCAGGCGACAGCTATTCACGTATGGGACAGCATGGCCGGGCCGAAACCGTGTTGTTGCGCGCGCATGAACTGGCGCCCGGAAATGACGACGTGCTGAACATTCTGGGACGCGTGAACCTCTCGCAGAAACGCCCGGATGAGGCGCTGAAATATTACGACAAGGCTTTGCGCATCAACCGCAAGAACATCTCGGCCATCACCGGCAAGGGGGTCGCCCTCGACACGATGTCCCAGCACCTGAAGGCGCAAAAGGTCTACGAGGATGGCCTGTCGATCTATCCCGCCAACTTCATCCTGCGCAGCAACTACGCGCTGTCTCTGGCGTTGACCGGCAACTCGGCCAAGGGGATCAGCATCCTTCAGGAACTGGTGCGCGACCCGAATGCCGCCCCCCATGTCCGGGACAACCTGGCGCTGGTCTATGGCCTCGCCGGTCTGGAAAACGAGGCAAGGGCGACGCTCTCGCTGGATATGAATGCACAGGAAATAGAAGAAAACATCGAGATCTATGCCGCATTGCGCCGGATGATGCAGGACGGAAATCCCATCGGGTCGCTGGTGTTCGCCTGATTTCGAATGTCCCTGCGCCTGCCAGACATTGAAAAGACCAGACATTGAAAAGACGGTCGCGGCAGGCGCAGGTTTTCCTGCCGTTGGAGTGCGATACCGTGTTCAGACCTGCGTGACAGCCCTACAGCGCGTTGAACGCAGGTCGCTTGCCATCCCCCGTGAAAAAGGCCCGCCGCGCGCGGGCCTTTTCATTTCAACCGGCGTCCATAGCCGTCTGGCGCAAACCTTTCGCGTCCCGGCGCAATGCGTTGGCGGGTTTGGGCCCGTTAAACCTCGACGACAACCTTGCCGATCGGATTGGAGCAACAGGCAAGGATATAGCCATCCGCGATATCATCCTCTGATATCCCGCCATTGTGGACCATGTGAACCTCGCCCGCCGTCTTGCGGATCTTGCAGGTGCCGCAGATCCCGAAGGTACAGCCCGACGGGATGTTCAGCCCGCTGGCCTTGGCCGCCGCCAGAACGGTGTCGGTTTGTGCAACCTTGGCCGTGACGCCCGAGGTGGCAAAGGTGATCTCGGCGCTGGTGTCCTCGTCGGGCACGATGTCGTCCAGCGCGGGGGCTTCGGCCTCGTTCGGGGTCGGGGCCTGGAAGTCCTCCTGATGGTAGCGGTCCATATCATAGCCCAGACCCTGAAGTGCCTCGCGCACGGCCTGCATGAACGGGGCAGGGCCGCAACAGAACACTTCGCGTTCCAGGTAATCGGGCGCCATCAGACCCAGCATCAGCTGGTTGATCTGGCCGCGATATCCCGTCCAGGGCGCATAGCGGTCGGCGGATTCGACGATCCAGTGCAGGTCGATGCCCGGCACACGGCTGGCCATATGTTCCAACCGCTGGCGAAAGATGATCTCGGACGGGCGGCGCGCGCAATTGACAAAGACGATGTCAGGCTCGGTGCCCAGATCGAACATCCATGTGGTCATCGACATCATCGGCGTGATGCCCGATCCGGCCGAAATGAACAGGTATTTGTCCGCCGGGAAATCCGTATGGGTGAACCAGCCCGCAGGCCCCGTCGCTTTCAGCTGCGTGCCGGGCACAAGGTGGTCCAGCATCCAGCGGGTGCCGATGCTGTCGGCCTGCGCCTTTACCGTGACCGAAATGGACCGTGGCCGCGAGGGTGACGATGAAATCGTATAGGTGCGGTGCACGGTGCCCCCCGGCACCGGCAGTTCCAGCGTCAGGAACTGGCCGGGCCGAAAGTCGAACAGCGCACCCGAGGGCGCGCGAAAGGTGAACGTGGCGGTGTTGGCCAGCTCGGGAATGACCGACACGCATTCCAGCGGCTCGTCGCTCTGCCAGAATACACCGGCC